>Ga0082335_1000767_pt1 | contig 76702 bp, 70 predicted proteins | sample Subgrocontami58m_FD_72375 | JGI IMG/M metagenome (GOLD analysis project Ga0082335, IMG submission 72375) | Subsurface groundwater microbial communities from S. Glens Falls, New York, USA - GMW37 contaminated, 5.8 m (SPADES assembly) (version 2) ... | reverse complement strand
AGCTACTCGGGGGGGCGGCGAGCTTGTCCACCTCGGCCCGCAGCAGGGCGAGCTGTTCCTTGGCGGTCGTGAGGGCGGCCACCAGGCGCTCGTTCTGCTGGTGGGCGTGCTCGAGTTGCTCGAACGCGGCATCGAGTCGCCGCGCGGTCTCCTGCAGTTCTAGCAACAGGGCCTGTGGGTTGAGCGCCGCCAGGTCCTGAGGAGTCAGCCCGGCGCCCTTCAGATCCTTCTCGCTCGGTCCATCCCTGCTTCGGTCTTTCATGCTCTCTGCTCCTTCTGGGTCCTGCGGTGCGGCCCCTGGAATTTGTCCGACCCACTCGGGACCACGGCAGAAGTGGGTTCAGGCCATCCGGGTGATTTCACAGAGCTTGCAAGGCATATACCATGCCCTGCATCGTCCCCGACTGACAGAATTGCGGTCATTCAGCCGCGCTTTCCACCCCATCGGTCGGGCTTCCCGATGATCCAGTCGCGTCCCTCCGCCGCAAATCTGCACACGTCCCACCCGCTGGCGACATATTTTTGGCATCCGGTGCCGTGGAGAAACTTCCTCCCAGGCGGCACATTTCCTCCGCGTGTCCCACCATGTGGGACGCACGAGGTGGCAGTTTCGTCACACCGGAGCGACCCGCCGGGCAGCCGTCCGCCTCTCACCGGCTGGCCAATCGAGGGAGCGGCTCGCGTCCCTCCGAAGATGCAGTGGGAGCCTCGCCAGGGTGGAACACGCGCCGCAGGGCCATCCGGGCGGAGGCGAGGCGGGGGAGTGAGGCGCACGACGGCCAGCGCGGGGAGGCCGTGCGGCCTGCTCGCGAGATCTGTTCGCCTCGCGCTGGCGTGAGTCCGGAGGATGTGCGTGACCAGAAGACGCAAGCGGGACGTGCGCGAGGATTTACCGAGTGCGTTTCCCACGATCCTTGCGGAGTTGCTGACTGCGGATGAGTTCCACCGTGTAGCGGTACCGGTCGGAGCGGAAGTAGGTGTCCACCGCCTCGACCGCGCGACCCTCGGCCGAATAGACCGCAGTCTCCATGTACAGGACGGGCTCGAAGACGCTAATCGCCAGGAGCGAGGCCACCTCCACGTCGGCCTTCATGGACTCCACGAAGTGGCGGATGGTCCCCAGGGGGATCCCGAGCTTCTCCTCCAGCAGGTGGAGCATGGTGTGGTGCTGCAGGTCCTTCTCGTCTATCTTCTGCCCGATTTCCGGGACCAAATAATTGATGACGTAGGAGAACGGCGCGCCGTCCACCGAGCGCAGGCGCTTGAACCGCATGATTTCCTCGCCGGTGGGGATGCGGAGCACCCCCGCTACCCGCTCCGGCGCCGGCACCGCCCGCATCTCGATGACCCGCACCTCGGCCTTGACCCCCTCGGTGAAGAGATCCTCGGTGAACCCGGTGAGCTTCACCGACTTGGTCTGGGCGGCCTTCTCCGTGACGAAGGTGCCCTTCCCCTGCTTCCGGAACAGCAGCCCCTCGGACACGAGCCCCGCCAGCGCCTGGCGGACCGTGGCCCGGCTGATCTTGTACTCGCGGGACAGCTCCTGCTCCGTCGGAAGCTTGTGGCTGGGCAGGACCTCGCCGCCCTCGATCTTGGACCGCAGGATATTCTCGAGCTGATAGTAGAGCGGGATGGACCGGTTCGGGAACATGCTGGCCGACTGCCGGCCGCCCCGCCCCTCGCGAGCGCCGCCGTCCTCTGCCTTACCCATGATGACTCACCACCCTATTGGTTCGCGCAGGATCGCGCCCTTGGATGCCGACTCCGCCAGGCACGCGTAGCGCGCCAGGATGCCCTTGAGCTCGCGCTTGGGCGGCTTCCAGGCGGCGCGGCGCCGCGCCAGCTCGTCCGCCGCCACCAGCAGGTCCAGACGGCGGTTCGGAATATCGTATTCGATCAGGTCCCCGTCCTGCACCAGCGCGATGGGGCCGCCCTCGACCGCCTCGGGGGAGACGTGGCCGATGCAGGGCCCCCGCGTCGAGCCGGAGAAGCGGCCGTCCGTCACCAGCCCGCAGTGCTCGTCCAGCCCCATGCCCACCATGATGGAGGTGATCTGGTGCATCTCCCGCATGCCGGGTCCGCCCTTGGGGCCCTCGTAGCGGACCACCACCACGTCGCCCGGCCTGATCGCGTCGCCCATGACGGCGCGCACCGCCTCCTCCATGTTCTCGAAGACGCGGGCCGGCCCCCGGTGTGTGAGCATGGACTTGAAGCGCACCCCGGTCTGCTTCACCACGGCGCCGTCGGGCGCCAGGCCGCCCCGCAGGATGGCCAGGCTCCCCTGGGGGAACAGGGGATCAGACAGGGGGCGGATGAGCTCCCGGTTGGAGACGGTCGCGCCCGCGATGTTCTCGCCGAGGGTCTTGCCCGTCACCGTCGGGACGTCCAGGTGCAGGAACGCCCGCAGCTCCTGCATGAGGGCCGGCAACCCGCCGGCCTCGTCCATCCGGCCCACGGAGTACTGGCCCGACGGCTTCACGTTGCACAGGTGGGGCACCCGGCGGGCCACGGCGTCGAACTCGTCTAACTCCAGGGGGATGTCGGCCTCGTGGGCGATGGCCAGCAGGTGCAGGACGCTGTTGGTGGACCCGCCCAGGGCCATGTCCACCGCCATGGCGTTCTCGATGGCCTGGCGCGTGACAATCTTCAGGGGAGTCAGGCTGCTGCGCAGGCACTCGAGGACCAGCCGCCCCGCCTCGCGCGCCAGGGCCGGACGCCGGGGATCCACCGCCAGCATCGTGCCGCAGCCGGTGGGCGACATCCCCAGGGCCTCGATCAGGCAGCCCATGGTGTTGGCCGTCCCCATCATGGAGCAGGAGCCCGGCCCGGGCAGCGCCGCCTTCTCGATCTCCGTCAGCTCCTCCCGGGTGAGCTTGCCGATCTTGACCTGCCCGGCGAACTCGCGCATGGTGGAGAGGGTGATCTCGCTGTGCTCCTTGTAGCGGCCGCCCTCCATGGGGCCGCCGGTCAGCATGACCGTGGGGATGTTCACGCGCAGAGCGGCCATCAGATGGCCCGGCTCGATCTTGTCGCAACTGGAGAGCATGACCGCGGCGTCGAAGCGGTGCCCCTCCAGCATGATCTCCACGGTGTCGGCGATGGCCTCGCGGCTGGGGAGGGAGAAGCCCATCCCCACGTGCCCCTGGGCCAGCCCGTCGCAGAGGGCGATGGTGTCGAACTCCATGGGGATCCCGCCCGCCTCGCGCACGCCCTGCTTCACCAGCTCGCCCAGGGCGCGGAGGTGGATGTGGCCCGGGACCACCTCGTTCCAGGAGTTCACGATGGCGACCAGGGGCTTGCCCAGGTCGCCGTGGGTTACCCCCACCACATGCAGCAGGGCGCGGTGCGCCGTCCGCTCCAGCGGCTCGTGCAGGTCGCGGCTGCGCAACGGGAGGTTCTCGGTCGAGCTGTCGATCATGATGGCAACCTATCGAACACGGCGATGATGGCCGCCGGAATGGTTCTGTTCGGTCATCAGGATAATCAGGCAGGATGAGTACCATAGCACCCCCGGCCTGTCAAACCAAAAGCCCAACGCTTGGTCCGTTCACGAGCGGGGTTCGCCCTCTGCCGATGCGAAACACGGCCCGCTCGGCAATTGCAGGCCTTCCCCACCGAGCGTCACCGATGTACAATCCGCCACGTGGAGGTCCGTAGCCTCCAAACGGTGGTCTGGGCCGAATGGGGTGCTTGCACACGGAGGGGAGGGGATCATGAACAAGCTGAGTGTCTCGGCGGTGAGCCGGCGACTGGCCGGCCTCAAGGGATGGAAGCTGGCGGGAAATGCCATTCAGAAGCAGTACACCTTTGCGAACTTCAAGGAGGCGATGTTCTTCGTGAACGCGGTGGCCGGCGTCGCCGAGAAGGCCGGGCACCATCCGGATATCAGCGTCACCTACAACCGCGTGACGCTGAGCCTGTCCACCCACGACGCGGGCGGGATCACCGCCAAGGACTTCGACCTGGCGAGACGAATAGAGGCGGTCGTCTAGGAGAAGCAACTGCAGAGCAACCGCAAATGAACGCAAATACACGCAAATTTTTCACCACCAAGACACCAAGGCCACAACGGAAAGGCTCATGTAAAAGCAACTGCGATGCAACCGCAGATGAACGCTGATCTCCATGGTGAGTTTTGGCGTGCATGGCGTCTTGGCGGTGAACGCTTCTGATTAGCGGATGAAGGCGGCGGGGGTGTTCGTCATCCAGTCCTGGACCCGGATGTGGTGCATCGGCACGAGGTCTTCCGGGAGGTTTGCCGGGTCGAAGAACTGGAGGTCCAGGGTTTCGTCGCAGGTCTGGAGGGTGCCCGCCAGGATGCGGCAAGCAAAGAGGCTGCTGATGTACTGCACGACGTTGCCATCCGGGTACCGGACGATCTGGAACGTCGGGTCCGAGTAGACACCGATCAGGCGAACGACCTCCACGGTCAGGCCGGTTTCTTCTTTCACCTCCCGGACGATCGCGTCACGGACCGACTCGCCGATCTCCACCGATCCGCCGGGCAGCCCCCACAGGCCGTTGTCCGAGCGCCGTTGCAGGAGGATCTTCCCCTCACCGTTGGAGATGATGGCCGCGACGCCCGGGCGAAGTTCCGTGGCCTTGGTCACGTCGGTCTCAGGTCTCATGCATCGCTCCTGGTCAGATCCATCGCATTCGCCGCCAAGCCTTCAGAGACGAACCAGAGCCGCGACCTTCAGATCCGGATGGGAGGATTACCACGTAGCCGACAGCGTTTCCGCGCCAATTGGTCATTGTGTCATTGGTCATTCACGCGTCCTCCAGCCGCGCGGCCAGGACCTCCCGGGCCCGCGCCAGGTCCGTTTCCGCCACCACGATGTGGATGAGCCCGTGGCCGGGGGAGGGCAAGGCAAGCCCCGCCGGATCGTCCGGCTGCAAGTCCGCCTGGATCCCGTGCTGAAGCAGGCGAGTCCGGATTCCCTCTGCCGCCTTGCGATTGTTCACTGCCATCAGGGAGACCACGAGGCGCGCCCCCTACCAGATTCAACCATTTCACCACCAATTCACCAAGAACCAATCACGTATTTTGAGTCTCGGAAGGATAAGGCATTCCGTGGTGTCCATGGTGTCTTGGTGGTGCAATCAGTCCCTTCGGCTCGACCCATCACGGACCGCACGAAGATACTTGCCCATTCGAAGAAGTTCCACTAGTATTCACGATCTGCGCCGGGAATTCACCCGGGTTACGGCCGGTTCATGGTATTCGGAACGCGCTTCCTCATTTTCCGCCTGATTGTCTTTGCCACCCTCGCCCTGGCCCAGGGCTATCTCTTCGCCCGCATCCGGCAGGCCATCCGATCCTCGCGCCAGTCGGAGCGCTTCAAGTCGCGAGCGATCCTGCTGGTGGGCACGACCATCGGCCTGCTCTTCGTTCTGAACGCCTACATCGTGTTCAGGCGCATCCCCTGGGCGGACCCGCCAGTGGTGGCGCAGTTTGGCCTGCTGTACCCTGCGGCCGTCTGGAATTTCGGCTCGGTGTTCTCGGCCCTGGTCCTGTGGCTTACGCGGGCCGTGGGCGGCCTTGGGCGCAGAATCGCCCGGGCCTGCCGGGGCCTAGCCGGCCAGATCGCCCCGGTTCCCGTGGACCTGGGCCGGCGACGCTTCCTCCGGGCCGGGGTGGGTGGACTGGCCACGGCGCCCCTGGTGCTCTCCGGCTACGGGGCCGCGTATGCCAGCAAGGCGTATGACGTCCAGGAGATCTCGCTTCCCTTCGGCCGGTCGCTGCGTGTGGCCCAGCTTACGGATATCCATGCCGGGCTGTACATGACCCGCGGGGACATGCGGCGGTACGCCGATCAAGTCAATAACCTGCGACCGGACCTCTTCGTCCTCACGGGGGACTTCATCTCGAATTCGATGTCGTTCCTCCCCGGCTGCGCGGAAGAGATGGCCCGGGTCCACGCCCGGTACGGCACCTTCGCCACGCTCGGAAACCACGAGCACTGGTTCGGGACGCTGCCCGAGATCCAGACCGTGTTCGACCGGCACGGAATTTCGCTCCTGAACAATTCACACCGGGTGATTCGGACGGAACAGGGACCCTTCGCCGTCGCCGGGATTGACGACCTTGGCACGGGGCGCCCCGATCTGGGGGCAGCCCTGCGAGGGCTCGCCCTCTCGGTCCCGACGCTGTTGTTGTCGCACCGGCCCGAGATCTTCCCCCAGGCGGCCGATCACGGGATTCCGCTGACCCTGGCGGGCCACTGGCACGGCGGCCAGATCAAGCTGAGCTTCCTCGGCGTGGACGTCAGCGTGGCCCACCTCCTCAGTCCCTATCCCGAGGGCCTGTTTCGGATCAACACCTCCCACCTGTACGTGAGTCGCGGCATCGGTACCACGGGCACGCCGATTCGGCTGAACGCCCCACCGGAAGTCACGCTGTTCCGACTGATGTAGCTGTTCTTTCCAAAAGCGTTCGGGCGTTCGAGGGTTCGGTAGTTCGGTTGTACCCGTTCCGAGAGAACGACCGAACCACCGAACTCCCGAACCACCGAACGCTTTCAGTCCACGAGGACGGTGTCCTCGTGCGAATAGGGCGGCGCGCAACAGCACAGGAACACCAGGGGTTCTTGCCCGATGTTCCGGATCTTGTGCCGGGTACCCGGCGGGATCAGGATCCCGTCGCCCGGCCCGACCTCTCGCCGTTCCCCCTCCAGGGTCATCAGTCCCCGACCGCGCAAGACGTAGTAGATCTCCTCAGTCCGGGGATGGAGGTGCTCCTCGGTCTCCGCGCCGGGCGGCAGGATGGCTTCGGCCAGGCTCTGGTTCGTCGCTGTCGAGTTCGTCAGGTCCAGGATCGAGCGGATCTCGGAGCGGTCCTTGGTGATGAACGGCGCGCTCCGATCCCGGTTCACAACTTCCACCGGCATCACCCCCCGTCCCCGGTCCCCCGTCCTGGGTCCTCCCCATCCCCCAAGCCCCATCCCCCGTGTCTCATCCCTTCTTCGGCGGTCGCGAGGGCCGGATCTCCACGCGGCTGGGCAGGGAGCGAGGATCGTGGGCCAGAAGCTGCAGCACAACCTCGGCGATGTCCGATGGAGCGAGCCTCCAGGTCTCGTGTCCTGGGGTACGGCCAGCGAACTCGGTATCCACGCTGCCCGGCAGGATGGTGCTCACCTTGATCCCGTCATATCGGATCTCTTGCATGAACGCCTCGCTAAAGCCGTTCAGCCCGAACTTCGAGGCGTTGTAGGCGCTGAGATTCGGAATGGGATTGATCCCCGCCAGGCTGCTGATATTGAAGATGTACCCGCCGCCACGCTGTCGCATCCAGGGAATGGCCGCGCGGCAGCAATAGAAGACCCCCGTGAGGTTGGTATCAATCACCTCGTGCCACTTTTCGAGTGGCAGGTCCGCCACGGCGCCACGGCCAGCGACTCCGGCGTTGTTGACCAGGATGTCCAGGCCGCCGAAGGTCTCGGCCGCGTGCCGCATGAGCGCCTCGACGTCACCGTAGCGCCGCACGTCGCAGGCGGTGCCGGCGCACTTGCCAGGCCCGATCCGCGAGAGTTGCGCCGCCACCTCTTCGGCCCGGCGACGGTCGCGGCCGCAGATGATCACGCTCCCCCGCTCGGCCACCAGGGCGCGGGCGATCTCCCTCCCGATCCCACGCGTCCCGCCCGTCACGACCGCTACCTTTCCCTGCACGCTCGGAGTTCGCATCCTGTTATGCCCTCTGGATGTCGGAGAACCGTTGCGGCTCTTTCCCTCAATACGCCGCCCGGCAGGATACCAGTGTTGCCCCATCCGCACAACCCGCAAGGCGATTCCCGGCCCGGGGGATTGCGGGAAGTCACCTGCGGCGAAGGGGACCAAAAAAGGCCAGCGGACGGCCAGAAATGGCCAAAAAAAGATTGACAGCCTCCAACGTGCACAGTACAAAGAGCCGGGCGCAGTCAGCGACGATCATTCCGGGCCGAGGGGACGCGATCCACATGGCCAGCCGAAGTGACGTCAGCTTCTACCGGGACCTGCTGCATAAGCGGGTCGTGGATTGCGACGGGGATCCCGTCGGGGCGATCCAGGATCTGGCCGCCGGGCTGCCCCGCGCCGCCCCGGGCGCCCCGGCCATCCAGCGCCTCGTGATCCGGCCCCACCGGACGCGCCGGAGCACTCCCGCGCCCGACCCCGGCGAATCCCTGGTCCTGTCCTGGGAACTGGTGGAGGCCCTGGAACCGCGGTGCATCCGGCTCCGCCAGGCCCGGACCGAGCTGGCCCCGTCGTCCCTGGAGGCCGGCCAGATCCTGCTCCGCAAGCACATCATGGATCAGCAGGTCGTGGACTGCCGCGGCTACAAGCTCCAGCGGGTGAATGACATCGCCATGGGCTTCTCCGATGGGACGCTCCACCTCTGGGGGATGGACACCGGGATGCGCGGGTTCCTGACCCGGCTGGATGACCGCTGGGGCCTCCTCCGCCTGCTGCGCCCGCTGACCAGCCGCTTGCACCAGCGCCTGATCTCGTGGGACCTCGTGGAGCGGGTCGAGCCGGCGCGGGGCCACATCCGGCTGCGCCTGTCGCGCGATGAGGTCCGCACTGCCATTCGCCGGGCCCCCGCGTCCGCCGCCTAGGTCGCTCCGCCATGCCTGTCCTCTCCTTCACGCAGTTGCGCCATCGTTCCCTCGTGGATCCCGAAGGGACCGCCGTCGGGCGCCTGGAGGATCTGGTGGTGCTCGCCCTCGGGGCCAAGCCCCAGGTGACGAAGTTCAGCCTGCGCCGCCCCGACCGGGAGGAGTGGATCCTCCCCTGGGATGTGGTGGCCGGCCTGCCCCCCGATCCCGGCGCCCCCATCCGCTTGCGGAGCCGGGCGAGCGACCTGACCCCCGTGACGCTCCGGCCGGAGGAGATGCGGCTGGCCAAGAACGTGCTGGACAAGAAGGTGGTGGACACCGCCCGCAAGAAGGTGGTGCGGGTCAACGACATCGAGCTGGAGGAGCGAGAGGGGCGCCTCCACGTGATCGGGGTCGAGGGCGGCCTGCGCGGCCTCCTGCGGCATCTCCGGTCAGAGCGCCTGGCCGAGCGCCTGGCCGCGCTCGTCGGGGCGGAGCTGCCCCGCGAGGTTGTCCCGTGGGAGGTCCTGGACACGCTGGAGACCGAGCTGACCCGCGCAAAGCGCCAGGCGGTCTACACCAAGCTGGCCAAGCTCCACCCGGCCGACATCGCCGACATCATGGAGGAGTTGAACCCGAGCGAGCGAGCCGCCATCCTGGCCGCCCTGGACGAGGCCACGGCCGCCGAGGCCATCACCGAGGCCGAGCCGGAAGTCCAGGCCTCCATGGTCCAGATGATGGAGCCGGAGAAGGCCGCCGACATCCTGGAGGAGATGGAGCCGGACGAGGCGGCCGACATCCTGAGCGACCTGCCCGAGGCCAAGGCCGAGGAGCTCTTGGAGAGCATGGCCCCGGAGGAGGCTCAGGAGGTCGAGGAGCTGCTGGAGCACGAGGAGGACACCGCGGGCGGCCTCATGACCACGGAGCACGTGGCCTTTGCGCCGAGCCTCACCGTCGCCGAGGCCCTCCAGCGGATCCGGGACGAGGCGAAGGAAGCGGAGACCATCTACTACCTGTACGTGACGGACCCCCGGGAGCGGTTGCTGGGGGTGCTGAGTCTGCGCGAGTTGATCCTGGCCGATCCGGGCCGGCGCCTGGAGCAGATCATGCACACCGAGGTCATCAGCGTCCGGCCCGAGACCGGGCTGCGCGAGGTGGCGGAGCTCCAGACCAAGTACAACCTGCTGGCCCTGCCGGTGGTGAGCGGCGAGGGTGAGATGCTGGGCATCATCACGGTGGACGATGTCCTGAACCTCATCCTCCCGATGATATGGAAGAAGCGGGCCGTAAAAAGGTTCATCTAGCACCGGCCGTGCGGTCCCTGCGGGAACGACGGGGGACGCACCGAGCCTTCTGGCCGGGAATCCGGCTCGCCGGGACGGCTGCTCTGTGCCGTCCGGCCGGCTGTCCGGGGTGGTGGCCGACCCATGCCCATGCGCTGGCGCCGCATGCGACGCCGCCTGCTCCTGTTCCTCACGGTGATGGGCCCGGGCATCATCACCGCCAGCGTGGATCAGGACGCGGGCGGGATCACCACCTACTCGGTGGCAGGGGCGCAGTACGGCTACAGCCTGCTCTGGTCGCTGCCCTTCATCGTGCTGGCCCTGGCGGTGATCCAGGAGATGGGCACGCGGATGGGGGTGGTGACGGGCCGGGGCCTGGCCGACCTGATCCGCGAGCGCTTCGGTCTGCGCATCACGCTCCTCTGCATGGCGGTCCTGGTGGTGGCGAACCTGGCCAACACCGCCTCGGAATTCGCGGGGGTCGCCGCCAGCCTTGAGATCTTCCGCATCAGCCGCCTCTGGTCGGTCCCCCTGACGGCCCTCCTCGTCTTCGGCCTGGTGGTCCAGGGGACCTACCGGGCCATCGAACGGATCTTCCTGGTCGCCAGCGCCCTCTACGTCGTCTACGTCGTCTCCGCGCTCCTGGCCCAGCCCCCGTGGGGGGAAATCCTGCGCCAGACGGTCCGCCCCTCCTTCTCGCTCCAGGGCGGGTACCTCATCACCCTCATCACCATCGTGGGGACCACCATTGCGCCCTGGATGCAGTTCTACCTCCAGTCCAGCATCGTGGACAAGGGCATCCGCCTCCGCGACCTGCGCTGGGCGCGGCTGGACGCCTACGTGGGGAGCCTGGTGGCCGGGCTGATCGCCTTCTTCATCATCGTGGCCTGCGGCGCCACGCTGTTCCCCAACGGCGTCCGGGTGGAGACGGCCAAGGACGCCGCGTTGGCGCTGGAACCATTCGCCGGGCATTACGCCACCATCCTGTTCGCCTTCGGCCTCTTGAACGCGTCCGTGTTCTCGGCGGCGATCGTGCCGCTGTCCACGGCCTACGCGGTGTGCGAGGCCCTGGGCTGGGAGACCGGCGTGGACCGGCGGCCGCGGGAGGCGCCGGGCTTCTTCATCATCTACACCCTCATGATCGTCCTGGGGGCCGCGCCGATCCTGCTGCCCCGGGCCCCCCTGGTGGCCATCATGTTCTGGTCCCAGACCTTGAACGGGCTCTTGCTGCCCCTGGTCCTCCTGGTGATGCTCAAGCTCATCAACGATCCGGAGATCATGGGCCGCCACGTGAACTCCGTCCCGTTCAATCTGGTCGCCTGGGGGACCGCGGCGGTCATGATCGCGCTGAGCCTGCTCCTCCTGCTCACCAGCTTCGTGTGAGGCGGGGTCCAGGCCACGCCTCCCACCGGCCAAAATTGCGTTGGACCCCCGGGCGAATCCTGGTATTCTCTGCCCCCAACTGCTGTTGATTCGTCGATGGGTCAATTGGTCAATTGGGCAGGACCGAGGAACTGGGGAACCATCGCCACCAATTACCTCGTCGACAAATTGACCAATCGACGTTCCTGTTCGCCGGATTGCCAGGGTCCCTGATTGCCAGCATGAGTGCGAAGCGGTACGCGATCCGGGATTGGCCCGAGGGGGAGCGGCCCCGCGAGCGGCTGGTGGCCGAGGGGGCCCGCCGGCTCACGACCGCCGAACTGCTGGCGATCGTCCTCCGCACCGGGGTGCGGGGCCAGAGTGCCGTGGACCTGGGGCGGACGCTGCTGGGGGAATGGAAGGACCTAGCCGCGTTGGAGGCCGCCGAGCCGGATGCCCTGGCGGAGACGATGGGAATGGGGCCGGCCAAGATCGCGCAGGTCAAGGCGGCCCTGGAGCTGGGCAGGCGGCTGCTGGCCGAGGTGGAGCGGGTCGCCCGCCCGCGTGTAACCAGCTCCAAGGATGTGATGGAGCTGATGGCCCCCGAGCTGCGCGGGTTGCAACGCGAGCGCTGCAAGGTGATCCTGCTGAACGGCGGCAACGAGGTGGTGGCGGTGGAGACGCTGAGCGAGGGATCCCTGACCGAGAGCCCGGTGTATCCGCGGGAGATCCTGCAGCGGGCCAACCGACATCACGCGGCGGCGGTCATCCTGGTGCACAATCACCCCTCGGGCCACTCGCAGCCCAGCGCGGGCGACCGCGCGCTCACGGAGGAGCTGGTCCTGGCCGGCGACCTCCTCCGCATTCCGCTGGTGGATCACGTGATCATCGGGCGGCGGGACCATTACAGTTTCGCCGACCGCGGCCTGATCGAGGAATATAAGCGCCGGCCCCGGCGGCCCGCCTGAGCCGCCGGGAGGGGAGAGCACCCTTGGACGATCCGAAGACCCTCCTTGCCGTCGCGCTCCACCAGGCCCCCGCAGACCTCGTGGTCCGCGGCGGTATCCTGGCCAACGTCTATACCGGCGAGCTGCTGGAGGGCTGGGGGGTCGCCGTCGCAGGGACGCGCGTTGCGACGATCGGGCCGGAGGTGGAGCGGTGCATCGGCCCGGCCACCACGGTCATTGACGCGGGAGGGCAGATCATCGCCCCCGGCTTCATTGACGGCCACGCCCACCTGGACTGCATCCACCGGCTGGACCTGTATCTGGCCGCCGCGATTCCCACGGGCCTCACCACCCTGATCACCGAGACCAGCAACTTCAGCAGCGTGGGCGGCTACCCGGCGCTGGCCGCCTTCCTCGGCACGCTGCCGCAGATGCCGATCACGGTCCTGGCGACGGCGCCGGCGATCTCGTACCTGCTCTCGGATCGGGGGGATGGGCAGTCCATGATCTCGACGGAGGAGATGGCCCAGCTTCTCGAGGAGCCCTCCGTGGTCGGGCTGGGCGAGGTGTACTGGCCGACGATCCTGGAGGGACGGGCCCACCTCCCCCTGCTTGTCGCGAAGGCCGAGGCGCTGGGCAAGCGGGTGGAGGGACACACGGCAGGCGCCCGGGGGAGCAAGCTGGCGGCGTGCGTGGCCGCGGGGATCTCCTCGTGCCACGAGCCGATCACCGCCGAAGAGGTCCGGGAGCGGCTGCGCCTCGGGCTGACCACCATGGTCCGGGACGGCTCGGTGCGGCGCGACCTGGCTGCCTTGGACGGCGCCCTCAAGGGGATGGTGCCCCGCCGGCTGGTCCTGGTCTCGGACACGGTGTGGGCGCACCACCTGCTGGAGCGCGGGTACCTCGACGAGGTGGCGCGACAGGCGGTGGCCATCGGCATCGAGCCGATGCAGGCTCTGCAGGCCATCACGCTGGCGCCCGCAGAGCATTTCCGGATCGAAGGGCTGGTGGGGGGCCTGGCGCCGGGACGGCAGGCGGATCTCGTCCTGCTCCCCGCGCTGCAGGAGTTCCGCCCCAGCCTGGTGATCGCCCACGGCCGGGTCGTGGCGAAGGATGGGCGCGTGGCGGTTCCGATTCCTCCGACGACGCTTCCGGCGGGCGTCTTTCCCAGCCCGCGGGTGTCCCGACCCCTGCACCTGGAGGACCTGAGGATCCCGGCGCCGCCCGGCCGGGACCGGGTGCAGGTCCGAGTCATCCACTACGCGGGGGACATCGTCACGCAGGCCGTCGTCCGGGAGCTTCCCGTCCGGGACGGCACGCTCTCGGCCGACTCGGAGGCCGACCTGCTCAAGGTCGTGGTGATGGACCGTCGTGGACAGGGGCGGATCGCCCGGGGCTTTGTCTCCGGCTTCGGCCTGCGACGCGGCGCCCTGGCGGCAAGCCTCAGCTTCGACACCGCGAACCTGATCCTCCTGGGGGCGAACGAGGCCGACATGCTGACGGCGGCCGAGCGCATGCTGGCCCTGGGGGGCGGCCTCGTCGCGGCGGCGGGCGGCGCCATCGTCGCAGAGGTTCCCTTGCCCCTGGGCGGGGTCACCTCCGATCAACCCATGGAGGTGCTGGCCGGACAGATTGCGCGGTTCCAGCGGGCGCTCGCCGAGTTGGGTTGCATCCGAGAGAACCCGTTCCTCAGCGCCCAGGTCGTCACCTTCATCGCGATCCCGGCCCTGCGGATCCGGGAAAGCGGCTTGTGGGATGTTCGGCGGAACCAGGCGGTCCCCCTGATCGTGGATGAGGGGAGCGGATAAGGAGGCGCATGGCCACTCGCGAGAAAGCCGTTCCCATTGACCAGGAGATCCTGGAGCGTTTGAACCGGGGGATCCTCCTTCGGACCGGTGCGTACCGGACCGACGACCACATCGTTTTGCGCTCGGGACGCCACACCTCCGAGTACGTGGCCAAGGCGCTGGTCACCACCGAGCCGACCTTCACCGAGGGCCTGGGCGACATCATCGCCGCCCACTTCAGCCGCTACCAGGTGGACCTGGTGCTGACGACGGGATACGGAGCGGGGCTGCTCGGTCACTGTGTCGCCCGCGCCCATCTGTCCCGCCCCCGATTCATATTCGCCACCAAGGGGAAGACCGCCGGAGGCCGGACCGAGGTCATTCTTCAGCCGGAATACCGGAAGTTCTTCGCGGAGAGCGGCCGGGTGCTGATCGTCGAGGACATCGTGACGACGGGGGAGACGGTCAAGCAACTGATCAAGTTGGTAGAGGGGATGGGCGGACAGGTCGTCGGCATCGGCGCCATCTGGCGCCGGAGCACCCGGGTGAAGTTCAAGTATCCACTGTTCACCGTTGTGACGCGGGACTTCCCCACCTACGCCCCGTCAGAGTGTCCCTTGTGTCGCCAGGGCATCCCGATCAACCCGGACTTCGGGGGCGTCGGATCAGAGGGAGAGTCCGAGGAATAAAGGGTGCGGAGTGGGTATCTGGGGAAAATTGTCTCACCTAGTGGCTAATTGATTTGACCTTGTCCTTTCGGAAAAGTCTGACTTTGGCTGATTTTTCAATCTAAACTTAACCTTTAGATTCATAATGTTACGAGTTTGTCAGACTGATTATGTCCATTCAAGCCAAAACTGAGGTAGATTCGCCAAAAAAAGGTCAGACCTCCGAGAAAATTCCCTCACCATTCCTTCCATAATCCCCTGGACAGCCCCAGGCGCATTGACTATAGTTATTCTCTCAGGCGCCTGCGGTCCCCCTCTTGAGGCAGCGGACTCAGAAGCATGTGGGGGCCGGCCGGGCTCACGTTTAATCGAGCCAGGGGGGTGCCCCCGAGTTGCCTTCGGGTGAACGGGATCGAAGGAAGGCTGCCGAACGGGTGGTGCGGAACCGCTCGAGCGCGGAGGACGGGCAAGGGGGGTTAGCTCAGTTGGGAGAGCGCCGCGTTCGCAACGCGGAGGTCGAGGGTTCGAATCCCTTACCCTCCACCAGGCTGTGCGAATGCCTCCCGGTTGCCTGATCTCACAAGCCGACTAGCCTCGACCCTCAGGTCGGTGGAACGATCCCGGCGGATCGTCGCCCGGCCGCACGTCTTGCTGATCTCTGGTCCCGCGAACCCTCGCTTTCATCGCCCTATGGACGGCGCCGCCCGGCTCCGCCTGTTGCAGTCCCTGGAGACCTGCCTGCAGGCAGTCCGGCGACTCCGGACGTGGCGGGAGACGGACCGACTCCTCGCGCTCCTGGGAGGGATCAGCGACCCGGAGCTACGCCTGCATCGCTTCGGAGAACACCTGAGAGGCCGGACCCCCGAGGACGCGGCCCGGACCGTCGCGGTCTTGTGGGATCGGGTGGCCGCCGGGGATCGCCGGGCACTGACGATCTGCCTGGGCCTTCTGGATTTCGGCCGGTTGGCGCGCGTCCTGGAAGCCGCTCACCTGGAGGCGGTCCAGAGGGTCCTGGAGACGGACGCGGACGTCGGCGCAGGGATCGCCGCCCCGCCGGAACGCCGGCTGGTTTCCCAGGACGACGAGACGGTGCCCCGCCCCAAGGAACCGGTGGGGTTCCGGATCTCCCTGGCACGGCGGCCAATTCCGAAACTGCTGGACCGGCTGCTTTTCGATCCCGATCCGCGGGTGGTCCGGACGATCCTGGGGAATCCCCGCCTGACTGAGGCCGCGGTGGTCAACCTGGCAGCCTCTCGGCGCGCCAGCCCGGAGGTCTTGGAGGTCATCGCCCAGGACGATCGCTGGATCGCCAGGTACCCGGTGAAGGTGGCGCTGGCGAATAATTCAGCCACGCCCCTGCGGGTGGTCCTGGGGTTGCTCCCCTACCTCTTGCACCAGGATCTGCGGGCGGTGGCCGCCGGGTCTCCCCGGGACGCGGTGCGGGACCAGGCGACGAGCCTCTTGGCCCGCCGCTCGGGCGCGTGAGGAAGGCCTGGCGGTCGGGAGCGGACGCGCGGGATCGGATGGCGGGTTTTCTCGCCGGGACCTCTGGGCGGTCCCAGGGGCGCGGCCTTGCGGATTCGGAAGCACGGCAGGGAATGGCGTGAGTGCGCACCGCGTGGAGTGAAGTTTCATGGAAGTCTATCTGAGTGAAAATGCCTTTGTCGGCCTCCTGGTCTCTACCATCGAGGTGTACCGGCGCGAGTGCTTGGGCATCCTGCTGGGACACCGCGAGCCTGATCGGATCATGGTGGACTTCGCCGTCCCCTACCAGGCGGCCCGGCGGAAGTTTCAGGAGGTGCACATGGACTGGCACCGCAGCCAGCGGGTGGAGGAAGCCGTGCACACGACCTCCCGGTGGGAGTTGGTCGGGGATTACCATTCCCACCCGATGTACGGCGACAAGAAGTCCACCACCAAGCTGTCCGGCGTGGACCACAAGGATTTCCGCGACGAAGGCACCTCCATCATCGTGGCCATCAACGACGGGGCCCGAAAACAGCGCTGGGGATACGTGAAAGGCGGGCTGATTTCGGGGGGCGTCAACGGCTATGCCATCCGCATGGCCGCCTATCACAAGGAAGGCGAGGCGGTCGCCCGTGTCCCCCTGGTCTGCCCCTACGCCGTCGGCTTCATGGCCAAGACCAAAGGACCCACCCCGGTGGAGATCCGACCGGAGTAATGGCCACGGGCTCGTGGCCCAATGCAAAATTTCAAACTGACAATGAGGAACCGACAACGGTCGGACGATCAGAGCCATACGATTCCTGGTGAATCGCGTGGCTCTTCCATTTTCAGTTGTCAGTTGTCGGTTTTCCATTTTCAACTGGAGCGCCCAGCATGAGTCGTCCCCCCGTCATCGCGGTCATCGGCGAGAATGATCCTCCGCCGGACGTGGCCGCTCTGGCCGAGGCGGTCGGCGCCGAGATCGCGTCGGCCGGCGCGGTGCTGGTCAGCGGCGGCCTGGGCGGCGTGATGGAGGCGGCCTGTCGCGGCGCCCGCGGGAAGGGCGGCATCACCATCGGCATCCTGCCCGGCACGCGGCCCACGGACGCGAACCCTCACGTCACCTATGCCATCCCGACCGGGTTGGGCCACGCGCGGAACATCCTGGTGGTGCGGGCCGCCCAGGCGGTGATCGCCATCGGCGGTCGCTACGGGACGCTGTCCGAGATCGCCTTCGCAACAATCGAGGGGATCCCCGTCATCGGACTGCGGACGTGGGAGCTGAAGCGCGAGGGGATGGGCGAAGATTCCATCCGGCGCGCCGCCGACCCGAAGGAGGCCGTGGCCCTGGCCCTGCAAGCGGCGCGGACGCGCACCCGATGAGGCAAAAACTCCCGGGGACTAAATCATCCGCAGATTACGCAGATTGCGCAGATTTCACGGGGGAAATCCTTCCGAACTAATCTGTGTAATCTGCGTAATCTGTGGATAAATCGATTCTGGTGTGTCTTTCCGGATGGGGCGAGTGGTCGAGCCGGACAGCATGACCGCCTTCTGGGAGGCGCGGTACGCGCAGGGCCTGGTGTACGGGACCGAGCCGACGTCGGCCGGCCGCCGGCTCGTGGGGGTCTTTCGTGCCCACGGGGTGCGGACCATCCTGGAGGCCGGGTGCGGCTCCGGCCGCGATGCCCTCCTGTATGCCCGGGAGGGTTTCGACGTCACGGGGACCGAGATCAGCGAGAATGCCCTGCGATGGGCCAGCGAGCGGGCGCAGGCCGAGGGCCTCCACCTGACGCTCCTCCGGGATGACCTGGCCGCGACGAACCTGCCGCCGGGCTCCTTCAACGCCGCCGTCGCGATTCACCTGATCCACCTCCATCCAGCCCCCGTCCGCCAGACCATGGTGAACCAACTGTGGCGACTGACCAAGGACGGCGGGATCATCGCCATGGCCAACTACTCGACCAGCGAGGCCGGCTACACCACCTGGGAGGTCTGCCCGGAACCGAACACGCGCCGGGACCCGAAAGGGAAACTCATCCACTTCTTCGACGAGGCCGAACTGCGAGGCCTCCTGCCCCCCGACCGCTTCGACCTCCTCACCCTGGAGGAGGTGGACCTGGCCGAAGTTCCCGATAGCGGTCCCGTCACTCACCGCGAGTGGCTGACCGTCGCGCGGAAGATCCGCGCCTGCTGAGTTCGCCCTGGATACTCCTCCACCCGCCGCCGCCTATCCTGTTCTGTCATGCTCATCTGAGAGACTTTTCCGTTGTCGGGCTCCTGCGATGCCCGGTATGATCGCCCTGTTCACCCATCGTGTCAGCCGACGGAGGTCTCCATGGTTTCCGGTTCCGAACGTGACGAGCACTTCTGGACGCCTCGCCGCGCCCGCTGGTTCAACCAGGCGGTGCAGATCAGCGACTTCCCGGCCCAGACCCTGAAGGCCCTGGAGCCCGTCCTGGTCGGCTGCCGGTCCGTCCTCGACGTGGGCGCCGGCGTAGGGGCCCTCAGCGTGCCGCTGGCCAGGACCGTCGAAGCGGTGACGGCGATGGAGCCGTCTCCGGCCATGCTGGAAGCACTCCGGGAGAACCTGGCCCGCCATCACCTCCGCAACGTCACCTGTATTCCGGCTGCCTGGGGGAAGACCGAAGTCCCTCCTCACGATCTGATTCTGGTGGCGAACGTGTCATCCATCTTCGCCGACCTGCTCGGGTTTTTGACTACGGCCGAGCCGCTGGCGCGCCGGGCGATCACCCTGGTGCAGAACGTGGGGCCGGGCACGGAGAAGTTCTACTTCGGAGAGCTGTACCCGCTCCTGTTGGGACGGCCGTACCCGGGGCGGGACGATTACCTGCGGACCGTCACGCTGCTCCACAGCCTGGGGATCTACGCCAACGTCCAGATCATCGGCTACCATTTCGATCAGCCGTTCGCGGACCTGGCCGAGGCCGTGGATTTCTGGAAGGAGCAGATGCGGCTCACGGAGCCGGAGCAGGAACGGCGCCTGGTGGGCTTCCTGCAGAGCAAATTGCAGCGGGTGGGATCGCGCCTGGTGGCCCCCATGCGGCGTCAAAGCGCTGTCCTGACCTGGCGGGTGGCTCAAAAAGACCGGGCGTGAATCGCCGGCTTCCCGGACCCCTGAGGACGCTTCATTCTCACCGGAACGTCTGGGCGAGCTTCCAGAGGAGGCGGGCGGCAAAGCCGAAGAAGACCACGCTTGCAATCACGTTGATCGCCCGGAGTGTTGCCCGTCCCATCCACCGCCGCCCGTAACCGGCCAGGGTCGCCACCACCGTATCCCAGCAGAGGACCCCGCTCACGAAGCTCACCCCGAAGGCGACGGCGAGTCGCCCCGGTCTGCCTCCGCCGTGCGCGGCGATCAGCGCGCCACCGACTGTCAGGAACCATAGCAGGGTAATGGGGTTGGCGATCCCGATGCTGAACCCCACCAGGAAGGGGTGCCCGGCCCGGGCGGCATCCTGGGCGGCCGGGATGACCGTGCTGGCTCGCAGGGCATCCACGCCCAGGTAGCCGAGCACCAGGATGCCCGCGCTCCCCAGGATGGTGTGCCAGATCGGTCGATCCAGGAGGGCCACCACGCCGAGGAGCGTGAGGGAGACGAGGATCGCGTGGGAGGCGGCGGCGCCCAGGCCCACCTGCCAGGCGGAGAGAAATCCGGCGCGCAGGCCCCGCCGGATCACCTCGGTGATGACGGGCCCCACGGGCAGGGCGATGGCCACACCGATCAGCCAGCCGCTCACCAGCACCTCGATCATATTGATTCGCTCACTGGCTTACCCACTGGAAACGCATTCTCAGTCTGTGCCCCCCGCGGCTCAACGCGGGGCTGTGGTACGCCGCATATGGCGTATAGCATATGGCTTATGGTCAGATTCGAACCATACGCCATACGCCATACGCCATGAGCCATACGCGGTCAGTCAGCCGGCGGTCTTGGCCGACTGCTGGAGGAAGGACAGGAAGGCTTTGCCCAGGGGAGAGCGCGAGCGACTCTTATGGGTGACGAGGAAGAACTCCCGCAGCAGCCGAACCCCGTGGATGCGGAGGGCCACCAGCGTCTTGCACCGGATGTCGTCCTCGATGGCCCGGCGCGAAATGACGGCGACCCCCGCGCCGGCCTTGAGCGCCTGGCGGACCGCTTCGTTGCCGGTGACCTCCAGCACCACGCGCAGGCTGCCCGGGTCCACGGCATGGTCGGCCAGGGCCTGCTCCATGACCTTCCGGGTACCCGAGCCGCGCTCGCGCATGATGAAGGACTGGCCGGCCAGTTCCGCGGGACGCACGGTGCCGCGGCTGGCCCAGGGGTGCGTGGCCGGGACGGCCAGGACCAGCTCGTCCTGCGCGAAGGACTCGTAGTGCACCCGCCCCTCCTCGAACCGGGCCCCCACCATCCCGACTTCGCACGTCCCCTCGATCACCCCACGGACGATGTCCCGGGATCCGCTGATGTGCAAGGAGATCGTCACGTCCGGGTGCCCCTGTTTGAAAGCGGCCACCAGCGGCGAGAGGATGTAGGCGCCCGGGATGCTGCTGCCCCCGAGGGGCAGGTGGCCCTTCAGGCCGCCCTTGTGCTCGTTGATAGCCTGCTGGGCCTCTTCACGCAGGGCCAGGATGCGCCGGGCATACCCGTGGAGGAGTTCGCCGGCCTGCGTGGGCGTCACCGTCTTGCCCGTCCGGTCGAACAGGCGCAGTCCCAGCTCGGTCTCCAGGGCCTTGATGTGCCCGCTCACCGTCGGCTGGGTGAGGAACACGGCCTCGGCGGCCCGGGAGAAGCTCCGGAGCTCCACGATCTTACAGAAGACCTCCAGCGCCCGCAGGTCCACGGGAACTATGCCCTCCGTTCGGCGGTGAGGGATTGGTAGAGCGACAGGTACCCGCCGATCTCGCCCTCGAGGCTGAAGTGGGCCGCGATCTTCTGCTTGGCCCGGCGCCCGATGGTATAGCGGAGGGCGGGATCCTCCAGGAGGCGCTCCGCCTTCTCCAGAAACTCCGCTTCCGAGCGGAACAGGAACCCGTCCTGCCCGTCCTCGATGACGGAGCGGTTCCCCTCGATGTCCGAGGCCAGCACCGAGACCCCCTTGCTCATCGCCTCCAGGACCGCGTTGGACATCCCCCCCTCGGAGAGGGAGGAGTTGATCACCACCTCGACCGAGGACAGGATGGCGCAGATCTCCTCATGGCTCATGGCGCCGAGGTAGAAGGCCCAGGGCTGATCTCGGAACATCGCTTCCACCCGCTCCCCCTCGTCCGCCTCGATGACCGGCCCGGCCAGGACGTACTTGAGGTTCGCGTGCCGGCGCTGCAGCGCGGTGAGCGGCGGGATCACGACCGGGATATTCTTCACCCGGCGGATCCCGGCCGGCTGGAAGAAGACCAGATCGCCGGGGCCCAGGCCCAGCTTCCCCCGCAGGTCATAGACCTTCTCGTCGCACCGGACCGTCTGCCCGATCACGTGGACGCGCGGGCGGGTGGCCGGCACCTCGCGGACCAGCTTGTCGCGAATGGACGCGTGGAACACCACGATGGCGCGCGCGGCCTCCAGGACCTCCAGGACGACCCGCCGGTGGGCGGGGTCGAAAAGGTCCAGGTTCACATCCGTCCCGGTCAGGGTGATGACGGCCGGGACATCCAGGTCGCGGGAGGCCTGCGCCACCAGCGGGCCGGTCCGCGTGGCGTGGAAGCCATGCACCACGTCGGGCCGCAGCCGGCGGAGGCTGGCCAGGATCGCGTCGCGGTCCTGCAGGTCCAGGGAGAAAACCTGGACCGTCAGCCCCTGATCACGCAGGCCGGATTCGATCCGCTGGACGGTGATGGAGTTGCCGCGGACCGCGGGGAAGTAGTATGGGGTGACCAGGGCAAGGATCATGGCGTGCCGGCGGTGCCGAAGAGCCGCGAGCCGAGAGTCCATGGGAACCGCCACAAGCATTACGGTGTCTGCCCCTCGGCGGCCGGAGGGCCCGCTATCGGCCGAACAACCCCTTGAAGAGGTCCTTCAGGCCCTTGCCCTGCTCGCCGGGCAGGACCTTGTCCAGTTCGGTCTCGATCTTTCGCTGGAGACGACCCAGCTTTGGCACGACGATCGGCTGGCTGGTGGTCCCGGTCACCTTGGCCTCCACGGTAGTGCGCCCCAGCTTCGCCACCACGTCGAAGTTCAGGCTGGAATCCAGGAGGTCCAGAGAGCCGACGGCCGTCACGCTTCCCTCCACCTTGGTGAGGGTGAGGTCCCGGGTGCGGAGGACCCCCTTGTCCAGGGTGTAATGGCCGCTCACCTGCTCGAACTCGTTCAGGCGCACGCGGGTGCCCTGACTCGCCAGGATGGGTGCGATCACCTCGGACAGTCGGTCGAGTGGCTTGTAGCCGATGAGGCGGCCCTCCTTCAGCAAGAGGGAACCCCCGCCGGCCGCCGACCCCAGGATCTCGGGCAGGGAGAAGCCGACGAAGTTCACGCTGCTGTCGAAGCTCAACGTGCTCCGCAGGGTCCAGGGGCCGCGGATGAACGCCTGCACCAGCGGCTCGGTCGCCAGGTTGTCGAGTCGCGAGGTCAGGCTGATGCGCGGGGTGCGGGGGCGGAGATCCACCTCTCCTTTGGCCGTCACCTTGCCGTTCAAGAAATTGGCCCGCACCTCTGGCAACTGCACCAGGCCGTCCTGGTAGCGGACCTCGGCCTGGACCGCCGTCCACGTGAGTCCCTGGTACCGCAGGTCCCCGATGCTCACGCGGCCCTGGGCCGTGAGGCCGGGACCGGCTGTCCTGGCCTCCCCGCCGGGACGCGAGGGGACGGCCGCATGCGCCACCGCGGGCATCAGCCACGCCTTCTTCGGCGTGGGCTTTGCCAGGAGCCGATCCAGGTCCACCTTGGTCGAACTCGCGGTGAACGTGACCCGGGGCGTCTTCAGGTCAGGGACCTGGAGGCTCCCGTCCACCTTCGTCTCTTTCAGCGTGAGGATCACCTTCGGGAAATTCACTCCCTGGTCCTCACGCCGCCCCTCGAAGCTGAGGCTCGCCTCTTCCCCGGCCGCCTTCCGGAAGGCCTCGCCGGCCTGGATCGCGACCGGTTTCAGATTCAGGCTCCCCGTGAAGGCGGCGTGGGTCACGGGCCCGGTCACCCTGAGCTCGCCCGAAAGGGGACCAGAGAACCTGGTCCCGCTCCCGTCCAGGAGGAAGGCCTGCCAGGGACCCACGTCCACGTCGCGAAGCGTGACTGTCACGTCCAGGATGGGGGCTTCCGGATCGCCGACCGCGATCCGACCGGTCGTCTCGATGCGGCCTGCGCCAGTCGACCCGATTCTGGCCCGGGACCGGATCTCCAGCGGATCGGAGACCGCCATCTGCCGGAGGCTGAGGTCGAGATCCGTGAGCGTGAGGGCAATGCCCGGCGCACGCATCTGGTCCAGGAGGGTGATCTCGCCGCCCTTCACGGCAACCTCGGAGAGCAGGAGGCCGCCCAGCAGCGGGGCCTTGCCGGGGCGGGCCGCATCCGGCGCTGGCTTCGGCGGCGAGGGAACGGGGTGGGGTTTCAGGAGGTCCTCCACGCTCCAGCGCCCGTCCCGGGTATGCATCAGGCGAATCCGCGGCCGCTCGAGGACGGCCGTACTTACCTTCACCTGTCCCCGGAGGAGCGGCAGGAGTTGCACGCGGACCCGCAGGGCGTCCGCCGTCAGGAACGGCTCGGAACCGAACCCGGCCGCCTGGGCGATCTGGATGCCCTTCGCTTCGGCCCCGATCCCTCCCCAGAGGCTGACCCGGAGGGTTCCCAGCGCCACCTCGCGTCCCAGGGCCTTGCCCGCGCGGTTCGCCAGGATCGCGCGATAGCGTTCCAGGTTCACGAGAGCGGGGAGGGCCAGCGTGGCCAGTACCGCCAGGGCGAGAACGCCGCCGATCCCGATCCCCACCCACTTGAGGACGCGCGTCACCGACTAACTCCCATGCGGTCGCCTCCGGAGAGGGCGAAAAGCGTTCAGCAGTTCGACCGTCCCCGCTCCGCCACGCGGTCCGGGGCGGAGTCTGCAGGTCGGCTGTTCACGTTCCGAAAGAACCCTCGAACAGCCGAACCCCCGAACCGCCGAACGGTTTTGTGTATTTTAGTGTGCCTCGGAGGAAAAAACGAGGGTTTTCCCGTGCGACGAGGATGCGATGCCGGCGAGGGTATGGCGGGTCGGGGGTGCGATACGAGCGAGAGGTGGGGCGGACTCCTGCGGGAAGACCGTCATTGGCATTGGACGACGAACAATCGGACGTCCAATCTCGACTTCTCGTCGTCTTTGATTCATAGTTGCGGGGTTAGCTCCGGAGTCGGTCGCAGGATGGTTTCTCCCTTTGAGTCAATTTGCGCGCAGCGCGGCAGGTGCAGTGTCGTGCTTGGCACTCACCATGATACGCCTTGAATTGCATTGTGAAGCCGCTGATTCGGAAGACGGGTGGAGATGCATCGAGAGTTGACCGACGATCAGCGACGCGGGTGGACCGTCGTCGGGACGACCTTCATCACGCTCGGCCTGGTCACCGGGACCTGGTATTCCTACTCGGTCTTCCTGGTCGCCTTCCTCCGGGAGTTCGGCTGGAGCCGCTCCCTCATGGCTGGGGCCTTCTCGGTGTTTGTCCTGGTCCACGGCTTCTGCAGCCCGCTCGTCGGCTGGCTGGCGGGGCGCCTGGGGGCACGGCGCGTCATCCTGGCGGGCGGGTGCGTGCTGGGCCTGGGGTTGCTCCTGGCTGCGGAGACGAGGGAGTGGTGGCATCTCTACCTGGCGTTCGGCGGGATCACCGCGGTGGGATTCACGATGGCGGGATGGATTCCGGCGGTGCTCTTGGTGCGAGGCTGGTTCCCCAGTCGGTTCGGCACGGTGGTGGGAATCGCCTCGGCCGGGATCGGCCTGGGGATCTTCACCCTGGTTCCCTTCACGCAGTTCCTGATCGACCGGGTAGGATGGCGCTGGGCCTTCCGGGTCCTGGCCGTCCTGGTCGTCGGGTGGGTGATCCCGGCGACCGCCGGATTCGTCCGGGAGGCACCCTCCCCCGGGGTGCCCGGGTCGCCATCGGGTTCCCGGGCTGGGCGTGCGAGACTGGAGCCGGGGGCGTACTGGACCCTCGCGGCCGCCGTCCGGGACTGGCGCTTCTGGGGCCTGGCCGGGGTGTATTTCACGGGCAACTTCGTCACTCAGTTGCTCCTGGTCCATCAGGTCGTCTACTTGGTGGACCACGGGGTCGCCGCGCAGGCGGCCGCCACGGTCGGTGGCGTCGCAGGCCTCGCCAGCATCGCGGGCAAAGCGGGGTCGGGCGCCTTTTCGGATCGCGCCGGCCGGGAGTTGGCGCACAGCCTGTCCTTCGCCTGCATCGTGGCCAGCATCGGTGTCCTGGCCCTGGCGGGCACATCTCCAAGCCCCGGACTGCCCTACCTGTACGCCGTGCTGATCGGGCTGGGCTACGGGGGAAGCGCGCCCATCAGCCCGGCCGCGGCCAGCGATCTGTACGGTGGGCCGGCCTTCTCGACGATCTTCGCGACGGTGTACACGGCGTTGACCCTGGGAGCGGCCTCGGGCGCGTGGGCGGGGGGAGAGATCTTCGATCGGACGGGAAGCTACGCGCTGGCCTTCTGGGTCGCGCTTGGGATGAGCATGCTCTCGCCGATCCTTCTGTGGATCGTGGCCCCGCGTCGTCCCAATCCCCCACCGGCGCACCGGTGAGCCGGTGGAAGCCATCAGCCATGAGCCACGAGCTGTGAGCTGAGTGCTGACTGCTGAAGGCCTATGAAAAGTCCCCTGACAACGGCCGGCATGCGCCACCATCCTGCGACGGGAGACCCGTGAAGACGGCTCCGGATCCACAAGAGAGCCCCCGGCGGGGGTGGACGGTCGTCGGCACGACCTTCGTCACGCTGGGACTGGTCTATGGGATCTGGTACGCCTATTCCGTCTTCCTGGTGGCGTTCCTCCGCGAGTTTGGATGGAGTCGCTCGCTGGTCGCCGGGGCGTTCTCGGTATTTGTTCTGGTCCACGGATTCTCGGGGCCGATCTCGGGGTGGCTGGCTGGGCGCGTCGGTCCGAGGCGTCTCATCCTGACCGGCGGCTGCGTCTTAGGCCTGGGTCTAGTCCTGGCTGCGGAAACGAAGGAATGGTGGCACCTCTACCTGGCGTTCGGCGGGGTCGCGGCGGTGGGGGTTGGCACGGCCGGGTGGGTCCCGTCGGTGGTGCTCGTGCGAGGCTGGTTTCCCGACCGGATCGGCACGGCGCTGGGAGTCGCCTCGGCAGGCATCGGCGTGGGGATCTTCGCCCTGGTTCCCTTCACACAGTTCCTGATTGACCGGGTCGGGTGGCGCTGGACCTTTCGGGTCCTGGCGGCGCTGGTCGTGGGGTGGGTGCTGCCCGCGACCGTCTGGCTCGTGCGTGACCCGCCATCGCGCGAGGCTGCCGGCTCGCGCTGGGGCGCTCGCGAGGGCCGGCCGATCCTCGACGGCGGGGCCTACTGGACGCTCGCCGCCGCGGTCAGGGATTGGCACTTCTGGGGGCTGGCCGGGGTCTTCTTCGCCGGGAATGTGGCAACCCAGATGCTGCTGGTCCACCAGGTGGTGTATCTGGTGGACCACGGGGTGTCGCCGCTCGCCGCCGCGGCGGTAGGGGGCGTCGTGGGACTGGCCAGCATCCCGGGCAAGATGGGGTGGGGGACGCTCTCGGACCGGACGAACCGCGAGTTGGCCTACACGCTGGCCTTCGGGTGCCTCGTCGTGAGCCTGGGGGTCCTCGTCCTGGCAGGGCTGTACCCCGCCTCCGCACTGCCGTACCTGTACGCGATCCTGCTCGGTTTGGGGTATGCGGCGACCGCGCCCCTGACCCCCGCCGCCGCGAGCGACCTGTTCAGCGGTCCCCGCTTCTCGACGATCTTCGGCACCCTGCACATCGCCAATTCCTCGGGTGGCGCCACGGGGGCATGGATCGCGGGAAGGATCTTCGACGGCACGGGAAGCTATGCGGGGGCGCTCTGGGTCGCCTTCGGGATGGCGGTGCTGTCGGCGACCCTCTTGTGGATCGTGGCCCCGCGCCGCCCCCATCCGCCGCCAGGGGTCCGCTAACCGCCAAGGACACCCAGCGCTGGCGCTGGGTGTCCTTGGCGGTTCAAGTATCGCTCGGATTCGAGCTGGGAAACCAGTGAAGACGCACCAGGGAACGGACGCCCACCGCCGGCGCGGCCGGAAGATCCTGGCCACGACGCTTGTCTCTCTCGCCGTGATCTACGGCGTCTGGTACTCCTACTCGGTCTTCCTCGTCGCCCTGGTCCGCGAATTCGGCTGGAGCCGGTCCCTCGTTGCGGGCGCCTTCTCCGTTCTCAATGTGATCCATGGCGGCCTCGGCCCGCTGATCGGCTGGATGGTGCGGCGCGCTGGCCCCAGGCGTCTCCTTCTTGTGGGGGCGGGCGTGATGGGAGTCGGCCTGGCCCTGACCGCAGAGACCACGGCATGGTGGCACTTGTATCTGGCGTTCGGCGGGATCACCGCGCTGGGGATCAGCCTGAACGGATGGGTCCCGCTCGTGGTTCTCGTTCAGGGGTGGTTCCCGGATCGGGTCGGCACCGCGATGGGGATCGCCTCGGCGGGAATCGGTGTGGGAATTTTCGCCGTGGTCCCCCTGTCCCAGCTCCTCATCGAGTGGTACGGCTGGCGGTGGACCCTTCGCATCCTGGCTGTCCTGACCGTAGCCTGGGGGGTCCCGGCCGCGCTGTGGCTCGTCCAGGACCCGCCCAAGCTTGGCGCGGTTTCCTCCGGACCGCGAGGGACCCACAGGGCGTCCCGAGCGGGAGCCTCCTGGACGCTCGCTGCGGCCGTGAGGTCCTGGCGATTCTGGGGCCTGGGGGCAGTCTATTTCACGGGGAACTTCGTCACCCAGATGCTCATGATCCATCAGGTGGCATACCTGGTGGACCACGGTGTGCCGGCGCTCGTCGCGGCGACGGTGGGGGGTGCGGTGGGGCTGGTCAGTATCGCGGCCAAGCTGGGCTGGGGTGTCTTTTCGGATCGGGCCGGGCGCGAACTGGCCTACAGCCTGGCCTGCGGTTGCGTTGTGGCGAGTATTGCGCTTCTCGTCCTGGCCGGCAGGTTCCCGACGTCCGTCCTCCCCTTCCTCTACGCGGTGCTGGTGGGCCTCGGATACAGCGTGCTGTCGCCGGTCTTCCCCGCCGTGGCCAGCGATCTCTTCGGCGGACCCGGCTTCTCCACGATCTACGGAGCGCTCTACACGGTGATCTGCTTTGGACTCGCCGCCGGCCCATGGATTGCCGGGCGGGTCTTCGACCTGACGGGAAGCTATGCGGTAGCGCTCTGGATCGGGCTGGCCATGGCCGTGCTCTCTCCAGCCCTATTGTGGGTTGTCGCGCCCCGCCATTCGAATCCCCCTCCGGCCGCAAAACGGCCGAGGGGCTAAGGGTCAGGGGTCTGGGACCGGGGTGAAGAACGTACCAAACCCTGGCCCCTGGCCCCTGATCCCTGCCCCCCGCTTAGCTGAATGCCGGAGCCAGCTTCGCGTACCGGTCGAGGATCGGCACGACCGTGTCCCGGTCGGCGGACGGAAGGGGGAAGACCACCCGATCTGCCCCGGCCGTCTCGTACCCCCGGACAGTGCCCTCCTCTGGGTTGCCTCCGTAGACGGTCACCGTGATGGAGCGGGGATCGCGCCCGGCTTTTTCGGCCTGCTGGCGAAGATCGGCAATCCCGACGGCAAGGTCACCTGCTCGGGCCGCGATCGGCAACCACCCGTCACAGTAGTCCACGACCCGCTGGCGGGCCTTCGGCGTGTTCACCCCCAGGATGATCGGCGGGTAGGGCTTCTGCACCGGCTTGGGGTACGACCAGATCGGGTCGAAGTTGACGAACTCGCCGTGGAACTCCGCCTCGTCCTTGGTCCAGATCTCCTTCATGGCCAGGATCCGTTCCCGCAGGACCCGCCAGCGCTTCGTGAAGTCGGTCCCGTGGTTCTCCATCTCCTCGGCGTTCCAACCCCCGCCGATGCCGAAGAGGAACCTTCCGTTGGACAGGAAATCGAGGCTCGCCACCTCTTTCGCCAACGTGATGGGGTCGCGCTCGATGACCAGGCAGATCCCCGTCGCAAGCTTGAGGGTCCTCGTTACTGCGGCAGCCATGGCGAGCGCCACGAATGGATCATGGGTGTGCCAGTACTCCTTGGGGAGATTGGCCCCGCCGGGCCACGGGCTCTTCCGGCTCTTGGGGATGTGGGTGTGCTCCGGAAGCCAGAGCGATTCGAAGCCTCGCTCCTCGACCGCCCGCGCCAGATCATCAATCCGCATCGCGTAGTCCGTGTTGAACATCGAGACGCCGAATTTCATATGCCCTCTCCAATAAGCTTTCAGCCGTCAGCCATCAGTAAATAAGGTACCGTAAATAAGGTACCGGACACCTTTCGAGAGGTAACTGCCTGATTTCCTTGGAATCGCCTTTCGATTCTTCGCCAGCGAGATTCTGAGCAGCAAGATTATGAAGCGGTATTCCCAGGTGGATCCCCTACTCCGCTTGCTTTGGACGCGGCGTCCCACCGGACCCCAGAGCCTCCCATTTCTCTTGACGTTCGCCCCTGCCCTGATTTGGTACCCGCCGTGCCCAGGATTTGGGCAGGCTCCTCTGGCGACCCAGCCCCTGCTGATTGGGGCTCCCCCTGGGGCCGCTGGCCGGCGCTTTCCAACATCGTATCGGCTCAACTCAGTTATTGGCTGAAAAGGTCATACTCGTATATCGAATGATGGTGGCCGACGTATCGGAGCTCAGCCTGGCTGGGGCCAACGAACTTGAAGATGATCCGATAGGCCCGGTCTACCCGGAAGCTCCATACCTCATGATGTTTGGGGTGCAATTTCTCCGTGCGAAGAGAGGGATGAAAGGGATTGTTCTTGAACAGTTCGGTCTTGGTGGCGGCTTTGTGCTGGACGGTCTTGGGGAGTTTCTTGAAGAGACGATCGAACGTGGCGGTAGTCGAAATCTCGATCATTACCCGCCTACTCAATCAGTTCATGTAACGACTTGCGCTTCGTCACCCGTCCGGCACGATGGTCTCGTTCCGAGGCCTCCAGCTCCTTCAGAAACTCCTTTCTATACAGACCTATCGCATCACAGAAAGCCTCGAAGTTCTCCCGCGTGATCTCGATTCGGATGCGATTCTTCGCTTTCTTGATGATTCTCGCTTCAAGAGTCTCTGGCATCGGCGTCTCCTCTGTGCGACCTTTCTTGGAAACACGATACGCAAGCGACAGCAGAAAGTCAACTTGTCCTATTGAACCTCTCTTAGCAGGGGCGGCATTCAACCGAGCCCCTGGCCCCCTGACCGGCCGCTTTCTCGCTGGGCCGCCCACCGGCGCTTTCGAAGTTCGTATGGATCTTACCGGGCATGAGCCACGGGGACCTGTTCAGTTCGCTCGGCAGGGATCTTTCCCGTGGCAATCGCGTGCACCCGCTTGAGCGTGTCGGCCGAGTAGTAACGATTGCCACGCTTGTCACAGAGACCGATCACTACGTTCTCAAGGATCACAAAGCCCGCTTGTGCTTGAAAACTTCGCGCTCTACCTGCTTCTCTCGAACCATTCCCTCAGAGTACTCACATCGATATCCGAACTGATTCGTCATAGCTCTGGCTCCGTCACCCCGTAGACCGTGATAATAAGATAGCGGCCCGTCTCAGGGCGCAAGCAGCATCTTTTTCAGCAGCTCGTTGACCAGTTGGGGGTTGGCCTTGCCCCGGGTGGCCTTCATGACCTGGCCGATCAGGAAGTTGAAGGCGCCTTCCTTGCCCCCCCGGAACTCGGAGACGGGACCCGGGTTGGCGGCCAGGACGTCGCGGATGATCTTCTCCACCTCGGCCGGGTCGGTGATCTGGCCGCCCTTTTTCTTCAGGATCTCCGCCGGGTCGGCCCCGCTGGTGTACATCTCCTCGAAAAAGTCCTTGGCCATCTTGCCGCTGATCGCACCCTTGGCGAGAAGGCCGAGCATGGCGCCCAACCGATCCGGCGGGATCGGACTGGCGGTGATATCCTTGCCGTCCTTGTTCAGCCGGCCCAGGAGTTCGACCATGACCCAGTTGCTGACCGTCTTGGGATCGTCGTGGACCTTGACGGCGGCCTCGTAGTAGGCGGCCAGCTCCTGGCTGGTCGTCAGGACGCCCGCGTCGTACTCCGGAATGCCATATTCCCGGACGAAGCGCTGCCGCTTCGCCTCGGGCAGTTCGGGGAGATTCCGTCGAATCTCATCGATCCAGGCCGGTTCCACGACCAGCGGCACCAGGTCCGGCTCCGGGAAGTACCGGTAGTCGTGGGCGTACTCCTTGCTCCGCATCGAGAGAGTAATCTCCTGGTCCGCGTTCCAGAGGCGGGTTTCCTGGATCAGCCCCTCACCCGCCTGCACGGCCTTGATCTGCCGCCGGATCTCGTAGTCCAGGGCCTTCTGGACATTCTTGAACGAGTTCATGTTCTTGACTTCGACCTTCGTCCCGAACTCGCGCGAGCCGCGGGGGCGAACCGACACGTTGGCGTCGCAGCGGAAGCTGCCCTCCTCCATGTTGCCATCGCAGACTCCCAGATAGACCAGGATGGCGCGAAGCTGCCGCAAGTATTCGGCCGCCTCTTCGGGCGTGCGGATGTCCGGCTCGCTCACGATCTCCATCAGCGGAACGCCGCAGCGGTTGAAGTCCACCAGGCTGGTCTCCGCCTCCTCCATGATCCCGACGTGGAGGAGCTTGCCCGTGTCCTCCTCCAGGTGCACGCGGCGGATGCCGACCCGCTTCGTCTCGCCGTTCAGGGTGAAGGTGATCCACCCGTGCTCCGCCAGGGGCAGTTCGTACTGGGAGATCTGGTAGTTCTTGGGCAGGTCTGGGTAGAAGTAGTTCTTGCGCGCGAACCGCGACATGGGCGCGGTGGTGCAGTTGAGCGCGAGGGCGGTTCGGATGCCGAACTCGACCCCGCGCCGGTTGATGACGGGCAGGACCCCCGGCATCCCCAGGCAGATGGGGCACGTCTGGGTGTTGGGCGGCGCGCCGAACTTCGTGCTGCACCCACAGAACATCTTGGAATTGGTCAGGAGCTCGGCGTGCACTTCCAGGCCGATGACCGCCTCGTGCTCCGGCATGCTCAATCCTCGGTTGGAACGGCTTCCAGGAAGGCGATGTACCCGGGACTCAGGCCGTGGGCCTTGGCCCCCTCGATGAGGAGCCGCAAGTACCGGCGGAGGGGTCGGTGGTTCCCGGCCGGCCGCGCGATGTACGCAAAGGCCGTCAGGCTCCGGCCGTCAAAGGTCTCGACGACCATGTCCTTCCGGGTGTAGGCATTCGGGTACTCCTCGTACTCGTCGAGGGCGTCCCGGTGGGCCGCCGTGATCTCCCAGACGACCCCCTCCACGATGCTTTCCGGCGCAGGCTGGATATCCGCGACCCCGCCGCCCCCCCACGAGGCCCAGGGGCGGGTGAAAGCTAGTCGGTGATCCCGCAGTCGTGCCGCCGCGACGAAGGCGCACCCTGGGCACCGCTTCCGCATGTTCCCAGGATGCATGTTGGAGCCGTAGGCGAAATACAGCATTCAAAAAACCAAGAAGCGTTCGGTGGTTCGGGTGTTCGAGCGTTCGGGGGTTCCCGTACAACCGAACCACCGAACTGCCGAACGGTCGAACGCTCTTCAGTTTCATTGCCAGATCGCATGCACCTCGAACTGGTAGCTGGTCGCCGGGCGATTCCGTTCCTGGATGGCCAGGCTCCAGGAGCTTTGGCCGCCCGATGCCAGGTCCCCCACACTCACCCGTTGGGTCCCGAGAACCTTCTTCTTTCGGTCGAGAAACTTCACCACCACCGTGATGTCGCGGGCGGGCGCCTTACTGAAGTTCTTGACGGTCCCCTTCAGGGTGTCCAGCCACCGCTCGTAATCCAGCACCACGAGATCCCGCTTCTTTCCAGTGGGCGCCTTCGTAACGGCCTTTGCGGCCTGAGCAGGGTCTGCGACCAGGACCGCCAGAATCAGGCAGACCCCGAACCAGAGGCTCACTCGACCGTCTTTGAGGAATCTCATGGACGTCTGCCTCCTCCTATAGCCGCGGCCGCTGCTTGTGCCACGAGGTGGCCTGCTCGTAGGCGTGGGCCACTCTCAAAATTGTCTCCTCGTCGAAGGGTTTCCCGATGATCTGGAGGCCGATGGGGAGCCCGGATTTCGTGAAGCCGCAATTGACGTTGAGCCCGGGCACCCCCGCCAGGTTCCCCGAGATGGTGAAGATGTCCGACAGATACATTTGCAGGGGGTCGTCCGTCTTCTCGCCGAACTTGAAGGCCGGCGTCGGCGAGGTAGGGGTGACGATCACGTCGCAGCCCTTGAAGGCCTCGATGAAATCCTGCCGGATCAGGGTGCGGACCTTCAGCGCCTTCAGGTAGTAGGCATCGTAGTAGCCCGCGCTCAGCGCGTAGGTTCCCAGCATGATGCGCCGCTTGACCTCCGGCCCGAACCCCTCCCGCCGAGTCTTCATGTACATGTCAATGAGGTGTTCGGACCTGGGCGTGCGGTAGCCGTACTTCACGCCATCGTACCGCTCGAGATTGGAGCTGGCCTCGGCCGTGGCCACCAGGTAGTAGGTCGCCACGGCGTAGTCGGTGTGCGGCAGCGAGACCTTTTCCTGCACGGCGCCCAGGCCTTCCAGGACCCTGATGGCTTCGTGGATCGCCGATTCGACCTCCGGGTCCATGCCGGGCATGAAATACTCGGACGGGATCCCGACCCGGAGCCCTTTGATCTCTCCGGTGAGGGCGGCCTCGTAATCGGGCACCGGAACATTGGCCGAGGTCGAGTCGAGCGGGTCGTGTCCGGCGATCACTTTGAGGAGGATCGCCGCATCCCGGACGTCCTTGGTCATGGGTCCGATCTGGTCCAGGGACGAGGCGAAGGCCACGAGCCCGTAGCGGGAGACCCGGCCATAAGTCGGCTTCAGGGCGGCGATGCCGCAGAAGCCCCCCGGTTGCCGGATGGAGCCGCCGGTGTCGCTCCCCAGGGCGCCGGCGCACATGTCGGCCGCCACGGCCGCGGCCGAGCCGCCGCTGGATCCGCCGGGGACGCATCCCAGGTTCCAGGGGTTCCGGGTCTTCTTGAAGGCCGAGTTCTCGGTGGAGGAGCCCATGGCGAACTCGTCCATGTTGGTCTTGCCCAGCATCAGCGCCCCGGCGGCGTTCAGCCGGGCCATCACGGTGGCGTTGTAGGGCGGAACGTAGTTTTCCAATATCTTGGACGAACAGGTCGTGGCCACGCCCTTGGTGCAGATCACGTCCTTGATGGCCAGGGGGACGCCCGCCAGGGGCGGCAGTTTCTCCCTCCGTGCCTGCATCTCTTCGAACTTCTTTGCGAAGCCCACCGCCGTTCGCGGGGTCAACGTGTTGAAGGCCTGGACCTGGTCCTCGATCTGTCCAATCCGGACCAGGAAGTGCTGGACCACCTGGACCGGCGAGATCTCGCCTTTCCGGATCAGATCCCGCAACTCGTGAATCGTCAACCGGTGCAGTTCCAAGGCACCTTCTCCAATGCAACCGCCAATGAACGCAAATTAACGCAAATTCATTTCAGGGAAGTTTTCGCGTTTATTGGCGTTCATTTGCGGTTCCAGTTCTCCCTGCGACGATTCCTAGTCCTCGATGATTCGCGGCACGCGGAAGAAGACATCCTGGCGATCGGGCGCGTTGGCCAGGGCCTCCTCCTGCTTCAAGGGCGGGCGGACCGCGTCCTCACGCATCACGCTGACCATGGGGATCACGGTCGTCGTCGGTTCAACCTGGGAAGTGTCCAGCTCGTTCAGCTTGTCGATGTAGCCGAGGATGGAGTCGAGCTGGGCGGTCATCCGCTCCTTCTCCTCCTCGGTCAGCTCCAGCCGCGCCAGCCGCGCCACGTGCTCGACTTCCTTCCGCGTGATCTTTGCCACGGGAGCCCCCCTTAACCGCCATGGCGCCAAGAGCGCCAAGATGGCACGGCAATCGGGCAGCTTGAAACACTTGATTGCCAAATTGCCGGATTGCCTCTTCCTATGCCCGCTCCAGATGGACGAATTTCGGGGCCAGCTTCTTCCGGCCCACGCCGGCGAAGGTGACGACGACCTTCAGGTCCTCTCCCTCGCCGATGCGCTCCTTGATGGTGCCGATTCCCCAGTCGGGGTGGCGCACCCGCATCCCGACCTGCAGGTGGTCCACGAACGGCTCGTCCGCTTGATAGCGCGCTTCTGCGCGCAGGGGCCGGGGGCCGGGGGCCGGGGATCGGGAGTTCTGCCCTAACCCCTGGCCCCTGACCCCCGACCCCCAGCCGTTGTGCAGCCCGTCAATCCGCTCAACCAACTGGTCCGGCACCTCATCCAGGAACCGCGAGGGGAGGTTGTAGTTGTCGCTGTTGTACAGCCGGCGCGAGAGGGCGGCAGAAAGGAACAGCCGGTCCTTTGCCCGGGTCATGCCGACGTAGCAAAGGCGGCGCTCTTCCTCCAGCTCGTCGTCGTCGGTCAGGGACCGCGCGTGGGGGAAGATCCCTTCCTCCATGCCGGTGATGAACACCACCGGAAACTCCAGGCCCTTGGCCGAGTGGAGCGTCATCAGGGTCACCACGCCTTTCCCATCGGCCAACTCGTCAATGTCGGAGATCAGGGCCACGCTGTCCAGGAAGGCCTGCAGGCTCTGGTCCTCGCTCCGCTCCATGAACTCGCGGGCGGCCGAGACCAGCTCCTGGAGGTTCTCGATCCGGGATTCCGCCTCGATGGTCCCCTCGTTCTTGAGGTCCGCCAGGTATCCCGTGGTCTCCAGTAACTCCAGGATGAGTTCGGGGACTTGGGTGACCTCTGCCTTGGCCCGGGTCCGCTCGATCAGACCCACCAGTTCGGCCAGGGCCTTGACTGCCTTCGGACCCAGGATCTTGCGCTCGCCAGCCAGCTTGCAGGCCTCCCAGAGCGAGATCCGCTCCGCCATGGCCAGCCCCTCCAGCTTGTCCACGGTGGCCTGGCCGATCCCCCGGGGCGGGACGTTCACGACGCGCTTGAAGCTCTGGGCGTCGTCGGGATTCGCCACCAGCCGGAGGTAGGAGAGCAGGTCCTTGATCTCCTTCCGCTCGTAGAACCGCAACCCCCCGACGATGACGTAGGGGGTCACCTCGCGTCGCAGGGCGTCCTCCAGAACGCGGGACTGGGCGTTGGTCCGGTAGAAGACCGCGAAGTCGTCCAGGGTGTACCCGTTCTCGGCCGCCAGAATCTTGATGGTCCGGACCACGAACTCCGCCTCGGCCTGCTCGTTCCGGGCCTGGTAGAGGATGAGCGGTTTGCCGGCCGGGTTCTCGGTCCAGAGGGTCTTCCCCTTCCGCCCGATATTGTGGGCCACGACGCCGCCGGCTGCATCCAGGATGTTCTGGGTGGAGCGGTAATTCTGCTCCAGCCGGATCACCTTGCAGCCCGGGTGGTCGTGCTCGAAGTCCAGGATGTTGTTGAGGTCGGCGCCCCTCCACCTGTATATGGACTGGTCGTCGTCCCCCACCACGCACAGGTTTCCGTGGCGGTGGCTGAGGAAGTTCACGATCTGGTACTGGGCGTGGTTGGTATCCTGGTATTCGTCCACCATCACGTACCGCCAGAGGTTCTGGTAGTGGGTAAGGACGTGGGGTGTGTCCCGGAAGAGCAGCACCGCGAGCATCAGCAGGTCGTCGAAGTCCACCGCATGGCTCAACCGCAGCCGCTCCTGGTAGAGAGCGTAGATCTTGGCCGTCCGCTCCTCCATGAAATCGTTGGCCACGGTGGCGTACTCGCCCGGCGTCAGCAATTCGTTCTTGGCCCGGCTGATCCTCGCCGCGATCCCTCGCGGGTTCAGCGTGCGCTCGTTCCAGTTCAGCGCCTTCAGGCAGTCCCGGATGAGGCTCAACTGGTCCGCGTCGTCGTAGATCACGAAGCTGCTGCGGAGCCCAAGCTCCTTGTGCCACTTGCGCAGGATCTTCACGCAGGTGGAGTGGAAGGTGCCCAGCGCGACGGTCAGGCCCCGGGCGCCCAGGAGCTGCTCCACGCGCCGCCGCATCTCGTCGGCGGCCTTGTTGGTGAAGGTCACCGCCAGAATCTGCCAGGGCTGCATGGCGCGCCGCCCGATCAGATAGGCGATCCGGCGGGTGATGACGCGGGTCTTCCCCGAGCCGGCCCCGGCCAGGATCAAGAGCGGCCCCTCCCCGTGCAGCACGGCCTCCTGCTGCGGGGGGTTCAGATCGGCCAGAATGGGATCCACAAGCATGGGTGTGTCACTGTGCTTGGAGAAAGGCAATGTGATCGAATATGGTCTCGGGCAGGGAGGATTATAGACCAGGTGGCCCCGGCGACAAGAACAAAAGCTTGTCTCCCGATCCGATCGTGGGTCCCCCTTTGTGCGTGTCAGCGTCCGTCCCGCGCTGGGGGTAGCCGGGCTTGGCCGGTCTGGTGGCGCTTTCGGTATGGCACGACGACAACCGGCTGGATAACCGAGATGGGCGCTCCAGGATGCTAGCGGGGAGCCATGGCTTCGAGGGTGGGGCCGTAGTGGGGTGCCTCCGGGAAGCCGATCGGTCGGACTGCTGGTAGGGTGACACCGGCCTCTCGGTAGGCGGCCACACAGTCGCGGATTGCCTTACGGTCGCCAATCCCGGCGAGGGACGTCACCAATCGAGCGGGCACCGCACGGCCTGGAGAGGCGGACCTCGCCTTGTCGAAGTCGAAGGAAGCCAATTCCTCGCCAAACCCGCTCGCCGTCAGCATGGCGCGATAGAAGGGCAGGGCGAGATATCGCGTCAGCTCCTCTTTGAAGAACGTGGAGGTCGCCTCCACCTCGTCGGTCAGCGCCACGGGCACGGCCGCCGCCACTTCGAACCCTTCGAGGGATTTGCCGACCTTCTGGCGACCTCGGGCAATGGCGGGGATCGCGATCTCCCGGATGTAGGTGGGGGCGCAGAGCCAGAGGACCGCGCCGTCAGCGATCTCACCGGACAGCTCGAGCATCTTCGCCGAGAGGCCGGCCAGGAGGATCGGTGGCGGCCCCGGCAGCCTCGGCAGGCCGCTCGTCCAGTTCACCCGGTAGCGCGCCCCATTGTGTTCAGCCCGTCCCGTGAGAGCGGCGCGAAGGATCGCCACGTACTCTCTCAATACCTCCAGGGGCTTGCCCATGTCGAGGCCCAGGCTCCCCTCCATGCTGGGCCGGTGACTCACGCCGATTCCGAGTCGAAACCGCCCCGCCGAGAGTTCGGCCAGGGTCAGCGCCTCCTGCGCCAGCACGACGGGATGGCGGGGATAGATCGGGACGACCCCGGTGCCGAGCCCGATGGACCGCGTGGCCTGCGCATAGGCCGAGAGCACGAGGAACGAGTCGCGCCCGTAGCCGTGGGTCACCCACAGGCTCTCGTACCCCCAGGCCTCGGCGCGTTGGGCCAGATTGATCGCGACCCGGAAATCGGTTCCCGGGATCAAGTAGGCACCCGTGCGTTCCATGATCGAGGCCTCCGAACACTCCTCCCAGTCGTTTCCTGGATGGTATGCCTTACCAGCGTGCTGTTCCGGGTTCCCTCAAGGTGGAAAGCCGAAAGGCCGCCTGGACGCAACACGTCGACATCGTGTCCGGGGACCCCGCGCCGCCCCCGGTCACCCATGGGCCCTGTCGTCTTAGAGCCCCCCAGCCATGCCGACCAGAACTATAGGCGCATTAGACCTCGGAAGATGTGACGTAAGCAAGAATTTTCAGCAATTTTCAAGATGCGAGCCCCTATCCACCGAAGCTCAGATAGAGGGCCGCACACTCGGCCAACTGTTCTTTTCGTTCCCGCCAGTCGGGCAAGGCCCGGTCGACGCAGGCCCAAAACTCGGCATTGTGATGGGGATGCAACAGGTGGGTCAGCTCGTGAACAATGACGTAGTCCACGAGCCGAACGGGGAGTTGTAGGAGCTTCCAGTGAAAGGAGAGGACCCGCGCGCGTCCGCATGACGCCCAGCGGAAACCCAAGTCCCTTACTCTGATGTCTGCGGGCTTCGCTCCAACCTTGGGCGCAAGCAGCTTCACGCGGTTCCGTAGCCAATCCGTCCCGGTCTGGCGATACCAGCGCCGAAAGTGCTCCGCGGCTTTGCGCCGTGAGTCACTGCGCAGGAGGAATCTGGCTCCGTCGAAGTTCAGCGCTTTCCTCTGCTCTTTGACGACCTTCAACCGAAACCCACGGCCTAGGTAACTGAAGCTTTCACCGCTGACGAACTCGGGTGATTTTGTCTGCGGAGCAATCTGAGCCTTGGCCGCCAATTTCCCGTGGACCCAGAGCAGCTTTCCGCTGATCCACCGGATCAGTTCATCTGAATCCGCCTTCTGGGGCGCATAGATCCGCAACGCGCCACTTCGATCAACCATCAGCTCGAGAGTCCGTCGCCGTGGGCTTCTGCGGACTTCGAAGGTGAGTGTATCGAGTTGTAATGACTCGGGTATCATCGGGTCAAGCTCTCATAGTTCTCTTTGGCCAGAGCGACTAACCATTGCGCGAGGTCCCGTTCCCGGCCCCCCGGGCAGAGGCCACACCGGTCAAGATCACGGACCAGCGCCTTGGTGAGAAGCTCTCTGGCGTGAAGGTTCCGCCAGAAGCCCACAATCCGGATCTCCTGCCGGATTCGTTCGACCATCTCCAGAGTCGCGCTGATAGCCCCGGAACGCTCTTTGTCGGTCAGCTCTCGCCCCTTGCCGACCTCTTCCAGCACAACACGCACGAAGGGCACCTGTGTCTTGGGGTCGAGGTCCGGGAACTCGTTGCGGTCGCCCTGCCGCAATTCCTCGATGAGCCGCCGCAGCTCGCGCTCGAGCGCGTCCCAGTCATCCTTGAACCGCTGGAGAATCTCTTCCAGCTTCTCGCTCATCTTTTTGGCGTAGGCCGGATTCTGGGCAGAGAAGCTGATAATGTGGTACCGGGCCGCATGCTGCATTTGGGCGGCCCGGGCGCGAGCAGACTGCTGGCTGCTCACCGCCTCGTCAAACTGGGCGTCGGTTATGCCGACCGGTGGGATCTTCGGGTCAATCCCCCGAGCCGTGACGTGCGCGTCGATCAATGCCTTAACCTTCTCGGCCACGCCGAGGAGGTTCAGCGCGGGGTCACGATAAAGGTTGGCAGCGACCTTGTTGATGAATCCCAGGAGTTTGGCGTCGCGGAAAACGTCTGCTGGCACCTCCGGTCGGTGCTCCAGGATGCCCAGGGCCTCGTAAAAGAGCAGTAGCTTGGTAATGAAGTCGGCGCGAATCCCCAAATCTGCAAGAAGCTCTACACAGGCCGCCACCTCCTCTTTCAGGTCGCGGATACCGCGGTCGGTGAACACAGCCACGGTTCGTGCGCGCCGATCAAGCAGCGTGGCCAGCTCCACGTGGATATCAATGAGCACGCCCGTGACGTCCTCGCTGTCATAATCGGCCAGCGCCTCGGTAAGGTGTCGCGCCACCCCGACGTAGTCCACCACATAGCCGCAGCGTTTCCTTGCCGCCGTGCGGTTCACGCGGGCAACGGCTTGCAGAAGATCATGCGCCATCAGCTTTCGGTCAAGGTAGAGCACCTGCTCCACTGGCGCATCGAAGCCAACCAGGAGCATGTTGTTCACTACCAGAATTGCCAGCGGATCGGTCTTGTCCGACCTTTCCACTGCGAGCTTCCGCTTGAAACGTGCGATGCGCTCTTCTTGCTTGACCTTGTCGCTCCAGTCCCACCATGACTCGGGGTCATTATGGTCGCCGGAAATCACTACGGCGATTTCTGCTGCCATCAATTGCGCCAGGTAGCGACGCGCCTGAACGAGGAAGCGGGTTTGCCCGTCGAGCCTTTCAACCTCGTCCTCGGGCAAGGCCAGCGTTTCGGCGGGCAGCGCCTCGATGGCCGACATCAACTCTTGACGTGCCTGCTCCAGCTTGGCGTGGGACGTCACCGCCGCGGCCCGGCTGGTGGCCACAACTTGGGCCTTGAAGCCCTCCGGCAGGACCACGCCTACGTAGTGCCGGAGCATATCCCTTGCCTTCTGCTCGATGAGCAGCGGGGCCTCCAGCACGTCGCCTTCGGTGGCATACTTGGCCTTGATGACCGCCAACTCCTGCGGTGTGTAGTCGCGGAACATGTCCTCGAAGAGCTGGTCGAGCCCCGGCGCATCTTTGACGAAAGCATCCGCCGTCCGCCCTTCGTAAAGGATCGGCACCGTGGCGCCATCCAGCTCGGCCTCCCGCAGGACGTACTTGTCAATGAAGTCGCCGAAGATGTCTCGCGTCTCGACCTTTTCCTCGCTCAGGATCGGCGTGCCGGTAAAACCGATGATTGCGGCATTAGGCAACGCCCGGCGCAGATTGCGGTGCAAAGTGCGGGTATGCGAGCGATGCGCCTCGTCCACGAGCACAAGGATGTCCTCAGACTCGTTCAGCAGCGGGAACTCCTCAAATCGGATGTTCTCCTCGTAGGTGACCTCGTGCTCTACGACGGGGCTCTCCCGGCCCGGCTTCTTTTCCTTGCGGATGATAGTCATGACGACGGCCTCGTCGGCCGCCGGCTTGCGCTCCACCCCCTGATACTTCTGGAGCATCGCAAAGACGATGTCGGGTGTGCCTTCACGCAGGATCCGCTGAGTCCGAGTGGTGGGGGATTCGCGTGGGTGAAGGTCTCGGTCCGTGGGTCGCACCGCCTCGCCTGTGAGCGCCGCCGTGTCCCGCAACTGCCGTTCCAGATCAGTGCGGTCCGTCACCGCCACAACCTTGAATTGCTTCAGGCGCTCCAACGTCCGCATCTTCCGCACCAGGAATACCATGCTGAGGCTCTTGCCAGAGCCCTGCGTGTGCCAGATGATACCGCCCCGCTCGTCGTGGTCAGCCCCCCGCCTCCGTGTGCGGCCTTCCTCTAGCCGTTCGACAGCCTTATGAACGGCCCGGAACTGTTGGTAGCGGGCCACCACCTTGCGCGTGCGGCCCTCGACCTGCTGGAACACCGTGAAGTTGCGAACAAGATCGAGCAGATGCGCCGGGCGGAGCATGCCGGCCGCCAGGACCTGCTGGCTCTGTAAGGTGACGTTCCCTCGCCGCCATGCCTCCGGCCGCTGCTCGGGTGTGCGGAAGAACAGGGGGATCCCCGGTCGGTCCGGCTGTTTGTATCCTGCTGACTGCAATTCCGCCGCTGCCTCAGCCACTTCGGCGTCGTTCCCAGGGATGACGCCGAGTTCCTCGGCCACCGCACTGAGCGGCATCGGGCTCGTGTCTGCCCACTCCAGATACGCCTCCGGTGGTGCGCCCACCGTTCCTGCCCGCGCCTCGAAGAAGTTGCTGGCTACGAGCAGTTGGTTGTAGTGGAACAGCCGCTCGACCCCCTCATCGTCAGCAAACTGCGTGGGGTATAGCTCCCTCCGCTGGTTGGAATATCGCAGGAGCTGGTTGATCGCCTCGCCCAGCGGATTCTCGATCCCCGGGCTCTTGAACTCCGCCATCACCAGGGGAATGCCGTTCACGAATAACACTACGTCCGGGATAACGTGCCCTCGCCCGCTCGTCAGCTCGACCTTGAACTGATTGATCACGAGGAAATCATTGTTCTGCCAGTCATCGAAATCAATGAACCGCACCGGCTGCGGACGGCCGTGGTCCCAGTCGGGCCGGCCCTCGGCCATCGTGCCTTGCACGAGAAGCCGCGTCGCCGCCTGGTTGGCTTCCATGAGCCGGTACTCGCCGAGGCGTTCGAGGTCACGAATCGCCCTGTCAATCCGTTGATCGTCGAGCCATGGCTGGCCATCCGGTCCGGGATTGATTCGGCGCAGCGCCTCGCGGAGCCGGTCCCTCAGAAGCACCTCACGGAAGTTCGCCCGCTCGGTCAGCTCCGGCACATCCGTATCGCCCCCCAGCCACTTCCAGCCCATCGCCTTGAGATGTTCACAGAAGGGCTGCTCGACGAGGCCGTATTCCCACTGGATCTTCATGCCGCAGTCCGTTTCATGGCGGTGTCACAGCTTCCTGCCACCTGGCCCCCGAGAATGTCGCAAGTCGTGTCGCGGAAATGTCGCGATGGGTGTCGCGAGATTGTCGCGATACTCTTATAACCCTTTGATTCTCAATGCATAAGCCACAGCTCTTGCCGAGCCTTTGGTCTTGAGCACACCTTTGTCAACCATGTCCTTCAGGTCGCGCTGTAGGGTGCGTCGGTTCACCTTCGGGCACAGGCGTTCGAAGTCTTCAATCCGCAGATCCGGGTTTTCCAGCAAATGCCCCACCGCCAGCGCCTGCCGCTCGTTGAGCCCGTGCTTCCGAGCGATCACATCTCTACGGATCGCGCGGTGGCCCCGTTCCGTCACCTCGTCCATCTGCGTGGCCAGGCCTTCGACGAAGTAATCGAGCCACCCGGTCAGATCCATGCCGCCGTCCCGCACGCTCTGCAGCGCCGCATAGAAGGCCCCCCGGTCGCGATCGTAGAACTCGCTGATCGAGAACAGGCGCTTGAAATCATAGCCGGCCCGGTACAGGCAGAGCGTAGACAAGAGTCGAGAGGTCCGGCCATTGCCATCCACGAAGGGATGAATGTGCACCAACTGGAACTGCGCAATGCCGCTCGTAAGCACCGGATGAATGTCAGAGGCCGCGTTCAGCCAGGTTGCCAGCCCAGACATCAGCGGCGGTACGTCATCAGGTGGAGGCGGCGTATAGATCACCTGGCGCGTCACCGAGTTGACCACGTAATTCTGCACGCGCCGGTATTCGCCAGGCGCGGCCGAGTCGCCCCGCACGCCGGCCACCAGCCGTCGGTGGATCTCCCGGATCAATCCTTCGGTCATGGGCCCGCCGTCATTTAGGTACCCGCTCACGAACTCGAAGGCGTCGCGATAATTCAACAGTTCCCGCGCGTCGTCGGGATCGGTTCCCGCCACTGTCTCGCCGGCCAGCAAACGCTCCGCCTGCTCTAGCGTCAAGCGCGTGCCCTCAATGTGCGTGGTATGGTGCGCCTCCAGCAGTAAGGCGCGAGAACGCATCGTGGCCAGCCAGTCCTCGGACAGCCGCGCCGCCTCCAGGAAGCCGCGCGCCCGCTCGATGCGCGTCAGCCCCGCCGTCATCCGGTTGGTGATGCGGAACGAAGGCCGGAAGCCGCTGGAGATACTCACGACCCCACCTCCACGCCCTCTGGCACGCGAACGCGGCCGGTGAGCAGGTCGGTCATGAGGCCGGATTTCAGATGACGGAGCTTGGCAAGCTCCCGTTCGACAGCGGATTGCTCTTCGTCCGATGCGGTGAGAAGCGCAGCGATCCGTTTCTGTTCGTCCGGTTTCGGCCAGCCCATCACAAATTCGGCAAGTTCATCGCGATTCAGCTTTGGAAAGCCGCTTCGCATCGAGACCGCAGACGCGAAACGGGAGTAGGATTCGCCCAAGATTACTGCCAGCAAGAATCGTGAATTGACTCCTGGGTTCGGCCTCAGGGGATACATGTCCGCACTGCAGAGGCCCTTGTCACTCGCCAAGATTGCTTTCCGCAAATAGGGGCGGATCTTGCTGTAAACCACATCGCCCGGCTCGAACACATACTTGCCACTGATGGCGCCCTGTTCCGCCGCCGTTTGTCTGGCAATCAATCGGCCGGTTTCCGATTCGATGTGGTCGGGCGCAACGAGGAGCCATTCAGAATAGGGCAACGCTCTGGGGTCCACTTGCCCTTGTGGCAGCGAGATTCGACTGACGAGGGTCGCGATCTCCCACTCCCGCGGGATGCGGCCCAGTGGGGGGCCTTGGAATTGTTCGGGGTGAGCGATGGGGTCGCGGAGTTGGCCGTGTTCGTCGAGGCCGCGGGTGAGCAGGTCGTGGAGCAGGCCGGCACGCACCTGTTTGAGCTTCGCGACCACCGCCTCCGTCTTCGCAATCGCCTCATCCACCGTATCCAGCACCGCCGCGATGCGGGACTGTTCAGGACGTCTCGGTCGGCGCGTTCGGATGCGGGAAAAGTCCGCCTTTGAGATTTCAAGAAACGTCGTACCGGAAGCAAGTCGCACCATTTCCCGTTTGAGAGTTCCGATGCAGTAGTAGGCAAACAGTGAATCGGTTTCGCCGTTCGGGATGATGCTCTTGAAGCCCTGATTAGTCGCGACCGGAACCACGGCGATAGCGACTTCGCCGAGGGTAGCTCGGGTGGTAACAAGCAAAGAGCCAACAGGGAGGAGTTTCGCCGCGCTTCCCGCCAACCCTTCCGGAGTAATCCTCTCCTTGGTATCTCGGACATACTTCCCTTGCAGAGACGTGATTTCACCCGGCGTAACCCACGGAATCTGGCCGTTCCAGAACGATGGGACTGCGCGGCTGGGAGTGCCTCCGGCAACGACCTCGCCGAAGTCCTCAACCGCCACGTCGTCCCAATCTGGTTGCACGTGATTCATGAATAGCTCAATACTGAGAGCATCTTGTTGAGCCGATCCTCGAGGCCTGTTCGCTCGCTCCGAAGGCTGGTCAGCGTCTCTCGATACTTGTCCCAAAGCCCCTCGGCAAACCGCACCAGCTCCTGCCGCTTCTCGGCCACGGCCACGTCGAGGCCGGCCTGCATATCTTGGGCGAAAAGTTCGAGGACGAGGCCTAGCTTCTCTTCCTCGCTCAGGGCGACACAGCGATCCTTGAGTTCGGTCACGAAAGCGTCCGTTAGCTCCCGGTAGCGGGCGCGGGCGGCGGCGAGATCGGTCTTGATCTGTTCGTACGGCGCTAGCGCGGCCTCGATCTGTGCAAACTGGTCGAGCACAGGCTTGAGCGCGGCTTTGGCCTGAGTGGCGGCGCGACGATCGGTGTCGGTGGCTCGGACCTTGGCAGCAGCTTTCTCCAGCTTGGCGAATTCCTTCAGCGCGTCTTTGTGTTCGGTCTTCAACTCGCGCGCCTGATGGTCGAGGTCCTTGGCGTAGTTCCAGTTCGCCAGTTCCTCCTCGTCGGCATCCTCGGGGGCGTTGCTCTGCTCATAGGCCTCTTTCTCACCCTTGATCCGGATGACGTCGGCCTCGGCGGCGGCGATCTGGTCGAGGTAGTCGGTCATGGTGCGGCGGACGAGCTTATGGCCGAAAGAGTCGAAGGCGGGGCCGGCGGCCTCGTCGTCCTCCACCGCGTCGGCGATGGCATCTACCCAGCCATCGATCACACCCGGGAAGCCATTTTCGAGCAGGGTCTTGAAGTCGGGCAGCGTGTCGGTCCACCAGGTGGCGATGACTCCCGCCAGTTTGAATCGATCCAGTGTGCCCAGTGGCTCCAACGCGGCAACGAAGGAGTCGAGGAACTCGGCACGCACGGCGTTGAGGTCGCGTCGCGCTGGTAGGTCGGCAAGCCGCGGCGTGCGGGAGGTCCACCACACGCCAAGCGCATCGCACAGAGCCTGAGCGCGTGCCTGCACGCCGTGGTCGTTCTCGATGGGCGGACGGATAGCGGAGCGCTCGGAAAGCGTGGGAGCAAAGTCGAAGTAGGCGGCATCGCCTACCCTTGCGGCGAAGGCATGACTCGCGTCGAAGCCCATCGCCTCGAACAGCGCCCGCTTCGCCTCCACCTCGGCCACGGGGACGCCGCCTTGGAGGTGGGCGCGCACGTCGTGCCGGTCGGGCGGCGGGGAGTTGTCCACGTAGCGGCGAATGTTGAGGTTCCAGTCGTTGGCCGGGCCGCCGATCTCCTCCAGCGACACGCGCCGGGCGTAACCCGGGATGTCGTCGTAGCGTTCGAACGTGGAGGCGATCTTCTCCACGTGCTCGGGGCGGAGGTAGTTCTGCGCCCGGCCGGCGTGAAACTCGGCATCGGCATTGATGAAGAGGATCCGGCCTCGGTGCTCCTCCGCCTTATTCCGGTTCGGTGCCTGCCGCGAGAGGTTCGGCCGCATGACGAGGATGCAGGCGGGAATGCCAGCGCCATAGAAAAGATTGGGCGGCAGGCCGATGATCGCCTCGATGAGGTCCTCTTCGACGAACTTCTGGCGGATGCCTTTCTCCGCCCCGCCACGGAACAACACGCCGTGAGGCATGATCGTGGCGACCATGCCCCCCTCTCTACACACGGCCAGCATGTGCTCCGCGAACATGTGGTCGCCCTTCTTGCCACTCGTGGGACACCAGCCCCAGCGGAAACGCTCGGGGAACTCCATGTTGTCCCGTGAGTAATTTTGGCTGAAAGGCGGATTGGCAATGACGCGATCGAACCGCTCAAGCTCGCCCGCCTCGCGGTGAAGCGGGTGAAGGAGTGTGTCTTCGCGCTGGATGTCGGCATCGGGGATGCCGTGGAGGATCATGTTGAGCTTGCAGATGGCCCAGGCGGAGTGGCCATTGTCCTGGCCGCAGAGGCGAAGGTTGCGCGGGTCCCCGCCGCTCTGCTCAACGAACTCGTGGCTCATGATCAGCATGCCGCCGGAGCCACAGGATTGGATCGTAGATCTTCATTCCGGCGTGTGGCTTCAGCAGCCGCACCATCAGCCGGACAACGTCGCGTGGGGTGAAGAACTCGCCCCCCTTCTTCCCCGCGGACTCGGCGAACATTTTGATGAGGAACTCGTAGGCGGCGCCAAGGAGATCGGAGAACTGGAAGTCCTCGTTCCGCAGCCGGTAGCGGTTGAAGTGCCGGACCAGGGCGCGGCAGTCCTCGTCGGACAGCACGCGCTTGCCCCCTGAGACCTTCTGAAACTGGATATGGTCGAGAACGTGCTCGAGCGAGGAGTTGTGGTCGCTCAGGGCACCCAGGGCCTTGTCGAGAACCGCGGCGATGTCGGGGGCGTTGAGGTTGGGGAGGATGTGCTCGTTCCAGCGGGCCTCGGGCGGGACGAAGAAGCGGTCGTAGAAGTCCGGGTTCTCGCCGTAATATTCCAGTACCTCTTCATGAGCACGCCCTTCCTCGACCTTGCGACCCACAAGCCGCTCGCGCTCTGCCTCGAAAACGTCCGAGCAGTGTTTGAGGAAGAGCATGCCGAAGATGTAGTCCTTGTACTCGGCGGCATCCATCCGTGGACGGAGGATGTCCGCGGCGGCGTACAGGTGACGTTCGAGCTTGGCGAGAGAAAGCCTGGCCAAGGGATAACTCCTCGGAATGCCAAGGGAAAGAACTACGCCAAAGGTTCCGCCGTATTATTCGGCTCTCAGACAACGCCCGTGAGATAAGAGCCGTACCTGCCGAAAGGAAACGCCGATCCTCGCAAGAGAATCGGCGTTCAATCCATCCAGGATTCCTCCAGACAATAGGGCTCTCTTTCGGGCTCTCTATGGTCCCAGCTTCATACGAGCAAAGCGTAGCTCCTTATATCAGGATCTCCCATGGGTTTCAAGGCTTGCGACTACGCCCCAACCCCGATCTCTCCCCTCCCCCGTTCTTCACTCCACCGTGACGCTCTTGGCCAGGTTGCGGGGCTGGTCCACGTCGCAGCCCTTGCGCACGGCCACGTGGTAGGCCAGGAGTTGCATCGGGATGGCCAGCAGGACCGGGGTGAGCAGGGGAGAGGTGCGTGGCACGGCCAGGCAGTGGTCCACCTTGCGCGGCAGGTCCAGGTCGCCCTCGGTACACAAGGCGATGACGATCCCGTCCCGGGCCTTGACCTCCTGGATGTTCCCCAGGATCTTCTCGTACACCTTGTCCTTGGGCGCCAGGATCACCACCGGCATCTCCTCGGTGATCAGGGCGATGGGCCCGTGCTTCATCTCGCCGGCCGGATACCCCTCGGCGTGGATGTAGGAGATCTCCTTGAGTTTCAGGGCCCCTTCCAGGGCAATGGGATAGTTGATGCCCCGGGCCAGGTAGAGGAAGTCCGACTTGGTGTGGAACAGGTGCGCCAGCCGCTCCAGCTCCGTGTCCAGGTGGAGGACGGTTTCGATCTGCTGGGGGAGGCGGACCAGGTCGGCCAACAGGTCACGGACGCGGGCCGCATCCAGGGTCCCCCGCTTCCGCCCGAAGTCGAGCGCGAAGAGATAGAGGGCCGCGAGTTGCGCCGTGAAGGTCTTGGTGGCGGCCACGCCGATCTCGGGCCCGGCATGGGTGTAGAGGACGCCGTCCACCTCCCGGGTGATGGAGCTCCCGACGACGTTGCAGATGGCGAAGGTGTGGCAGCCCCGGGCGCGCGCCTCCTTGACGCCGGCCAGCGTGTCCAGGGTCTCCCCGGACTGGCTCACCGCCATCACCAGCGTCTGGGGTCCCACCACCGGATCGCGGTAGCGGAACTCGGAGCTGTAGTCCACCTCCACCGGGACCCGGCACAGATCCTCGAGCATGAACTTGCCGACCAGGGCGGCGTGCCACGCCGTCCCGCAGGCGATGAGGATCACCTTCTGGATCTGCGGCAGAACCTCGTCCAGCGCCTCCATGCCCTCGAAGAAGATCTGCCCCGACTCCTCGGAAAACCGGCCGCGGATGGTGTCACGCACGGCCCGGGGCTGCTCGTAGATCTCCTTCAGCATGAAGTGCTTGTAGCCCCCCTTCTCCGCCAGAATGGGGCTCCAGAGCACTTTCTCCACCGGGTGCTGCACGGGCTCGCCCTGGAGCGTGGTGATCTGGACGCCGTCCCGCGTCAGGACCACCATCTCCTCGTCGTTGAGGAAGAGAACGTTGCGGGTATGGTTCAGGATCGCCGGGATGTCCGAGGCGAAGAAGAAATCCCCCTGGCCCAGCCCGACCACCAGCGGGCTGCCGCACTTGGCACCCACGAGCCGGCCGGGGTCGCCCTTCCAGAGGACGCCAATGGCGTAGGCCCCGGTGACATCATTCAGGGCGCGCCGCGTCGCCACCTCGATGTCCCGGTCCTCCTTGAGGTACTTCTCGATGAGGTGCGCGATGACCTCGGTGTCGGTCTCGGAGCGGAAGAAATGCCCCTCGGCCAGGAGTTTCTCCTTCAGGGCCAGGTAGTTCTCGATGATCCCGTTGTGGACGACGACCAGGTCCCCGGTGCAGTCGGTGTGCGGGTGGGCGTTCTCCTCCGTCGGCCGGCCGTGGGTCGCCCAGCGAGTGTGGCCCAGGCCCAGGGTCCCGCCCAGGTTGGTGCCCCAGAGGGCATTCTCCAGCTCCTTGATCTTGCCGACGGAGCGGTGGATCACCATCCGGCCCTGGTCCACCACGGCCAGGCCGGCGGAGTCGTACCCCCGATACTCCAGGCGCTTGAGTCCCTCGATGAGGATCGGGACGACCCGCTTCTCCCCGATGTAGCCGACGATGCCGCACATCACTCTTCCCCTTCGCTGGAAAACGTCACATCGCCCCAGCCGGTTGCAGGTCGAAGTTCCGCGCGTACAGGTCGTTGACCACCCGGACCTCGTCCGGGGTGAGGTCCGGGACATCCGAGGCGCCGGCGAACTCCGCCAGCTGTTCCTCGTTGTAGATGTTGGGCAGGACGCAGGCGAAACACGGCTCGGCCAGGATCCACCGGATGGCGGCCTGGGCGATCGTCCGCCCCGTCCCCTCCGTCAGGAAGCTGAGCCGTTCCACCTTCTTCAGGCCGACATCCAGCCAGGCCTTCTTCCGCTCGTCGGTGTTCACCCGGAAGAACCGGTGGTCGCTTTCCCCGAAGGTCGTCTCGCGGCTGTACCGTCCCTCCAGCAGGCCCGAGGAGTGGGGCACGCGGACCATGAGGCCGACGCCCTGCTGCTTGGCCAGTGGAATGAGGGGCTGGCCGATTTGCTGCTCCAGCATGTTGTAGATGATCTGGGTGACCATCCTGCGCTCGAGGAGGCAACACCTCCCCTCTTCGGCCTGCCGGGGATCAATGGCCGGGCCCAGCGTCGCCCCGTAGTGGCGGATCTTCCCCTCCGCCTTCAAGTGCTCCAGCTCGGCGAACAGATCGTCCCGCCGGAGGGTGCCGATGCGGGGGTTGTGGAGCTGGTACAGGTCAATGTGATCCGTACCCAGCCGGCGGAGACTCTCCTCGCACGCCTTGCGCACGTAGGCCGGGTGCCAGTCCTGCGGACGCTCGCGCTGGCCGGGCTGGACCCCCGGGTGGTTGTAGAAGTCGTAGCCGAACTTGGTCGAGTACACCACCCGATCCCGCGTCCCCTGAAAGGCCTTGGCCAGGAGGGTCTCGCCCAGGCCATCGCCGTAGACGTCAGCCGTGTCGTAGAAGCTGATCCCGAGGTCGAAGGCCTTTTGCAGCAGGCGGATGCCCACCGCCTCATCCTTGATCCCCCACATGGTCGTGCCGACAGTCCAGACGCCGAAGCCCACTTCCGATGCCTGCAGCGTCGTGTTGCCGAAGGTGCGATATCTCATCGGTGTTCCCTCTCCGTTGTCCGTCTGCTCCCGCGGGGCGCGGCGGAAACTCCCCGGCGTCGCTCTTGCCGCGCCGTCACCCCCGGGCGGGCCGGGCCTCGGGTTCCGTAACCAGGGCCTGCAAGGCGGTGGCCACCTTGTGCGGATCGTGGCGGATGGTGTCCAGCTTGTGGAGCGTTCGCTTCCCCTGCCAACCTTCCTCCACGAAATTCCCCACGACCGGGATGGGACCCAGGGCCTTGACCTGCCGGATCTCCTCGGGCGTCACCGGCATGAAGTGGACCTCGTCCCGCCGGTACGCAGCCAGCATCTCCTCCGACGGTGCCTGGGTATTCAGGAGGACGTAGTCGAGATGCCCCTCACCCAGGTATCGCAGCATCTCCCGCACGTGGGCCACGGTGTCGAACCCATCCGTCTGGCCGGGTTGCGTCGTGGTGTTGCAGATGTAGGCCGTCTTCGCCCGGGTCCCTTTGATCGCCTGGCGAATCGGGCCGGGCAAGAGGCCGGGGAGGACGCTACAGTACAGGCCGCCGGGGCCGAGGACGATCAGGTCCGCCTCGTGGATCGCCTGCAGAACCGCCTCGGCGACCAGCACGTCCGCCGGCTCCAGAAATACCTCGGCGATCGGGGGCTTCCCGGTCGCCCGGGCGTTGAATTCCCCCCGGACCACCGAGCCGTCGGCCAGCCGCGCGCAGAGGGTGGCGGGGGAGGAGGGGAGGGGCAGCACGACGGCCCAACAGTTGAGGAGCTGCGCCACGGCCGCCACGGCCCGCTCAAAGTCTCCCAACACTCCGGCGAAGGCGGTGAGGATCAGGTTCCCCAACGCCATGTTCCGGAGGGTCGAATCGTGGGCGGGGTGGAAGCGGAACTCGAACAGATCCGCCAGCGGCTTGAAGTCAGGCGAGGGATTCGCGGCGGCCGCCAGGACGCTGCGGATATCCCCCGGCGCCGGGAGACCGAACTGGTCCCGGATGACGCCGCTGCTGCTCCCGGTATCCGTGGTGGTGACAATGGCCGTGACGGCCCAGCCGGTCCCCCGGAAACCCTGCACGATCAGGGACGGGCCCGATCGCCCCCCCAAGACTACGAGCCTCGCCACGTCCTCTGGTGTTCTCCCGTTTACGAGTCGCCTGCTATGCCTCGCATCTCGGCGTCGAGATCATCCTGAAAAATCGAATGTCGAATATCGAATGATGAATAACCGGTCGGACACACGAGCGGCGCTCTGTTCTCTCCCCATTCGAAATTCGCCGTTCACCATTCATTCGATATTGGTTGTCCCACTCTGGTAGGGCCTCCCTCACCCACTCACTTCTTGCCCCGGTTTTTACGGATCTCGGCCGCCCGGCCTTCCTTGTTCGTCTGTTGCGCGCGGCCGAACGCCACGGCATCGGGCGGCACCTCCTGGGTGATGGCGGACCCGGCGGCCACGATGGCGCCCCGCCCGATCCGGACCGGGGCCACCAGGCTGGTGTTGGATCCGATGAAGGCCTCGTCCTCGATGATGGTCTGGTGCTTGGTGAAGCCGTCGTAGTTGCAGGTGATCGTTCCGGCCCCGACATTCACCCGCTCGCCGAGGGTGGCGTCCCCCACGTAGGTCAGGTGGGGCACCTTCGAGCCCTCGCCAATCACCGATTTCTTGACCTCGACGAAGTTGCCGATCTTCACCTTTCGCTTCAGGTGCGAGCCCGGCCGCAGGTGGGCGTAGGGACCGATGGTGCATTCGTCGGCGACCTCGCTCTCCGAGATTACGCACCCATCCAGGACCGTCACCCGGCTGCCCAGGCGCGAGTCCCGGATCCGGGATCCCGCATGGATCGTGCACCCCTCGCCGATGTTGGTCCGGCCCTCGATCTGCACATTGGGGTACAGAGTGGTATCCCGTCCCACCGTCGCCAGGCCCGACACGTGCACGCTCGCCGGATCCAGGCAGGTGACGCCCGCCGCCATCAGGCGATCCACCACACGGCGGCGCAAAACGGCGGCCGCCTCGGCCAGTTCGGCCCGGGTATTGATCCCCAGCGCCTCGCGGGGATCCTCGGCCAGAACCGTCGCGATCCGCCCCCCCGCTTTCTTGATGAGCGGCAGCACCTCCGGCAGGTACAGCTCCTTCCTGACTGTCGATGGCTTCACCCGATGCAGCGCCGCGAACAGTCGCGGCGCCCGGAAGCAATAGATGCCCGCGTTGATCTCCGAGACGCGCCGCTCGGCTGGCGTCGCCTCCACATCCTCGACGATGGCCCGGAAGGCACCCCGGCGGTCCCGCAGGATCCGCCCGTACCCCTGGGGGTTGGCCAGCCGGGTGGTGACCAGCGTGGCGTGAACGCGAGTCTTGAGATGTGTGGCCACGAGCCGCTCAACCAGGGCGTCGGTCAGAAGCGGTACATCGCCGGAGAGGACCAGGACGTCCCCCTCGAAGCCCTGCAGGACCGATTCGGCCTGGAGGACGGCGTGGGCGGTGCCGCGCTGCTCCGCCTGCACGACGAATTCGACCCCGCTTGCCAGCGGGGCCAGGGCCTCGCGCACCCGCCCGGCCTGGTAGCCGATCACCACCAGGGTGCGCTTGACGCCGAGCTGGCGGCACAGTTCCAGGACGTGGGAGACCATGGGAAGGCCGTTCAGGGGGTGCAGGATCTTGACCAGGTCGGAGTGCATCCGGGTCGCCTGGCCGGCGGCCATGACGATGGCGCACAGGTCCAGCATGGGAGGTCCTGCCTTAGCGGTCCTGGTTGGAGACATGGGTGATCCTCCCGTCCAGTGTGGGGCGCGCAATGCAAGACAAATGCCCCACGCTGGAAAGCGGATGATAGCATACGCAAATCGCCAGAAAAAGGGGATTTCTCGGCTCCCGAGTCCTGCTCAAAGGCGTTCGGGCGTTCGGTGGTTCGGTTGTACACGAGGTTCCAGAACGCCCGAACAGCCGAACTGTCGAACCGTCGAACGCACTTCGTTCCGCAGAGGCGAGGGAAATCAGGGGACCGGAACCTCGAGGGCGCGAAGCGCGGCGGCGACCGTGTAGAGGGAGCCGGTCACCAGGATCGTGTCGTCAGGTCCGGCCACGGCCCTGGCCAAGGCCAGCCCCTCTGCGGGGTCTGCCGCAATCTCCACCTTGGAACAGTAGCGGTCGGCCATGACCAACTCGTGCGGGTCGGCCCCACGGTCGGCCGGCGGGTGGGTGAGGATGGTTTGATCGGCGAGTGGTCCCAGGAGGGCCAGCATGGCCTCCCAGTCTTTGTCCCGCAGGACGCCGAAGAGCAGGATGAGGCGGTTGAGTGTGGGCCGGTGTTCGGCCAGGAACGCGGCAAGGGCCTGGGCCCCCGCCGGGTTGTGAGCCCCATCCAGGAGGATCCGGGGACGCTCCGAGACGACCTGGAGCCGCCCGGGCCAGCGCGCCTCCTGCAGGCCGCGACGGATCGCCCCCTCGCCCAGGCGAAACCCTTGCGCCTCCAGCACCTCGGCCGCGGCAATGGCGGTGACGGCGTTCTCCGCCTGGTGGCGTCCGGCCAGGGGGATCCACAGGGCCTCGTAACGGCGGCTGGGTCCCGTCAGGTCCAGGACCTGGCCGGCCAGCCCCGACTGCCGGACGCTGAAGGCATAGGCCTCCTGGACCTGCACCAGGGGCGCCCCCTGCTCGGCCGCGGTCCGGCGGATGACCTCGTGGCCTTCGCCCCGGGAGGCGGTGACGACGGGAACGCCGGACTTGATGATGCCCGCCTTCTCCATGCCGATCTCGGCGAGCGTCCGGCCCAGGTACTCCTGGTGCTCCAGGGAGACGTTCGTCACCACCGCCACGTGCGGAGTGATCACATTGGTCGCATCGAACCGGCCGCCCAGGCCGACCTCGATGACCGCGGCCTCCACCGCCTGCCGGGCGAAGTGCTGGAAGGCCATGGCCGTCGTCAGCTCGAAGAAGGTGGGATGTGGCAGCCGGTCGGACGGGGGATTCGGGATCGCGTGATGCGCGAAGTGCGCCGCGCAGAGATCCTTCAGCCGGGCCGTGAGGCGCGTGACCTCTCGCTCCGGGATGAGGGCGCCGTTGATCCGGATCCGTTCCGTGAAGTTGAGGAGGTGGGGCGAAGTGTACAGCCCCGTGCGGTAGCCCGCCGCCTGGAAGATCGCGCTCAGCATCGCCGCAGTCGAGCCCTTGCCGTTGGTCCCGCCGATGTGGGCGCTGGGCACCGTCTGCTGGGGGTTGTCCAGGAGATCCAGCAGGCGACGGACCGTCTCCAGGCCCAGGCGCCAGCCGAAGCGGCGCAGGCTGAAGAGAAACTCGGTGGCCTCTGCGTAGGTCACGGGAGCAGTCCCTGATACCGACGAGCGTGGGACGGGGAAGGGCGGCAGGGTCCGGGAGGTACCCTCGCGCCAGTACGCCTATTGCCGCGACGTCCCGGCCGGGGTCTCGGCAAAGTAGTCGAGGAGCTGGATGAGCGTCTGGCGCAGGTTCTTCCGCTCCACGATCATGTCTACGAAGCCGTGATTGAGGAGGAACTCCGCCCGCTGGAAGCCTGGCGGCAACTCCTGGCGAATCGTATCCTGGATGACCCGCGGTCCGGCGAAGCCGATGAGCGCGTTGGGCTCCGCGATGTTGACGTCGCCCAGCATGGCATAGCTCGCGGTGACGCCGCCGGTTGTGGGATCGGTCAGGATCGAGATGTAGGGGATGCGAGCGCGCCCCAACCGGGCCAGCGCCGCGCTGGTCTTGGCCATCTGCATGAGGGACAGGACGCTCTCCTGCATCCGGGCGCCGCCCGAACAGGAGATCGCGATGAAGGGGATCCGCTCCGCGATGGCGTCCTCGATGGCGCGCGTCACCTTCTCGCCCACCGCGGAGCCCATGCTCCCTCCCATGAAGGCGAACTCCAGGGCGCAGACGCTCACCCGGTGCCCGCCGATGGTCGCGACCCCGGACACCAGGGCCTCCTCCATTCCGGTCGCCTTCTTGGCGGCCTTGAGGCGGTCCGGGTAGCCCTTCTGGTCCTTGAAGTGCAGGGGGTCCAGCGAGTGGAGAGAGGCGTTCCGTTCCTCGAAGCTGTCAGGATCCACGAGGAGGGCAATGCGGGCCCGGGCGCCGATCCGGAAGTGATGCTGGCACCGCGGGCAGACGTTGGCGTTCCGTTCCAATTCCTGCTTGTAGATGATCTCCTTGCAGTTGTCGCACTTGATCCAGAGGCCCTCGGGCATCCGGACCTTGGTTTCCTTCACGCTGACCAGCGGCTCTTTCTTGAACCAGGCCACGGCGATTCTCTCCGGCAACTGCTTCGCTACGGTAGCCGACCCTCCTGACCGTGTCAAGGCGTGGACGGCCGGGTGCGGCCGTCTCATGCCGGGCCTCTCAGAGGGCGGCCCGGATCCGCTCGGCGGCCGCGCGGATGCGCTCCGGATCGCCCGGGACGAGTGTCCAGTCAAAGCCCATCCCGTCCTGCAGCCATCGGGGGATCAGGTGGATGTGAAAATGCGGCACCGATTGAAAGGCGGCCCGGCCGTTGGCCTGGACCAGGTTCAGACCGTCCGGGTTCAGCCCCGTTCGAATGCCGGTCGCCACCCGCCGGGCCAGCCGGGCCGCTGCCACCAGATCCTCCTCGCCGATCTCGAAGAGCGTCTCGGCATGCGCCTTCGTGAGGAGGAGGACGTGGCCGTCGTTGATCGGGTTGATGTCCATGATGGCGAAGGCCCGGTCGTTCTCCGCCACCTTCGTCGAGGGAAGCTGGCCGTCCCGGATCCTGCAAAACACACAATCCATGGATTCCCTCACCACTCTGGCCGTGACTGGCGCCCCGGTCCGGCATCCATCCGGAAGCCGGAGTCAGGCAGACGACGGGGAGTGCCGAGGGCGAGGTCGGACGGGACCTGTACTGGCGTGCAGGTGCCACACTGGAGGCCGATCCCGTCCCTTCCGGTCGGGGACCGACCTCCAGCCGTGCTCTGCATGAGGCCCCGTGGCCCATTCTCTGCCCTGCACCCAAGAACTGGTCCGAACGAAGGCGATGATGGGCGCTCGTCGGCAGGAAACGTGGAGGGTAATTGGAAGAGTGTGGGCTTGTGCCTAGTACCCGCGCCGCCCGCGCCCGCCACCGCCACCGCCACCGCCACCGCCACCGCCACCAAACCCACCACTGCGGCGTGGGGCCTGCTCGCGAGCTTCGTTGACCGTCAAGGCCCGGCCGCCGAATTCCCGGCCGTTCAGCGCGCTGACGGCCGCCTCAGCGTCCGCCTGACTCCCCATCTCCACGAAGGCGAACCCGCGGGGTCGTCCCGTGTCCCGGTCGGTGATGATCTTGATCTCAGTGACCTGCCGCCCCCCCTCCTGGAACAGGGCGCGGAGCTGCGATTCGTCGGTGTCGAACGGCAGATTCCCCACGTACAACCTCGTCCCCATGATCCTGAACCCCCTTCGCCCCGCAGCCGCGGGGCATTTTCGTTCGCGAGCGGTGCTTTCTACCGTCTCCCCGGTCGTGGGCCCGCTCCCCGCCACGCCCGGTCCGAGGCGCCCTGGCCCCGCTGACTATTCGATCTGTTCTCCCCGTGCTTGAGCCCGGCCCAACCGCTTCCGGAGGCGCCGCGCTGCCTCCCGCACCTTTCGCCGGCGACGATCGCCGGGTTTCTCATGATGGGCGCGGCGCTTCAGGTCCCGCAGGATCCCGTCGCGAAGCACCAGCTTCTTGAACAGCCGAAGGGCTCCCTCGATCCCGCGTTCGCCCACGGTCACTTCCAACGGGCGGTGGCGAAAGCCCCCTCCACCCATCGGGCCGAAACCGTCTCCATCCTGGCCACTCCGGAAGGTCATCGATCCTCCCCGGCGACGCACCGCCCATCTGGACGGGACCACATCGCCCAAAAGAAAAATACGCCGCAAGGCTCGGGTCCTCGCGGCGTAGAAACAGAAAGCGCAAACCGCCTGAACCTTCGGCAGCAGGCACTTTATGGGCATTCTCGCTCATTGTCAAGCAGAATCACCCTGGTCCGGCAGGGGCCCTCCCGGACGCCATCGCTTGACCAAGTGCAAGATTGTCGTTAGGCTCTCGACCGACACGGCAAGGCTCCGGGAAGGGGGCAGGGCTGTAAGAGGCAGCCGGACCGGCAATGACCAGGCAGACGTGCAAAATCCTCATCGTGGATGAGGAAGTCGATCTGGCGGAAGCGCTGGGGGCTCTGCTGGGACGCGCGGGGTATGCCTGTGCCGTGTGCACCGATGGCGCCCGGGCCTACGACGCGGTGGTCGCCGAATCCCCGGACCTCGTCCTGACCGACCTCAAGATGGCCGGGATCAGCGGGATGGATTTGCTGAAGAGGGTTCGGAGCCATCACCCCTCCCTCCCGGTCATCCTGCTCACCGCATTCGCCACGGTGGACGCCGCCGTGGAGGCCATGCGGGAGGGAGCCGCCGACTTCCTCGCCAAGCCCTTCCTCCCGGAGGAGCTCCTCGCCAAGATTCGCGGGGCCATCGAGCGTGCCCGCCTCCGGGACGGAGAGAGCGGGCCGGCGTTCCGCGGCGAGCATGCTCTCTGGGAGGTGGTGGCGGCCAGCCAGAATCCACGCATGCGCGAGATTCTTTCCCTGGCCGAGAAAATCGCCGCCACGGACAGCAAGGTGTTGATCACCGGGGAGAGCGGCACCGGCAAGGAGTTGCTCGCGCGGCTGATCCACCGCCTTAGCGTCCGTCGGGATCGGGGGTTCTTTCCCCTCAACTGCGCTGCCTTGACAGAAACCCTGCTGGAGAGCGAGCTCTTCGGCCACGAGCGGGGCGCCTTCACCGGCGCAGTGGCCACCCGCCGGGGGGTCTTCGAGGTGGCCAGCGAGGGGACGCTCTTTTTGGACGAGATCGGCAGCACCACCGGCGCCTTCCAGGCCAAGCTCCTGCGGGCGGTGGAAACCGGTGAGTTTGTCCGGGTGGGTGGGACGCGGGCGATGCGCAGTCACACGCGGATCATCGCCGCGACGAATGCCGATCTGACCAAAGGCGTGGAGGCGGGGACGTTCCGGGGCGATCTGTACTACCGCCTGCGGGTGGTCCACCTCGGGCTTCCCCCCCTCCGGGAGCGGCCCGAAGACATCCCGATCCTGGCGGAGCATCTGCTCCGCAGGCACGCCAACCGGCTGAACAGGTCGGTCACCAGGCTATCGGATGATGCCCTGCAGGCACTGGTGGGGTATCGCTGGCCGGGCAACATCCGCGAGCTGGACAACGTGCTGGAGCGGGCGGTGATCGTCGCCACGGATGATACGTTGACCCGCCGGGACCTCTCGGCGGACCTGGGGGAACCGGGTCCGGCCGCCCGGCCGGACGTCGGCGTGATGGAGGCCATGGAGCGGACCCTCATCGAGAAGGTCCTCTCGGAGTGCGGGTGGAACAAGAGCAAGGCCGCCAGGCGCCTGGGGATCGGCCGGCGAACCCTCTATTCTAAGGCCGCCAGGTACGGCATCCGGCTTGGCCCGGAACCCGATCAGAAATAGCCCCCGTCTGAGGCTCCATCTTTGTTCCGTCCCGGCACACTCTCGCGCGGATGTTTGGCGTCAGAGCGTGTCGGTTCGATACACGTTAGATGGGATTTCACGGGGCGCATTCAGCCATTTCGGGTTCTCCTCCGCCTCCTGTTTATTCCCAAAGCCTGTAACACCTTGATTCTCGACATCGGAAATTGCCCGAATGCCGGGCGTCCCCTGTGCTGGCGGAGTTCACCTGGCACGCGGGCACGGGAGTCGCATGCTTCACTGGTGGGAAACCTGTCTTCCGGCTCATCCAAAAGCGCAGGTCCTGAACGTGGCTGTGGGTCATTCAAGGAGGGTATCGTGCAGCGAATGTGTGCTTGGTGTGGAAAGGACCTGGGCGCGAAGGAGCCCTCGGATGATCCGGGAGTGACCTCGACGATCTGCGGGGACTGTGCGGATCGTCTTCTGGCGTACCGGAAACCGGTGCTGGTCGTGAGCCGGGAATGGGCTCGCATGTACGAAGAGCTGGTCGAGATGTTGAAGAATCGGCCAGAGATCGAGGTGGTTCTCGAACGGCGAGATCCGACGGGTGGAGAGGACGCGGGGACTGACTGGCGCGGGCCGGATCGGCGGCGTGGTCGGCAACCCTTCTCCCTGGAATGATGCCGCGAGCGATATCTTAGAGGGATGTTCGTAATTTCTCCCTGGCCTCACGAGAGCGCGGTGGATCGGAGGCCCCGCGGGCTTACCATCATCGAGCTGACCATCGCGGTGAGCATCCTGGGCATCCTGGCGGCCATCGCCATCTCCCGGCTCGTGGGGGGCATCCAGCGCTCGGAGATCGCGTTCTAGGGGTGATCCGAAGGTTCGATACTGGCCCAGGGCGGGGGGCAAGCGTGGTGAGCGGTCGTGCTCGAGGGTTTCGAAAATCCGTCAGGGGTGTGAGAGGGGCCATTCACACCCTTCAACACGCCGCGGAGTGTGGAGAGACCTGCCGCGTCCCGCCGATTGGGATTCCCCCCCTTCCTGCGACACAGGGGTCCCTTTCTCTAGTGGCGGCGAGACATCCATGAGTCCGCGGGCATCCCGATGGGGGAGGGATCATCAACTGCCTCCTGGTCGGGGAGTCTTCTCCGAGGCGAACCGGCAGATGGATTTCCTCGGCTCCGCCCCTGCGCATCCGGGAAGGAAAGCCACGTCTCCCGTGCCAGGCGGCCGCCTGTTTTCGCCGGCGAAGGGCGTGAGCCTGGTGGAGGTCCTCGTGGCCTTGACGTTCATAGCGGTCTTCTCCGCCGGGATGGTCGGGCTGGCTGTCACCGTTGTGAGAGGAAACTCACAGGCCAAGGCGATGGACATCGCGGTGTTCCTGGCCCACGACCGGCTGGAGACCATCCGCAACACGGCATACGCCAGCATCACCTCCGCGAACTTCCCGGCCGAGGGCTATGGGACGATCACCGTCGGGAGCCCCGCTGTGGCATTCTCCGACTTCCAGCGGTCGGTCAGCATCCAGGACAACACCCCCGCCTCGGGCATGAAGCGCGTCGTGGTCACCGTCACCTGGCGCGGCGGCAGCGTGAGCGAGGAAATGGTAGTCGGCCAATGAGACCACGGGTGGAATCGAGGTGCCTCCCTGACCACCGGCCGGATGCCGGGGGCGCGAGCCTGGTGGAGTTGTTGATCGTCATGGCCATCACCGGCATCGTCTCCACCGGCCTGTACGGGTTCTTCCTGGCCACGTCGGAGACCTACAGCGACCAGGCGGTCATCGCCCGGATGCTCCAGAACACCAGCACCGCCATGACCAGGATCGCCCAGGACATTCGGACGACTGGGACGTTCTGGTCCACGCCGTGTGCCCTGGACGCCACGGTGAGCGCGACGAACGGGCCCCCGGGCCGGATCGCGATCCGCCTGACCCTTGACGATCCCACCGTGCGAATCGAGGTGGCCCCGCCGCCCCCGGCCGGCCAGTCCCAGAGCAGCGCGGTCCTTCGGGTCGTCTCCACCGCGGGCTTCCAGGTGGGGGACACGGCCTACATCACGGACGGGACCCAGTGTTCGCGGTTCAGCGTCACCCAGATCATCGGGGGGGCCAATCCCGGGCTCCAGCACAACCCCGCCGCCGACCTCAACTCGCCCGGCGGCCTCGGCTACCTGTATCCGGCCACGACGAGCTTCCTCTACCGGCTGGCGGTCAGCCAGCAGGCCACCTATACCATCGATACCTCCAACCCGGCCGTCCCCTGGTTGACGCGGGATACGGGAAGCGGGCCCCGGCGGCTGGTGCCCGACATCGAAAGCCTGAGTTTCTCCTACGTGATGAACGACGGCTCGGTCGTAAGCGATCCGTCCACCATCACGACGGCCGCCCAGGCGGCCAATGTCCGGATCGTCACGGTGAGCGTGACGGCCAAGGCGGACCAGCGGAATCCCGCAGTCGGGGGCGACGGGTACCGGCGCCAGACCCTGGCCTCACGCGTGCAGCTTCGCAATCTCGGGCAGTAGTCCTGCCGTGGAGGATGCCATGTGGCGGAGGAGTCTGCTGGGAGGAAAGCGCGGCTACATGCTCGTCGTGAGCATGGGCTTCGCCGTCCTCCTGGGGATGGGCGGCCTGCTGGCGGTCAGCGGGACGATCAGCGAGGTCAAGAGCGCCGGCCAGCAGCTTCGCGAGAAGCGCGCCTTCTTCCGCGCAGACGGTGGGGCGACGCTGTGCCTCCGCGAGCTGCGCAACCGGCTCCAGCGCGACCTCGCCGCACAGCTCCGAGCCCTCACGAGCATCAACACCGTCGGCACCTACGTCTCCAACAACGATCCCGCTGGATTCCTGGCGGCATACGCCTATCAATCCGGGACCTCCTTGGGCAGCGCCTTCCAGCGGGTGAGCGCCACCGAAGCCCGCCTGACCCCGAGCTACACCCCGTCGGCGGCCCTGGGCTCGTACGCGTGCACCCTCTCGGCGTTCTCGCGGAGCGCGCCGGTCAACCAGGGGACGGGGCTGTCCCCCGTTTACGTCTTCCGGTACCGGTACACGATTGACGGCACGGCGACGGACGGAGGACTGGCGCGCGCGATCAACCTCCAGGGCATCTTCACCGTGCAGGTGCAGAATGACAATTTTGCCCGCTATGCCCTGTTCACCAACCAGCAGCGGAACGCTGCGGGCTCCCTGGTCTGGTTCACCAACCGGACGAACTTCTCGGGGCCGGTGCACACGAATGCCGAATTTAATTTCGCCAATAATCCCGGCTCAACGTTCACCGGGGCGGTGACCAGCGTCTCGACGACGGGCGACTACTACAACAACGGTTCGCCGCTCCACCTGAACGCGGACCGGAACGCCGATCGGGACATCCCGACCTTTTCGGGAGGGTTCCAGCGCGGGACGGCGAGCATCTCCATGCCCGCCACGACCACCGCGGATCGCCAGCGCGAGGCTGCCCTCGGCCTGTCCACCGGGGCCAGCACCGCCGGGTACGGCGCGGGAGTCCACCTGGGAACCTCAAGCGGGGCCATGACAGGCGGGATCTACATCAACGGCAACTCCACCATGACCATGAGCGCCGGGACGAACACGGCGACCTACACCATCACCCAGGGGAGCACGACCTCGACGGTGACGACGAATTACTCATCGAACCAGACGACCGTCCGGGTCGGGTCGGGCAGCCCCACCTCGTACAGCGGCGTCCCCAACGGCATGGTCTTCGTGGACGGGGCGGTCACGGGCCTCTCGGGGACGGTCCAGGGGGATTCCCAGGTGACGCTGGCGGCGACCGGCGACGTCCAGATCACGAACAACATCACCTACCAGAACTACACCGCGGGCGCCACGCCCAGCGCAGATGGGACCACCAACCTCATGGGCATCATGTCCTGGAACGGCAACGCGCGGATCGCGACGACGGCTCCCAACGATATCAATATCCATGCCACGATCATGACCCCCAACGGCGAGTTCCGGGTGGACAACTACAGCACGGGGAGTCCGCGGGGGACCGCCACCATCCTCGGGGGGGTGATCGAGAACACCTATGGGGCCTTCGGAACCTTCTCGGGAAGCAGCATATCCACCGGGTACGGGCGGAACTTCGTCTACGACACCCGGATGGGACGGGGGATGGCCCCACCCTTCTTCCCCACGATCGGTTCGGTGATCAGTGTCCTGTCCGGCGCCACTGACCGCCCCAACTGGCAGCAGACCTACTGAGGACACTGTGGGGAGCCAGGTTGAACGCCGGCTCCCCTTGACGACAGGAGGATCGCATCTCCGGCCCGCCAGCAGGTCGGCTTAAAAGTGGGCCGGGTTTTTCGCTGGGGAAGCAACACGTGTTGTCGCCACAGGCCGAACTGCCCTCACCGCAGACAGGGGGCGACGAGGATACGAACATGGTCGCGGAAGCCGAAAGCCCCGGGTCAACCCCACGCAGAAAGAGCCGTCTCGAAGTGTGGTTCTTCGTTGCTGTCTCCCTCGTCGGCCTCCTGGGATTCATGGCTACCCTCTCGACCGGTGACGTCGAAGGGGTGGCCGGCAGCGAGGCGTCCAGGCCCGCGGTCTATGCCCCGCAGAATCCGGTGGCGGTCAAGTAGGGCTCGTCCTCTCTCTTTCGGCCCGTCCGCTGTTCTCCAGTCCCTGATAGGCCACACATCCCCTTCCCGCTCCCGTTTCTCCCCTGCGTGAGCGCGGAAGGCAAGCCACCTTCCCCCACATCCCCCGACGAGACGCCCCATCCCTCATACGGCGTACCCAAACGAGTTTCGCGCCGCTCTTGAGGAGAGGTGGGGAGGCTTCGCTTCAGCTCCGTCAGCGGGCGATGAGCACCTTCCGCACGTGCTTGCGAAGGTGGGTAAGGACATTCGGAGGGACATGCGCATCGGTGATCACAGACGTGAAGGCTCTGAGGGAACTGACGATGGCCAGGCCTGTCCGCCCGAACTTCGTGTGGTCCGCCAGGAGATGACTCTCGCGCGCGGCCGACAGGATGCGCCGCTGCAGGGCGGCGAGATCGAGGTCGCTGTTGGAGACCTCCCACCGCGGGGTGATCCCCGTGGCGCCCAGGAAGGCCCGGTCCACCCGGATCTCCTCCAGGGTTTTCTCGGCCAGCGGGCCGGTGATGGAGCCGCTGGCCGCCCGGGCCACGCCCCCCAGCGCCACCACCCGCAGCCCCGGACGGTTCCACAGCTCGGCGAGGACCTGGACGGAATTGGTGACCACGGTGAGGTGGGGGTGGGCGCGCAGGGAACGGGCCATGGCCAGGAGGGTGGTTCCCGCATCCAGCAGGATGGTCTCCCCATCCCGGACCAGGGCGGCTGCCGCGCGCCCGATGGCGGCCTTGGCCTGCAGCTCCAGCCGCTCGCGTCGCCGGTAGGGCACGTCCCGAGGCGTCGCCAGCGCCACCGCCCCGCCGTGGGTGCGCCGCAGGATGCCCTGGGCATCCAGGAGGGTCAGGTCTCTCCGGATGGACATCAGGGACGCGCCCACCACTCGGGCCAGCTCGGCGACGGACAGGATCCCCCGGCGATTCACCAGGTCCACGATCCGGGCCCGGCGCTGGGCGGCGATCATGCGCGGCATGCCTCGCCTATATCCGATCCGCTCCCCGAGTGCAAGCGAAATTGTTCGAATGAAAATTGATCTACCAAATTCGCACAATTTCGCTTGACACGCGAAGGCGCCCGGGGCTATCGTCCCTCCACGTTGCCACCCGCCGCCTCGCTGGCGCGCGTGTCCTGCCTCCCCCGCAGGAGATGATCCCGTGTCGTTTTCCCCCCTGGGCAGCCCAGCACCCACCGTCGCCGGTCCTGGCAATATTTCCCGGGGTCCGTCGGAGTCGAGGAACGAGAAGGAGGGTCTCATCATGAAGATCATCACGGCCGTCGTCCTGGGAGTCGTCCTGCTGGGAGCCTCTGGTAGCCATGCCGCCGAGAAGGTCGTCGTCATGGTGCGGACCGGCGTGGAGGCCGACGCCATCCGGGCCGTGGCGCAGGCCTACACCAAGGCCACCGGCCGGCCGGTGGAGATGATGGAAATCGGCCGCTCGGGCTACTATGCGACCCTGCACACACAAATGGTCGCCGGCACCGACACCTTCGATCTGGCCCAGGCCAACGACGTGGACGTGGGGGTCCTGGCCGAGGCCAAAGCCATCGCGCCCATCGGCCCGTATCTGAACGATCCGCGCCACACGGATCCGAAGACCTTCGATCCCAAGGACATCGCCTTCACCTACAGCTACAAGGGGCAGGTGTACGCGGTGCCCTTCGATGTCAGCACTCACTTCCTCTACTATCGCAAGGACCTGGTGAAGACCCCGCCCGCCACCTGGGACGACTACTTCGAGGAGGCCAAGCGCTGGACGCGCCGCCACAACGAGAAGTCGCCCACGATGATCGGGGCCTCCTTCACGGCCCTGGCCGGATCGGAGCAGCCGAAGGTCTTCTACTCGGTCATGTGGAGCATGGGAGGATGGATCATTGACGACCAGGGCCGGGTCGGGGTGGACAGCCAGGGCGCCGTGGCGGCCGGGGAGTTTTACGCGAAGCTCCGCGATGCCAAGGTGCTTCCCCCGGACATCTTCTCTTGGGGATTTTCGAACGTCAAAGACGCCCTGGAGACGGGTATCGTGGCCCTGGCGGCCCCCTACTGGAATGCCGCCTACCCGATGATCAAGTCCGGGAAGAGCCCCCTCAAGGACCAGATCGCCATCACGCTGGTTCCGGGCGTCCGGAAGCCGGATGGGACGATCTACCGGACGCCGTTCCAGCAGGGCAAGATCCTCCTCCTGAACAACAGCTCGAAGCGGAAGGAGGATGCCTGGGCGTTCTACCGGTACCTCACCTCCAAGGAGGGCATGCGGCTGATGACCCAGGCGGGGGGAACGCCATCGCGGTACTCGCTCCTGCGGGATCCGTCCCTCCAGCCCCGGGAGTACTTCGACCTGATGGAGGCGTCTCTCAAGATCGCCAAGGGAGATCCCGCCCCCCCATTTTACCTCAAGCAGCACGAGGCCATGAACGAGGCGCTCTCCAAGATCGTGACCGGGAAGGGAGAGGTGAAGACATCCCTGGCGCACGCCGCGGAGGTCATTCGCCGGCTGCAGCAGGGCAAATAGGATTGCGTTCGTCCATGCCCGACGCCGTTTCCGGGACTGCCCGGCTCTGGCTCTTCGATATCGACGGCACCCTGGTTGCCCCGTCCGAGGATCAGCTCGACGCCTGGGTCGCCACCTTTCGCGAGGTCTTCGGCCTGGAGCTTGCCCCCGCTGTGATCATCGCCCATCTCGGCCAGACGTTCGCGGAGATCGTGGGCGCGGTGATCGGCGCGGAGGGGCAGCCCGTCCCGTCACCCCGCATCCCCGAGGCCCTGGCGGCCTACACGCGCCACGTCCGGAAGGCCCTGGCCGCGCGTCCCGCGCGGCTCCTTCCCGGGGCGCGGGAGCTGCTGCACTTTCTCAAGGCACGGGGAGACGTGGTCGGCATCGTCACGGGAAACTTCGCGGAGGAAGGGGAGCCGAAACTGAAGGGGGTGGGTCTCCGGGATCTCCTGGATGTGGTGGTGTATGCGGACTTGGCGACCCCCGCGCGGGACGCCCTGCTGCGCCGGGCGCTGGCCGTCGCCCGATCCCGCGGCTTCCGGGGCGACTTCGCCGACACGGTGGTGGTGGGCGATTCCGTGTACGACATTGCCAGCGCCCGCCGCACCGGTGCCCTGGCCATTGCGGTCTGTACGGGGCTCACGCCGCCCGACCTGCTGGTCGCTGCGCGGCCCGACCACCTGGTGCCCGATCTCCCGAGCCTCCTCGTCACCCTCAGGCAAGACGGTGTCCGATGGGTTCCCAGCGCCCGGCCCGACTGATTCCCACGCTCTGCATCTGGGCCGCGGTGCTCGCCGGGACCTGGGGGATCATCTGGCGCTTCCTGCCCCCCGGGCCGGTGGCCGTCCTCCTCTGCGGGGTGACTTTCGTGGGCCTCTACGTCGCCCTGATGGTCCGTCTGGGGGATGCCCACCTCTCCTACACCCTGCTCCTCCCGGCCATGGTCCTGCTGCTGGGAGTGACCGTGATCCCCATCGCGTTCCTGGCGTATCTCGCCTTCTTCCGGGTGACCATCCTCAACTTCCGGGGCCACTGGCCGTTCGTGGGGCTGGAGAACTTCCTCAGCGTGTTCCGGGACGATTCGCAGTTTCTCCCCACCCTGGTCCGGACCCTGGAACTGCTGGTGCTGGGGCTTCTCCTGCAGTTCGTCCTGGGCCTGGGCATGGCCCTGTGGTTGAATCGCCGTGTGCGATTCGAATCCCTCCTGGCGACGCTGATCCTGTTGCCGATGATGACCAACAGTATCGTGGTGGGGATGCTCTGGAAACACCTGCTCAACTTCTACAACGGGCTCTTCAACCTCCTCCTGAACCTCCTGGGGCTCGAGGGGATTCCCTGGCTCACCCAGGCGCCCATCGAGTGGGTGCAGGCGCTCCCCGCGCTCGGCCCGTGGCTGGTGGAGCACCTCAACGCAAACTACGCCTTTCTCAGTATCCTCATCACCAACACCTGGCAGTGGATGCCCTTCATGTTCCTGCTCCTCCGCGCGGCCCTGCGCTCGCTCCCGGTCGAGCCGTACGAAGCCGCGAGGATCGACGGGGCCGGCGCGTGGCAGACCTTCTGGTTCCTGACCCTGCCGCTCCTCAAGGGAGTGGTCGGCGTGGTCCTCCTGGTCCGGGCCATTGACATCCTCAAGACCTTCGGGATGATCTGGGCCCTGTTCGGCAACGCCACCATCACGCGGGTCATGCCGATTCACATCTACACCGTAGGCATCCAGACCCAGGACTATAGCCAGGGAGCGGTGCTCTCCCTCATCCTGGCGGCCGTGAGCGTCCTCGTGTACTGGGCGTTCCAACAGGGCTTCGGCCGGCCGGCCCTGGCCCGGGAGTGACCATGCGCGCCCTCCTGCGTCGAAGCGGCTTCGGGCTTGCCATGGGTGCCGTGATCCTGGTCTGGGTCGGGCCGTTCTTCTGGATGGTCCTGGGTTCCTTCAAGCCCCATGAGAGCATCATCGCCACCGAGCTCGTTCTCCGGTTCACCCCGACCTGGGAGAACTACGACGCCATCTTCTCCCGGCACGCCTTCTGGACCTACACCGCCAACAGCTTCCTGGTGGCCACCGCCACGACCGTCATCACGGTGGCCGCCTCGATCCTGGCGGCCTACGCCCTCTCGCGGTACCGGGCCGGCGGGCGGCTGTTCGAGTTCTGGCTGATGTTCACGCGAATGCTCCCGCCGGCGACTCTGTTGATCCCCCTGTTCCTGATCTTCCGGACCCTCGGCCTGATCAACACCCTGACCGGCCTGATCATCGCGGACGCCTCCTTCCTGCTGTCCTTCTCGATCTGGCTCCTGCGGGGGTTCTTCGACGAGGTGCCCGTCGGGCTGGAGGAGGCCGCCTCGTGCGACGGGGCCAGCCGGATGCAGAGCCTCTTTTACATCGTCCTGCCGGTGGCGGCCCCCGGGGTGACCGCGACGGTGATCCTATCCCTCATCTTCGCGTGGAACGAGTATCTGTTTGCCATCGTCTTCGCGTCTGCCACCGCCTCCAAGACGCTGCCCGCGGCGGCGAACGATTTCATCACCGGGTACGCCATCAACTGGGGGCCCGTCTTCGCCTCGGGGGTGGTCATCGTCCTGCCGGTGGCGGCCGCCGCCCTCCTGCTCCAGCGGTACATCGTCCGGGGGCTCACCCTGGGGGCGTTCAAATAACCCGAGGCCCGGTCCCGGCGTCGGGATGCGGGCACCAAAACGGAAAGGACCCTGGATGCCTCCCAAGCTGCTGTTGTGCCACCTTGCCGTGGGGAAGGACCCCGCGAGTCTCCGCGAGTACGTCACCGCCCACCGGTACGATGGAGTCGAGTGGGGACTGGATGGATTCCGGGTGCCGGTGGCGCGCGGCCGCCGCCAGCGGTTCCTGGATGGGTTCCGCAGCGTGGGGCCGTGCTCCCTGCATGCGCCCTACACCGACCTGGAGATCGGCCACCGGGATGCGGAGTACGCCGCCGCCGCCCTCCGCGTCCTGCGGGAGTACGTGGACGTAACCGCGGACGTGGGGGCCCACCACCTCAACCTGCACGTGGGGTCCCATGCCCTGGAGCCCGAGGAGCGATCCTGGGACACGCTGGTGACGAACCTCACCGTCCTGATGGACTACGCCGCGCGGCGCGGGACGCTGGTGACAGTGGAGAACCTGCGCGTCGGCCTCACCAGCGACCCGGAGACCTTCGCCGCGCTCCTGCGGGCGACGGGGGCACCGGTGACCTTCGACCTGGGGCACGCCCACGGGAGCGCATGGGTGCAGGCGGGGCGGGGATCGGTCGTGGATTTCCTGAAGAGTATCCCCACCCGGATCGTGGCCGGGCACCTGTACCTCACCGAGACGGGCGACTCCCACGTCCCGCCCGCAGAGGTCGCCGACGTGGCCGCGGCCCTGGATGGCCTGCGCGCGGCCGGGTGCGACTGGTGGGTGCTGGAGCTCCACCGGCGGGACACGCTCGAGCAGACGCGCCGGATCGTGGATCAATACCTGGCTTTGCATGCAGCCACTCATCGCTGAGGACCCGTTGTGTGATGAGTCAGAAATTCGCTCGCGATCGCCCCCAGGGCCATTTCTCGGGACACCGGGCCGGGATGCCATCCTGGCGCTGCGACCCGAGGCCATCCGGATCGGCACGGGGCCGGCCGGACGGGACGGGTTGACCGGCCAGGTGGTCTCCCGGACCTACCTGGGCACGACCGTCCGCTACCGGATCGAGCTGGCCGGCCAGACCCTCACCGTGGACGACCACGACCCCGCGGGAAAGCCGCTCCTCCAGGGACCGGTCGTCATGTCCTTCGATCCCACCCGCATCCGCCTCTGGCCCGCCAGCCCGGAGATGTTGGGGGTTCTGGAGGAGGCCCCGTAGCGGAACGAGCACATACTTCGCTCTTCTCCCCCAATGGTCATTTCCTTGACAGGCTGCCCGAAGTAGCTACAATGGCCACGAGGAGGATTCGCCTATGAGCACGGTCGGTGTCAAGGAACTGAAGGATCGTCTTACCCAGTATCTCCGCCGAACCAAACAGGGGGAAGAAGTCGTCGTCACCGAGCGGGGGAAGCCAATTGCCATCATCCAGCCAATTGAGTCTGCGGGGCCGGTCGTGAGCCTGCAGGCACGGCTTGCCAAGCTTGCTGCCCGGGGACTCCTGACCCTCCCGACCCGCAAACCCCTCAAGAAAGTGCGCAGGGTGAGGGTCTCGGGGCCCCCGATCTCACGCACCATCCTGGAAGACCGCCGATGAACTATCTGGACACCAGCTCGCTCATCAAGCGGTTTGTCACCGAGAAGGGGTCGCCGCGAGTTGAGAGCCTTGTCAGCCAAAGAGGCCATGTGGCGACTGCGAAGATCGCCTACGCCGAGGTCTATGCAGGTCTGGCGCGGAAACACCGAGAAGGCCATCTGCCGGGCAGTCAGTATGCCCTGGCCTGCCGACAGTTTGAGAGCGACTGGCAGTCCTACGTTCGATTGGATCTCGAGGACGAGATCCTTATTTTGGCCCGCGATCTGATCCAACGTCACCCCCTGAGAGGTTTCGATGCTATCCATCTGGCTTCGGCGCTCAGCCTCAAGGCCGCTCTGGGAGAAGATGTCACATTTGCCGCAGCAGACGAGCGTCTCCTCCGAGCTGCGAGGGCCGAACGTCTTCGGCCGCTCAACGTCGAAGCAGAATAGCCCGATCTACACGCAGGATTGAGAGTCCAGGAATGGCGAGCCTGCGTAGGCCGTGGGCCGACCTAAGCGCGGATGTCACCCCTGAGCACATTGACGAGGCGCGGCGAGAATTGTGGGGCAGTTTCCCCAGCGAGGCCACCTGAGGGCTGCCTACCCTGGGTCCGGACTCAGAGTTCCGGCTTGCCTCACCCCCGTCTCCTATCCCCCGTTGGAGGTTCTGCTTGACAATCGTTCTTGAGGCGCGGCATGCTTCCTTGGCTTGGGCCGGCGATCCCCGAGGGCCGGCTGGCCCTGGCGGGTGCCGGGCGAGCCGCGGCGCCCCCGAAAGCAAATTCTTATCACCTTCTCACCATTACCTCACCCACCTTCACCCCATCACCCTTACCTCACCTTCACCTCACCACCCCATCAGACAACTTGAAAAGAGAACCCCATTTGTTCGAATTCCGCCGTCTCTTGCCGCTCAAGTTTTGCCCGAATCTCCTCAAATCGCCTGACTGTCTGCTGGGAGTAGAGTCGTTCCCCGCAATGAAGACAGACCTCAGGATGAACCTTCACCGCGGCCGTGTGATTACCTCCCCGCAAGAGCTTCTCCACATCCTTCTCGACCAACTCACCGCTGCACACCGGGCATCTCTCAAACGGCATCATTTCCCGCTTCTCCTCTCCCGCCAGTTGACCCATCGATCGGGGTCTCGGCCTGTAGACCGTTACCAATCGGCACAGCACAAAGGACGCAGACGGAGAGCCAGAGGAACCAACGGGTAAACGTGGGAATGGCGGAGGCAGCAGGAGGCGTGGTATACTCCGCCCCTCCCACGGGGAATAACCACCGATGATCGTCCTCCATGCAGGGTTCCTGGACAACCGACTGCTGCTCTGGGGGGAATCGCCTGCAGAGGCGACCGCGAGGCCCGCGGCAGGGTGTCGTCGCAAGGCGAAGGTCCTCCGTCCGCAGGCATCTCCTTTCGATGCCGGCGCAACAGGGCTGATCTCTGCGCTGGAACGCGCAGGGGTGCCGTTCCCGACCAAGAGGGCGCGCACGGAGGCGGCCATCGTCTGGCTGCCCACCTCGGGCGACGTACCGGTGCCATCGAGCCCTCTCATCTCAGGGATTCCTGACCCGCCCGCCTCTCTCGCCCTCTCCCCCTGGACCGTGACGGTGCTGCCCCTGTCTTTTGAAATGGCGATCGCATTGCTCGGGATGAGCGTCGGGAAGCAGACGCTCGCGCCGGGCGTGGTCATCGGGCGCGATCTCGCGTTCTGGGTCCGGGCGATGCGTTTCGCGGGGGCACTGGTGGCCCGTCAGCAGTTCCTCCCCGGCCTGGAATCCCGGGACGGACGGTTTCGGGCGCTCTGGGAGCCCGTGGTGGCCGGAGAGGACCGCGGGCGAGTCATCTCTCTGGCCAACGACATGCCTGGAGTTGCCCGTGCGCTGTCACGTGAGGAGGCACCCACGCCCCCGGCGGCGGCACCCCTGTCGATCCTGACCGCATTCCTTGCGGGGATGGTGGACCACCTCGTCCGTTTCGCGGGCGCAAGGCCATCCACCGGCCCATTGGTCCATCGCAGGGGCGGGAAGAAGGCCGCCGCATTTGCCAGCCTTCACGACCAGTGGCTTCACGCGCTGCGATCGCCGGATGGAACCATGGAAGGCGGAACCGCAGCGCTGGCCGAATTGGCAGCGCAGATCCGAGAATGGCGTCGCCCCATCGCCGTGGCAGCGTCGTCGCCCTTCCGCCTCTGTTTTCGCCTGGAGGAACCGGCAGATGACGGGGAGCGACGGGGACGCCGCGCGGCCTCCCGGGACGCCTGGTACGTCCGCTACCTGCTCCACCCCCAGGAGGACCCCAGCCTGCTCATCCCGGCGGAGGATGCCTGGACCCCGACCGGACGACACGGTTCGGTGCTCCGCCGATGGAATGGCAACATCCAGGAGTACCTGCTCTCCGCCCTCGGCCAGGCTGCCGGGCTGTGTCCCCACATCGAGAGCAGCCTCAAGACATCCAGGCCCGGCGGCTATGCGCTGGATGCGGCCGGCGCCCACGGATTCCTGACGGAAAGGGGCGCCGCGCTGGAACAGGCCGGGTTCGGTGTGATGCTCCCGGCTTGGTGGACTCGTAAGGGCACCAAGGTGCGCTTGGCGGTTCAAGCGCGGGTCAGGAGCCCCAAGATGCAGGGCGGCGGCGGGCCCTCGCTCGGCGACATCGTCCGGTTTGATTGGGAAGTCGCCCTGGGCGATGCGACCCTCACCCTGGAGGAACTGGAGGCCCTGGCCAGGCTGAAGGCGCCCCTCGTCAAGGTGCGTGGCCAGTGGGTTGAGGTGAACGCCGAGGAGATTCGACAGGCGGTTGCATTCTGGAAGAAGAAATCTTCCGAGACGGCCACCGTCGGGCAAGTCATCCAGATGACGCTGGGCACCACGGAGCTCGTGCGCGGCTTCGACTTCAAGGGGGTCACGGCAACCGGCTGGGTTGGTGCACTCCTCGATCAACTTGAGGGCCGCGAGGCGTTCACGGAGATTCCGGCACCGAAGCACTTCGTTGGGACGCTCCGGCCCTACCAGGTCCGGGGCTATTCCTGGCTGGCGTTCCTCCGGGCATGGGGACTGGGGGCGTGCCTGGCCGACGACATGGGCCTCGGCAAGACCATTCAGACCTTGGCCCTGATCCAGCGCGATTGGGAGGCGAACGGGAAGCGGCCGGTGCTCCTGGTATGCCCGACCTCCGTGGTGAACAACTGGCAGAAGGAAGCCGCGCGATTCACGCCGGACCTCTCCGTGATGGTTCACCACGGCGTGGGTCGAAAGAAGGGTGCCGCGTTCAGACGGGATGTGGAGAAGCAGGCAATTGTGATTTCGACCTATGCGCTTCTCCACCGCGATCTGGAGCACATGCAGGAGATCGCCTGGGGCGGCGTCATCCTCGATGAGGCGCAGAACATCAAGAACCCGGAGACCAAGCAGGCGAAGGCGGCCCGGTCCCTTCTGGCCGGCTATCGCGCCGCACTCACCGGCACCCCGGTCGAGAACAACGTCGGCGATCTATGGTCCATCATGGAGTTCCTGAACCCCGGCCTGCTGGGCACGCAGACCGAGTTCAGGCGGAACCTCTTCGTCCCCATCCAGGCCGAGCAGGATGCCGAGGCGGCCGCGCGCCTCAAGCGGACTACCGGCCCCTTCATCCTGCGGCGGCTCAAGACGGACAAGTCCGTCATCGCAGACCTGCCCGAGAAGATGGAGATGAAGGTCTTCTGCACCCTGACCAAGGAGCAGGCGTCGCTCTACGCGGCGGTGGTGCGGGAAGCGGAAAAGACGCTGGATGCTGCCGAGGGGATCCAGCGCAAGGGCGTCATCCTCGCCACCCTCTCGAAGCTCAAACAGGTCTGCAACCACCCGGCGCAATTCCTGGGGGATAATTCCAGCATTCCCGGACGGTCCGGCAAGCTGGCGCGGTTGACGGAGATGCTGGAGGAAATCCTGGAGGTGGGCGAGCGGGCGCTGGTGTTCAGCCAATTCGCCGAGATGGGCAAGATTCTTCAGCGGCACCTGCAGGAAACCTTCGGTCGGGAGGTCCTGTTCCTGCACGGCGGCGTGCCGAAGGGGCAGCGGGACCGGATGGTCGAACGTTTCCAGAACGAGGAGGCGGGTCCGGCCATTTTTCTTCTTTCACTCAAAGCCGGCGGGACCGGATTGAACCTCACCCGCGCCAGTCACGTCTTTCACTTCGACCGCTGGTGGAACCCGGCCGTGGAGAACCAGGCGACCGACCGCGCATTCCGCATTGGCCAGACGCGGGATGTGCAGGTCCACAAGTACGTCTGCGCGGGGACGCTCGAGGAGAGGATTGACGAGATGATCGAGCGCAAGAGAGAGATCGCCGAGAAAGTGGTGGGAACGGGCGAGGGATGGCTGACGGAACTGTCCAACCAGGAACTCAAGCAGATCTTTGCTCTGCGCCACGAGGCGGTGGAGGGATAGGATGGCCTGGTGGCGTGACTTCGGCTACTACCCGCCCTCGCGGCCTCGCCCCGCCAAAGGCGGGATCAAGGCGCAATCGAAGCGGGGCACATTCGGCGAGAGCTGGTGGGCCAGGCGCTGGATCGAAGTCCTGGAGAGCTTTGACATCGGTCCGCGGCTGGGCCGCGGCCGGGCGTACGCTCGCCGGGGCCAGGTGCTCTCTATCGCGATTGGCAAGGGCACGGTTTCGGCGCGAGTGCAGGGCTCCCGTCCAGAGCCGTACCAGGTCCGGATCAAGGTCGCGACCCTGTCCAGGGCGAATTGGAAACGGTTGGCCGAAGCCCTTGGCCGCCAGGCACTCTTTGCGGCGAAACTTCTGGCGGGAGGAATGCCGGAGGATATCGAGAAGGCCTTCCAGGCCGCCGGCCTGTCGCTTTTCCCCGTCAAGAGCGGAGACTTACAGACCGACTGCTCCTGTCCGGACTGGTCGAATCCCTGCAAGCACATTGCGGCGGTGTATTACCTCCTGGGCGAGGAGTTCGACCGGGACCCCTTCCTGATCTTCAAGCTGCGCGGGATGGGGCGGGAAGGGCTGATCGGTCTGATCGGCGGCGCGGCTGCGCCAAAGGGAAAGGGCACACCCAGGAAGGTAACCCACGCGGAGACGGAATCGGTGGGTGAGTCGCCTGCGGTGCCGTTGCCCCGAGAGCCGGGTGCTTTCTGGGGACAGGAGGGCACCGGAGGGGATTCCCTCGGCGAGGTGCGGATCCCGCCGGTCACGGCGGCGCTCCTCCGACGCCTTGGGAACTTTCCCTTCTGGCGGGGCGAAGAGGCTTTTGCGGACGTCCTGGAAGGCATCTACGGTGAGGCCGCGGTGGTGGGCATGGACGTGTTTCTTGGTGGGCAAGCCGTCTGGAAAGAAAGGTGATGGGGCTCTACCTCTGGAGGAGCTGGTTTGTGCTGCAAGGCGGCAGGAGCTATGATAGCGTGAAGATTGGGCGAGTGAGTGGGGCGAGCGCGGATCACGAGGCAAGGAGGGGTCGGATGGGACGCGTGATCAGGATTCTGGTGATGGTCGGGGTGGCCCTGGGGCTGGCCGCAGGGGTAGCGTCGGCGGGCACGAAGGAAGTGATCGTCGTGACCTCCTTCCCCAAGGAGCTGTTCGAGAACTACAGGAAGGCCTTCGAGGCTAAGCACTCCGGCGTGACCATGGTGATCAACGCGAAGCAGACCAATGCCGGGGTGACCTACCTCCAGGAGACGAAGGCCAAGCCGGCCGCGGACATCTTCTGGGTGAGCGCT
>Ga0082335_1000766_pt1 | contig 76703 bp, 65 predicted proteins | sample Subgrocontami58m_FD_72375 | JGI IMG/M metagenome (GOLD analysis project Ga0082335, IMG submission 72375) | Subsurface groundwater microbial communities from S. Glens Falls, New York, USA - GMW37 contaminated, 5.8 m (SPADES assembly) (version 2) ... | reverse complement strand
CGAGAGGCGAGGGGCGAGGGGCGAGGGGCGAGGGGCGATAACAACTCCGGAGGTCTTCGCCCTTCGCTCTTCGCCCTTCACTCTTCGCCCTTCGCTCTTCGCCCTTCGCTCTTCGCTCTTCGCCCTTCGCCCTTCGCTCTTCGCCCTTCGCTCTTCGCCCTTCGCTCTTCGCTCTTCGCCCTTCGCTCCTCGCTCCTCGCTCCTCAGTACTACGGAACACCAGGTGGATCGAAGGGAATCGCCCCGACCTCGTGGCCACGGCGGAGGAGGAGGCGGATCGCCTCCCAGCCGTCCGGCCCGCAGTCGAGCGTGCGCTGGTTCACGTACATCCCGACGAAGCGATCGGCGGTTGCCCGCCCAAGCCCGCGGGCGTACGAAAGGGCGTGCGAGAGGGCCTCCTCGCGGTGCGAGAGCGAGTACGAGACGGAGTCGCGGATGATCCGCTCCGCGAGCCGCGCAAAATCGTCGCCGAGGTCGCGCCGCACGGCGTTGCCGCCGAGCGGGACGGGGAGGCCGGTCCTGCGCGTCCACCACTCGCCGAGGTCGACCACTCTGCGAAGACCGCTCTCGCCGTAGGTGAGCTGCCCCTCGTGGATGAGGAGGCCGCACTCGACGGTCTCGTCGGCGACGGCGGGGAGGATCCGGTCGAACGGCATCACGCACAACTCGAAGTCGGGCTCGTAGATTTTCAGCAGGAGGTAGGCGGATGTCTTCAGCCCCGGCACCGCCACGCGGCGGCCGCGGAGCGACGGCACCGGCTCGCGCGCGACGACGATCGGGCCGTACCCCTCGCCGAAGCTCCCTCCGGCGGCGAGGAGGCGGTACTTCTCGTGGACGTAGGCGTACGCGTGGAACGAGATCGCCGTGACCTCGTACGTGCCGACCTCCGCCTGCTCGTTGAGCATCTGGATGTCGGAGAGGATGTGGGAGACCTCCCAGCCCCCGGTGTCGACCTTCCCCGCGGCGAGGCCGTGGAACATGAAGGCGTCATCGGCATCGGGGGAGTGGGCGAGCGTGAAGCGGCGCATCCGTGGCTCCGAGAGGTCAGACGACGACGGTGATCTTCCAGACGATGAGGGCGCCGATCACGACGTCGAGCAGCAGCCCGGCGATGGCGACCTCCTTCGAGGCCTCGGGCTCCGCGGCCCCCGCGAGCGAGAACAGCGCGCCGACGATGCAGCCGAGCAGCCCCAGGAGGCCGCCGTTCCGCACGTTCATCACGCGCTCGTACGGGGTGCCGACGGGGCCTTGGAGGAGGATCCCTCCGACGAGCGCGAACCCGGCGCCGATCAGCCCGAAGGCGATTCCGAGGAACGCCCAGACGTTCGGTCCAATGCGGTCGCGCGGCTCCATGCTACTCCTCCTCCTCGCGAAGGCGGGCGAGGACGGAGAGGTCCTCGAGGGTCGTCGTGTCCCCCATCGTTTTCGAGCCGCTGGCGATCTCCTTGAGGAGGCGGCGCATGATCTTCCCGCTCCGCGTCTTCGGCAGGGCGTCGGTGAAGCGGATCTCGGCGGGTTTCGCGATCGCGCCGATCTCCTTCTTCACGTGCTCGCGCAGTTCTTCCTTGAGCGACTGCGTCGGCCTCGATCCGGACTGGAGCGTGACGAAGGCGACGATCGCCTCGCCGGTGAGCTCGTCGGGTCGCCCGACGCAGGCGGCCTCCGCGACCTTGTCGTGGCTGACGAGCGCGCTCTCGACTTCCGCGGTTCCGAGGCGGTGGCCGGAGACCTTGATCACGTCGTCGAGGCGGCCCATGAGCCAGAAGTAGCCGTCCTCGTCGCGTCGCGCGCCGTCGCCGGTGTAGTAGAGGCCCGGGAACTGACTCCAGTACTGCTTCTGGAACCGCTCGGGGTCGCCGTAGATCCCTCGGAGCATCGACGGCCAGGGGCGCTTGATGACGAGGCGCCCTCCCGTGTTCGGCGGGACGGGCTTTCCCTTGTCGTCGACGACGTCCGCGGAGATCCCGGGGAAGGGGCGGGTCGCGCTCCCCGGCTTCGTCGCGATCGCGCCGGGAAGCGGCGTGATCAGGATCGCCCCCGTCTCCGTCTGCCACCACGTGTCGACGATCGGGCAGCGCCCCTTGCCGATCACCTGGTGGTACCACATCCACGCCTCGGGGTTGATCGGCTCGCCGACGGTGCCGAGGAGGCGCAGGCTCGAGAGGTCATGCTTAAGCGGCCACTGGTCGCCCCACTTGATGAAGGAGCGGATCGCCGTGGGGGCCGTGTAGAGGATGTTCACGCGGTGCCGCTCGACGATCGACCAGAAGCGGTCGGGCTCGGGCCAGTTGGGCGCCCCCTCGTACATGAGGATCGCCGCGCCGTTCGCGAGAGGACCGTAGACCACGTAGCTGTGTCCCGTAACCCAGCCGATGTCGGCGGTGCACCAGTAGAGGTCCTCGTCCTTGAGGTCGAAGACCCACTTCGTCGAGAGCGCGGTCTGGACGAGGTACCCTCCCGTCGTGTGGAGGATCCCCTTCGGCTTGCCCGTTGTCCCGCTCGTGTAGAGCGTGTAGAGCGGGTGCTCGCTGTCGAGCGGCTCGGCGGGGCACTCGGCGCGGGAGGCGGCCATCACCTCGTGCCACCAGTAGTCGCGGCCGCCGTGCATAGGGACGCCCTCGCCGGTGCGGCGGACGACGACGACGCCCTTCACACTCGGGGTGTGGGGGACCGCGTCGTCGACCGCGGCCTTGAGAGGCACGATCGCGCCGCGGCGGTAGCCCCCGTCGGCAGTGACGACGGCCTTCGCCTGGGCGTCGTTGATCCGGTCCTTGAGCGCCTCGGCGCTGAAGCCTCCGAAAACGACGGTGTGGATGGCGCCGATGCGGGCGCAGGCGAGCATGGCGATCGGCAGCTCGGGGATGAGCGGCATGTAGATCGCGACGCGGTCCCCCTTCTCGACGCCGAGGATGTTCTTCAGCACGTTCGCGAAGCGGCAGACCTCGGCGTGGAGCTGCTGGTAGGTGAGGGTGCGGACGTCGCCGGGCTCCCCCTCCCAGACGATCGCGGCCTTGTTGCGGCGCCACGTGGAGAGGTGCTGATCGACGCAGACGGCGGAGGCGTTCGTCTGGCCGCCGACGAACCACTTCGCGAACGGCGCGCCGCTCCAGTCGCAGACTTTGTCCCAGCGTCGGGTCCACGGGATCGCCTCGGCCGCGCGAGCCCAGAAGGTATCGGGGTCGGCGTCGGCTTCGCGGCAGAGGCGCTCGTACTCCTCGACGCCGCGGACGTGCGCCTGGCGCACGAACTCCGCGCCGGGCGCGAAGACGCGCTCCTCCTTGAGGACGGAGGTGATGTCCTGCTCGGCCATGGCGGCTGCCCTCTCCTGGAAGGCCGGGAATGTACGGGGCCCTGCGCCCCGCGTCAACGCTGCGGCGATGCGGCGTCGCGGTTGCGCTTCGCCCGGGGGCCATATATGATGGCTCCGCAGGAGGCACGACATGAAGGTAAAGGCGACGTTCGTGAAGGACGGCAAGTGGTGGGTCGCCTGGTGCGACCGGTTCCCCGGCGCGCTCACGCAAGGCGCGACGCTGAAAGAAGCGCGTGCAAACCTCCTTGACGCCATCCAGATGTCGAAGGAGCCCGTGGACCTGAAGCGCCTCCCGAAGGCGAAGGTCCACGTGGAGGAGATCGAGGTGTGAAGCGCCGCGCGCTCATCCAACACCTCGAGAGGCACGGCTGCCGCCTCGTGCGCGAGGGCTCCAAGCACAGTCGCTACGTGAATCTCGCGGACCCGACTCGCCTCTCGACGGTCCCCCGCCACCCGGAGATCTCCGACTTCCTCGCGAGGAAGATCTGCCGACAACTCGGGATTCCCGATCCGGGGTAGTTCTCCCGGCAGGCCGCCCACGGGTCACACCAGCGCCCTGCTCCCGAAGACGCGGAGGACCTCCTCGACGGGGACCTCCCCCGCGGTCGCGCGGGTCCAGGCCTCGTCGATCATCGTCGGTCGGATCCGCGAGACGAGGAGCTGCCGCAGCATCCCCGCGTCCGCCGTGTCGCGGATGACGCCGCGGATGTCCTCGTCGGGCCCCGCCCACTCCGCGACCGCGAGCCGCCCGCGGCATGACGTGGAGTGACACGCAGCGCACCCAGCCCCCGCCCGCCAGCGGGGCGCCCATCCGATGTGCGCGATCGCCCTCGGTTCGGGCAGGACCTTCGGAGTCGCCGCCGCGCCGCAGACCTCGCAGACCCTGCGCAGCAGGCGCTGCGAGAGGATCCCCCCGAGCGCGCTCGCCACGACGAACCGCGGCAGCCCCAGGTCGAGGATCCGCACGATCGCCTCGATGCCGTCCCCCGCGTGGAGCGTCGCGAGGACGAGGTGCCCCGTCAGGCCCGCCTCGAGCGCGACCTCCGCCGTCTCCCGGTCGCGGATCTCCCCGACGAGGAGGACCTCGGGGTCCTGCCGCAGCACGAGCCGCAGCGCCGCGGCGAAGTCCCTCCCCGCGCCGCGGTCGACGGGGATCTGCGCCGCGAAGTCGAGCTCGAGCTCGACCGGGTCCTCGATCGTCACGAAGCTCGCGTTCGTCGAGCGGCGCTTGTGCATCTCGTGCAGCGCCGCGTAGAGCGTCGTCGACTTCCCCGACCCCGCCGGCCCGGCGACGAGGACCACGCCTCGCCCCGCATCGAGCGCCCGCTCCATCCCCGTGCGGCACGGCTCCGACAGGCCAAGGTCGCCCCAGCCGCGAAACAGGCCCCGCCGGTCGAGGACGCGGATCGCGAGCCGCTCGCCGCGGAGCGTCGCGACGAACGAGACGCGCAGGTCGACCGGCGACCCGTCGCACATCAACGTCAGCCTTCCCTCCTGCCCCGCCTCCCGCTTGTGCGTGGGGAGGCGCGCGATCACCTTCACGCGCGAGAGGAGCTGGTCGCTCGTCGCGAGCGGCACGCGGGCGATCCGGTGGTAGACCCCGTCGATCCGGAACCGGACCTCGAGCGCGGAGGCGAGCGGCTCGAAGAGCACGTCGCTCGCCTGCTCGCGGATCGCCGTCTGGAGGAGGCGATCGACGACCTCGGCGGCCGGGAAGCCCGGCTTGACCGCGGTCCGCTCGACGTACGCAGCGAGGTCGTGCCAGGTGGAGTCGGCGAAGGCAGGCTCGAATTCCACTCCCATGGGACGGGGAGCATACCCGATCCCCCCCGGTCCGGGCAAAGCGGATTGCACTCCTCGTCCGAACGAACGGCAAAGGGTCGGGCGGATCCACTTGACTCCGCCCTCCGTGCGGGCTACCGTCTCTCCACGGTTTTCGAGAGATGCACCGTGGCAGCGAATCCGATCGCCTCCCCTCTTTCGCCCGAGTCGCGTGCGGCGCTCAAGCTCACGCCCGACGAGTTCGTCTTCTTCAACCGCCAGCTCGCCTCCATGTGCCGGCTCGACATTCCGCTGGCGGAGGGGCTGCTCGCGCTATCGAAGGAGGTGACCTCGCGCGCCCTCCGGGACATGGTCGTCGACGTGCAGATGAACGTCGCGAACGGAGAGCGGATCTCCAACGTGACGAAGCGGTACACGAAGGTCTTCCCGACGCTCTACACCGGGATGCTCGAGGCGGGCGAGGTCGCCGGCAACCTCCCGCAGATCCTCGACAACCTCGGGAGCTACTCGCTCTCCGCGCTGCGGATCCGGAAGCGGATCCAGATGGCATTCCTCTACCCCGCGCTCGTCGTCGGCGTCGTCATCTTCATCATGTACCTCGTCGGGCTCTTCGTCGTCCCGCAGTTCCAGTCCGTGTTCGAGAGCGTCGGGAAGGACCTCCCGGGCCCGACAAAGGTCATCCTCGCCGTGTCGCACTTCCTGCAGCGGACCGGCTGGCTCTTCCCGGTCATCCTCCTCGCGGCGCTCTTCGGTCTGTGGTGGGTCGCCCGGACGAGGGCGTTCCGCCACTGGGTCGATCGCGTCGGGGCGAAGCTGCCCCTCTACGGCTCCATTGCCCGCTTCGGGTCGTACTTCCTCTTCTGCCGGACCTTTGCCCTCCTGCTGCGCGCGGGGTTGCCGCTCGCGTCGAGCCTCGACCTGATGCGGCAGGCGTTCTCGAAGGGGGCGCTCAACCACGTCTGCGAGGAGATGCACAAGGCGGCGGTCAACGGGGAGAAGGTCTCCGACGCCGCGCGCTCGAGCGGCTACTTCCCCGAGACGCTCCTGTGGAAGCTCGGCTTCGGGGAGAAGAAGGGGGACCTCGCCCCCGCGCTCGAGGAACTCGCCGGCTTCTACGAGTCGGAGACGAACCTCGCCTCCGAGCGGTTCCAGACGATCCTCGGTCCGGCCGTGGTCAGCGTGGCGGGCATCATCGTCGGACTGAGCTACTTCGCCCTGTTCATCCCGATCATCCGGATGCAGGAAGTCGTCAGGGGAAGGTAGGGGTCGCAGATGCCGAAGGCCGCCCGAAGCGGTCTGGTGATCCTGGAGGCCATCCTCGCGCTCGCGGTGCTCGCGGTCGTGCTGGGGCTCGTCGCGCGGGCGGCCGTCTCGCAGGACCGCATGGCGACCGACGCGAAGAGCGAGGTCGCCGCGCGGCAGGCGCTCTCCTCCGAAGTCGAGCGGATCCGCGCGCTGCCGTTCGACGAGCTGATCAAGCTCAAGGGGACGTCGAAGCGCGGGCTCGAGAAGGACCCCAACCTGCCCTCGGGCGCCATCGCCCTCGAGATCGCGCCGGAGGAGGACGACTCCCTCTGGCGCATCGGCGTCACCGTGACGTGGAGGGGATCGCAGGAGAGGGCGCAGAGCCGTACGCTCACGACGCTCCGCGCGAGGGCGGGAGGCCCGCGATGAGGCGCCGCGGAGTCACGCTCATCGAGATGTCTGTCGCGCTGGTCCTCATCGCGCTGCTCGCGTCGGTCGCGTACGCGTGGACGGCGATCAGCATGAAGACGGCCAACGTCGCGCTGCGAACAGCCCTCCAGACGAGCGAACAGGAGCGGCTGACGGGGGAGCTGCGAGCGGACCTCGCGCAGGCCGCAAAGCTCACTCCGGATGATCGCGGGTTCACCCTCGAGCTGCCCCGCGAAGACGGAGGCGTCGACAAGGTCGGCTACACGTGCGTCGAGCGGGGGAAGAAGAAGGTGCTCGTGCGGACGTTCACGCCTCTAAAGGGGACCACCGAGGAGCGGACCGTCGTCACAGAGGCGGAGTCGTGCGCGGGAGAGATGGTGGAGAACCGGACGTACCGCGTGCGGGTCTGGTGGCGCGGCGCGAAGGGGACCTCGGGGTCCGAGGCGGTCGTCGACGTCGCGCGGCGCGTGGGGTCGTAGGAGCAGGGAATGACGAGATCACGCCGGCGGGGAACGGCCCTCCTGATCGCGATCGCGATGGGGATCCTGCTCACTGCGACGGCGTGGGGCGGCCTCGCGGTCCTCGGCACGGAGGCGACGGTCTCGATGGAGCAGGAGCGCGAGGACCAGGCGCGGGAGCTCGCCGAGGCGGGGCTGGCGTGGACGATCGCGCATCTGGAAAAGGACCGCGCGTTCGCGGGCGCGGCCGACCACGCGTTCTCGGTGGGGAAGTTCGACGTCGTCGTGGCGGCGGTCGCCGGCCGGCCCGACGCCCGCCGCGTCCGCGTCGTGGGGCGCGTCCCTGGCCCGCGCGGGCCGTGGGTGAGGGCGGCCTGGGTCGCTGTGCTCGAGCGCGCCGAGGCCCCCGCCGGCCCCGTCTGGCGCCGCCTTTCCTGGCGCACCGATACCGTCACGCGCTAACTCCCTTGCGGGAGTTAGTCCCACGCGCCCTTGCGGGCGCGACTCCAGGGGCGTCGCTGGAGTCGCGCCCGCAAGGGCGCATTGGACTGACAGCCGCAAGGCTGTCAGCGCGCCTCGAACCGCAGCGTCTTCACCTCGTACGGCCGCAGCGAGATCTTCGACGGGTCGGCCTCGCCGATCGGGTCCTCGATGAGATTCACTTCCGTCGCCTTCTCGGCCCCCGGCACCGAGGCCGTGGCCACCGCGTTCGTCGGGTTGTAGAACCGCACGACCCACGCGTCGCCGTCCTCCGACATCTTCAGCGCCGTCGGCAGCGCCCCCTCCACCGAGAGGAACGACTTCTCGAGCGGCAGGTCCCCCTCCCCCTTCGCCGCCCACAGCGCGATCGGCGGCGTGTTGAACTCCGCGGCCCGGTACGGCACCCTCGCCTCCCGCGGGTCGCCCGCGTGCGGCAGGAGCGCGTAACGGATCACGTGCATGCCGACATCGGGCTCCGGGTCGGGCTCGTACGACGAGCGGATCAGCGACAGCGTCAGCGTAGCCCCCTTCGCCGAGTGCCCGTGCTTGCAGTCGTTGAGAAGCGCGACGCCCCCCTCCGCCCCACTCACATCGGCCCACTCGAGCGCCGCGCACTCGTGGCCGTCCATCGGCCTTTCGATGTCGCCGAACGGGATCGCGTACCTCGCGTGCGCGTCGGTTACCGCGAACGGGAAGCTCGTCCGCAGGAACGGGCCCCCGCGCCGCGCGTCCCCCTTCTCCTTCCAGTCGACCGTGAGGTCGACCTCGAGGAGGTCGAGGTCGCGGTACGCCACCTCCTCGACCGTGATCCGCGACTTGTGGTACCCGAGCTGCGTTCGCACCCGCGCCAGCACCGCCCCGCGGTCGACGACCTGCGCGGGCTCCAGGTGCCCCGGCGGCTCGACGCCGCGGATCTCTCCGATCGTCCACGCGCTCCCGCCGTGCGGGGCCTCCGTCGACACCTCGAGGAGGTTTGCCGGGTGCCCGAGCAACTCCCGCCCCGTCGCGCGGTCGACGAGGCGCGTCACGAGCCCCGCCGAGTCGTCCATCTCCGCGATCCCCTTCTCGTACATCGATCGCGACAGCTTGTACGAGGCGTGGATCGCCGTCCCCGGCAGCGTGTCGTGATGGTGGTTCCAGAGGAGGTCCTTCCACGTCGCGACGATCGCCTCGCGCGGGTAGGCGACCCCGAACCGCGCCGCGATCGCCGCCGTGGTCTCCGCCTGTCCGAGCAGCACCTCGAGGTCACGGTTCCACCGCTTCATGTCGCCGTGCGTGGTGTAGGTCCCCTCGAACACCGGATTCAGTTCGTCGCGGACGACGGGAATGTTCGAGAGGCCCTGCTTCTTGATCGCCTCGAAGAACTGCGTCGCGGTCGAGAACTTCACGTTCGGGAGGTCCTTCTGCTGCCACCCGAGCGCGGTGAGAATGTTCTCTCGCGTCGGTCCGCCTCCGTGGTTGCCTACGCCGTAGACCCAGAGCATGTCGTGCGACCCCGTGACGTCGCGAAACTCGAGCAGCTCCTGGAGCTGCCTGCGCCCGACGTCGGAGTTGTACCAGCCTCCCTGGATCGCGGGCTCTTCGAAGGCGAGGACGCGCGAGCCATCGGGCCCCTCCCACCAGAAGAGCGGCTTCCCCTTTCCGCCGCGGCAGAAGTAGTAGGTGTCGATCCCCGCCTGCTTCAGCATCTGCGGTATCGCCCAGGAGTGGCCGAACGTGTCAGGTTCCCAGCCGACCTTCGCCGAGGCGCCGACCTTCTCGCGGAAGTAGCGCTGACCGTACAGGAAGTGCCGCGCGTGCGACTCGCCGCTGATCGTGTTCGTGTCCCCCTCGCACCAGCGGCCTCCGACGACCTCCCACTGGCCGGATTTCACGCGTTCCCGGATCCGCTGGAAGAGCGGCGGGTCGTTCTCCTCCATCGCGACATAGAGCGCGGCGCTTGACTGCGAGAAGGTGAACTCGGGGAACTCCTCCATGAACCGCGTGGCCTGACCGAAGGTGTCGCGCGCGGCCTGGATCCCCTCGGGCCACTCCCAGAGCCACTGGAAGTCGATGTGCGCGTGGCCGACGAGGTGGCCGGTGTAGTCGCGCATGACGGGGTGGGCGTGCGCGAGGCGGTGGTCGGAGCGGTGGATGGCGGTCAGGAGGTCCTCGACGGTCCCCTCGAACGAACCCGGGTCGGGGATCTCGCTCGCCGCCTCCTCGACCTCGGCGACGAGGTCCTCTCGGTGCGAGCGGCGGAGGACTTCGATGACGTAGGCGAGCTCCTCGCGGCGCTCCTCGACGACGGAGGCGAGGCGCATCACCCGGAGCTCGCGGTCGATCACCTCGCGGACGGCCTCTCCCTCGACGACGTCGGCGCGGGGAACGACGGCCGTGCGGGCGTCCTGGCTGTACCCCTCCTTCCAGTCGATGTCGTCGCGTGACGGCTTGCCGTTCGCGTAGATGGCGTGGCGCGAGCCATCGGCATGGACGACGGCGACCTCGTCGACGAACTGGGCGTAGAGGCCCGGCGCGTCCCCCTCGAAGACGAGGTCCCATCGGTCGGTGGTGTGCCCTGCGATGGGCGCGAGGTCGATCACGCGATGGAGCCAGCGACCGCGGGCCTTGTCGAGGAGGGCGTCTCCATGGGCGCGGAGGCCCGCATCGTCGACCGCGCCTGAGTCGCGGAGGCTTCCTCCGCCTGCGAGCTGGGCGTCGATGCCTCCTTTCATGAGGGGGCACTCGAGGGAGAGGTAGACGTCGTATTCGAGGTGGTCGCCGGCTTCGATGTCGACGCGGTCGTCGGCGAACTTGTAGTACATGAAGAAATTACCGGTCCCCTTTGCGAGGCAGCGTGCGGCGAAGAGGAGGCAGGTGTCGTCGTTCATGTCCTCGGCCCCCAGGGATAACGAGGCTGTGAGAAGGGCGAATCCCAACCAGGCGAGTGGTCTCATGTTTCTCGTTCCCCTATTCGAACGCATTTGCCGGCGGTCTCGGCATGCGCTATCCTGGGAGTCATGAAGGTCCGCGAGGTGCTCCGGATGCTGGCCGCGAACGGTTGGCGTCTCGTCGCGACCCGTGGGAGCCATCGTCAGTACAAGCATCCAATCAAACCGGGGCGCGTGACCGTCGCCGGCCGTCCCAGCGACGACCTCGCACCAGGCACGTTGAACAGCATCCTGAAGCAGGCTGGCCTCAAGGGGAAATCATGATGCGCTACGCGGTAGTGATCGAGAAGGCGAAGTCAAACTACTCTGCATACGTCCCCGATCTTCCGGGCTGCATTGCGACCGGGAAGACGCGCGCTACGGTCGAACGGCGGATCCGCGAGGCCATCCGGTTCCACATCGACGGCCTCCGCGAGGACGGCCTCGCTGTTCCACGCCCGACCAGCGTCTGTGAGTACGTCGAGGCTTCCTAGTTTCACCTCGCGGATAACGCGAGCCGCAGCTTGATCCACGCGGCGCGCGGCAACTCCTCCTGGGCCAGTGTGATCTTCGACTGTCCCGCGGAGAGCGTGAACGCAGTTGCGTCCTTCGAGGCGGCCTCGTCGAGGAGGAACAGGCAGCTTCCGACGCCTCCCGCGTCGACGGCGAGGCCGGGCTGGAAGGCGGACGGCTCGGCGCCCAGGGCGGGAAGGAGCCTCTCCAGGCGTGCGAAGGCGTCGGGCGAGAAGGTCTTCTTCATGTCGGCGGGCGGGTGGGGCTGGTCGGCGGCGTCGATCCACGAGGGGGACCAGCCGCCGTTCCCTCCGAGGCGGACGCCTTTCTTTCCCGCGTGGTTGTCGACGACGAGGCGCCACGCGTTCTGCCCCTGGAGCCCGAGCGAGGTGCGGATTCCGGCGTCGATCATCGGCTCGAAGGTGCCGGACGGGAAGAGGAGGAGGCGTCCTCCGTTCGGTTCGTCGCCGGCCCAGACGCTTGCGTTGGAGCAGCGTCGGCACTCGATCGTCTTCCATCCCTGGCAGAGCCAGCAGGTGGCCTTCGCCTGGCCCTTTCCCTGGCAGCCGTCGCAGCGGCGGGTCCCCTTCTGTTCGCAGGCGAGGCAGGCCTTCAGCCCGGTGCCGTGGCACGGGTCGCAGTCGATGGTGCTGGAGACGGAGCCGTCGTGGGCGAGGCGCGCGCGCTTTCCCGAGCCGAGGCAGGTGGGGCACGGCGTCTTCCCCTGGCCGCCGCAGGCGGCGCAGACGACCTTGGTGGAGCCCTGGCACTTCGGGCAGGTGCCGTTGATCTCGCCCTTGCCGTCGCACTCGGGGCAGGACTCGCGGGCCTTGCCTGCGCAGAGGGAGCACTTCGCCTCGGCCTCGGGTTTCGTGCAATCGGGGCAAGCAAAGGTCCCTGCGCCGGCGCAGAGGGGGCAGGTCCCCTTGACGAAGCCGGTCCCCTTGCAGGAGACGCACTTCACCTTGCCGTTCGCGCAGACGCGGCACTTGAGCTTGCCTTTGGTGCAGAACACGCACGGCAGGTGATTGTCGCCGACCTGGAGGGTGCCCTTGCAGGCGACGCAATCGATGGAGCCTGCGCCCTTGCAGGCGGCGCACGTGGCCCACCCGCCGTCGCAGTCGGTGCACGGGAGGGAGGCGGGCTTCTTCCCGTCGCACATCGGGCATTTGACGGCGTGGGTGTCGTTGCACCGCGCGCACGCGGGCGGCTTCTGCGCGTTTTCCGCGGCGAGCACCGAGGCGAGGAGGAGGACGGCGAGGGCAGTGCGGATCATTCGGGGACTCCCGTGGCGCGTCGGGGGCAGTGTAGGGAGGGGGCGAGCCCGGCACAAGGGGGAGCTGGAGACACCTGCCGGCCAGTGGTCGACAAGCTCCGGGTCAGGCCACCACCAGCGACCTGTGTCCCCCGCCGCCCAGGCAATGCAGTTGCAGGAGCGAGTCTCTGGGCTGGTGATGCTGTACCCGGTGCGCATCAGGCGTGGAAAGGTCGCTTCGAGGCGTTCGCTCACGCGCGAACCCCTGCCTTCCGAGCCCACTCGATCCAGTCCACGGCCATCGCAGCAATCCGACCGCGATGCTCCGGGGGCACAGGGTCCTCGCCTGTGATCGCCTTCAACGCCCAAAACCAATGGTCCGGTGCGCGCTGCAGGTCTGCCACGATGAGCGGCACTGCGGCCTCGCCCATTCCGATGATGTGCTGGTAGGAGGGGTGCATGCACATCTGGGTGGTGGACGAGAGATGCGCGGTCGCGTTGCGCCACTCGCTCGCGAGGCGCGCGAAACGCGCCTCGCTTGACTCCGGTTGGGTTGGTTCTCCGCCACGGACGCTCCAGTGGCGGAGTTGCGGTTTGCTTCCGGACGATTTGAGACGGAAGGGATTGGCCGTCTTCAGTGTCTTCAGGACGCTGTCGACATCCACTCGCAACGGAAAGAGCGAGAGTCGTACCAGCTCGTCCTCCACGAACGGAACCATGCAGCCGCACGTCGAAACGGAAGTCGTTGGGTCGAGGACTAGCACATCGGGGTTCTCGGACTTCATGATATCTTCCCTTGGATCGGCGTCCCTGCGTCCAGATCATCCCGACCCTGGTGAGGGGAGTCAAGTCCCCTGCTTCTCGTGCCCGAATCCTGCGTGAGAATCCGCCCCATGGACTACAAATGGGTCGGGCACACGAGGAGATCGCGGGGATGGTCTGGACGCCCAAGGAACTCATCGAGCGCATCCGAGCCGACAGGCCTCCGATCTCGGACGCAACGCTCGCCATGGCGGTCGGGGTGACCCCCGAGGTCATCGCGGAATGGGCGTCGGGAGGCAATCCGGTAGCGGGCCAGGACTACACTGCCCGTCTCTCGTGGATCGCGTCGCAGGCTCGTATCTGGTACGCCCAGGTGATGCACGTGGTCCTCGGCATCTGGCGACCGGGGCGGGATCTCGAGGCCGCCCTCAACGGTGTGGAACCTCCGGGACCGGGCGAGTTCCTCCGCGAAATCCGCTGCCGTCGCGCGGCGCAAGACCGCGTCGAGTACCAGTTGGAACTGGCCTATTCGTTCGACGTCCTGGTGTTCTTCGCATTCGGACCCGAGCAGGACCGGGTACGAATCGCGCGAAGCGCCGACGGGCCAGAAGGGGAGGTCGTCCGGTTCACGACTGAGTCTTGGGGCCCTCCGGAAGAGCGCGCCGACCTGCAGGCGGGCAAGACCCTCTCACTGTTCGTGCGGATGTTCCCTTGAGCATCCTTGTCCGGGGGTCCTTGGCGCGCGCTGGAGGGACCATCACCACGCGTATCCAGCGATCACCGAGGCCGCGAGCGACCTACTTCGAGCTGGTGAAGCGGTTCCCTCTGCGGCCGATCCGCTCCGAACGGGAGTTGGAGCGGGCGATCGAGATCATTGATTCGCTGATCGATCGGGACGATCTCGACCCTGATGAGAAGGACTACCTCGAGGTCCTCGGGGACCTCACCGAGAGGTACGAAGACGAGAAGCACCCCCTCCGTCCCGCGCGCGACTCGGAGATGCTGGCATTCCTGATCGAGCAGAAGCAGGTCTCGCAATCCGCGGTGGCCCGCGCCACGGAAATCGCGGTGTCCACGATCAGCGAGGTGCTCTCGGGGAAGCGCATCCTCCGGTGGGAACAGATTGCGCGGCTCGCGCGCTTCTTCCACGTCGACCCGGGGGTGTTCGCCCTCGAGGCGTAGGCAGGGTGTTTGCGGTTTGCCGTTGGGGCAACAAACCCGCTTGAGGAGCGCACCCACCGGCGCTCCGAAACTTCTTCTACTTCCGAAGTGTGTGGAGGAGCACCCAATCCCCCGGAGAGCGCTCGTACTTCCAGAACCTCCACCCGTTGCACAAAATGCGTTTCGTCGCCGCCTGACCAGCGAGGGATGGCGACGTGTAGACCTTGCCGCCGAAGTTGATCGTCCCGTTCTTTCGCACCCGGGCGATGATCCACCGGCCCTTGTAGTATGCGCGGATGATCATCCACGTCCTCACGAACGGCGCGAGCACGGGCCTCCTGCCGCTGTCGAAGTCCTGCCCCTTCTGCGCCCTATTCTTGGTCTCCTGCGGCAGCGCGGGGACTCGCACCCCTGTGAGATGGTCGTCTTCGCGTTTGTGATCCTCTCGGAGCGCCCGCCTGAACCGACGAAGGAGATTCTCCGACTTGATGAATCTCCCCATTACCGCGTTTCCCTTCGGCTGGACAACCCGCAATACGAGCGCCTCGAGTTCTTTCAGGTGCTGGTCCCCAATTGTCAGGTACACGCTGAATCGGTCCCACTTGACTCCGTGCTTGTCCTTCAGGTGCTGGCGCAGCCGCGAGCGCAGGTTGCTAGCGAGTCCTACGTAGTAGAGGGTTCCACGTCGATAGAGTGCGTACACACCCTGGCGTCGACGGATGTACTGATGAATGATGTGCTGGTATTTCTCGAGCGCTTCGCGCGAGATGCCTTCGAGGTGCTGCGTAACGAGGGGCTTGCGTCTTGGCAAGCTTCTGCTCCCGTTCAACTGATTGCTCGATGCTAGTGAGTCGACAGAGAGGTGTCCAAAGAATCCTCGAATCTCCCTCGCCGTCGCACGTGTTCCCGTACGTCCGGTGCGCCCGCCGGCTTGACGAAGGCGAAACGACGAGACTTCCTGAATCTGGTCAGACTAGTCAGGAGACTCGACATTCGTCGCTGGCAACTCCAGGAGGCGAAGGCCCGGCTGAGCGAGGTGGTCAAGGCTGCCGAACGACATGGACCCCAGGAGATCACGGTCCGCGGGGAACTCGCCGTGGTCGTGGTTTCCCACAAGGATTTCGAGGCCTTGGCAGGTCACAAACCCTCCTTCGTCGAGTTCATGCGGCACTCCCCTCTCGTCGGCGTCCGGCTGCGCTTGGAACGGAACAGGGAAAGGCCCCGGCGCACTACGCTGTGAGCTATCTCCTCGACACCAACGTCGTCTCCGAGGTCGTCTGGCCCAGGCCCTCCCCCTTCGTGGTAGGCTGGCTGAACGCGGTGCCCGCCTCGTCCCTGCACCTGAGCGTCCTGACGATTGGCGAGATCCGCGAGGGAGTGGAGCGCCTGCCAGGCGGTCCGCGGAGGGAACGACTCCTCGGCTGGCTCGAGCGCGAGGTGCCAGCTTGGTTCGAGTCGCGATTGCTCCCGGTGACCGCCTCGATCGCCGATCGCTGGGGAAGACTCCTGGTCGAGGTGGGACGCCCCGTCGGGGCCGTCGACAGCCTCCTCGCCGCCACGGCCCTGCATCACGGACTTCGTGTCGTCACGCGCAGTGTGCGTGACTTCCGTTACCCGGGTCTCGAGGTCGTCAACCCGTGGGCGAACGGCGGGTGACCGGCAGACGCGGCGACGGATCCGCCTACCGCGCCCGCCGCTTCTCGCAGACCAGGAACGCCGCGAGATAGTAGAAGAGCGCGAGGAGCAGCAGCGCGCGGAACCCCGTGACCATCGAGGAGTACTCGCTCATTCCCCCCGCCACCGCACCGATCAGGTTCGAGCCCAGCGCCCCCTCGACGTCCTTCGACTCGCGGAACGCGCTCGCGAACAGGAATCCCGCAAAGAAAAGCGGCAGCGCCACGAGCCCCCCTCCCAGCAGGCAGCGCGTCATGAAGTCCGTCCCGAGGAACGCCGACGACGGAACCGCCCAGTTCAGCAGCACCGCCCCCCACAGCAGGAAGTGCATCCACCTCGCCGGAGGCCCCGTCCGGAACGACGCGAGCAGGTTCCCCAAGAGCGCCATCACCAGCACCATGCTGATCACGACCGCGTTCACGATCCACGTCGACCCGAAGAGCAGCGCGAGCGTCGCGAGTCCGCGCACCTCCAGCAGCAGGAACGCCGCCCCCATCGAGGCCATGAACCCGTCCCACGACCCGCTCTTCCGCATCGTCGGCCACATCAGCAGCAGGTACGCCGCGAGCAGGACCGCCAGCATCTGCGCGTACTCCCGCGGGAACGTCCGGTCCTTCTTGTAGAGGAACGGCCAGTCGTCCGTCGGCAGGTCGGGGACCTCGTCCTGGGGGAGGATCAGCCTCGTCCAGCCGGTCGGCTTCCCCTCGTCCCACGCGCTGACCCCCTTTCCCCCCGCGAAGACGTACGCAAGCGTTGGGCCGACGGGCAGCGCGACGAAGTCGTCTCCAAAGACGGCGTGGAACAGCACCGCGAACCGCTGGAACGCCCACTCGCGGTACGCCGTGAACGACATGTGCACCACGCCTCCCTCGGCGAGGTGCTCCTTGGCCTCCTGCAGCCCCTCGACCGTGTAGACGTAGTTGTCGAGCCGCAGCCTCCCCAGCGCGCTGAACAGGACGTGCGAGTCGAGGAATCCGAAGATGATGAGGTCGTACTTCTGCTTCGTCTTCTTGAAGAACGACCGCGCGTCGTCGTTGTAGGCGTGGACGCGCCGATCGGAGTAGGGATGCTCGGGGTGCATCTCGCGGCCGACGCGGAGGATCTGCGGGTCGATCTCGACCGCGTCGATGCTCTCCGCGCCGTAGCGGAGCGCGGCGGCGACGTCGTTCCCCGCGCCCGACCCGACGATGAGGACGGTCTTCGGGCGGACGCGGCGGTAGGGCTCCTCATAGTACGTCCGGAACGGCGCGAGGTCGGGGAACTCGTTCTCGATCGGGATGCCGAAGTTGATCATCGTCTCGTAGCAGTTCGTGTTCACCGCGACGATGGCCCCGGCCGTGCGGTCGCGCCCAGCGGTGTCCTTGTGCGTGAGGTCCGTGATCTGGATCCAGTAGTAGGGAGACCAAAAGCCCCCCTTCTCGCAGGTGTGCACGATCCAGAGCGAGGCGGCGATGCACACGATGCAGATCGGCCAGGTGCGCCAGCGGCCCACGGCGAGGGCAGCCAGGCCGACGACGGCGAACCAGGGGACCGCGGAGCTCTGCTCGAAGGCGAGGACCGCGTACCCCCAGACGCCGAGGAGGCTGCCGAAGAGGTTGAGCGAGTAGGCCGCGAGCGGGCGGAAGCCCTGGAACGCGCGGCCCATCTCCTGGCCGACGGGCAGGCACGGGAGCCCCGAGAGGAGGAGGAGGCCGAGGAACGAGGCGTGGAAGAGGACGGGCCCGAGCCATGCGAACACCTGCTGGGCCGGCCACATCTCCTCGCCGGTCCACCCGACGCGGGTGACCTTCTGGAAGTAGGTGGTCGTCGCGAGGAAGACGAACGCGAGGACCAGCGGTCCGAAGGCGGGCCAGAGGCTGATGCGGCGGCGCGCGAGGATGCAGCCGAGGCCGATCCAGAAGACCGCGGTGATGAGGGGGAGGTTCGAGTAGTAGCCGAAAACGGGACAGACGGCGGGCAGCCAGCGGATGACGACCATTTCATAAAAGAGGGCGAGGAAGCTGACGACGACGAGCCGGAGGGCGGAGGGGGCGGGAGGAGAGGAGGGATCCGACATGGCCGGATTCAATCACGCACGCATTGCGGGGTGCAATGGAAACGCATCCGCCGCGACGGGCTCGCTCACGCGAGCCGATCGGCGGCGCCCTCACGGGCGCCACTCCATGGCCTCACGGGCGCCTCCCCATGGGACGCGGCGCAAAGATCGTGGCTCGCACAATCGGCACGGGTAGAATCCGCCCACCCTATGGCCGACCAAGAGCCCCAGCCGCCGCGCAAGACCGTCTTCCCCATGGCCGCGGGCGCCATCCTCCTCCTCCTCGGCGCCGCAGCCCTCGCGTTCGGCGCCATCGTCGACCAGGCCTCTCTCGCCAGCCTCCTTTTCGGCAAGCGCCTCGCCCTCCACCCGGGCCAGCTCGACCAGGTCGCCCACGCCAAGCGACAAGTGCTCCTGCTCGGCGGCGCGTGCGTCCTCCTCGGCATCGCCCTCCTCGCCGTCGGTCGCCGCGTCGCCTCGTGGTTCCGCGAGGGACTCGCCTCGATCGCCTCGCCTCCCTGCGGCTACGCCTGGCTCTTCACCGTCAGTTTCCTCTCTCTCTTCTTCGAGGTCGTCTTCATCCGGTGGATCTCCACCGAGGTCCGCGTCCTCGCCTTCTTCAAGAACGTCCCCCTCATCGCCGCCTACCTCGGCCTCGGCATCGGCTGCCTCCTCGCCCCCGTGCGGAGGCGCCTCGAGGTCCTCTTTCTCCCCGGCCTCGCCGTCGTCGTGCTCTTCGTCGGCTTCGGCTCCGACACCTACCTCCGCGTACTTTCGTTTGCAGGCGCGACGGTCGGCCAGTCCGAGCTTCTCATCTGGGGCCACCGCTTCTCCGACGCGTGGCGACCGCTCGCCGCGGCCGTGTTCTATGGAGGCCTCGCGCTCCTCTTCGCCGTGCAGGTCCTCCTCTTCGTCCCGCTCGGCCACATGGTCGGTCGAGGCTTCGAGGGGATGCCGCGCATCGCCGCCTACTCCGTGAACATCACTGGCGCCCTCGCAGGGATCGCCGCGTACAACGTCCTTACGCAGCTCCGCACCGGGCCCGCCGTCTGGTTCGTGCTCGGAGGCCTCCCCGTCCTCTGGATGATCCGCGATCGGTGGCGCGAGGCGGCCGTCTCCGCCGCGCTCCTCGCCGCAGCGATCGCCGTGCAGGACCAGACGCTCCTGCCGCGCACGTGGTCGACCTACAACCGCCTCAGCCTCGCCGACTCGTACCTGTGGGCCTCGCCCGACGGTCTTGGCAGGATCAGCCCCGAGACGACGGACCAGGTCGAGGATGCTTCGGGACGCAAGGGGCAGTGGGTCCTCGTCGGGAAGAGGCTCGACGTAGGCGACCTCTTCTATATGGACATCAACGACCTCTCCGACAAGTTCCTGTCGAGGCACCCGGGCCTTTATGGCGACCCGCGACTCTACAGCTACAACCTCCCGTACACGCTCTACCACCCGCGGTCGGTCTGCATCGTCGGATCGGGCGGAGGCAACGACGTCGCCGCCGCGCTCCGCGCTGGGGTCGAGGAGGTCGTCGCCGTCGAGATCGACCCCGTCATCGCGGAGACGGGACGCGACTGGCATCCCGAGCAGCCATACCAGGACAAGCGCGTGACGCTCGTCGTCGACGACGCGAGGCACTTCTTCAACGAGACGCAGAAGCGGTTCGACCTCGTGGTGTTCGGACTCCTCGACAGCCACTCGCTCTTCTCGACGTTCAGCTCCGTCCGCCTCGACAACTACGTCTACACGCTGGAGGCGTTCGAGCGCGTCCGGGACGTCCTCACGCCAGAAGGCTGCGTCGCATGCTGCTTCGCGGTTCCGACGCCGTGGATCCAGGAGAGGTTCGAGAAGATCTTCACGCGGGTCTTCCGCCACCCCCCGCTGCTCGTCGACAGCGGCCGCGGGATCACGATGTTCAGCCGCCCGCGCAAGGAGGACGTCGCCTTCCTGAAGGCGGCCGGCGCGAAGGTGCTGCCTCCGTCGCCGCAGTCGGACCTCCCGCTCTCGACCGACGACTGGCCGTTCCTCTATCAGAAGGACCGCCGCCTCCCCGCGCCGTTCGTGTGGGGGCTCGTGCTGATGGCGGGGATGGGGCTGCTCGGCGTGTGGCGGCTCCTGCCCGCGGGCGAGCGGTCGGGCCGCGGGGCGGGGCAGTTCTTCTGGCTCGGCGTGTCGTTCCTCCTCGTCGAGGTGAAGGGGATCTCGCAGCTCGCTCTGGTCTGGGGATCGACGTGGAAGGTGACCGCGATCGTGATCGCGGTGATCCTCGTCCTGATCCTCCTGGCGAACCTCCTCGTGTCGCTCTTTCGCATCGAGCGGACGGGCCTCGCGTTCGCGGCGCTCCTTGCGTCGGTGCTCGGGTCATCCTTCTTCTCCCTGGCGACGTTCCTCGGGAAGGGGTTCCTCGCGGGGCAGCTCCTGCCGACGCTCGTGCTGCTGCTGCCGCACTTTTTCGCGGGGATCGTCTTCGCGGTGGTCTTCCGCCGCGCCCCGCGCCCCGAGGTCGCGCTGGGGTGGAACCTGATGGGAGGCGTGCTGGGAGGCTTCCTCGAGTACGCCTCCGTCGCGACGGGCTTCGGCGCGCTCGCGCTCCTCGCGACGGCGACGTACGCGCTCGCCTGGATCACCTGGAGAGGCGCCCGTGAGGGCGCAGTGGAACCAGGCAGCGCGACGCCGCCCTGACGGGCATTGCCACGAAGACAAGCCCCGAAGGGGCGCCTCAAGACAGCCAGGGGCGCAGCCCCTGGGGATGGCGTACGAGGAGTAGGAGAGCCCTGAAAGGGCGGACCATGCGGTCGAGCGCAATGGTTCGCCCTTTCAGGGCTCCCCATTCGGCGGAAACACCCGGTCCAGGGGCTTCGCCCCTGGCTGTCTTGAGTCGCCCCTTCGGGGCTTGTCTTCGTGGCGATGGCCCTGACGGGCGCCTCTCCATTGGACGTGTGGGGATGGACGGCGCCGCGGCGGACCGATAGGATCTCATCCATGCCCTTTGGCGCGCACATGTCGATCGCGGGCGGAATGCACCACGCCTTCGAGGAGGCCAAGGCCGCCGGCTGCGAGGCCCTCCAGGTCTTCACGAAGTCGAGCAACCAGTGGAAGGCGAAGACGCTCGGCGAGGAGGACCTCTCCCTCTGGCACGCCGCCTGGGCGCGCCACCCCGAGTGGCCCGTCATCGCGCACGACTCCTACCTCATCAACCTCGCGTCGCCCGACGAGGCGCTCTGGCGGAAGTCGATCGATGCCTTCCACCACGAGGTCGAGCGGTGCGACCTGCTTCGCATCCCGTTCCTCGTCATGCACCCGGGCGCCCACATGGGCGCGGGCGAGGAGGCGGGGATGGACCGCGTCGCGCTCGCCTTCGACGAGGTCTGCTCGCGCGCCCGCGCGTCGCGGACGACCATCCTCCTCGAGACCACCGCCGGCCAGGGCACGAGCCTCGGCTGGCGCTTCGAGCACCTGCGCGACATCCTCGAGCGCGTGAGGGAGCCCGATCGCTTCGGCGTCTGCTTCGACACCTGCCACGTCTTCGCGGGAGGGTACGACTTCCGCACCTGGATGGGATACGACGCGGTGATGGCCGAGTTCGACCGCATCGTCGGGATCGGCCGCCTCCGCTGCTTCCACCTGAACGACTCGAGGCGCGAGCTCGGGAGCCGCGTCGACCGGCACGAGAACATCGGGAAGGGGCACCTCGGGAGGGAGGCCTTCCGCCTCCTCGTCAACGACCGCCGCTTCCGCGACCTGCCGATGGTCCTCGAGACGCCCAAGGAGGGGGAGATGGACAAGGTGAATCTGCGGCTGCTTCGGCGCCTCGCCGGCGTGCGGCGCGGCGCGAAGGAGCGGTCGTGAGGCGTATTGCGCTCGTCCTGCTGCTCGCCGCCGCGGCGTGGGCCGAGGAGGCCTCGCTCGCGGATCGCGTGAAGGCCGTCCTCCCCCGCCCCGACGAGGAGAGGTGGCTCAGCATCCCGTGGCGGCGCGATCTCCTCTCCGCGCGCGAAGAGGCGGAGAAGGCGGGGAAGCCGCTCTTCCTCTGGATCATGGACGGTGACCCGCTCGGCTGCACCTGAAACAACGGGCAGACGAACCGGGCGTTCGTCTTCTCCGACGACCGGGTGATCGAGGCGCTGGGCGCGTTCGTCCCCGTCGCGGCGAACACCGCGTTCACCCAGTGGCGCGACGAGGACGACCCGCTGCGGAAGTTCTTCTACCAGGTCGTCGACCAGACCGACTGGAAGACCGCGCAGGAGGGGAACACGACGCAGGGGATGTACGCCTGCGCGAGCGACGGCACGCTGTTCGGGCATACGTTCGAGTACGACCTCGAGACCGTCCTCGGCGTCCTGCGCGACGCGACGAAGGAGGCCGCGAAGCACGCGGCGAAGAAGCTCGACCTCCGCGGCGCGAAGCCGGAGCCGGCGCCGCCGGAGGGGACGCTTGTCGTGTCGGTCTACACGCGGATCGACCCGCTTCCGGAGGGGGCCTCGAAGGACAACGCCTTCGTCGGGCGCGATCATCTGTGGATCCTCCACGAGGAGGTGGACGCGCTCCGAAAGGGGCAATTCCCGAAAACGCTCGCGATGCGCCTCGCGCGGTTCCACCTCTGGGACAACACGCGCGGCGAGCCCGACGCGTGGACCGAGGAGCAGGTAAAGAAGGCGGCCTTCGGCGCAAACGGAGTTCTGGCGGGACACGCGACGTTCACGATCGGCGGGACGTTCTCCCTCGCCGCGTCCGCGGGGAAACGAAGCGAGGACGGCCGCTCGCTCCCCGAGGCGGGATATGAAGGGAAAATCGAGGGGGAGATCACCTTCGGCAAAGAAGGTGTGACCTCCTTCACGCTCCTCGCGACGGGAGAGGCCTGGGGCGAGGGGACCTACACGCCTGGTGCGCCTGCGGGGCGCTTCCCGCTCAAGGTCGCCTTCGTCCTCCCCGCGGCCGACGACCCGACGCGGGGCGTGCCTCCGCAGGGCGTCTCCGACGGCCTCGACGAGTACCTCGGCCGATGATCCTGCGCACGATCGCGGAGTGGACATCGTCGCTCCGCGCGGAGTCGATCCCCGCGAGCGTGCGGATGCGCGTGCGGGCGCAGGTCCTCTCGACGCTCGCCTCGGCGCATGCGGCGGTCCACAGCCGCGCCGCGCGCGCGGTCTTCGCGGCGGTCGCGAAGTGGGGCGAGGGGACCTCGCCGATCGTCGCGACGGGGACGCGCGTCGGCTTGCACGCCGCGCTCCTCGCGAACGCCGCGTCGACGATGGCGTTCGACTACGACGACTACCTCTTCCTCGGCCACACGGGCCACTCCGCGGTCTGGACGCCGCTGCTGCTCGGCGCGGAGGGAGGAGACCTCCTCGCGGCGATCGTCGCGGCGAACGAGGTCGCGGGGCGGCTCGGCGCGGCCTGCTTCTACGGCCCGCAGAACGGGCAGCTCTGGAGCTTCATCCACCTCGCGGGGGCGGCGGTCGCGGCTGCGCGCGCGATGCGCCTCGACGCCGCGCGGACGGCCGACGCGCTCGCAATCGCGCTCTCCCAGCCGAACTACGCGCTCTACCCGGGGCTCATGGGGTGCGAGGCGAAGCTCCTCACGGCGGCGACGCCCGCGGTCGCGGGGCTCCAGGCGGCGCAGCTCGCCGCGGAGGGGCTCACGGGGCGGCACGAGGTCCTCGACGACCCCCGAGGATTCCTCACGGCGTTCAGCTTCCACCCGCAGCCGCACATGCTCACCGGCTGGGGCGAGGCGTGGGTCACCGACACGCTCGCGGTGAAGCCGTACCCGGGGTGCGCGTACATCGACTCGACGATCGACTCGATCCGCGACTTCCTGCCGATGGCGGGGGGGCGCATCGCGCCCGAGGCGGTTGCCGCCGTGAACGTCGACGCGACACTAATGACGGTTGCCATGAATCGCATGGGCCAGCGGGAGGGCGCGTTCGGCCCCGTGGACGTGAATTTCAGCATCCCGCTGTCGGTGGCCGTGACGCTCCTGGAGGGAGACCTCACCGCAGCGGCGCTCGCGGACGAGAACCTCGCTCGCCGGCGCGGGGAGATCGTCTCGATCGCGTCCAAAGTCCGGCTGAGGCACGACCACGCGCTGACCGAGGCGATGCTCGCGAAGGTCGCGGAGACGATCGGCTTCGATCGCATGCTGGGGACGGCGGGGTGGCGCGACCTCCTGCGGATCCGCCGCGGGATGAAGCGCTCGCTGGGCGGAGGCACGGTGACGTTCGGCGACCTGCGGCCGTTCCTGGGAATGGCGCCGTTCACGCGGTTCCTCTTCCCGCCGCGGGAGGTCCGCTCGCTCTCCGGCGTCGACTTCTCGCAGGTGACGCTGCCGATCGCGGCGCGGGTGACGCTGCACACGGTGGACGGGAAGGCCTACCAGGGCTCGCGGCACGTCCCGCGCGGCGCGGGGACGGACGTGGAAGATGTAGCGCGCGAGAAATGGCGCCGCGAGGCGGCCTCGCTCGGCGCGGAGCGCGTGGCGGAAGTAGAGCGGCTCGTCGAGGGGCTTGGACAGACGTCGGCGCGGTTGCTGCTCGACACGTCGACACGATCCACGAATACGCACGAATGCACACGAATGGAGGAACAGCCTCCTGTCGCCAAGGGGTAGTCACGAAGGGACGCGGAGTTCGTCATGGATACGCATCGGACGATCTTCGTGCTCGATACGCCGTTCCTGGACGCATGGAGTGTCGAGGTCGTCGACACCGCTTTCGAGCGATACCTCAAGAGTGCACCTCTCCGCTCTCGTGTCCCAGTGGACTTTCACTCCGTCCAGTACATGAGCAGCGCGATCGGGATCATCTGCATGGCGATGACAAAGGGATTCGAGCACGTTGTCGTCTGCATGAGGATGAATCCCAATTGCTGCGAAGTCGTTGACCTCACCAACTGGAATCGCCTTCCCTGCTTCGACTTCACCACCGAGGGCGAGTGCCCCTCGTGCGGAGGCGACTTCGATCACACGCGCTTCGAGTGCGTCGATTGCGGCGCTTTCGAGCAGGATCGCGTCGTATGGCGCCCGAAGCGGTAGCTGCGCGCGTTGTGTGTCGGTGTCTTCCGTGTCTTCGGTGGAACCCTCTCGGCGTCTTCGGCGCTCTCGGCGGACCGCCCCAGGCCCATATCCCGCGCACACCGGCGTAGACAGGCCTCTCCGGACGCCGATCATCCCAGCAGCCTTGCCGTCACGAGCGTGATGTCGTCGTGCTGCTCGCGATCCCCCTTGTGGTCGTCCAGCTCCTTGACGATCCGGTTCACGAACTGGTTCGAGTCGACCCCCGCAAGAGACTTGCAGAGGTCGTAGAACCGGTCGTCGCCGAACTCCTCGTCGTCCACGCTCATCGCCTCCGGCACACCGTCCGTATACGTGCAGAAGCGATCGCCCGGATAGAGCTGGATCTTCTGTTCCTTGACCGTCCGCTCGAAGATCGGCCCCTTGTCGAAACCGAGGGCGATCCCGTTCGGATTCACCAGCTCGATCTGGCCGGTCTGCTTGCGGAAGACGACGAGAGGATTGTGGCCCGCGCTCGAGATCAGCAGCGTCTTCTGGCGCACGTTCAGGATCATGTACATGCAGGTGACGAACATCCCGCGCCGGATGTCCCGCGCGAGGATCCGGTTCGTCTTCACCAGCGTGTCGGCGGTCGAGTGGTTCCGCTCCCCTTCCATCCGAAGCAGCGACCGCGCCATCGTCATGATCATCGAGCCCGGCACGCCCTTCCCCGACACGTCCGCGATCAGGATCGCGAGTTCCTCCTCGTCGATCTGGATGAAGTCGTAGAGGTCCCCTCCGACCTCCTTCGACGGCCGGTAGTAGGCGGAGATGTCGTAGCCGGGGATCTTCGGGATCTTCTTCGGGAGCAGGTTGCTCTGGATCTCCGCGGCGATGGTGAGCTCGTGCTCCGCCGCCTTCTTGTCGAGCTCCGTCTCGTGGGCCGCTTTCAGGCCCTGGGTCATCCGGTTGAACGCCTTCGCCAGGACGCCGATCTCGTCCTTCGAATGCGCGATCGTCTCGTGGTCCAGGTCGCCTCTCGAAACCGCGTTGATGTCGGAGACGAGGAGCTGGATCGGCTTCGTCACGGCCGCGGCGATGAAGACGGCGATCCCGATGCCGAGGACGACCGAGATGAGGAGCGGGATGAGCATGACCGTGAAGAGCTGGCCCTTCACCTGCTCGATCTTCGAGAGCGACAGGTAGAGGCGGATGATCCCCGCGGGATTGCCTTCCTTGTCGCGCCACATCGCCTTGTACTCCCGCGCGGCCGTCCCGTTCACGGGTCCCTCCGCGATTGCGACGTCGTGCATGTCCGCGACATGGGACATCTTCCCCAGGCGAACCTCGCCGGCCTGCGCGTCGTAGATTCCCAGCGGCTGGTTCTGCGGATCGGTGATGATGACGTTGATCACGCCCGGGGCCTTCTTCAGGTCGCCCAGGCCCGTGAGGACGCCGCCGCTGCCCGAGCCGGTCTTCTTCGCGGCGTCACCGAGGGCGGTCAAGGCGGCGGCCATCGTGTCGAAGGCGTCTTTCCGCTGCTTGTCGTTTCCCTTGGGCAGCTCGACGCCTCCCGCGGCGAGCCCCTCGAGAATCGTCTGGACCGCCTTGACATAGGCGTTGATGTCGCCGCGGAGCTTCGTCACCGCGGGGCCGACGGAGTTGTCGTTCATCCCCTTCACGCTGGAGGCGTCGAGCCCGCAGAGGATCCGCGTCGTGCGGACGCCTGCCTCGTTGATCTCGTTGTCCACTTCTGCCGCGACGCTCTTGTAGATCGCGATCGCCATGATGAACGACGTCGCCGCGACCGTGGCGCCGATCATGATGGCGAACTTCGCGGCGAGGGGCAGCCCCGCGGGGCGCATCGAGCGGTCGAGCGGCTCGAAGGACGCCGCCTGTGCCGCGGCCGGGCGAAGCGGCTGCGATCGCCGGACGCTCGAGGACGGGTGCTCCTCTTTCGTTGCGCGCCCCGGCTTCTGGGCTCGTTGGCCACTGCGCGAGGGGACCGCCACCGGCGGGAGCTTGATCTTCGCCCTCCGCGTCGCGTCGAGCGGGAGCCCCTGCTCCCGGGAGAGCGCAGCGGACAGGTCCTTCCCCTGCCGACGGATTGCCTCCGTGGCACGCGCGAGCGCGGGGTCCGCGGCAACACGACGCGCGTAGGCCTTCGCCTCCTCGCCCTCGAGTTCGCCGAGCGCGAAGGCCGTCTCCATCCAATCGTCGTCGACCTGCGGCATCGTTCCGTACCTCGCTAAGACCTACGCCCCGTTCGGAGGCCCCGCCTTGCGCCTGCGCAGGCGGGCCATCGCCTGATGGATCATCACGCCGACATGGCTGATCGACAGCCCCGTCACGGCCGCGATCTCCTTGTATCGCAGCCCTTCCTGGAATTTGAGGCGGAGGACCTCCCGCTCTCGCGGCGGCAGGAGCGCAAGGAGCCGCTCGGCCTCCGTGATGTCCTCTCGCAACACGGCCACGTCCTCGGCGGGAGGTTCGGCGCTGGCGCGCTCGGCCAGATCCTTGCGCGGGCGCGCCTCCATCCTTCCGTCCTTCCGCAGCAGGTCAATCGCCTTGGTCCGACACACGGTGAACAGCCAGGGGGCGGGATGGGCGCGATCGATTTCCCCGGCGTGCTGGACGAGCAGCAGGAAGGTCTCCTGGACGGCGTCGAGCGCCCGATCGGCGTTGTGCGTGATCGACAGGGCGTAGCGCGACAGCGGCCGTTCGAACTCGGCGACGACCCTGTTCAGCCACTCGGCTTCGCTGGGGACCTCGGCGTCATTGCCCATTCGCGTTTCTTGCCCCCGGAAGACTACGCACCAGCGGAGAGGTTCTTAGCGGAAAAGACGGCGGCGCGGCGGGCCCTCGGTGCGCCATCGGATCGCCCCGCAATGTGATCTGTACTGCAACCCTGTCAGATCTTTCCGGGCCGAGAAGATTCCAGGAACTTCAACTCTCAACCTTCAACCACAACTGACCTTCATTCTTCAACTTCAACCTCAAGTCCCTCGCCCCTGCGTTGAAGTTGAGGTTGATGGTTGAAAGTGAGTTGTGGTTGCAGGTTGAGGGTTGAGGTTCGATGCCTGAATCGCCCTGGGTTGCGGGCCGCGCCTGCTCTGTGATATGCCTGCTGTCCAATGTGACATGAACGCCGGGCCTTGCGCAACGCGGTTTTCCCAAGAACGTTCGTCGCGCCGCATCTTCGTTCATATCACATTGGACAGCAGGCATATCACAGATCACATTGCGCACCGGAACGGCCCGGGAGGTACACTCCTCTGTCTCGACCTGGAGGGAGGATGCGCTCCGCCGAGGACAGCTCCCAGAACCTCACCGAACCGCCTCTCGCGAGGCCGGCCCCGACTCCCTCAGCCACCACCGCCCCTCCCTCCGAGCCCGACGCCGTAACCATCATCCCTCCGTCCGACGCCACCCGGGCCGAGGCCACCATCCGCACCGGCGGCGATCCGCATGCGGCCGGCCCCTCCATCCCCGAACGCCTCGGCCCCTACCAGCTCCTCGGCGAGCTGGGCCGCGGAGGCATGGGCGTCGTCTGCCGCGCCCGCCACACGACCCTCGGCACCGAGTGCGCGGTCAAGGTCCTCATCGCCGGCGAACACGCGAGCGAGGAGTCGATCCTCCGCTTCCACCGCGAGGCCGCCGGCGTCGCCCGCCTCGGCAAGCATCCGCACATCGTCCACGTCTTCGACCTCGGCTGGCAGGGCCCGATCGCCTACTACGCGATGGAGCTGATCGCCGGCCGCTCCCTGCGCGATCGCCTCCGCCACCTGCTCCTCGATCCGCGCGAGGCTGCCGTCCTCCTCGAGAAGGTCTCCCGTGCCCTCCACTTCGCCCACGAGCACGGCCTCGTCCACCGCGACATCAAGCCGAACAACATCCTCCTCCGCACCGACGGTGAGCCGCAGGTCGTCGATTTCGGCCTCGCCCGCGACCTCGGCTCCGTCGCCCACATCAGCGTGACCGGCGACATCATGGGGACCCCCGAATACATGGCCCCCGAGCAGGCCGGCGGGCAGGTGGAGGCGACCGACGGGCGGACCGACGTCTACGCCGTCGGCGCCGTCCTCTACGAGTGCCTCACCGGCATCCCGCCTCACCGCGGCTCCACGTGGCCCGAGCTGCTCGAGAAGATCCTTGCCGGCGACGTCGTCCCGCCGCGCCGCCTGCGCGCCGCCGTCCCGCGCGACCTGGAGACGATCTGCCTCAAGTGCCTCGAGGCCCGTCGCGAGGCGCGCTACGCCACGGCTGCCGCGCTGATCGACGACCTCCGCGCCGTGTGCGAGGCGAGGCCGAACCAGCCGGAGGCATACCTCCTTCTCGGCGAGGCGGTCTTCGCGAGGACCATCAGGACGATCACGCAGCACGAGGACGGCTTTCCGGGTCTGCACGAATCGATCGAGGCCTTCACGAAGGCGCTGGAACTGGAGCCGGACGGGACCGCCGCGTTCAGCAACCGCGCGAGCGTCTGGAGCACGATGGGCGACGAGGAGCGCGCCGCGGGGCGGTCGGGCGACGAGGCGTACCAGAAGGCGCTCGCCGATCTCGACGAGGTGATCCGCCGCGCGCCGAGCCTCGGCACGACCTGTAACAACCGTGGGAACCTCTTCGCGCGGATGGGCGAGGCGGCCGAGGAGAAGGGCGCGGACCCGGGCGAATTCTACCGACGTGCGGAGGCGGCCTACGATGATGCGATCCGACTCGTGCCCGGCTATGCGCCGGCCCGCCTGAACCGGGGGCACCTCTGGACCATCCTCGCGCGGGGCGCCACGCTGCGCGGCGAGGACGGCGCGTCGCTGTACGACAGGGCGCTCGCCGACTACGACGCCGCGCTCCGCCTCCAGCCGAAGAGTCCTGCCGCGCTCGTCGGGCGGGCGTTCCTGTGGTTCGACCGCGCCGACACGGAGGAGTCGGCGGGACGCGACCCTCGGCCGAACATCCGCCGGGCGATCGCCGAATACGACGCCGCGATCGAGGCCTACGAAGCTGCGATCCAAACGAACCCGGGCACGGGGCCGATCTGGGTCGAGTGGGCCATCGCGCGGCAGAACCTCGTCGGGGAGCTGGCGACGCGCGGGAAGCCGTTCGAGGAGGAGTGCCGCGCGGCCGTCGAGGCGTTCGACGAGGTCCTGCGGCGGGAGCCCGAATTCGCCGACGGGCACTTCCGTCGGGGGAGGCTCCTCCTTGCGCTCGTGAAGGGCGACGACGAGTCGCTTGCGAAGGCAGAGGCCGACTTCGCCGAGGCGGTGCGCCTCCTGCCCGAGTCCGCCGAGGCGCACGGCTGCCTCGCGGAGGCGTACGATCGCAGGGCGACCTTCGAGGTGCAAGAGGGCAAGGACGCGATCGCGACGTTCGAGCGGTGCCGGGTGGAGCTGGACGAGGCGCTTCGCCTCTCCCCTTCCCTGCTCTGGGTGCGCGTGTTGCGATCGGCGGTGCTGCAGGCGCTGGTGCGTCTGCGACTCGACCGCGGCCAGGACACGGGCGACCTGTTCGAGCGCGCGTTCGCGGATGCGAAGGAGGCCGTGCGGACCTCCCCGGAATCTCCGGTGGCGCTGGAGAACCTCGGAGACGCCTGGTTCGGCCTCGCAAAGGCGGCGGCACGGAGGGGGGAGGACCCGCGCGAACCGTGCGGCCATGCGCTGGAGTTCTTCGCGGCGGCGCTCCACGACGACCGGCGCTGGAAGGCCCTGCTCGAACGTCTCCCGAAGAAGTGAGGCGACCATGATGCTCCGATCGCTCGTCCTCGTTCTCCTCGCGGCCTGCCTCGCGCGTGCCGATCACGATGGAACGACGGCGGCGGACGCGCTCCGCGCCGAGGGAGTGGCCCTCTTCAAGCAGAACGAATTCGCGAAGGCCGCCGACAAGTACCGCGAGGCGATCGCGGCCTACGCAAAGGTCCTCGGCAAGGAGGACGCCGGCTACCTCTCCACCGCGGTGGAGCTCGATCGCGCCGTGGCGTGGTGCGAGGCGCAGTCGGGCGACGTCGACGGGCTCATTCAGGCGTTCGACGCGTTCTACGATGCCGTGCTCGCGGTCGGAGGGAACGAAAACGAGGAGCAGGAGATCCGCAACTGCCTCTCGTACGCCCTCACCGCGGCCGCGGGGCGGAAGGCCATCCCGGAGATCGACAAGCTCCATCAGACATACGGATCGACCGTCGAAAAGGCGATCGGGCGGGCGAAGGCCGACCCGCGCGGCAAGGAGCTCGCCGCCTTCATCGATCGTTCGGAGGTGGCGATCGGCGCGGCGCAGAACCGGCTGTTCGAGCGGCTCTGCCTTGCGGGGGAGACGGAGCGCGGCTTGAAGGAGTACGCGAAGGCGGTCACATTCTGGAAGGCCCGAGGAGACCTCGAGGACCTCGTCTGGACGCCGCAGAACGCCTTTCACGACCTGGCGCAGGCCGGGGAGACGGCCTCCGCCGACTTCTTCCTGGTCGAGACCCTCGTGGCGCTCCGGGCCCACGACGTGCCGCTCGCCGAGGGGGCCGTGGCGGTGAACCTCCAGTCGCTCCTTGCCGGCGCCGAGAAGTCGGGGCACGCGGCGGAGGCCCGACGCTTCCTCTCCTCCGCGATCGACAAGGCGACGGCGGCGAAGGCCTTCACGGCGGGGACCGACGAGATCTTCCTTCGGACGTGCCTCGACCGCTTCCTCGGCGACGCAGCCCAGGCGGCGGGACGCCTCGCGAACGCGGAGGCGCTCGCAAAGGCCGCACACCAGGCGGGGGACCGCCACGCCGAAGCGCTCGCGGACCTTGCCGCGGGGGAGGCGCTCTCGGCGAGCGGAAAGGCGAAGGAGGCCGGCTCGCGCCTCGACGACGCGGCGAAGGTCGCCGCCGACAACGGCGACGAGCTGACCTCGGCCGAGGCGCGACTCGCGAAGGGACGAGCCCTCTCGGCCGGCGGGGACTTTTCGGGGGCGGAGGCCGCGTTGCACGAGGCGATTGAGATCTTCTTGAAGGCGAAGGACGAGGTCGCGGCCTCGAGGGCCCGCATGGAGGGGCTCGAGAACGCGAGGAAGAAGAAGGACGACGCGCTCGTGAAGCGGTACGAGGAGGAGTTGTCGACCGTCTCCGCGGCGGGAGGGGCGGCAGGCGTCACGATCGGAGACATGGAGCCTGCCGAGATCGTTCGCCGGCTGCGCGCGGCGAAGGGGACGATCGACCTCGTCGAGGTGTCGCGCGACGGCGATCGACTGGCGTTCAAGAACCTGCTGGACGGATCGGTCGCCTACGACGAGATCTCCTTCCCGTTCCATTATGTCAGCGTGAGCGGGGTCCTCTTCGAGGTGCGCGGTCCCGAGCTGCTTTTGACGAACATCTACGACCGGTGGACCTGTCCGGGGACGAATGGCGACATGGCCATCAGCGTGGGAGGGCAGGTGCAGGCCTCCCACGGCCAGGAGTTCACGCCGTTCCGCACGCGGCTGTTCGTCGGGAAGGGCGGACGCGTCCGCGCGAGCAGCTCCGTGGTCATGTACTGGGTGAAGGAGTAGCGCGTGATGCGATGGCTGGCGATCGGGATTGGGGTCGCCGCGGTGATTGCGGCGGTCCTCGCCGTCGCGCGAATGGCGACACGGGAGACGACGCGACCCGCCCCGCGCGCGGCGCAGGCGGAGGGCGGCGCGACGCCCGAGCGGACGGCAGGTGAGATGCCTGGGTCGGGCGCGGTGACCGATGGGACGCCGAGGACGACCAAGCCGACGACCCCGGTCGTCGCGCCGACAGGGAGCGGCCCTTTCACGCAGCCCCCCTCGACGATCGCCAGGCCGGTTCCCGATTCGCGCGACCTCGCGGGTTTGGCGCAGTCGGTAAACGGCGAGGCGCCCGTGCGCGCTCCCGGCACCGACGAGAACGCCTCGGCAACCGCCCCGTCGACCAGGCCGCCCGCCGAGCCGCCGGGGACGGGGCGGATCTTCGGCCGAGTCCTCGACAAGGACGGTCTGGGCGCGCGCGATGTCCTCGTTTACATTCGCCGCGACGGGTCGCGCGGTCTCTTCGAACTCGACGAGAGAATCTACAGGAAGCTCGACGGGAAGGGCGGGTTCTCCGCGGAGCACCTTGCCGAGGGGACCTATACCGTCGCCTGTCTCGTGAAAAAGCTGCCCGTCCTCATGCGGCGGGTCGCGCTTGCGATCGGAGAGGAGAAGGAGGTCGACTTCTCGTTCGCCTCCGGCGTGCGTCTCTACGGGACCGTTCGACGCGGCGGACGCGCGGTGGCAGACACGCAGCTCGCGTTCGGGCCGGAACAGGGAGCGGACGTCACGACCATCCTGGCGAGGACGAACGACTCGGGGGCATACGAGGTCCGCGGCGTGCAGCCGGGGCTCCTTCGCCTGTCGATCGGCGCGCTCGTCGTGAGGTTCCAGATTCCGGCCGGGACCGACGAGTTGCGCGAGGACATCGACCTCCCCGTCGGGACGATCTCGGGGCGCGTCTACGACGGAAAGACGCGCGCGCCGCTCCCTCGGACAAACGTGGAAGCCTACCACGCCGCGGACCCCGGCCTCGACAGCGGGCAGATCGCCTCGCGCTTCGCCGGGACGGCCCAGACGGACGACGAGGGGCGATTCACGATCGCGGGGCTCGCGGGCGGCGCGTATCGCGTGCAGGCGTCGCGCAAGGGATTCCTGCCCGAGGCGCGGCAGGCGGTGGAGCTGCCCGAGGGCGGAGGCGCCGACGCCGTCGACCTCTACCTCGTCGCCGGGGCTGAGCTGCGCGGAACGATCCTCGACGACCAGGGGAGGCCGCTCGAGGGGGCCTCACTGACGATCCGCGACGCGCGAACGCGGGAGCCGCTGCTCGGGCAGGGGACGGCGGAGCAGAGCGATGCGAAGGGCGCGATCACGATCGAGGGGGTGACGATCGGAGACGTCCTCGTGACCGGGCACGCCGCCGGGTTCGCGAAGGAGACGCGCACCGTGACGGTGACGGAGGCGGGCGTCTCCGTGGATTTCCGCCTTTCCGCAGAGGCGCGCGTCCGCGTGACGGTGCGCGACAAGGCGGGGGCGCCGGTGGAGCACGCGGTGCTGGTGCTGCACGATGCGCAGGGGGTGCCGGTCGACCCGGGACCGACGGAGTTCGACGACGTGAAGACCTCGCAGTCGGGAACGGACGGCGTCGTGTCGCGAGGGGGCCTCGCGCCGGGCTCCTACCGCGGCGAGGCGGCCTCGGCGAAGGGGCGAGGGTACTTCGAGTTCGACGTAATGCCAGGGCAGACGGCGGACGTCGCGGTGACGGTCGAAGAGGGGAAGTAATGCGCTGGGCGTGGGTTGTCCTGCTTGCGGTGCTGCTCGCGATCTTCGTGGGCCTCGCCGCAGCGCGCTATGCCGAGCAGAGGCGTGCGCCCGGCGCGACGCGAACACCCGCGGCGTTGAAGGCGGTCCCCTCGGCCGCCGCGTTGCCAGCGCCATCCAACGTCCCCTCGTCGGCTCACCGAATCTCCGCGAACCCTCCCCACGGGCGTGTCGGGACCCCCGCAGCAACGCGAACGAGGGGATGTCGTCTCTTCGGGACTATCACCCGCGGAGGAATGCCGCAAAGCGATGTTCAGGTCGAGGTCTCCGCCTATCGTGACGAGGGCAGCAACCCCGTCATGACGCGGACTGATACGGACGGAAGGTACGACGTCTTGCCGTCCCCGACGGGCGACGTCTCCGTCCGCGTTGGTGGGGTGGTCGAATGGGTGTACATTCCCACCGATCTGAACGAGATGCGACAGGATTTCTGCCTGCCCGAGGGGGCGATCTCGGGTCGCGTCCTCGAACGGGGCACTGGGAAACCAGTCGAGATCGCCTGCGTCGTGGCGTATCGCGTGGATGATTCACGGGAGGCGACCGAGCCGCGGCCATCCCAGTTCGTCACCCTCGATTCGACCGACGAGTGCGGGAACTACTTGCTGGAAGGCCTTCCGGGAGGCAAGTACGAACTGCGCGTGACGATCTTGCGGAAGGAGCACGTCTACGGGGTCGTGACGCTCGCGCCGCGAGGCGCCATGGACGAGGTAGACATCTACATCGGTGACCCCATTTGCGTCTCGGGTCGCGTCCTCGATGCCGCCTCTCGTCCGATCCGCGAAGCGACGGTCACGCTGCAGCACGTCGTGAACGGGGACCCGACGCTCCCTCCGTTGAGACCTGTCTCCTGCGACGACCTGGGGAACTTCCTCCTCGACATCGTCACCTCGGGACCCTACCGCGTGACCGCCGCGGCGACGGGACACGCTACGGCCATGGAGTTGATCAGGGTCGATCGAGCGGGATTCCAGCAAGACTTCTTTCTTCGCATCGAGGCCACGCTCCGCGTCTACGTGAAAGACGGCAAGGGGCACGCCATCGAGGGGGCCTCGCTCGCGATCACCGATTCGAGTGGCGAGGTGATCGCGCCCCTCCCCTCCGCGCCTGGCGACCCTGGTCCGCCCCGCTCGGGTCCGAACGGCGAGATCCAGCGCTTCGCGCTCCGTGAGGGGACCTTCCGCGGCTACGTCTCCCGCGACAGCGCGCACGCGACATTCGACTTCAAGACCGAGGAGGGGCGCGAGACGCTCCTCGAGGTCACCTTGACGGAGGGGAACTGATGCGCCGGTTGTGCTTGGCGTTCTTGGCGGTAGGAATCGTCCTCGCGGACGACCCCCGGCCCGTCGAGGTCCTCCGCGACGGGACCTTCGACGCCGGGCCCTCGACGAACATGGAAGACGGCTGGTACAACCAGGCCGCGGGCGGCGACAGCGTCACATCCGAGTGGACGAAAGCCGGTGGCCGCGGCGACTCGCCCTGCATCCACCTCGCCTCCTGCGGCCCGGCCGACGGCATCTGGATCTGGCGCCAGCACGTCCACGACCCGCTGACTTGCCGCCAGTACCGCCTCTCCGCCTGGGTGAAGGCGAAGGACGTCGAGGGGAACGTCATCATCTGCATTCGCTGCATGGGCGCCTCCGACGACCTCGTCGCATTCGGCACCACGCAGGGGACCTGCGACACCCACGGAACCGTCGACTGGAAGGAGATCACCTGCGCCTTCGTCCCGCCGAAGACGACGACGAGTCTCGAGGTCCTCTGCTTCTTGCAGGGCACGGGCGAGTGCTGGTTCGACGACGTCTCCCTCACCGCCGGCGAGAAGGCCTCGCCGCCCGCCGCGCCCGAAACGCCTGGTCAGGACCACCCCGGCATCTTTCGCCTCCGCGGCGTCTACCGGGTCGAGGCGGGCGCCGTGATGAAGGAGCCGGTCGTCCTCTTCCCGCTCCCGCTCACGTGGGGACCGCAGGTGCCGCTGTCGTGGGAGATCAAGGACCCGTCGTCCAAAGTCCGCTCCTGGCGCGTCCACGAGAGGCGTCCTCACGACTGGGTCGCCGAGGTGAAGCTCGCGCCGCTCGCCGTGGGCGACTCGTTCCCGCTCGAGTGGGAGGCGTACGTTCTCTGCGGGCCGACCGAGCCTGTCGCGCTGCCGACCGACATCGCGCTCGATCGCCTCTCCGAGGCCCCCGACGAGGCGAAGCCGTGGCTTGCGTCGACGCGGTGCGTTCAGTGCGGCGACGACCGCTTCAAGGCGATCGCGAAGGGGCTACGCGAGGAGGCGAAGGACACGGCCGACCTGGTCGCGCGGGCGCAGGCGAAACTCGCGGAGATCCAGCAGGGTCAGTCGGGGCAGGCGACGGGGCTCGATGCGCTCCAGGCGCTCGATCACCCGGGCTCCTGCACGAGCAACGCGAACCTCGCAGCCGCGGTCTACCGCGCGTGCGGGGTCCCCGCGAGGGTCCTCTCCGGTTACCCGGTATGGTCCGGGCCGCTCCAGACGCACTACATCTGCGAGATCTGGCTCCCCGAGACGGGCTGGCACTCGATGGAGTCGACGATGCTCAAGCACCCCTGGCCGCAGTCGCAGCAGATGGCGGTATCGCTCGTCTACCCCGAGGACGAAGACGGCTCCGCGGGCCGCTCCTGCGCGGCGGACGGGGTCCCCTACCTGAGCCTCACGGAGGCGCCCGGCGCGGGCGGCAATTTCGTGATGATGGGCACGGTTCCCGGCCGCGACGGCTGCGACCACGTCGCGACGCGCCAGCGGGAATTCGCGACCGACGACGGCGCCTGGAAGGAGACGCTCGAGCTCGCGCGTGCGCGCTGGGGCGATTGGCTCGCGAAGGGGAAGGAGGGCCCCGTGCCCGCCGAGGTGATCGCCTCCCGAGCCTCCTTCCGCGACTGCGCTTCGCTCGTGAGCCTCCGTGACGAGCTCGAGAAGGCCGGTCGGTAGTCCTGGCTCTTCCGCCCGCTTCGCGGGCTTCGGATCGGAATTGCGTCCGTGAACTGCGGGCTGACGCCCGCAGCTATTCCCTTTCGCCCGCTTCGCGGGCTGGGGGAAGAGGCGAGGACGTGTCACGGTCTGTCGGCGGCGGCGGGATCGGCCGCACACGGCGCGCGGCCTCGCGCTCGACCTCGCGACGCCCGGCGGCGCGGACCTCCTCGCGGGCGAGGAGCATCGAGCGGTAGATCGACACCTGCCACTCGCGGAGCTGCTCGGGCGTCTTTCGGACGAGGACCTCGCGGATCTGCGCCTCCGCGAGCGCCCGCTTCGTCATCTCCGTGAACCGCAGCGGCCGCATGTTGCGCGGCAGGTCCAGGCGCACGGCCAGGAGCGGGTCGTCCGGCTCGTCCGTCGGCGAAAGCGCCGTCACGGGCACCCGCTGCGCGCGCAGCATCTTCCGCACCATGTAGACGTCGTCGTCGTGCTCGACGAGGTAGACGTCCGCAATCGACGCCTGGCGCATCGCGTCGATCTCCTCCGTCGACAGAGCCTCCCCTGCCTCGCGCAGGACCTCCCCGCTCTCGTGGAGGATCGCGTAGGGGAACTCCCGCGTCTCGGGAAGCTCGGCGACGGCAATCTTGATCATCTGGCCCCCGGGGAGACTCTCCCCCCATCCTTAGATCGGCATCCGGTCGATCCGCCTTCACTTCCGCCTTCCGGTCCGACATAATCCCCGCCGATGGCAAACGACCCCGATCTCTCCTTCGGACAGGTCGCAATCAAGGCGGGACTCCTTCGCGACAAGGACGTCCGCGTCGCGCTCGCGGACCAGGCCGCCCTGCGCGGGAAGGGACAGGCCTTCACGATCGGAGAGATCTGCCAGCGGCGGAAGCTCCTCACCTCGCGGCAGGTCCAGCGGATCCTGATGGCGCAGGAGTTCTACCGGATGCGCCAGGCGGACGAGCTGCTCGCCGCCATCCTCGAGAAGGAGGCGGTCGTCCCCGCGGACGAGGTCCGCATCGCCCTCGACGAGCAGATGCAGCTCTACAACGACGAGCAGCGGATGCCTCTCCCGATCGGAGAGATCCTCATCGGCATGGGCGTCCTCACGAGCGAGGGGCTCGCGGAGGTGCAGGGGCGGCGCGCGGAGCTGAAGGGCGACACCTCCGACAGGAAGACCGACATCGTTCCCGCGGTCGGGGCGTCCGCCTCCTCCCGCACGGCCAAGGGATGGCTCGTCGTCGAGCGCGGCGCGGGAGCCGGGAAGGCGTTCCCGATCGGCGGGAAGGTCCTCATCGGCCGCCAGCCGTCGAACGAGGTCCCGATCGACGACCCGCAGGCCTCCCGCCAGCACGCGCAGGTCTACTTCGACCCGAGCGACCAGAACCTGTACGTCCTCGACCTCAACTCACCGAACGGGACTCTCCTCAACGGCATGCGAATCCGCGGCCAGGCGCCCCTCAAGCCTGGAGACAAGATCCGGATCGGGAGCACGATCCTGCGCTTCGAGGATCGCGAACCGGACTCCGCGAAGGCGCCCGTCCCGCCTACGAGGATCCCGACGATCCGCAAGGCCATGACGGTCGTCCAGGACCTCGTCGCCGTCGCCACCGAGGGGAGCGAGGCGATCCCGCTCTCCGCCGTCGTCTCCGACGCCCCGCCGCGCGACCCCTCCTCTCTCCCACGTGAGGTGAAGATCCAGCTCCGGCAGCTCGTCGACCTGCGGCTCACGGAGCAGATCGACCAGGCGGAGTTCGACCGGCGCCGCGCGGAGATCTTGAAGCAGCTTTAGTAGCGAAGGGCGAGGGGCGAGGGGAGAAGAGCGACGGTTTTCGAGGCGGAATTCGCTCCTCGCCCCTCGCTCCTCGCTCCTCGCTCCTCGCCCCTCGCCCCTCGCTCCTCGCCCCTCGCTCCTCGCCCCTCGCTCCTCGCCCCTCGCCCCTCGCTCCTCGCCCCTCGCTCCTCGCTCCTCGCCCCTCGCCCTTCGCTCCTCGCTCCTCGCCCTTCGCTCCTCGCTCCTCGCTCCTCGCTCTTCGCTCCTCGCTCCTCGCTCCTCGCCCCTCGCTCCTCGCCCCTCGCTCCTCGCTCCTCGCCCCTCGCTCCTCGCTCCTCGCCCTTCGCTCCTCGCCCTTCGCTCCTCGCTCCTCGCTCCTCGCCCTTCGCCCCTCGCCCCTCGCCCCTCGCCCCTCGCTCTTCCCCCTTCACCTTTCGCCCTTCGCCCCGTATAACCACTCCACTTCAAGCCCAGGAGCCGCCCATGCCCCGCCTATTCGCATGTCTCCTCCTCGCCGCCTCGGCCGCCTTCGCCCAGGAGATCGCCGTCGAGGAGTTCACCCTCGACAACGGGATGAAGTTCCTTATCGTCCCGCGGCACGAGACGCCCCGCGTCTTCTGCGCGATCATGTTCCGCGTCGGCGCGGTGAACGAGCGGCCGGGGATCACCGGCATCTCCCACATCCTCGAGCACATGATGTTCAAGGGGACCCATACGCTCGGCACGTCCGACGCGAAGGCCGACGCGGCGGCGAACGACGCCATCGAGCAGGTCTGGGTCGACATCCGCAAGGACCGCGCGGCTGTCTCCGACGTGGAACGAAAGGGGGTCCCCGTTCCGGACGACCTCGCGCAGCACCTCGCCGGGCTCATGGCGAAGTACGAACCGCTCTCGAAAGACCAGAAGGCGATCATCGTGAAGGACGACCTCTGGGAGCGCTACATGCGCAACGGGGGGACGAACCTGAACGCGAGCACGGGCGAGGACTCGACGCAGTATTTCGTCGAGGTCCCCTCGAACAAGGTCGAGCTCTATTTCTGGCAGGAGAGCGACCGGATGCACGACGCCGTCTGGCGCGAGTTCTACAGCGAGCGGGAGGTCGTGAAGGAGGAGAGGCGCCTCTCCGTCGAGAGCACGCCGACGGGCTGCATCGACGAGGCGTTCGAGTCGATGTTCTGGCAGGCGATGCCGTACACCTGGCCCGTGGTCGGGTGGATGAGCGACCTCGACGCGATCACGCCGGCGGACCTCGAGGCGCACTACCGCACGTTCTACGCGCCGAACAACGCGGTTGGCGTCTTCGTCGGCGACGTCGACGCAAAGCGGGTGCGGGAGCTCGCGGACGAGTACTTCGCGCCGCTCGCGCGGGGGCCGAAGCCGCCTCCGCCGGTGGTTACGAAGGAGCCTCCGCAGGTGGGCGAGAGGCGGATGGTCGCGGAGGCGGAGTCGCAGCCGTCGATCGAGGTCGCCTGGCACACGGTCGCGGCGCGGCACGCCGACGAGCCGGCCCTCTCGCTCCTGAAGGGGATCCTCGACGGGAAGACGGGGCGGCTCTACAAGCGGCTCGTCCTCGAGAAGAAGCTCGCGATCGACGCGGGGGCCTCGAGCGACCTCAGGCGCTGGGCGGGGGAGTTCGGGATCACCGTCAAGCCGAAGGAAGACGCCGACCTGGCCGAGGCGGAGCGGGAGGCGCTCGCGGTCGTCGACGAGGGGGCCTCGACGCCGCCGACCCTCGACGAGCTGCAGAAGGTGAAGAACCAGCTCCTCGCGCAGGTCGTGCAGCGGATGCGCTCGAACCAGGGGCTCGCGTTCATCATCGGGCGCTCGGAGCTGAACGGATCGTGGCGCGACGTGAAGGGGCAGCTCGACGCGGTCGAAAAGGTCACGGTCTACGACGTCGTCGACGTGGCCAAGAAGTACCTCACCGCACAGGGGCGGAACGTGCTGTGGGTGAAGCGGAAGGCGCCGGAGCCGGGCGTCGACCCCGAGACCGCGATGGTCGAGAAGACGCTCAACCGCATCAAGGGGATGTGGCACGACATGAAGGACCCGGCGGCGCGGGCGCAGATGCTCGAGCAGGCGCGCGCGAGGCTCGGCGAGGTGAAGAACGCGGAGCTGCGCAAGAAGGCCGAGGACACGCTCAACGAGCTGGAGAAGCAGCAGTGATGAAGGCGATCGTGATCGCGCTGACCGTCGTCTCGGTCGCGCTGGCGGAGGCCCCGAGCCACCCGGACAAGCTCACCTATCCCCCGCTCGACTACCTGGTGCCAAAGCCCGAGGACTTCCGCACGACGCTTGCGAACGGCGTGGTGGTCTTCATCGCGGAAGACCACGAGCTGCCGACGCTCGACGTGTCGGCGACGGTGCGCGTGGGGAGCTACCTCGACCCGGCGGGCAAGGAAGGGCTCGCGGCGGCGATGGGCGACCAGATGAGGAACGGCGGCACGGAGGGGATGGAGCCGCAGGCGCTCGACGAACGGCTCGCGTTTCTGGCGGCGAACGTCTCCTCCTCGGTCGACCTGACGAAGGGGACCGTGTCGCTGTCGTGCCTCGCGAAGGACGCGGACGAGGCGCTCGGCCTCTTCTTCGACGTCCTGCGCCGCCCGCGCTTCGACGAGGGGCGCCTGGCGCTCTACAAGCAGGAGACGCTCCAGCGGATGAAGGGGCGGAACGACCGGACGAACGGGATCGAGGACCGCGAGTGGGACCGCCTCATGTACGGCGACCACCCGGAGACGCACCTCGCGACGAAGCCGTCGGTCGAGGCGATCACGCGGCAGGACCTGGTCGACTTCCACGCGAAGTACTATTTCCCGCGGGACGTGATCCTCTCGGTCGCGGGGGACTTCAAGCGCGAGGAGATGCTCGCGAAGCTGGAGGCGGCCTTCGGCGGGTGGGCGGACCGCGACGAGCGGGTGGCGCCAATCGCGGCGCCGACGAACGAGCCGGCGCCGGGGGTCTACATGTTCCCGAAGACGAAGGTGAACCAGGGGCGCGTGTCGATCGGGCACCTGGGGATCCAGCGAACGAACCCGGACCACTACGCGACGACGCTGCTCAACTACATCCTGGGCGGCGGGAGCTTCACGAGCCGGATCACGGGGCGGGTGCGGTCCGACGAGGGGCTCGCCTACAGCGTGAACAGCCGCTGGCAGCCGGGGACGTATTATCCGGGCGTGTTCCGGATCGCGTTCCAGTCGAAGAGCGAGACGTGCGCCTTCGCGGCGAAGCTCTGCGTCGAGGAGATGCAGAAGGCGATCGACGCGGGGGTCACGGAGCAGGAGCTGTCGGGGGCGAAGAGCTACTACGTGGAGAGCTTCCCGAACCGGTTCTCGTCGAAGCGGGAGGTCGTGAACACCTTCGCGGACGACGAGTACACGGGACGCGAGAAGGGGTACTACGAGCGGTTCCGCGAGAACGTGGAGAAGGTGACGCTCGACGACGTCAAGAGGGTGGCGAAGGCGTACCTCCATCCGGACAAGCTGGTCATCGTCGTCGTCGGCGACCTCGACGCGATCCGCAAGGGGATCGCCGCGCACCCTGCGACGTTCGACGAATTGGGGAAGGTGACGGAGCTGCCCCTATCGGACCCGTTCACGCTCAAGCGCTAAGGGACATTGCCGTCAAGATAGGCGGGTCAGCTTCTGCGGGGGCAGGCCCCGAAGGGGCCGTAAGAATGATAGGGGTAGGGAGGACCCGAAGGCCCTGGAACGGCCGGGCAAAGCCAGGAACGGAGCCCCGAAGGGGCGGCAGAACGCGCCTTCTGTCGCCCCTTCGGGGCTTGTCCTGACGGCAATGGCGCTAAGGGAGTCGCACAGGTCAGCGGAGCGGGAAGCGCTGTTCGCCTCTCGACTCGAACGAGGTCGCGGAGACCGGCCCGTCGCTCCACTCGACGATCCAGCCGATCTCGCGGCCATACGGCTCGCCGAGGGCCCCGGCGTTGAGGCAGGGGACGCCCTCGAGGGCGTCGACGCCGGCAGATTCATGGATGTGGCCGCAGACGAAGAACCTGGGCCTCAGGCGGACGATCCACTCCGCGACGGCCTTGCTGCCGACGGGTTCTCCGTGGCGAAGGCGGTCGATCTTCGTGTCGTACGGCGGGGCATGGCAGAGGAAGAGGTCGGCCTTCACGCCGGGGCCGAGCAGGGTTCGCAGCCGATTCTCCGCGTCGGCGTCGGTCCACTCGTAGGGAAAGCCGAAGAGCGCCGGCCCTGCCCCTCCGAAGCCGAAGATGCGGAGGCCGGCGGCCTCGACGACGCGGCCGTCTGCGTTCGTCGCGTCGACATCGGGCGGGGGTTCGGGGAGGTCGTGGTTCCCCGGGACGAAGACGACGGGGGCGCCGAGCGCCTCGCGGACGCGGCCGATCACCTCTCGCACCGAGGCCCAGTGGACCTCGCGGCCGTTGCGGCGCGGGGGGTCCGCGCCGATATCGCCGACGAGGAGGGCGAGGTCGGGCTTCTGCGGGGCGAGCATCTCGAGGACCGCCTCGAGCCGCGGACGGTGTCCGTGGATGTCGCCGATGACGGCGATCCGCTTCATGTTTCCCCTAGACTGCGAAGAGGCCGAGCGAACGCGGCTGGTGGTCGGGGATCACCGCTCCGGGGCGGGTGCGACCGAGGTGGCAGGTGATCACCTCCGCGTAGATGTCACGAAAGTCGGTCGTGTGCGCGAGGTCGCGCGCCTCGACGAGCTTCTCTTTCGCAAGGCCCGGCCAGATCCCGTGCACCCGGCCGCCGAAGACACCTCCTCCGATCAGGAAGCAGCAGTTCCCGTGGCCGTGATCGGTGCCCGCCGTGCCGTTCTCCGCGCCCGTGCGACCGAACTCGCTCACGATCAGGACGAGGACGTTGTCCATCCGCGGACCCATGTCGCGCGTGAACGCAAGGCAGGCGTCCGAGAGCTCCTTCGCCAGGTTCGCCTGCTGGCCCGTCGCGCCTCCCTGGTCCTGGTGCGTGTCCCAGCCGCCGATGTCGGTCGAGACGATCTCCACGCCGAGGTCGCTCTTCAGGAGCTGCGCCGCCTGGCGGAGACGGCCCGCGAGTCCCGTCTGCGGATAGGCCGCGCCGTGTTCGGGGGCGTATTTCGAGGGGTCCAGCTCGCGGAGCGAGTCGATGCCCAGGAGCGTTTCGCGGCCCGTGCTCTCGACCGCGCGCTCGGTGCCTCCCGCCTCGCCCCCCTGCGCGTAGGCCCCCGCGAGGGCCTTCATCGTCTTCGCGCGGCGGGATTCCGGCGTCGAGAGGCGAAGCTCCTCGAGGCGGGTAACGGACTGGACGGGGACCCTGCCGCGGAGCTGGCGAGGGAGCGTGTCGCCGAACGAGACCGCGCGGAGCGGACCGAAGCCGTCGTGCGTGCCGAGCCAGCGGTTGAGCCAGCCGTCGACGTTGATGTCGGGCTTCGGGATCGCCGTCTCCCAGACGTCCTGCTCCTCGAAATGGGAGCGGTTCGCGTCGGGGTAGCTGACGGCGTGGACGATGGCGAGCTTCTTCTCGCGGAAGAGCGGGGAGAAGGAGGAGAGGCCGGGGTGGAGGCCGAAGAAACCGTCGAGGTCGACGGCGGAGGGGACGGAGCCGGCGCCGGGCGAGGGGATCCGGATCGCGCGGCGGAGCGCGGCGTAGCCGGGGTCGGCGTAGGGGACCACGAGGTTGAGGCCGTCGGCGCCGCCGCGGAGGAAGATCGAGACGAGCGCCTTCGGCGCAGGCGGGCGATCCGCGAGCGCGCGACCGGACAGAGGACCGAGGAGGAGACCGGCCCCGGCGGCCGAACTGGCCTTGAGGAACTCGCGGCGGGTGAATTGCATCGATTCCTCCTCGATGTGTCGTAACTCCCTTGCGGGAGTTACTCCACCGCGCCCTTGCGGGCGCGACTCCATCAATTCATCTGATATTCGGGCATCTGCATCACGAGGGCGATGATCGCGCGAACGCGCGCGTCCCCCTCCATGCCATCCACGGCGTCGAGCACGATCTGGCGACGATCGGGAGCAAGCAGGCGGCCGATGAGCGAGAGCGCCGCTTCGTTCGTGAGGACCTCCGCAGTGCGCCCTTCCCAGCCTCCCGGGAAGACCCGCGCGAGCGGAATCCGCTGTGAGGTTTCCTCCGCCAGGTTCCACCGCGTGAGGAGGTTCGCGCTGTTGAGCCACTCCTCCGCCCGCTCCTTGTACCCCGTCGGAGGCTGACAGTCGTAGAAGCGCCTCGCCAACCGCACGAGAGAACGATCGATCGCCCACAGGTCGTTCGTCGGCGCCCCCTGGCGCGTCATCCCGAACACCAGCTCGAGCGGGTCCTTCACCTTCGTCGCGAAGTTCTTCCGGTCGAAGAATTCGGGCTGCGCCACGGCCTGGCGGACGACCGAGGCGATATTCCCTCCGGTCGTTTGGAACTGCAGCGCGAGCCCCCCTACCAGATCCGGAGACGGGTCATCCGTCACCCACAGCGCCGCGAGCTTTCCGCAGACGAACTTCGCCGTCGACGGGTGAGCGGAGAGGACGTCGAGCAGCCACTCTCCCTCCTCCCGACCCGCGCCCGTGGGGAAACGCAGGCCGAGCGCATGTTTCTCGCCGCCATCGTGGAACTGCGGCACGTACGCGAATCGATCCCCTCCCGCGTCCGCTGCCCACCCGGTGAGGACGCGCGTGACCTGCTCCACGTCGCGCTGCGTGTACCCTCCATGTACGCCGAGCGTGTGAAGCTCCATGATCTCGCGGGCGTAGTTCTCGTTCGGGTGTCCCTTCCGGTTCTGCTGGTTGTCGAGGTAGGTCAGCATCGTCGCCGAGTGCGCGCTCGCGCCGAGGAGGTCGCGGAAGCGCCCAAGCGCGAGCCTCCGGAACCGTCCGAACTCGTTCCACTCCGACTGCGAGTTCGTCTTCTGGACAAACGTGCTGAAGTGGTTGTCCCAGAAGAGCGCCAGCCGCTCGCGGACCTCGGCCCGCGCGTGCGTCGCATGCGCGATCGTCGCGAGGAGGAGGCGGCCGTAGTCGTTTCCGACGGGTTCGAACGCCGATGCCTCGTAGGAGGTGTCGTCGTTCAGGGCGAGCTCCCGCTGGAGCCAGGCGTCTTCCCGGAGCAGGAGGAGCCCCTCCAGGGCCTCGCGCGAGTAGCCGAGCCCGAGCCGGTTGAGGAGCTGGATGCCCCGCTCCGTCGTCGAGAGCGGCGAGGTGTGCGAGGCGCGAACGACCTCCACTTCGGCCTCCGCCGAGGTCGCCTCGTTCTCCGCCGCGTCGCGGACCCGCGCGGAAAGGCTGTGCTTCCCGACGGGCAGGCGCTCGGTGTCGAGCCACATCCCGAACGGCTCCACGCGATCGACGGCGCCGGTCGAGACGCCGTCTACGAGGAGCTCGACCCGCTCCACGCCGGCATTGTCGGAGGCCCGTGCCATGATCAACTCGACGCCCGAGACCACGGGCGGGACGTTGACCAGATCGACGCGCGGCGGCGCTTCGTCCGTCGCGGGCCCCGCGAAGGCCACCCCGGCGACGATCAGGTTGCGGTCGGTCTGGGGCGTCCCCCCGTAGGCGTCGTTCGGAAAGCGCAGCGTGACGACGTTGTCTCCCGCGGCGAGGTGGACCTTGCCGAGGAAGACCTCGTCGTACCCGGTGGAGGTCACCTCGGCGCTGACCTTCTGGCCGTTCACGGCGATCTCGGCGCGAGGCGCTCCCTTGTAGAGGTCGGCCCGCGCAAGGACGCTCGCAACGACCTCCCCGTCGTGGTCGGCGTAGACGGCAAAGGTCGCCGTTGGCTCGCTCGAGTACATGTCGAGGCGGGCGCCGGTAGGCGAGGAGGGGTCCTCTTGCGGCGCGATTCCCTTGGCCTCGCTCGCTCCGATCACCTCCGCCGCTGCGACGGGCGGACCGTCGAACGGCAGGCGGACGATGTCGCACCCCGCCTGGGCCACGTTTCCCGCGACGTCCTGCGCCTCGACGCGGAGGCGGCACGACCCCACCGGTAGGGCGACGCGACGCGCCAGTCGGGCCCCGTAGACGGTCGCGATCAGGGAGTCGTTCACGTAGAGACGCATCTCGGCGACGCCCCCGGCATCGCGGGCCTCGGCGTGAACGTCGACGGGGCCTCCCGCCTCCGCGCGCAACGGTTCCAGGAGGGCGACCTCCGGAGGGATGCCGTCGGGCGCGGCGTCCCCGACCCAGGCGACTTCCATGCGATCGATGTACTGGTTCCGATCGAGGTGCGTCTCGGGGTCGTAGGCGTCGTTCAGGAAGCGGAACGAGAGGGCGCGAGGTCCCTTCTCAAGCTTCACCGGGTCGCCGATCGCGACGCGCTCCAGGTGCGCGCTCGCGATGGGCCCCTGCGCGATCGGCTCCCCTTTACCGCCGAGGACGACTCCGCATCTCGGCGCATCGAGGAAGAAGTCGCAGCAGCCGGTGACGAAGAACTGATAGAAGCCGGTACGCGGGACCTCGCACGTCCAGTCGACGTACTGGTTCGAGGAATACTGCGAGCGCACCTTCTTGCCGTCGCGCTCGACCACGGGCGCGAGGGTCTCCTTGTTCGCCGGGTCGGGGGTGTCTTCGGCCTCGAGGACGAGGGGAGGGACGGACGGATCGAGCTTCACCTCCGCTGCGGGTCGGGTCGGCGGCTCTTGCGGAACCGCCGCAGGACTGACAAGCACCTCGCAGGCTGTCGAATCCTCCCCCAGAGACACCGTGACCCTCGCGTGTCCCGGACCGACTGGTCGGATCGGCACAAAGGCATACGGCGCGCCGTCCAGGGCTTCCACGGTCTCCGGAACGGCGACGATGGCGGGATCCGAGGAGACGACGGCGAGCGTCACGTTCCCGTGCGCTGAGGGATGGAACTCGACAGCGATGGCCCGGGAGGCGCCGACGCGCGCGTGGACCAGCATGACGACGCGGCGCAGGCCAGGAGGCTCCTGGTCGGCAAAGGCGGCGACGACCGAGAGCGCTGCAACTGCGAGGACGTGGCGGAGGCTTCCTCGCATCGTTTCCTCCCTCCGTGAATCGGCGCGGATCGTACCTGCGGGGCGCGCGCCCGGTCTACATCCATTCGTGCGAATTCGTGTTCATTCGTGGATCTGGCACCGGTCCCTCCTTTCTGGCATCATCCGTTGTCCGGGCAGGGAGGCCCTGCCCGTCCCGCCAACCGAGGAGCGACTATGGCGAAGACCGCGAAACTGGTCCTCGACGGGAAGGAGTACGAGCTTCCCGTCGTGGTCGGGACCGAGGGGGAAGTCGGCATCGACGTCTCGAAGCTGCGCGCCACGACTGGCGTGATCACGCTCGACGACGGCTACGCGAACACCGGCGCTTGCAAGAGCGCCGTCTGCTTCATCGACGGAGAGAAGGGGATCCTCCGCTACCGGGGATACGACATCCAGGACCTCGCCAATGGAGACACCCGCTTCAGCGAGGTCTGCTACCTCCTCCTCTACGGCGAGATGCCGACGAAGCAGCAGGCCGAGGATTGGCGCTACCTCCTCACGCACCACTCGCTCATCCATGAGGACATGAAGAAGTACTTCGAGGGATTCCCCGCGCAGGCGCACCCGATGGCGATCCTCTCCGCGATGGTCGCCTCCCTCTCCGCGTACTACCCCGACACGGAGGAAGAGGGGCTCAACAACATGGTGCGGCTCCTCGCGAAGACGAAGACGATCGCCGCGTTCGCCTACAAGAAGTCGATCGGGCAGCCGTTCATCTACCCGCAGAACAACCTCTCGTACCCCGCGAACTTCCTCCGGATGATGTTCTCGGTCCCCGCGGAGCCGTACGAGGTGAACCCGGTCTGGGAGCAGGCCTTGAACCAGCTCCTCATCCTCCACGCCGACCACGAGCAGAACTGCTCCACGTCGACGGTGCGGATGGTCTGCTCCAGCGGCGCGAACATCTTCGCGAGCATCGCGGCGGGGATCGACGCCCTCTGGGGCCGCCTCCACGGCGGCGCGAACCAGGCCGTGATCGAGATGCTCGACGACATCAAGAAGGACGGCGGGAATGTGAAGAAGTACGTCGAGCTGGCGAAGAAGAAGGACTCCGGGTTCAAGCTGATGGGGTTCGGGCACCGGGTCTACAAGAACTTCGACCCGCGCTGCGTGATCCTGAAGAGCGCCGCGGACAAGGTCCTCAAGCAGCTCGGCGTGAAGGACCCGACGCTCGACATCGCGCGGGGCCTCGAGGAGGCGGCCCTCTCCGACGACTACTTCAAGGAGAGGAAGCTCTACCCGAACGTCGACTTCTACAGCGGCATCCTGTACCGCGCGATGGGCATCCCGACGAACATGTTCACCGTCATGTTCGCGCTCGGGAGGATGCCGGGCTGGATCGCGCACTGGAAGGAGATGCGCGAAGGGGGCGAGGCGCGGATCAACCGCCCGCGGCAGATCTACACGGGCAAGACGCACCGCCCGTTCACGCCGCTCACACAGCGCGTGTAGCGGTCCCTCGCGGGGCGGGTACGGACCCGCCCCGCGCTAGATCGCCGGGCGGGCCGCCTCGGCTGCCTCGCGAAGCTCGTGCATCAGGTCCTCGGCGACCGCCTGGAGCTGCATGATCCAGCCCGCGGCCTTGCCGAGCTGCTCGACCCCGGTCGCCGGGTCTTCGAGGTGGTTCTGCACGCGCTTGAGGATGATTTCCTCCTCGGCGATCCCGATCAGCGCCTGCGAGGGGTAGTTCCACGGCGCCGCGGGGGAGTCGTCGAGCTCGCAGACGCACTTTGCGATCTCGGTCCGGAGGTCTTCGACACGCTTCAGGAGGGCCGCGCGGAGGTCGGAGGTCGGCTCGCCGCGCTTCGCTCGGGGGTGCATTCCGCATCCTCCTCGGATGGGTCTCGGTGACAGGCGACTTGCTCCGTCCCTCTGTATCGGCAGCCCCCGAGCCGGATGTTTAGTCGTCGATACAGTGGCTAGTAGTTCGCCTTCACCCACGCGGCCCAATCCCCCTGCAGCTTGTCGTAGCTCCCTCCAAAGGCCTCCACGAGGGCCTGGTCCTGCGGCTTCTGCGATTTCACCATTCCGAGGAATCTCAGGAATTCCTTTTTCTTCGCGGAGAAGAACCAGTCGAGGAGGCTCCACGCCTTCACGGCGAGTCCGGAATTGAGCGAGTTCTGCTGCGCGTTCAGCACGGCTCGCATGTCCGGATCGCTGCCGTCCTTCAGCCCCTGCTTGATCAGCGCCTTCCACCCCGGCGGGGCCCCGACGCTCTTTCCGCCCCCCGCGCCCGACTGCTGCGCGATGCAGAACGTGCTCGCCGTCTGGTTCAGCTTCGCGCTCATGCAGTAGGCGAGCCCCTCGAACATCCAGGCGTGCGCCGCCGCCACGTCGTTCCCCGCGCAGTAGGCCCACAGGATGTGCGTCGTGTCGTGGATCGCGAAGTCCATCCCGTACTCGGGCCCCCACGGCCCCGCCCAGCATTCCCCGCGCGCGGGCTGCCACGAGTACCACCCGCCCAGCGACTTCGCCCACTTCTTGCTCGATTCCTCGCAGCCGGAGACCCCGTCGATGAACGCCCCGTGGTGCTCCTGCGTCTCGAGGATGAGGAGCTCGATCGGCGGCGGGGCCCTCGTAGGCGCGAAGGACGTCGAAGCGCGGAACGGCGACCCAGGCGTCGCCGTCCTTCTTGAAACCGAGCTTCTGGCGCGCAATCGCGTTGTCAGGGTCGTAGACGACCGCCCGCTCCCAGCAGGGGCAGGCGAGTTGGTTCGCCTTCTTGTCGGCCGCCTACTTCCCGAGGTCGACGTACTCGGTCGCGGCCTTCTTCCGTGCGGCGGCGATCTTCTTCTCGTACTCGGCCTTCGCCTTGTCGTCCTGCGCGAGGGCCAGGCCGGCGAGCGCGATCACCACGGCAAACGTACGGGCGAGCATCGTCCTCTCCTCCCATTCGATGGGGTGTGTGTCGCCCTTTCAGGGCTTTGATTCCAGGCGGGGTCTTGTGACCCAGGGCTCCGCTTCGCTCCGCCCTGGGCTGTCTTGTTTCGCCCCTTCGGGGCTGCGCTGTCGCCCGACCGCGTCTTCGCTCGCCCATTCGGGGCTGCGCTGTCGCCCGACCGCGTCTTCGCTCGCCCATTCGGGGCTGCGCTGTCGCCCGACCGCGTCTTCGCTCGCCCATTCGGGGCTGCGTCGCCAAGCGGGGCTGTCTTCTTTCGTTCCTTCGGGGCTTTGCCGTCAAGCGGAAGTTCCCTCGTAGACTGCGGGGAAGTAGCCGCCCGCGCGGAGCGCCTTCACGAGCGTGTCCAGGTCGCGACGACGAACAAGGGCGACCGTCGGCGAGAGGCGACGCAGGACGAGCGGGGCGAATTTTCGGCTCGCGAGGACCTCCTCGAGGAGGTGCGGGTCGTCGACACAGACGTACGCCTCCGCCTCGCCGATGCGGATGTGCCCGTACCGCGCGGAGACCTCCTCGACCAGGCGACGCACGACGTCCGGCAGCGGCCCGCGGGCGTGCGATTCGAGGAAGGCGATCATCCTGGCAGAGCCAGCTTGCTGGTCTTCTGCGGCGCGGCCGCGGTCCAGGTACCCTCGCACCGATTCCCGCGTCAGGCGGAACTTCCCCTCGCCGGCGGGCTCCGCGAAGGCGAACAGCTCGCGCGCGACGTCGAACCCCGCCGCGGGGGCGAGGACTTCCAGACTCGCCTGGACGACGATCCGGTCCTCGCTCGGGCAGGCCTCCCCTTCCGGCCTCGGGGCCTTCCCGAGAAGCGAGGCGCCGAGCGGCGTGAGACAGACGCCGGGGTCGCTGGCATCCTCTTCGACGCGCACGACGCCGATCCAGAGGAGGCTCTCGGCGACCATCCTGCGAAGCAGCTCCGCGGGGGGCACGGGAGGCGGTTCGCTCGGGTCGGCGGTTTCGAAAAGCGCGAAGTATCCCATCTCCCGCGCGAGGGCCTGGACGGCCGACAGCCGGAGCCACCGCTCGGGCGGGCAGAGCGCGAGGCCGCGGAGGAGCGCCTCGCGGGCGCGAACGACCGGGACGCGGTTCGCGGCGATGACGACGTCCTTGTCGGTCTCCCCCTCCATGAGGCGGCGCGGAGACCCCTCGTTCCAGAACCGCCCCGCGAGCCAGGCGCGGAAGGCCCGCTCGTGCGCCTCGAATCCCTTCGCGAAGAAGGCGGCCCCCTCCCCCGCGACGGCGATGCGCCGCCGATCGTCGTCCCCTTCGGTCACGCCCGCGATGCCGATCGCGAGGGCGATCGAGGCGACGAAGTCGGGGTAGTACGCCTCCTCGCGCAGCAGCGCGAACGCGGGGGCGAGGCGCTTGAGGTCGGCGCGGGCGACCTGGCCCGCCTGCGTCGCGCGAAGGAGCCCCGCGGCGGAGGCGGCGAGGAAGGCGCGGACGTCGCGGAGGAGGTTCCCCTCGTTCGTCGCGGTGCGCGCGGGAGCGCGGCCGAGGTCGCCCGCCGCGAGGGCGCCGTCCACGGCGGCCTGGCGCGACTCCAGGAGCACCTTCGAGAAGCGCGGCAGCTCGTCCGCGGGGACGACGGCGATCGGCGGGTGGAAGATCGGGAGCGTGAAGGCGAGACCGCGCTCGGCGAGCTCCCGCTCGGGCGGCCACGGCTGGCTCCAGTAGCGCTGCCGCTCGGCCTTGGGGACGAAGCCGGCGATCCACTCGTCCCGCGACATGCGGCCTCCGGCGTCGAGAAGGCGGACGAGCGCGCGGAGGGCGTCGGGGGGAAGACCGGCGACCGCGGCGCGGAGGTGGGCCTCGTCGCGAAGGTGGGCGCGGAAGGCGAGGACGTGCGAGATGGCGAAGTCGCCCCGCACGACGCAGCGGGCGCGAGAGGTGAGCTGCTCGAGGGCGCGACGGTCGATCGCCTTCAGCAGGCAAAGGCCGAGGCGAGGCTCGGCGGGGACGCGGGCGTGGCAGAGGGAGAAATTCTGCGGGGGGAGGAAGAGGATCTCCGCGCCGAGTTTCTGGCGCGCGAGGCGGGGCGAGAAGAGGAGGCCGCGGCGGCGGAGGGCGTCGACGGCAGCGGAGACGGCTGCGGCGCCGAGGCGCGCGAGGCGTTGTTCCGCCTCGGCGAGGAGGGCCTCTCCGCCTTCGGAGAGGACGTCGCGGAGGACCTCCTTCTCCTCGGCGGTGAGGTTGGCGAGGACGGGGTTGAGGTATTCGGGGGAGGTGATCTTCCGCTCGAGCGCGCCGAGGGAGACGTAGTTGTCTCGGGGGTGGAGCTGCGCGGACGCGGCGGGGACGCCGGCGAGCTCGCGCTGGAGCGTCTCGGGGAGCTCGGCGATGAGGTCGATCAGCTTCACGGCGGGGCAGCGTCGCCGAGGGGGGCGCGGCGATCAAGGAATATGGGGAGTCGCCTTTCCCAGCAGCCCCGGAGGGGCGGAGTCGGGATTCCCGTCAGATCGCGCCGGTGCGGGCAGGCGGCTGTTGTTCGCACCCCTCTCGTTCCTCGGGAGTTACGGCGAATCCGCGGAAACCGTGCTGGCTGGCCGCCGCTTTGTTCCAACGATCCCCGTGCCCTGAGCGTGGTGCGCGGGGCGAGGCGACGTATCGAAGTTCTCTTCTCCTCCCCGGCTACCCGGGGGGTCGGCGCGCAACCGCCCCCCGGGCGGCCTCTTTCGCGGCTACTTGCTCGCGACGCTCAGGATGTGCGCGATCTCCGGCAGGAGCAAGTCCTTCATGCCGACCTCGGCGCCGCCGGACGACCCCGGGATGCACACCACGATCTTCCCCTTCACCACGCCGAGCTGCGCGCGCGACAGCATCGCCGCGGGGCCGATCTGCTCGTACGACAGGTGCCTGTACAGCTCGCCGAATCCGCTCAGCAGCTTGTCGAGCAGCGGCGTCACAGTCTCGATCGTGATGTCCTTCCGCCCGACCCCCGTCCCGCCTGTCGTGATGATGCACTGCACGTCGGCGGCAAGCAGGTCCTCGACGGCCTTCCGGATCGCCGTCGCGTCGTTCTTCACGATCGTGTGCGAAACGACCTGGTGCCCTGCCTCGACGAGGAACTGCTTCACGAGCTTCCCCGTCACGTCGGTCTCGATCGTCTTCGAGTCGCTCGTCGTGATGACGGCACAGCGGACGGGGCCGATCGACTCCGCCTCGTGCTTGTGGTCATGGACGCCCATGGCGGGTCTCCCTTTCGCGCCCTTGCGGGCGTCTCTCCGTCATACGTCGAGGAACTTCACATCGAGGGCGTGCTTCTCGATGAACTCCCGCCTCGGCTCGACCGCCTCCCCCATCAGGATGGAGAAGATCTGGTCTGCCTTCATCGGATCCTCGAGCTTCACCTTGAGGAGCGTGCGGGTCGCGGGGTTCATCGTCGTTTCCCAGAGCTGCTCGGGGTTCATTTCCCCCAGCCCCTTGTAGCGCTGGATCTCGATCCCCTCCCTCCCGATCTTCTGCACGGCCTTGAGCAGGTCCTTGAGGCAGTAGAGCGGCGTGTCTTCCCCTTCGTACACGAGCTTGTAACGGGGCGTCGCCTCCGTGTCCGTGTCGCGCCAGTATTCGTCCAGCGGGAACCCGTGGGACTCGAGCTCGTCCACGATGACCTTCACGGCCCCCGACGTGTGGAACTCCGCGAGGTCGACGGCCCCCTCTTCGCGGTCGAGGTCGTCGATGTTGTGAAATTTGATGTCCTTGTTGTGAGTCAGGGACCACGCCTTTCCCCAGGTCGTGATTTCCTCCTCCGTATGGAAGATGTTGTCGTTGCCGTCCTGGGAGACGCGGTAGATCGGGAAGGAGCCTCCCTTCCGCGATCGGAGGTACCGATCGAACGAGACCCCCTTCTTCTGGATCGGGAGGGCCTGGTCTTCCAGGCGAACGAGGGTGTCGACGAGTTTCCTCAGGCGCTCGAGCGGGACGGGAACTCCCTCGCGCAGATTCTCCATCACCGTGCCGTCGAGCCCGAGCTCGAGGAGTGTCGCGCGCATCTCGTTCTCGCTGCGGACGTATTCCTCCTTCTTCTTCCGCTTCACCTTGTAGAGCGGCGGGCAGGCGATGTAGATGCGCCCCCCTTCGACCAGGCTCGGCATGTGGCGATAGAAGAAGGTGAGGAGCAGCGTCCGGATATGGCTGCCGTCGACGTCGGCGTCTGTGTTGTGGACGCAGAGGCCACCGAACCCGGCGACGAAGTTCTCGTCCCCCTCCACGGAGACGTCGTAGACGCACGCACTCGAGGCATTCACCTTCCGTACGGCGGTCACGGGCAGGCCGATCAGGTCGCCTCGCATCTCGACAAACCGTCGGTTCTTGGCCGTCCTGCCTCGATCTAGTTTCTCGCGGATGCTGGGCGCGCCGGCGTGGTCGCGCCAGACCGGCTCGAGGCGGACGAGGTCTTCGGCTGCGCCGACAGTGATGGTCCAATGCGTATGGCGCGTGACGCACGCGCGTCCACGAATGGTGCGCTCGACTCCATCCGGCTCGCTGCGCGAAATCGTGGCCACGACCCCGAAGGAGGAGAGCAGATACATCATGCCGCTCGCGAGGTCCTGCGACGACGTGGCAAACGTCATCCGTCCCCCAGACGCGCACCCATCCCCGAGGAAGTAGCCTCGGAGGAACGCCTGTCGCAGCGGTTCTCCTACGTTCCACACGACGTCTGGGATCCTCTTTGTGGTCGATTCCGCCCCGTCGAAGCCGAAGATGTGCCGCCAGGCAAGGGCCGCAACGCGGTTCAGGAGCTTCATCTCCGCCGCGCTCGGACCCGCGCGATAGGTCTTGGGACGCTTCCCAAACACCTCCTCGAACGCTTTCCCGACCTCTTGCTCGAACCGACGATTGCTGTTTCCGATCGACAGGCGAATTCCCCCGCGTGACGAGCAGGAGCCCTCCGCGGTGTGGAACCCGAGGAGGAAAAGCAGCGCCGGGGTCACAGCGATGCTTCTCTTCATCCCCCGACCTGCGTAGTGCTCCGGGGTCAGCTCGACGTCGTCGCGTCCGTCGAACCAATCAACGTCGGCCGCGGACAGCTCCGAGAGCCTCACGCGATCCGTGACGCGGTTCCTTCCGGATCCGCGGTAGTGCTCCTGCCAGGCCCGATCGAGCCGGCTCGGACCCTGCTTGAACCACGGGAGAAGCGCCTCACCGGACAGGCCGGTCGCGTCGAGGTATGCCCGGGCCTGTGAAACGGTCGGTCGCGACGCGCCCTTTTCCCACGCGTAGACCGTGCAAGGCTGGCGGACGCCGACGAATCTGCACACCTCCCGGGTTGTCACCCCGCCCGCGTGCCGCGTCTTGGAGGCGTGCAACCGAAGCCATCCGGGCAGTTGGACGCGAGGATCGACAAGAGCCACATCGTGGGCATGCTCTGCCCGGACTGCGGCCATTCGCCACTGCTCGACTGCGGGTCCCCTCACCCACACTTCGCGGGCGGCGTCAGGGATCGCGTGGAGAGCGCGGAGCAGATCGATCCCTCCCGGCGCCGTCCACGGAAGTCGCAGGCGTCTCGGTGCAACGAGGCGATCGCCGACCTGGAGCTCGTCTCCCCGCTTGAGCCGCGCGCCCCCTCCGTCTTCGACAAAAACGCTGTGGCTCGCGGTCACTCGCACCGAGCGGCCGTAGGCCGTGGCAACCTCGAAAAGTGGCTCATCGATCGGGTGGCGAATGACGGCGCGGATCGGGCGAAACCTCACCTCGTGGTCGCGTCGCCCAAAGCACATCACCTCGCCAAGCCCGGGGCCGCGTCGCCTTTCGACGACCCCGTCGCGCTCGCACTCCTCGCCGAGTGCGGCGTCGACGAAATCCCCGATCCGCGTCATCCGGACGCCGCGCTCGTCACGGAGAAAGACGTGTTCGTCGCCGTCCACGCTCATCACGATGACCTTGCCGTACCGGAGCTTCTCGATGTTGAACTCGTCGGCGCCGATCCCCGTGCCAAGCGCGCTGATGATCGTCCGGATTTCCTCGTGCGCAAGCATCTTGTCCAGGCGCGCTTTCTCCACGTTCAGGATCTTCCCGCGGAGAGGCAGGATCGCCTGGAACTTCCGGTCCCTCCCCCCCTTCGCCGAGCCGCCTGCGCTGTCTCCCTCGACGAGGTAAATCTCCGTCAGGTGCGCGTCGCGGCTCTGGCAGTCCGCGAGCTTTCCGGGCAGCCCCCCGCTCGAGAGCGCCCCCTTGCGCCGGATCAGGTCCCGCGCCTTCCGCGCCTCCTCCCGCGCCCGCGCGGCGATGAGCGCTTTGTTGAGGAGAAGGGCCGCCGTCGTCGGGTGCTCCTCCAGGTAGGTCCCCAGCGCCTCCGTGGTCGCCGACGCGACGAACCCTTCCACCTCGACGTTCGTGAGCTTGACCTTCGTCTGGCTCTCGAACTGCGGGTTCGGCACCTTCACGTTCACGATCGCCGCGAGCCCCTCGCGGTAGTCCTCCCCCGAAGGCGGCTCTTCGTTCGCCTTCAGCATGTCCTGCTTCTTGGCGTAGGAGTTCAGCGCACGCGTCAGCGCCGTCCGGAAGCCCGAGAGGTGCGTCCCTCCGTCGTGCGTGTTGATGCTGTTCGCGAAGCTGAAGACGGCCTCGTTGTAGCCGTCGTTGTACTGCATCGCGACCTCGAGCGTCATTCCGCCCGGGGCCGGCCGCTCGAAGTAGATGATCTCCTGATGGATCGCCGTCTTGTTCGTGTTCAGGTGCTGGATGAATGCCTGGATTCCCCCCTCGTAGAAGAAGAGCTCGCTCTTCCCGTTCCGCTCGTCGGTCAGGGTGATCGAGAGCCCCTTGTTGAGAAAGGCCAGCTCCCGGAGCCGCGTCGCGAGGACGTCGAACGAGAATACCATCTCGCTGAAGATCGTCCCATCGGGCTTCCACTGGACCTTCGTCCCGACCTTCCGCGACGCCCCGCGCGTCTCGACCGGCGTCTTCGCAACCCCCTTCTCGTACTTCTGGAAGTACTCGTGCCCGTCGCGCCAGACCTCGACCTCCATCCACTCCGAGAGGGCGCAAACCGCCGAGACGCCGACGCCGTGCAGCCCTGCGGAGACCTTGTAGACGTTGTTGTCGAACTTCCCTCCGGCGTGGAGGGTCGTCATCACCACCTCGAGCGCGTTCCGTCCCGTCTGCTTGTGGATCCCCACCGGGATCCCGCGTCCGTCGTCCGTCACACTCGCGCTGCCGTCCTCGTACAGGCGCACGAGGATCGTCTTGCAGTGCCCCGCCTGCGCCTCGTCGACCGCGTTGTCGACGACCTCGTAGACGGTGTGGTGCAGCCCCTTCGCTCCGGTGTCGCCGATGTACATCCCCGGGCGAAGGCGGACCGCCTCGATCCCCTCCAGGACCCGGATCGAGTCGGCGTCGTAGCGATCGCCCGAGGGCGCGGGAGGCGTCGGGTTGTCGTTGGGCTCTGTCACAGGCTCCCCTGCACGAATTTCAGTTCTTTCACGAGCTGGTCGGGCAGCTCCGCCTGCATCCGGCGGGTGAGGTCGGCCTTCTTGAATCCCGACAGCTCCGAGAGGAGCGCGGGCGAGCCGACCTCGATCGTCACCACGTACCGCTTCACGCCGAGGAGGCGCGTGCGCGAGGCCACCTCCGGTCCGGCCACCTTCCGCCAGGCGGCCTCGACGTGGGCCTGCTCCGCGCGCCGGGAGAGGCCCGAGACCTCCATGAACTCGCGGACGAGCTCGCCGAGCGGCCGGGGCTTCTTCATCGCGTCGGCGCCCTTGCGGGCGCTACTCCGTTACACGTCGATCGTGAGCGGCATCACGAGATACGTGTAGTCCTTCCCGCCGCGCATCACGACGGCGCTCGTCTTGTCCTTGAACTCCATCGTGATCCCCTCCTCCCCCACCACGCGCAGCACGTCGGTGAAGAAGTCGGGGTTGAAGACGATCTCCACGTCGCCGCCCGTGTACTTCACCGCCATGTCGACCTTTCCCTCGCCCACGTCCTGCGCACGGGAGAGGAGCGTCAGGTGGTTCTCCTTAAAGAGCAGCTTCACCGCCTTGCAGCGGTCGCTCGTCATGAGGGCGCTCTGCCGCACCGCCGCGAGGAACTCCTCCGTCCCAAGGTAGACCTTGTGCTCGTAGTCCTTCGGGATCACCGCGTCGTAGTCGGGGAACTTCCCCTCGACGATCCGCGTGAAGACCATCGTGTTGTGCGTGCGCATGAGGAACTGGTTCTGCTGCACCCCGACGTGGATCGTCTCGTCCTCGCTCCCGAGCGACTTCTCGAGGATCGTGAGGGCCTTCGGCGGGATGAGGACCTCGAGGTTCCCCTGCTCCCCCTTCTCGGTCTTGCGGCGGACGAACGCCAGGCGCCGGGCGTCGCTCGAGACCATCCGGATCTCCTTCCCCTTGAGGACCAGGAGGATCCCGGTGAGCGCGTTCCGCGTCGTGTCGGTCGAGGTGGCGAAGGCGGTCTTCGCGATCATGTCGCGCAGGTCCTTCGTCTCCATCGCGACGGAGGACTTCGCCTCGAACGTCGGGAAGGTCGGGTACTCCTTCGGATCGGCGCCGACGATCTTAAACTTCCCCCCCTTGAACGAGAGGTTCGCGAGGTTGCCGTCGCTCTCGATCGTGACGTCCTCGTCGGTCGCCTCGCGCAGCAGGCCCGCGAACGGCCCGGGCGGCAGGACGAGGACCCCCTCGGCCTTCACCTCGCAGCCGGAGACCTCCCGCACGACGCCGACGTCCATGTCGGTGCCGAGGAGGAAGACTTCCTTGCCGTGGGCGTGCAGTTTCACGTTCTGGAGGATCGGGACCGTGCTCTTGACCGGCACGACCGAGGCGACGGTCTGGAAGGCGGCGAGCATCGAGGCCCGGTTGCACTTCAGCTTCATGGGACCTCCGTTTCCGGATGAGTTAAGAGGAGAAGAGATCTAAGGATCTTCTTCTTATCCATGGCGCGGTGGGATGTGGAAAACCCGTTGCGGGACAACTATAAATACCTGATTCCTATAAGATTACAACAAAAAGAGGGGTCGCCGCGGCTGTGGAATTCCGGTGCAGAGACGGCGCTTCGCCATGGGCAACTTCGGGGTATTCCATGGCGTTCCGGAAGGACGGTGGAGAACTCCCGATCCCTCCACCGGTTCTCCACAACGGGTGTCCGGAAACCCTCCCTTGAACTATGTGCCGGCCCGGATCGCCGTCCGGATCCGCGTGACGAGCGCCTGGAAATGCGGATCGGCCGCCACCCGCTTCTCAATTCGCCGCAGCGCGTACATCACCGTCGTATGGTGCTTGCTGCCGAAGTAGGCGCCGATCTCCCCCAGGGAGAAGCTCTGGAGCATCGTGCGCGCAAGGTACATCGCGATCTGCCGAGGCAGCGAAACCGATTTCGTGCGCTTCCGCGACTGGAGGTCAGATACTTTCAGATTGAAAAACTCCGCGACGGCCTTCTGGATGTCCGCCATCGAGACGGGGAACTGGCTCGGGTGGACCCGGATCGTGTCGCGGAGGGTCTCCTTCGCGAAGTCGATGTCGACCTGGGCGTTCGAGAGGCTCGCCAGGCCGATCACCTTCACGATCGCCCCCTCCAGCTCCCGGATGTTCGTGTCGACGTGCTGCGCGATGAACTGGAGGACGTCGTCGCGAACCACCTTCCCGCGCATCTCGGCCTTCTGGCGGAGGATGGCGACGCGGCTCTCGAACGTCGGCGGGTCGATCCGGACCTCCATCCCCCACTTGAATCGCGAGACGAGCCGCTCCTCGAGCGTCGGGATGTCCTTCGCCGGCGAGTCGCTCGACAGGATGATCTGGCGGTTCGCGTCGTGCAGGGCGTTGAAGGTGTGGAAGAACTCCTCCTGGCTCCCCCCCTTGTCCTGGAGGAAGTGGATGTCGTCGAGGACGAGGACGTCGACCGAGCGGTGCTTCCGGCGGAATCCCTCCACCTGCCCGCGCTTGAGCGATTCGATGTACTGGTTGACGAACCCCTCGCAGGAGACGAAGCAGATCTGGAGATCCGGGAGGCGCCGGAGCAGCGCGTGGCAGACGGCCTGGAGGATGTGCGTCTTCCCGAGGCCGACCGACCCGTGGACGAAGAGGGGGTTGTAGGCGCGGCCGACGTTCTCGGACACGGCGAGGGCGGCGGCGTGCGCCAGGCGGTTCTCCGGGCCGACGACGAAGTTGTCGAACGTGTAGTGCTCGTTGAGGACGAAGTCCTGCGGCGTCGCGCGGCCGGCGGCGGTCGGGAGGACGACGCGGTCGGGCGGAGGGGTGGCCGGAGGGGTGCTCGAGACGACGTACTCGACCGCCACGGCCCCCGCGGCGCGCTGGACGGCGTCGCGGAGGACGCCTCCGAAGTTCTGGACGCACCAGTCGCGGAAGTAGGCGTTCGGGAAAACGATCTCGAGGCGGTCCCCTTGTCCCTCGCGGTAGTCGACGAGGGAGAACCACATGTCGTATTGGGCAGGTTCGACGCAGCCTCGCAGCTCTGCCACGATGCGCGTCTTGATCTCGTCGGTGAGGACCGGCATTCCCCGCTCCTGACGGGCCAAAGCGGCGCGCATCATACGCAGGCGGGAGGGGGGTTCAACGAAAATGCCGGAGCGTTTTTCCGGGGTGTGCGTAACGCAAAGAACGTGCGATGCGCCAGTTGTGATCTGCCTCTCGGAGCGCATCGCGCAGGAGGAGGAGGCCTCGGCCGGAAGCCTTGACCGGTCGGCGGGATCGGCCTCTCTGGCATTCCGGCGAGGCGCGCGCTTTTCTTTTCAAGTGAGCGAAGTCAAGACGGGACGCGCGCCTTGCCGATATATGGAAGAACTCGGGGCCTGTGGACTGGCAAGGCCAGCTTGCTGGCGGGGGGACACCATGCGCGGGCTAACGGTCCGACTCGAGGAGCTGAAGGCGGAGCTCCCGCTGAAAGGCGCGGTCATGCGCCTCTCCGGCTTCGTGAACGCCTCCTCGAACCGTGCGCTCGAGGACGCGCTCGGGAGCACGCTCTCGAAGAACATCCGGTTCCTCGTGATCGACTTCCTCGGGCTCGACTACATCAACTCCCTGGGGATCTCGACGCTCCTCACGCACTACCAGACGGTGCGCGCGCAGGGGGGCGACATTGCGCTCATCCGGGTCCACCGGGACGTCGGGCGGACGATGCACGTCCTGGGCCTCACCTCGCTCGTGCCGTTCCTCAAGGACGAGAAGGCGGCGGTCGACTACTTCATCCAGGTCTCCTCGCGCCGCTCCCCGCAGGAGACGCGGGTCGCGGCGAAGGCGAAGCCGGCGCCCAACCAGCAGGCTGGCCCTGCCAGGAAGCAGGTCCAGCAGTTCCCGATGCGCCGCCCGAGCGGCGGCGTGAAGGGGATCGTGCTCATGGTCTCCCCGGGAGAGAACCTCTTCACCGACGTCCTCAAGCTGCGCTTCGAGAAGGCGGGCGGAAAGTTCACGGTCGTGAAGGACGCCGCCTCGGCCCTCGCGTCGATCGACAAGGACCCGCCAGACGTCGTGGTGCTCGAGAACTCCCTCACGGGCTCGGACGAGTTCCTCAAGGAGGTGAAGGTCAACAAGGGACGCTCGCTCGTCTCGGTGATCAAGATCTACCAGCGCGACGCCGACATCGGCGTGAAGTCGAAGTTCAAGATCTGGGAGGACGACTACCTCATCGAGCCGTTCGACATGCTGGAGCTCTACGCCCTCGTGGAGGCGGAGATCGTCCGCGCCCCGAAGGCGCGCGCGAACTTCCTGCACCAGCTCCACCTGACGTTCAAGGGGACCACGGAGTCGACGAACTCGGCCCACACCCTTGCGCGGAACCTGATCAACGAGGCGGGATTCGCCGAGGAGGAGGCGGTCACGGTCTTCGCCGCGTTCCAGGAGGCGGTCGACAACGCGCACCGCCACGGGAACCGCTACAACGAGGACAAGCGGATCGACTGCGTGTTCCTCCTCGACAAGGAGAAGCTCGTCATGACGATCGAGGACGAGGGGACGGGCTTCGACCACGGCTACTTCATGGGCCTGGCGAAGGAGCTGGACGCGGTCGAGCGGGCGAGGCACTCGCAGGCCGCGGGCCGCTCGGGCGGGCTCGGCATCAAGCTGATGCAGGAGTGCATGGACGGCATCACGTTCGCGGGGCGCGGGAACAAGGTGCGGCTGGAGAAGAAGATCGGCGCGAAGAAGCCTGCCGCGCTCGCCCAGGCGAAGGCGTAGTGGCCGCGGGCGCGCCGTACGAGTTCCTCGATCACACCGGCGACATCCGCTTCGTCGCCCGCGGGACCACGATGGCGGAGCTGTTCGAGAACGCTGCGAGGGCGCTCTACGCGGCGATCGCGGAGCCCGCCGGCGTGCGTCCCTCCGTGGAGCGCGCGCTCGAGGCCTCCGCGGAGGACCGCGAGCTGCTCCTCGTCGCGTGGCTCGCCGCGTGCCAGGAGGCGTTCGACCTCGACCGCGTGCTCCTGTGCGAGTTCCGTGTCGACGCCGTCTCAGACACGCACGTTCGCGGCGTCGCGCGGGGGGAGGCGTACGACCCCGGGCGTCACGAATTCCGCACGGAGATCAAGGCGGTCACGTTCCACGGATTGTCCGTCTGCGAGACTCCGTCGGGATGGTCTGCCACGGTGGTCTGTGACGTCTAGTTGGAGTCGCGCCCGCAAGGGCGCGATGGACTGACAGCCGCAAGGCTGTCCCGGCTAGCGGCCGAACCGCTTGAGCTTCCTCCACAACGTATTCCGTCCGATCTTCAGGTAATCCGCCGTCTTTCCCCGGTCCCCTCCGAATCGATCGAACGTCGCGAGGATATAGTCCCTCTCCATCTCCTCGAGCGTCCTCCCGCGCGTTCCGGCCGCAGCGACGAAGTCGGGCGAGGCCCCCTGCACCTCCGGCGGGAGGTCTACGTGGCGCAGCGTCACGCCCGTCGCGAGGATCACCGCGCGCTCGATCGCGTTCTCCAACTCACGGACATTTCCCGGCCAGGCGTACGCCTCCAGCAGGCGCGCCGCCTCGGGCTCGATCGAATTCACCGGCTTGTGCATCTCCTGCGCGCGGAGCGCTAGGAAGTGCTTGGCCAGGACGACGATGTCCTCCCGCCGCTCTCGGAGGGGCGGGATGTAGATGGGGAAGACGGAGAGGCGGTAGAAGAGGTCGTCGCGGAACTTCCCCTCGTTCACGAGGGTCTTGAGGTTGCGGTTCGTCGCGGCGAGGACGCGGACGTCGATGCGGACCGGCTGGTTCGAGCCCAGGCGGCGGATCTCGTGCTCCTGCAGCACGCGCAGCAGCTTCACCTGCGTCGCCGGGGTGGTGTCGGCCGCCTCGTCGAGGAAGATGGTCCCGCGGTCGGCCTCCTCGAAGAGCCCCTTGCGGTTCGAGGCGGCCCCGGTGAAGGCCCCCTTCACGTGGCCGAAGAGCTCGCTCTCGAGGAGGCTCTCGGGGAAGGCGCCGCAGTTCACGGGGATGAACGGGCGGCTCGCGCGGCCGCTCCGCGCGTGGATGGCGCGGGCGACGAGCTCCTTCCCGGTGCCGCTCTCCCCCTCGATGAGGACGGTCGAGTCGGTCGAGGCGACGCGATCGATGAGGTCGAGGACCTTCTTCAACCCGCCGGACGATCCGAGAAGGGAGTCGCCGCCCGCGCGCTCGCGCGCCTCGCGGCGGAGCTGCTCCGCTTCGTGGACGAGGCGGCTTCGCTCGAGGGCGCGCTCGACGCGGACGAGGAGCTCGTCGGGATCGAACGGCTTGGAGAGGAAGTCGGTCGCGCCGTGCTTCATCGCTTCGACGGCGGTGCCGATCGTGCCGTGGGCGGTGACGAGGATGACCTCGATGTCGGAGGAGAGCGACTTCGCGGCCTTGAGGAGGTCGATTCCGTCGATCTCCTCCATCTTGAGGTCGGTGACGACGAGGTCGTAGGGGCCCTCCTGGAGCATGCGGAGGGCCCTCTCGCCGCTCTCGGCGATGTCGACGGAGTATCCCTCCTCGCGCAGCAGCTCGGAGAGGGTGATCCGCATCGACTTTTCGTCGTCGACGACGAGGATGGTGCTCATGCGACCGGGACTTCGATCGTGATTGTCTCCCAGATCGCACTCCCAGGCGCGTCCTTCTCGGCGTTCTCGCGGTAGCTCTCCAGGAGCAGCTCGACCGCGTCCTTGATCATCTCCCGCGCTTCTTTCATGGTCTTCCCCTGTGTGATGGCACCGGGAAGCTCCGGGACGGACGCCAGGATCCAATCGTCCTCGATCGGCTGAAAGACGACCGTGAATTCCCGCTTCGCCCGTCTTGTCTTTGAACTCCGCATGGATTGCGTGCTCCGTGCCCGATGGCATTCTATCCCTCGGCGCGCGCGGCCCGCAAGGTGCAGGCGTGCAGGGGATCCAGTCGGGGCGCGACTCGAAGCCAGACTTCGGCTTTGCGATTGTCGCGAATCAGGGATAGGATCGAAACTTGAGGCGTTGCTCACACCAGGGAGGCCACGATGGCACAAGAGGTCACCGAATCCGAGATGATCCTCGGCCGTCTGGGGATCCTTGAGGCGCAGGTTCGGATCTTGAGGCGGAGACTTGCTGTCTTTGTCTCGTTGACCTGCGTCATGATCGCTGGGTCCGCGGCCATGCTGCTCTTCCGGAAGCACATTCCGGTTGAGGGCAAAGAGCTTCGCCTCTGCGACGAGCAGGGCACCGGAAGAGCGTCGATCGAAATAAGAAGCGATCAGTCCGTTGCCCTGGTGTTGACAGACGCGCATGGCGTCACTTGCGCAAGCCTGTCCGTCACCGCGAATGTGGAGCCGAAGCTGGAACTGAACGAGGGGGCGGGGGTTGCTCACGTCGTCCTGGGAGTACATCCTCCGTATCGAGTGACATCGGGAATTGCCGGTCGTCCGTCTGGAGGATTCATGTCCTCTGAGGAGGCGTACATTCGGCTGTACTGCGGCAACGGCGAACCCAACGCAGGAATGGATGTAACCACGCGAGGATTCGGGGAATTCTGGGTCGGCGGTCTTGACCAGACAAGCTTGAGACTTTCGCCACAACGACTTGCGATCTGGACCGCATCGACATGTCGGGCGCGCTTGGACACCGTGGGGCTGAAACACACGGTTCTCCAGCTCGTCGACGACCAGGGAAAAACCACATGGACGGCGCCGTAGCCAAGTGAGCAACGCCCTGCGCAGGGTATGCAAGATGCGCCGCAGCGTTGATCGCGCGCCCGCACGGGTGTACCATGCCGCGCCTTTTCCACGGAGGTTCCATGCCCGCCGAGACGATCTCTGCCCACGGAGGCACCCTCGTCAACCGCATTGTCTCCGCCGAGCGCGCCGGCGCCCTCCGCGCGCGCGCCGCGACGATGCCGCGCGTCACCCTCTCGCGCTTCCAGTGCTCCGACCTCGAGATGATCGCCATTGGCGGCTTTTCCCCCCTCACCGGGTTCATGGGGAAGGCCGACTACGACTCCGTCGTCGACCGGATGCGCCTCGCCAGCGGCCTCCCGTGGTCGATCCCCGTCGTCCTCGCAGTCGCGGAAGCCCCCAAGGGAACAGAGGTCGCCCTCGCCGACAAGACCGGCCGCGTCCTCGCCACGATGCACGTCGAGGGGACCTTCCACCGCGACAAGCGCCGCGAGGCCGAGAAGGTCTTCCGCACCACCGAGGAGGCCCACCCCGGCGTCGCGAACCTCTACCGCGAGGGGGACCTCTGCCTCGCCGGCGCCGTCGACGTCCTCGATCGCCCCCAACACGACGATTTCGCCGCGCACCGCCTCGATCCCACCGACGCCCGCCGCCTCTTCGCCGAGCGCGGCTGGAAGACCGTCGTCGGCTTCCAGACGCGGAACCCCGTCCACCGCGCGCATGAGTACATCCAGAAGTGCGCCCTCGAAACCGTCGACGGCCTCCTCCTCCACCCGCTCGTCGGCGAGACGAAGGGGGACGACATCCCCGCCGACGTGCGCATGCGCTGCTACGAGGTCCTCCTCGCGAACTACTACCCGAAGGACCGCACCGCCCTCGTGGTGCTGCCCGCCGCGATGCGGTACGCGGGCCCGCGCGAGGCGATCTTCCACGCGCTGATCCGGAAGAACTACGGCTGCACCCACTTCATCGTCGGCCGCGATCACGCCGGCGTGGGGAGCTACTACGGGACGTACGACGCGCAGCGGATCTTCTCCGAGTTCGCCCCCGGGGAGCTCGGGATCGCGCCGATGTTCTTCGACAACACCTTCTACTGCCGCGCCTGCGGCGGAATGGCTTCCACGAAGACCTGCCCGCACGACGCGTCGAACCAGGTGACCCTCTCCGGCACGGCCGTGCGGAAGATGCTCTCCGAAGGGCAGCTCCCGCCGGCCGAATTTTCACGTCCGGAGGTCGCCCGCGTGCTCGTCGAGTCGATGGCCAGGAAGTAGGCTACCATGCAGCCACGTCGCGCCGTCATCACGGGGCTCGGCTGCATCACGCCGTTCGGCGCGGGCGTCCCCGCATACGCCGAGGCCCTCCTCCACGGGAGGAGCGGGGTCGCGCGGATCGCCTCGTTCGACCCGACCCGCCTCCCCGTGCGGATCGCCGCGGAGGCCCGCGGCTTCGACCAGTCGACCGTCGTCGCGGAGAAGGACGCGAAACACGTCCCACGCGTGACTGCCCTCGCGCTCGCCGCCGCAACCGAGGCCCTCGTAGACGCGGGGCTCGCGGAGGGGCTCTCGCTCGAGGAGCGCCGACGCTTCGCCGTGGTCCTTGGCACCGGAGGCGCCGCCGCGGAGTTCATGGAGCGGCAGTACGTCCACTTCTTCCAGGGGGACCTCCGCAAGGCGAGCGTCTACGCCGTCCCGAGCTCGACCCCGGGGACGATCGCGAGCGAGCTGTCGATGCGGTTCCGCCTCCACGGCCCGAGCCAGGTGATCTCGACGGGGTGCACCAGCTCGACCGACGCGATCGGCCTCGCGATGCGGATGATCCGCTGGGGGGACGCCGACCGCGTGCTCGTCGGCGGGAGCGACGCGACGATCACGCCCGCGATGATGGACGGTTTCTGCCTCATGGGCATCCTCTCGTCGCGGTGGAACGAGGAGCCCTCGCGTGCGAGTCGACCCTTCAGCGCCGACCGCGATGGATTCGTGCTCGGCGAGGGGGCGTGGGTCGCCGTGCTCGAGGCGGAGGATGTGGCGCGCGGGCGGGTCCGCGCCGAAGTCGCCGGGTACGGGGCGACCTGCGACGCCTACCACCGCGTGCGACTGGAGGAGAGCGGCGAGGAGCCCTCGCGCGCGATGGCGCTCGCTACGGCGGACGCGGGCATCGCGCCCGGTGACGTGCAGTACCTGAACCTCCACGGCACGTCGACCGTGCTGAACGACCGGATCGAGACCCGCGCCGTGAAGCTCTTCCTCGGCGACCGCGCGAGGCGCGTCCCGATGAGCTCGACGAAATCGATGATCGGCCACCCGCAGGGGGCCTGCGGCGCCGCGGGGCTCGTCGCGACGGTGATCGGCATGGAGAGGGGATGGATCCCGCCGACGATCAACCTCGAGAAGCCCGACCCGGAGTGCGACCTCGACTACGTCGCCGAGGGGGCCCGCCGCACGGCGGTCGACGTGGCCCTCGTGAACACGATCGGCTTCGGGTCGAAGAACGCCGCGCTGGTCGTGAGGAGGCGGTCGTAATGGCATCGCCATCTTGAAAAGCCCCGAAGGGGCGCGCCAGGACAGCCAGGGGCGAAGCCCAATGGCACTAAACGAACGGCTCGTCGAGGCGTCCGCCGTCAACAGGTGGTAGGGCTCGGCCCAACGTACCCCAACAGGTCGCCCCGGCCCCGGCAAATTCGGCGTTCGTTTAGTGCCATTGGGCGAAGCCCCTGGACCCGATGGTGTCGTCGAATTGGGAGCCCTGAAAGGGCGAACCATGCGGTCGAGGGCGATGGATCGCCCTTTCAGGGCTCCCGATCGGCACAATGCCCATTTCCCAGGGCTGCGCCCTGGGCTCTCTTGGATCGCCCCTTCGGGGCTTGTCTTTCTGGCAATGGGCCGTGATGGACCTCCTCCTCCGCAACAGGCGACACACCCCAGAGCTCATGGACGACCCTTCGGTCTCTCCGGAGCGGATGGCCGACGGCCTTCGCTTTATCGAGTGGGCGAACCGCTGGCTCGGCGGCACGCGCGCGTTCCTCTCGCACGTGGAGCGCTTCTCGGCGCGCTGGGAACGCGGGCGGCCGATCACCTTCCTCGACGTCGGGACCGGCGCGGCCGACCTCCCGCGCGCCCTCGCGGCGTGGGGGCGCGAGCGCGGCCATGACGTGCGCGTCGTTGCGCTCGACCTCTCCGCCCCCGTCCTCGCCTACGCGCATCAGGCATGCCGCGGAAATGACCGCGTGGCCCTCCTCCGCGGAAATGCCCTCGCGCTGCCGTTCGCGGACCGCAGCGTCGACTACGTCTGCTCGTCGATGTTCTTCCACCACCTGAGCGACGAGCAGATCGTCGCCGTGCTCCGCTGCTACGACCGCGTCGCGCGGAGAGGGATCCTCGTGAACGACCTCTTGCGCCGCGTGCGCGCGTACCTGTGGATCCGCCTCATCGCCCCCTTCTCGGGAAGCGACCTGGTCCGCCACGACGGGCCGGTCTCGGTACTGCGAGGGTTCCGCGTCGGGGAGGCGGATGCGCTCGCGCAGAAGGCAGGACTGCCGTGGCTCCGCGCGCAGGTCCACTTCGGCCACCGCTTCGTTCTCGGAGGGGAGCGGCCATGACGCGCATCGCGGTCATCGGAGGAGGGCCGGCGGGGGCCGCCGCGGCGATCACGCTCGCGCTCCGTGGGCGCGATGTCGTCGTCTTCGAGAAGGGCCTCTCGACGAGGCGAAAGGTGTGCGGGGAGTTCTACAGCCCCGAGTGCTGGGGGGACCTCGAGGCCCTTGGCGCGAGGGGTGCCGTAGAGCGCCTGCGGCCGCGCCTCGTCCGGCGCGTCGTGCTCTCCGCCCCGTCCGGCGAGACGTCGTTCCCGTTTCGCCAGGTCGCGGGCGAGTCGCCCTTCGCGCTTGATCGCCGCGCCCACGACGAGGCGCTCCTGGCGCGGGCTTTGGAGGTCGGCGTCGACGTGCGACAGGGAGTCGACGTGCGGCGCGTGGGCGACGATTGCTCTGTCGAGGGGGAGCCGTTCGACCTGGTCATCGACGCGAGCGGGCGGCACCCGGTGACGCGGGCGGGCGACCCGGTGCCGGACGTGAAAGGACGTCCGCTCGGATTTCGCGCGACGTTCGACGGGTTCGGTCTCGCGCCCGAGGCGGTGGAGCTGCACGTCGTCGCGGGGGCCTACGTCGGAGCGGTCGAGGTCGAGGCGGGCCGCACGAACGTCTGTTTGCTCACGACGCCGGGAAGGGCGCGGGAGGCCGCGGGAAACTCCGACGAGCTGCTTGCGCGGATTGCGGCGGAAAACCCTGCGCTTCGGGATCGTCTCCGCGTCGCGAAGCGAACATCACCGTGGGATGCGGTGGGCGCGGTCGCCTCTGGGTTTCGCGGCACGCGCTCGCGGACGGCGCTTTGCATCGGCGACGCCGCGGGGACCGTGGAGCCGTTCTCGGGCGAGGGGATCGCGATGGCTCTCCGTGGAGGGCGTCGTCTGGCGGAGGCGATCCTCGCGCACGGGGAGGCCGCCGCCGCGCGCTTCGAGCCCGCCTGGCGCCGCGAGCTTCGCCCCCGCGTCTGGACGGGGCGGGCGCTCAACCTCTTCGCCACGCGGCCGCACCTCGCCGGGGTGCTCGTACGGCTGGTCGACAGGCGCCCCTCTGTGGGAGAATGGCTGGTTCGCGCGACGCGATAGCATCAGGACGAAATGGCCGTCAGCCCCGAAGGGGCGTCTCACGAAAGCCAGGGGTGAAACCCCTGGAATGATACGAGGACGTGAGTCTTGGAGCCCTGAAAGGGCGACACATATCGAACGATTGGATGCCGATTCCAGGGCCTTCGGCCCTGGCTGTCCTGAGGCGCCCCTTCGGGGCTGACGGGAGTTCCGTCCAGGTGTGATCCGATCCGGAGTCGGGACTTGGATTCGCTCTTCAAGCCGTTCATCAACCTCGTCCTCCGCTTCCCCTACCCGGCGGAGTTCCTCCTCCTCCTGGCGTGCGGACTCGGGCTCCCGATCCCGGAGGAGGTCACCCTCATCACGGGCGGCTACATCTGCTGGAAGTACAAGAACTCGCTCTGGGCCACGATCGTCATCTGCATGGGGGCGATTATCCTCGGCGACTACCTGATGTTCCTGCTCGGCCAGCGGTACGGGAAGCAGGTCCTTCGCGCGAGGTGGTTCCGCCGGATGCTGACGCGCCGGAAGCTGGCGCGGGTGACCCTCTACTTCCGTCGCTTCGGCGTGAAGACGGTCTTCTTCGCGCGCTTCTTCGCGGGAATCCGCGTCCCCGTCTATTTCATCGCTGGCGCGCACCGGATGCGATCCCTCAAGTTCATCTGGCTCGACTTCCTGGGCGCGCTCCTCTCGGTCCCGATCTCGATCTGGGCGGGGAGGCACTTCGGGAACGACATCGAGCACGCGATCAAGGTGATGAAGAAGGTGAAATTCGAGCTCGCGATCGCGATCCTCGCCGGGGCGCTCGTCTACGCCCTCTATCTCTACTTCACGAAACCGCGGCGCCAGGCGAAGTCGGAGGACGAGGCCATCCTCAAGGAAACCCCGCTGCCGTAAGGGGTGCATGATCGCCCTGGCAGCGCTCTGTCGCCCGCTCCGCGGGCTCGTGCTGGTGCGCACGCGTCGTCGTCTGCGGGCTGACGCCCGCAGCTATTCCCTGCCGCCCGCTTCGCGGGCTGGAACAAAGCCGGGCGGAGCGGGGTGGAGGGAAGCCCGCGAAGCGGGGTGGAGGGAAGCCCGCGGAGCGGGGTGGAGGGAAGCCCGGGGAGCGGGCGGCAGGCAATAGCCTGCGGCGTCAGCCGCAGGTCTCGGACGCACCACGACGACATCGAGCCCGCGCAGCGGGCGACAGAGCGCCTCGATGACGTTTGCCAACTGCGATCATGGACGATGCCGTCAGGTGACGGTTGACCCGTGGATCAGCCGCCGCTAGAATTCCGCGGCCCCTGGCAGGGCCATTCCTGCGGGGCTCAGCACCTTGCCGACCTCTGCGACGAGGTCGGACGATGCCGGCGTAGCTCAGCCTGGTAGAGCAAGGGACTCATAAGCCCTGGGTCGGGGGTTCAAATCCCTCCGCCGGTATCCCGCCAAGCAAGGCTGGCAAGGCCAGCCGTGCTGGTCAGTGCCCCGTCTCGCTGCCCCCGGGCGTCGGCGGCGAAGGCTGCGGGTGCGGCCCCTTCTGCCCCTTCAACTCCCTCTCCTCGTCGCGCTCCAGGTACCCGACGACCGTGTCCATGAACGTCCAGATCTGGTTTTCGCCCCCCGTGACGTACTCGTACGCCGAATACACCAGCGAGAGGAGCGGCACCCCGATCGCGACGGTGAGGATCAGGATCACGAGCAGGCTCTTCGCCTCCCGCCGTTTCCCCGGGGACATCTTGTTCCACGAGGCCTTCACGTCGTGGAGGACCTGGACGGGGAGCGGCGCGTTCGCGAGGGCCTCCTTCTTCGCCCCCTCCGCCTTCCGGTCCCGCATCGCCGGGTCAAGCTGGCGGAAGTAGTGCGACAGCTCGTCCAGGTTGAACGGCTTCCGCAGGAGGCCGTACGCCCCGTTCTTGTACCCCTCCTGGATCTCCTGCGTGCTCGCCTCGCCCGTCATCATGATCGGCAGCGTCTTCGGGCTCGCCTTCCCCAACGCGCGCACCACCTCCATGCCGAGCATCCCCGGGAGGTGGAGGTCGACGAGCGCGATGTCGTACGGCTTCTCGCGCCGCGCGATCTGTCCGAGCGCCTCCCTGCCCGTCCCGAAGCTCTCCACGCGGAACCCCGCGGCGAGGAGGTGCCCCTCGACCATCGAGCGGATCCCCTCGTGGTCGTCGACGACGAGGACGGAGAGGGACTCTCTCGCGATCCCCTCGTCGAGGAGCTCGAGCGCGGTCCGGAGCTCGTTCGAGGTGAACGGCTTCCCGAGGAGGCGCACGCGCCGCCCGAGGAGCGCCTGCACGCTCGCCTCGGTCGCCTGCCCCGACATGAAAACGACGGGGAAGTCGGGCCGCTCCTTCCGCATCCGCTCGAGGAGGGTCGGCCCGTTCATCCCGGGGACCTGGATGTCGAAGATTGCCGCGTCATAGCGGGTGTGGGCGGTCGCCGCCGCGGCCTTGTTCCCGTCGTCGAAGGCGTCGACGTCCCAACCGTCGGCCTCCACGAACTGCCGCACGACGTCCTGGATCACCTTGTCGTCTTCCAGCAGGATCAGTTTTCGCGCCGCCGCCATCCTCGCCTCACTCCTTCAGGAAGAGCCCCAGGCTCGCCGTGAACCCATGGAGGAAGTTCTTTCCGCCCACCGGGCCAATCTCCCCCGCGCAGAAGAACCCGGCGAAGGGGAACTCGCCGATCGTGTCGCGCACGAGGATCGAGTCGTGATCGGGGACGCCGTAGAGTCGCTCTCCGCGGCCGTTGCACGAGAAGAGGACGGCGCCGTCGACCTTCCCCGCCCCCTCCGTCGCGCGGAAGTCCTCGAGGAGCGTCTTCAGGTCCTCGCGCGCCGCGTCGGCGTCCCGCACGTGGAACTGGATCGTCTGCCCCTTGCGGAAGAGGTCCCCCGCCGCGATCGACCCCTCCTCCTGATCGATGCCCATGACGTTCTTGATCAGGAAGTCGCCCTGCTTGAACGTCTCCTGGCTCTCGTTGATCACGCGGCCGATGTGGAGGCCTCGCCGCATCCGCGCCAGCTCGCTCTCGGGGAGCTGCTCGACCATCTCCTGCAGCACGGCGAGGGCAGGCTTGCCGCCGAGCTTCGCGATGACGTTCTCTCTCGCCTCCGTGATCACGAGGTGCTTCCCGATAGGGCGGCACCCCTGCGCGACGAGGGAGCGGTAGCGGAAGCCGCCGGAGAGCGCCACGCCGACGGCCCCTTCCCTGCGGACGCCGCCCTCGGTGAAGAGGACGTGCGTCCCCGGCGCGGGGCCGCCGCTCGCGTTTCCCCCCGCGGCCGGCGCTCCCAGCGCGTCGATCTCGTGCAGGACCCGCTCGACGTCGATCGAGTACGGGTCGGCGAGGAGGAGGAATACGGAACCGGGGGGCGCCTCGACCCGCCCCTTCCAGAGCTCCCCGGGCGAGGTCGCCTCCAGCTCTTCCTGCGTGAAGGCGAACGGCTGGACGCGCGTGCCGGGCATCTCCGCGGCGAGCGCGACGACTGCGGGGATCCCCTCGTGCTCGGCCCCTCCGCCGATGAGCCCCTCGCCAGTGCAGCCGATGAGGGTGCGGGCGCCGACGGCCGCGCGCAGCTTCTCGACACGCGCGTCGATCCCCTCCTTCGCGTGGTCCACGCTGATGAAGAGGAGGGTGAGGTCGGGGCGTACGCCGGAGGCACGGAGCCGATCCGTACACTCGGCGAAGGCCTTGGCGGAATCCTCTTCGCGGCTGGCGACTGAGACGAAGTGCATGGGTCTGATCTCGTGACGGCGCGAGTATACCGTCCGGAATGAGCAAGTCTCAATGCGCAATGAGCATGTAAGACCAAAGTTCTCAACCGTTCAGGTCAAGCCTCCAATGGACGGCACTTGACCCGAACGGTTGAGAACTTGGAACTTACATGCTCATTGCGAGTTGAGTCTTGAAACTTCGCCCCGGTACCGCGTCGGATCGGCAACCCCCGCTTCGACGAACCCCTTCCGGCGCAGCTCGCACGAATCGCACCCGCCGCACGCTCCGCCGTCGGTCGCGGGATCGTAACACGAATGCGTGAGCGCGAACGGCACGCCCAGCTCCGCGCCGCGGCGGACGATCTCCGCCTTCGTCATCCGGAGGAGCGGCGTGCGGACATGGAAGCGCGCCTTCCCCTCCACCCCCGCCTTCGTCGCGAGGTTCGCCAGCCGCTCGAACGCCTCCACGAATTCCGGGCGGCAGTCCGGGTAGCCGCTGTAGTCGAGGGCGTTCACGCCGAGGAAGATCTCCTCCGCGCCGAGGACCTCTGCCCAGCCGAGCGCGAGCGCGAGGAAGAGGGTGTTCCGCGCGGGGACGTAGGTGACGGGGATCCCCTCCGCCATCTCCGCAGCCGATCGCCCCTTCGGGACGGCGAGATCGGCCGTGAGGGCCGACCCGCCGATCCCTCGCAGGTCGACGTCGATCACGAGGTGCCGCGCCGCCCCCGCCCAGCGCGCGATCGCCTCCGCCGCCGCCAGCTCGTGCGCGTGCCGCTGGCCGTAGCGGACGGTGAGGGCGTGCGTCTCGAGCCCCTCCGCGCGCGCGATGGCGAGCGCAGTGCTCGAGTCGACGCCCCCCGACAGCAGGACGACCGCCCGCGCCAACGCTATCTCCCGGGCCCGCCGCCCTCGGGACCGCCCTCCGGCCCGCCCTCGCCGCCGCCATCGGGCGGCTTCGGCTGCTTCATCTCGTCCTCGGCGTAGGTCGCCTTCTTCACCACCTGCAGCGTCTCGGGGTCGATCTTGTAGATCGTGCTCCCGCGGACGACGTAGAGGGCGTTGCCGAGCGCGCAGATGCTCGCGGGCTGCATCGGCCCCGGCCGCATCCCACCGCCGGGGCCGCTCCCCTGGCCGTTGCCGCGAGGCTGCTTCGGCGGCTTGTCTCCGTCGTCGCCAGTCGCCGGGACCGCCACCCAGACAGCGAGCGCGGCCGCCAGGGCGAGCACGGGCAGGAAACTCTTCCTCATGCGTGTGGCTCCAAAGAGAGGTGAAGTCTCGACGGCCCAGAGAACGGACGAGCGGCACGACGACGCATGATGGTCCCGCAAGATCGTCTCAACGGCCGGTGGACAGATTGTGGAAAGTCGACCTAACGTCAATTGGATTCGCGAGCTGCGCTACCCGGGGCCGGTGGAGGAGTCCCGGGGTCGCATTCCCCTCCCCAGCGGGCATACCCGCCCGGATCGTGCCATCCGGCGAAAGAATCGGGCACCTCACCCGGGTGGGCCTCTCGCAATCTCCGGAGGATTGCCTGTGGAGAATCGGTCGAATCCTGTCTACAGCGGCCTCGGGCGGTTCTCCAGCTCGATGGGGATCGGCGTCTTGCGGATGCAGGGCCCCTCGCCGCCGGGGACGACGACCGCGCAGCGCGCCTCGCCCAGGCAGTAGCGGAGGCCGACCGTCTGGAGGGTCTGCCTCTTCACGTCGAAGACGTCGATGTAGGTGAGCGGGCGGATGTAGAAGTGGACCGTGACCAGGTCCTTCGTCGCGGAGGCGTTTCCCTGGCGGTGGATGTCGCCGAGGTGGACCTCGCCGACGGCGTCCTCGCCGTTCACCATCTTCCGTCGCTCCTCGACCACGGCATGTCCGGGGACGCGGCCGTCGTCGACGCGCGCGAACAACTCGGTCTGCAGCTCGCCCTGGCAGACCTGGAGGGCTCCGAACGAGCCCCCGTGGTTGTGGATGATCGTCCGCTGCCCCGGTTTCCAGTTGAGGCAGAGGGCCTCGAGGCGCGACGTGCGGCAAAGGAGGTGGCGCGCGTACATCTCGCCGCAGAACTTCGTGTGCTGCTCGAGCATCGACCGGCGCAGGACCACTCGGTCGACAAGGTCCCGCAGGGTCTCGAGGTTGAGCCTCTCCTCGGGCAGCTCCGTGACGGTGTCGACGAGCTCGGCCAGCGAGATCGCCGGCGCGCCCGTCCCGATGCGGACGGTCCCGTACCCGGACATGGCGGTCCTCCCGGTGGCGGTCGGGGGTTGATCCTAGTCCTACAACGCTACTGTGGCGAACAGCCCCGAAGGGGCGAAATGAATTAGCCCAGGGCGCAGCCCTTATCTTTACCCGGATCTTTTCAGGAGCCTCGCAACCCAAACCGGTGGAATACTTTCCAGCGGGAGACTTGCGGCCGGCGTGCGCGCGAAGGGGAAAAGCCCTCCCTGCACTTGCCTTC
>Ga0082335_1000764_pt1 | contig 76766 bp, 69 predicted proteins | sample Subgrocontami58m_FD_72375 | JGI IMG/M metagenome (GOLD analysis project Ga0082335, IMG submission 72375) | Subsurface groundwater microbial communities from S. Glens Falls, New York, USA - GMW37 contaminated, 5.8 m (SPADES assembly) (version 2) ... | reverse complement strand
CCCCCTCGACCCCCACCAAGGCTGGGCCTTGGATGCCAACCGATCGCGGTCCAGGGGCCGTGCCCCTGGTGGGTTCGAAGGGCGAAGCCCTCGCGGGGTTTGGGGCAGTGCCCCAAGGCTTGCTTTCCGTCCCCCGATTGCCCTGAGTCGGTCAGCCAAGTTCACCCGACCGCCAATCCGTGGCACAGAGCCCGTCCCCGAACCCATAACCCGGAGACAACGCGATGCAATTCGGCTTCAGCCTGCCCGTGCGCGGCGAACTCGCGACCTATGATGGTATCGTCGCCATGGCCCGCACCGGGGAACGACTGGGCTTCACCTCTGCAACCATCGCGGACCATATCGTGTTCCCGACCGTCGCGCATTCCCAATACCCCTACGATGCGACCGGGCGCCATCCGAGCACCGGGGATGCCATCGAACCACTCAGCCTGATGGCCTTTGTCGCCGGCAGCACCAAGACGTTACGGCTGGTCACCAGTGTCCTGATCCTGCCCTACCGCAATCCGGTGCTGGCTGCGAAGATGGTCGCCTCGATCGACGTGCTTTCGCGCGGCCGGGTCACCTTGGGGGTCGGCGTCGGCTGGCTGCGGGAGGAGTTCGAGGCGCTCGCCGCGCCGGATTTCGACAAGCGTGGGGCGGTCAGCGACGAATATATCGCAATCTTCAAGAAGTTGTGGTCTCCGGGCCCGGTCGAGCACAAGGGGCGGTTCTACAGCTTCGGTCCTCTGCGCGCGGAACCTTTGCCGGTGCAGAAGCCGCACCCACCGATCTGGATCGGCGGGCACAGCCAAGCCGCGATCCGGCGAACCGCTCGCTACGCGGATGGCTGGAACCCGCTGGGCACGGTCGATACCGCCGAACTACGCCCACCCGAGTTCTCAGCCATGTTGGACGACCTGAAGCGCACGACCGAGGCGGCGGGCCGCGATTACCACGACATCGCGATTGCCTTCGTGGCGAGACTGCGGGAAACCGCCCAGCCGATCGGGGCGAACGACCGCATGCCGTTCTCGGGTTCGGCCGAACAGATTGTGGAGGACACTGAAACCTACCGCCGCCTGGGGGTAACGCATCTGAGTTTCGATTTCCGCCGCCCGACCTTGCCCGAGACGTTGGAACGGATGGAATGGTTCGCCCGCGAGGTCATGCCTGCAACGCGGCGGTAGCGGATCGTGCCAGTAATTGGCACGGTCGGCGGACGCGCTGCGCTGCCATATCGACAATGACGGCAACGCCCTTTTGACACACCGCCAACCCACCGCCCGCTTGGCCTCTCCCAGAGGCCAAGCGGGGAGGGGTCGTCCGACGAACCTGCCTATACCGTGGCCTTCCGCGCGGCGATCCAGGACGACACTTCGTCGTAGTAGTTGGCGATATAATACTCGGCGATGTCATCGGCGGTGGTGTTCCAGACACCATCATGCCCAAGAATATACCGCAACGCCTCATCGAGATACTTAGCCGCGCTCGGCCGCCCGATATTGTGCGGATGCAGCGAGAGGCACATCACGCGGCCACTTTCCGCGCCTTCCCGGTAGAGTGTGTCGAACTGGTCCTTGATCATCTGCAGGAAGTAGTCGGCGTCACGGTTCCAGGCCAACATGCCGGCGTCGTTCGTCTGCCCGGTATAGGGAACGTAGATGAATTTCTGACCGCCGCGCACATTGATCGGCCAGGGCTGGTCATCGATGATCCAGGACGTGTGATAGAGGCAACCGGCCTCCGCCATCAGGTCGTCCGTCCTGACGGTGTATCCGGCCCCGCCGCCGAGCCGGCCCTTGAGGCGCTTACCGGTGGTTTTATGCAGGTGGGTGATGAAATCCTGCCAGTAGGCCTGTTCCTGTTGCTCAGTGTAGTCGTAGATCGGACGGCTGTTGTAGAGCCCATGCGCCATGTAGTCCCAGTCGGCGGCGATCATGGCGTCCTTTATTTCCGGAAAGTGATCAAGTATTTCCAGGTTGAGGCAGCAACAGGCACGAACCTTGTGCCTGTTCAGGACATCCAGCATGCGCCAGAACCCAACGCGATTGCCGTAGTCCATACGCGCATAGTGCGGGATGTCGGGCTGGGTCGGCCGACTTTCCGGCATGTACTCGAAGAATTCCATGTTCGGCGCAACCCAGAACGCGACGCGTGCGTTACCAGGCCATTTGATGATGGGACGTTCTGTGATGGGTGCGTAGTCGAATCGGCCGGGTGCGAGAGTCATGGTATGGTCTCCGCTCGCCTGCGATCAGGCGGAATATTTGGGCGAAACAAGGCAGGGACGACCAGAACGGTTCCGGTTTGACTGGAAACGGAATACCGCACCGGCTCTTGATTGAAGCGCATGGTCCGCATGCTGTTTCGTCCTAGCCCGCTTGTGCCTTGAACCAGTCGATGATTTCACCGCCGGTCGCCTTCCAGACACCCTGATGGGCGCAGATATGGCCAAGCACCTCGTCCAGGTGCCGGATGCGCCAGGGCTGACCCATGATCCAGGGATGCAGGTGCAGCACCATCAGGCGCCCGGTGGTCGCGCCGTCGGCGTAAAGGCCATCGAACCAGTCGCGCCACATCAGGTTGACCTCGTTGATGGTCCGACGGCCGTGGAGGTGGATATAATTGTCGTCAAGATATTGGTTCACCCCAAGCGAGTAGAGTTCCCCGGTCTTGGGCGTCATCTTGTAGGGCTGCTCGTCGTTGCCCCAGTCGCAGACATAGCGAATGCCCTCGGCGGCGAGGAGATTGGGCGTGTTGGGCGTTTCCTGGAAGTCAGGGCCGGACCAGCCGATCGGGCACTTGCCGGTGGCTTTTTCGACGGCATCGATCGAGTCGCGGATGTATTGCCGTTCCTCCGCTTCGGACATGCCGATATGGATGATACGCCGGCGGCTCAAGCCATGTGCGATGAACTCGGCGTCCCGCTTCTGGCCTTCCTTAATCAGGAACGGGTAGTGGTCGGCGATGGCCTTGTCGAGCGCCAGGGTGGGCTTGATGCCATACTTGTCCAGCACCGCGAGCACACGGAAGATCCCGACACGGTTGCCATATTCGTGGTTGCCGTAGCCACCGATGTCTGGAAAGGCCGGCTGATTGCCGGTCCACAAACCCTCGGGGCCGCCCATGGGCGTTACAGGCAGAGGCGCATTGGCCGGCACCTCCCAGTCCCAGTGCTCCAGATTGACGATGACAGCCAGGGCGACTCGGGCGTTGTCAGGCCATCGCAGGATGGGACGCGTGACGATGGGGGACCATGGATAGAAATCCTGATCCATCCCATGGCTTCGATTTGCGGGCATTGCTCCACTCCTCTCCGTTCGTGCCGATGCGGTGGTGTCCGGCATGGCATACTGGGTTGCCTGTGGCCGTCCGTGAAGATGTGGGAGCAACCGGCCCACCTGGGTCGGCCGCCCCACCGATCCCTCCACGGACAAACCCTCTACGGAAGCCGGCGCGAACTGAACCGCCGCCCGGACGGGGTCAGGCGGTGCCGATCACCACCCACAACGGATCGGCTTGCGGTGGTGTCGATGCTTGTTGGGTGACTGCGCCAAAGCCGGCTGCCCGCATGTAGGCGCTGACCAGACGCTGCTGGTCCGGTCCCGAGAATGCCTGCCAGATCGCGACCGCCTTGGTGGGAAAGCATCGGTTGGAGAACGACACCACGAACGAACCGCCAGGCCGCAGAACGCGCCTAACCTCCCGGAACACATCCACCGGGCGTTGCAGATACTGCACCGACACGCAAAGGCAGACACTGTCGAACAGGCCATCACCCAGCTCGAGGGCAGGCTCGACGTTCAGGTCTTGCACGAACCATCGCGACAGCCGCGGGTTCGCGGCAAGCTCCTCTGCGTTCATGCCGTGGCCAATGACGGAGGCATAGGTTACCTCCTCCGGTAAATGGCTCACCCAACTGCTCATGAGATCCAGCACGGTGCCGCCTTGTGGCAGGATATCCCGATACACCCGCGTCACCGCGGCGATGGCCATGTCATCGATATGGGTGACAAACCGTGGATATTCATAGAATTCAGCGTCCGGTGACGGGTCCGCTTTGTCGAACGCCGCCGGTGGCAATCCTGGCAATTGTTCCATGGTGCGGCATACTGACGACATCCGGCCGATTTGACAAAATCGGCCGGGTCGGATGGCTGGCGGTAAGCGGCAGACCCAGAGTCTGCGCATTGCCTGATCGGCACGGACAATCGGACATGGATTGTCCGTCCCAACCAATAGCCTTGAACCTAAACCTTCCGGCAAACCTATGCGCGTTGGTAGCCGCGGCAAACCAGGCGCACCCGATGGCTGATCTGGTCACGAACATGCTGCGGCATTGGGGTCGAGCCGCTGGCCTGCTTCCATTCCGGTGACTCGACCACACCTGGCGCCACGAGGTGATAGAGCGCCACGTATTTCGTATTGCCGCCGCTCGCACGGAAACGGCGTGCGCAGAGTACCCCGGGAACGCTGGCCAGCGCCGGCAGATGTTCATTATCATACCAGGCGTTGAATGCGGCTTCGACGGCAGCGCTTGGCGTCATGCCGACCAGCAGCAAGCCGCCGGCATTGGTCGGCGCGGTCGCATTGCCTGGAACGAGTTGCTCGCCTTCATAGCGCAGAATCCGCTCAACCTTCCCGGTCACCCGCTTCGACCATGGCGACAGGTTCTCGCCACCAATCGCCCGATAGGCCGGGCCTTGCAGCACCGCGAGGCTGTCGAGGTCGTAGGTCGCGACCGATAGCCGCGGGTTTTCGGCGCCGATCCATCGTTGCAGGGTCAGAAAACCCGGCACGCGCTGGCGCTCGGGGACATGCTCGGTATCATACCAATCGTTGAACTCGCCAGCGTCGACATTCGAGAAATCCATCGCCGCGATCAGCGCCGCTTTCGTCATGACCGTTCCTCCTGTTGTTGGCAGCTTTCGACGCAAGTAAAGCCGCGCCGAGCGCCCGGTCGAAGCGATCGAGCCCTTATATCCTAGGCCCGATGGGCCAACGCCAAAAGGGGGTTAGGTCTGGCCTGGCCGATCATAAGAACGGGGCACGACGCATTATTCGCAATCGAGGGCCATGGCCTCAGGCGACGGGGATAACGTCGGGCCGATGGATGACTGGACGCGCCTGTTCCTTCCGGACAGGATTGGCGCAGCGCGCGCCGACGAGCGATCGCAACCATCGGAGGCCAGATCATGCCCGCCAGTCTATCATCCCAGCAGGTCTCCCAGTACCGCCAGGACGGGTTCCTGTTTCCCATCGACTGCCTGACACCGGAAGAGGTACGGTATTATCGCGGTTGCTTGGAGGATTTCGAGCGTGACCAGGGCGACACGTTCGGAAGACTGCCCAATCTGGTGCGATCAAAGTCCCATTTGCTGTTCACCTGGATGGACGCGCTGGTGCGCCATCCGAAAGTGCTAGACGCGGTGGAAAGCCTGATCGGGCCCAACATCCTGATCTATCACCTGACGTCCTGGCTCAAGGAACCGAACGATCCGTCCCATGTCTCCTGGCATCAGGACGGCACGTATTTCGCGCTGGAACCCTATGAGCAAATCACCGCCTGGATCGCGCTGACGGACGCCACGCCGGAGATGGGGTGCATCAAGATCATTCCGGGCAGTCAGGTCATCGGCCAGCGGCCGCACAGGGATACAGCCACACCCGGCAACCTGCTGTCACGCGGACAGACGATCGACCATCCGCTGGACTACACGAAATACGTGATGATGCCGCTGCAGGCCGGGCAAGTCTCTCTACATCATACGCATATCGTGCATTCCTCCGACCCGAACCGGACGAACCAGCGGCGTATCGGCATCGGCGTCAGCTATATTCCAACACATTGCCGGCTGATGAACGACGTGCGGGTCACCGCGGCGCTGGTGCGCGGGCGCGATGAATATGGGCATTTCGACCTCGAACCACGGCCGACGGGTGACTTCGATGCCGGGTCGCGGGCCGCTCATGCAGAGGCCGTGGATCGGTTCTTTGAATCCAACCGGCTGTTGGTGGCTCGCCGCAAGGCGGGGAATATCGGGATCTGATCGTCCGATCCGTTCCGCTTCCCTGACAGGACCCGACACCGTCCGTGTCGGGTCCGATATCAGCATGACAATTGACCCACCGCTTCAGTTCAACTTCAGGTCCGTGATGTTGCGAGGATCCGGCTGCAACACCCCGCGTTCCACCCGCGTGACCAGGTCGACCAGCCGTTCATTGGCGCGCGCCGCCAACCCGACCTTTTCGCCTTCGCGCACCACGAACCCGTTCAGGAACTCGATCTCGGTGCGCCGTCCCTTCATGATATCCTGCCCCATCGAAGGCCGTTGCCCCGCCGAACCGCGCGGCTGGGTCCGTAGACGTTCCTCGTAACGCGCAAGGGCCTCCGGATCGCCCTCACCGGCACCGGCAACGACGTCCGGCGGCAGATGGTTGATTTCCTCAAGCCTGTAGCCGAGAGCCTGGCCAATCCGGATCGCCTCGGCGGCCAGGCGAGCCTGGAACCGGCGGATCGTTTCGTCTTGCGCCATCTGCGCGCCGGACAGGCCGGTGCAGGCAGAGACCCCGTTCCCCATCGAATTGGTCACTAGCTTCGACCAGCGCTCGCCCCAAAGATTGTCGGTGGCCTTGGCGCTGTCGGCATGCGAGACGAGCCGACATACTTCGTTGGCGCGATCGGTGATGCGGCCATGGATTTCGCCGGTTCGGTAGACCGTATGCGCGGCTCCGCCCTTGAGTCCGCCGCGGTGGATATGACCCGGGTCGACAAGGCCGACGGCGATATTGCTGGCGATGCAGCCCATGACCCGGCCCCAGCCCATCACCTCGGCGATCGTGGCCTCGTTCATGCAATTCTGTAGTGACACGACGTAAGCGCCGGAGGTCAAATACTGCCGGATTAGCCGCGTGGCCCAGGCGGTGTCATAGGATTTCACGCAGACGAAGGCGATGTCGAAGGGCGTCTCCTTGCTGATCTGCTGGACTTCGGTGAGGTGCAGCGCACGGGCGCGAACGGTGAACGGCTCCTCCCCCTGGTGGTGGGTGATCCGCAGGCCGTTCGTCCGGATCTCCTCGACATGCTCGGGCCAAGCATCGATAAAGGTGACATCCTCCCCGGCCCGCGCCATATGCGCGCCAGTGTAGCCGCCGACCGCCCCGGTACCGACGATGGCAATCTTCTTGCCCATTTATTCCCCCTCCAAACCGCTATCCTGGCACGATCCTAGGCCCCACTTGCGTCGCCCCGCAATCAGGATGGGCTCGGTTCGTAAGGCCGCCTCCCTCTCGGTCGATACACCGACGCACATGACAGCAGCGACCAGCGCCGATGGGTTGCTGGACAACAGCGCGTGCCTGGGAGCATCGTTGACCATCGCGCTGGTAGAAGTGACGTCAGAGGACGAAGCCGACCCTGGCAAGGAGAGGGGCCGTCCACGAGGAGGTGGCAGGTTACGATACCGGCGCGGAACAACGCGGCGCCGCTTGCGGGGGTCGGAACCGTCGCGCGGCAACGGCTGGAGGGGTTTCACCCTGACTGGAAACGGCAAACCGCTCTGGCATTCTGTTTTGTCGCATGAGTCACATGCTGTTGTGTTCGGCTCAGCGTGATCATGCTCTAGGGGAGGAAGGCATGTCCATCATCGTCGGCGAAGGTGATTATCGTTACGAACAAGTCGATAATTGGGCGAAAATCCCCCCGGGATGGTCGTTGCGCGAGGTCGGCGCGGTGGGCGTCGACAAGCAGGACAACGTATACGTCTTCAATCGTGGCGAGCATCCGATGATGGTGTTCGACCGCGACGGCAATTTCCTGCGCGCCTGGGGCGAGGGGCTGTTCCCGCGCGCGCACGGCCTGCACATGGCACCCGACAACACGGTGTTTCTTACCGATGACGGCGACCACACCGTCCGCCAATGCACCCTGGACGGCAAAGTCCTTCTCACGCTTGGCATCCCCGGCAAACCGGCTCCGTTCATGAGCGGGGAGCCGTTCCACCGTTGCACCCATACCGCTCTATCACCCCAGGGTGACATTTATGTGTCCGACGGCTACGGCAATGCGCGCGTGCATAAATACGCACCCGATGGCCGGAAGCTGATGTCTTGGGGTGAGTCCGGCACCGCGCCGGGCCAATTCAACCTGGTGCATAATATCTCGTGCGACCCGGATGGCTGGGTCTATGTCGCCGACCGGGAGAACCATCGCATCCAGGTGTTCGACGGCAACGGCCGTTACGAAACGCAGTTCAACAACTTGCACCGCCCGTGTGGCATGTTCATGCCGTATTGCTCTTGCCCGATCTGTTACGTGGGCGAGTTGGGACCGGCGACCCGCACCAACCGCAATTATCCGAATCTGGGGCCGCGGCTGTCGATTATCGACAACAAGGGCAACCTGCTGGCCCGTATCGGCGGGCAGCATCCGGGCACCGGGCCAGGGGATTATATCGGCCCGCACGGTCTGACGGTGGACTCGCACGGTGACATTTATATCGGCGAAGTGTCACGAACGTTATGGCCGCAATATTGGGCGGACCAGCCGGTGCCCGACGATGTCCGCGTGCTGCGCAAGTTGCGGAAAATCAGTTGACGTCGAAACGGTGCCGCCGCGTCACAGAAGGCGCGGCGGCCCGACCGTTACAGTCAGGGTCCGGTTTCCCTCACCCCACGATGCGCGGCAAAACCTTGTCGGTCAGCATCCGGAATGAGCGACCGCTCATGGGCGCCGCCATCAGGTAGGTCATACCGATCTGCCCGGCGAACGACTGGATCTGGTCGACCACGCTCTCCGGGGTGCCATGGATCATGACGTCGTCCAGATAGTAGTCGACCGGGTCCTTGCCGCCGAAATCCCGTGCCGGCCCCTGGCGCACATTGTCGGCGTGCTTCGGGCCGACATAGGAGGCGATCGTCCATTCGGCCACGCGCTTCGCCACCGCGCGCGCCTTCTCCTCCGTCTCATCGACCGCGATCAAACGCGCCATCGGGATGGTGCGGCCCGTGTCGCTGTGGCCGGCCTCGACCAACTTCGCCGCGTAGTGCTGGCGCTTCCTGATCAGATCGGCACGGGACGAATGCGGGTCCATCAGGATCGAGTGACCCTGGCCCGCTGCCCAGTCGATGGCCGGCGTGGAGGATGCCGCCATCCACACTGGCGGATGCGGCGCCTGCACCGGCTTGGGGAGCACCTCGACACTGTCGTATTGGTAGTATTTGCCCTGATAGGAGAGGCGCTGGTTGGTCCAGGCCTTCAGGACGATATCGACCGTCTCGTGGAAGCGGGGCGCACTCTCCTCCCCCGGAATGCCGAAGGCGGCGAACTCGCTGCGTTCGAACCCTCGTCCGGCCCCCCAGTTGACCCGGCCACCCGAGAGGACGTCCAACAGCGCCACCTCCTCCGCCAGCCGCAGCGGGTTGTAGAATGGGGCGAGCGAGACAGCCATGCCGATCCGAAGCCGCTTCGTCCGCGCCGCGGCCATGGTCCCCATCATGTGCACCGACGGGCAGACGGAGAAGCTGGAGAAATGGTGTTCGGCCAGCCAGACGGCGTCGTAGCCGGTTTCGTCCATGATGGAGAATCGGTCAAGCGCCGTCTCGTAAACCGAATTGAGCGGTACGGACCGGTCGCGCCAACCGAAGAACTGCAGAATTCCGACCTTCACATTTTCCTCCCACGTCCGCGCCTCGGCCTGCCGGACCTGGAAGTCGGAACCCGAAGCGCCGGGGTCATGTTGCGTCCCCGCCAGGCGAAAGTCCAACGCGGGGCACAACCCCGGTCGACGACGCCGTCGGGCAGGTCGGTTCGGCTTATCCGTGGAACGGTTCGCAGATCGCCCGATGAAAAGACGGCCCGATGCGGGATGATCGCCTGGTGAACGGCTGGCGGGCGATCGGCACAGAGCATACTGTCCATGCAGGGTTACCCTGCGAAGATGCACATACCGATGCCTATCCGCAGCGAACGCCGCATGGCGTATGGGCCGGCACACTGCTACGATCGCCCATTGACGCTTGCATCCAGCCCAAACGATGCTGGCGGGCGCTCCTAACACGGAACAGGAAACAACCCATGCGTCGCCGCGACTTCCTGAAGACGACCGCCGGCATCACGGCCGTGAGCCTGGCTGGCAAATCAACGGCTTTTGCCCAATCCTGGCCGAGCCGACCCGTAAAACTGATCGTTTCGTTCCCGGCGGGTGGTGCCACTGACCTCGTTGCCAGACCCTGGGCGGACGCATTGAGCAAAGCCTTCGGGCAACAATTCGTGGTTGAAAACCGCGCCGGTGCCTCGGGCATGATCGGCAACGAGGCCGCGTTCCGCTCGGTGCCCGATGGCCACACATTTCTCTTCACCGGCAATACGGGAACGGTCGGAGTTCCGTTGCTCTACAAGTTGAACTACGACGCGCGCCAGTTTGTCGCCATTGCGCATCTCGGCACCGGCGTCTCCGGCTTCACCATCCATCCGAGCGTCGGTGTCAAGACGTTTGCGGAGTTCCTCGATTACGCCAAGAAGAATCCGGGCAAGCTCAATTTCGGGTCCTCAGGGCTGGGGACGCAGCCGCATTTGCGATATGAGATGTTGAAATTCAAAACCGGGGTGGACATCGCCCATATCCCCTACAAGGGCGGCGCGGAGAGCCTGCAGGACCTGCTCGCGGGCCATATTCAACTGATGAATGAGGCATCGACCCTGCCGCACGTCAAGGCCGGCAAGCTGATCATGCTGAACGTCAACACGCCAGTGCGCTTCGTGGAGTTTCCCGACATTCCGACCTTGACCGAGTGCGGGATCGCGGGTGCCGACATGGGAAGCTGGTTCGGGCTGTACGGTCCTCCCGGAACGCCGAAAGAGGTCGTTGCGGTTCTGAATGCCAAGATCAATGAGATATCCGCTCGGCCCGAGTGGAAGGCAACGATGCAGCGTGTCGCCAACCTGCCGGTGATCGCAAATCCCGAGGAAATCCAGAAGCTCTGGGACGAAGACTGGAAGAGCACGGCCCTGGTCATCAAGACCGCGAACATCAAGCTGGAGTGATCCCGACCGACCCGGCGGCTAGGCGGTCGGCCACACCCTGATCAGCCACTCCGGTCGGCGGTCACCTCGGAGCAAAGCGCCGGTTATCGGGTGGGGACCACGTGTTCCCACCCGCGGCGTTCGGCAGTCGTCCTGCCATGCCGGTGGAGGAGCCGTCCTCGCCTATAATGCTCCGGCCTGACGCAACGCCTCAACCTCCTCCCGCGCAAACCCCCAATCCATCAATCCTGTTTCGTTATGAGCCCCGATCCGCGGATCGAGTTCCTGTATCTGTCCGGGAGTCCGGGAAAACCGGGGCGCGGGCCCAGGTTGCAAAACGCCGTCGACGGTCACGAACGTCCCGCGCGCAATATTGTGCGGATGGCTGGGCGCGTCGGTCAGGCTCAACACACCCGCGAAGCAGGCGTCGCTGCCCTCCATGAACGCGATCCAGTCCGCCTGGGTTTTGGTCAGGAACGCGGTCTCCAGGCGAGCCCGCAGGTCGGGCCAATGCGAGGGATCACGTTGCCGTTCGCGCGGGAAGTCGGTGATGCCGAGCTTCTGGAGGAGAATTGCGAAGAACTGCGGCTCGATCGAGCCTAGGGCCACCCAGCGCCCATCCTTGCATTGGTAGACGCCGTAATAGGGCGCGCCCCCGTCCACCCCGTTCGATGCGCGGGTGTCCGTCCATCGTCCTCCGGCCATGTGGCCATAGAACGCCGCCATCAGAGAGGCGGCACCGTCGCTCATCGCGGCATCGACCACCTGGCCCTGACCGGTGGCGCGCGCGTGCAACAGAGCCGCGAGCATGCCGACCGCCAGATACATGGCCCCACCACCGAAATCACCGACCAGATTGAGCGGCGGCACCGGCCGTTCCGCCGTCCCGATCGCATGCAGCGCGCCGGTAATGGCGATGTAGTTGATGTCATGCCCAGCAGCCTGGGACAGCGGGCCTTCCTGTCCCCAGCCCGTCATGCGGCCATAAACCAGCTTCGGATTGCGGGCGAACGCGATATCGGGGCCAAGTCCAAGCCGCTCCATGACACCAGGCCGGAAGCCTTCATAGAGCGCGTCCGCTGTCTCCATAAGCCGGAGGCAGGCCTGCCGTGCTGCCGGTTGCTTCAGGTCCAACGCCACGGACTTGCGGCCACGACGGGTGACGTGGGTCTTTTCGCCACGATCACCCTCCTTGCGGTCGATCCGCAACACGTTGGCACCCATGTCCGAAAGCAACATGCCGCAGAACGGTCCCGGGCCGATGCCTGAGAATTCCAGGATCTTCACCCCGTTGAGCGGTCCTGTTGCCATGGTCTGTCGTCTCCTCCGAGTATGCGTGCGTGACGCGGGCTGCCTGCCGTATTCGACCCGCCACATCGCCTTGCCTCACAGTCTGCCTGTCGCTCGCTGTCGGTCAACCGTGCCGGCACGGCGCGATCCGGATGGACGGCAGTCATCCGATTTGAGACACTCGACCGCGATAACAAAGAGGAGCCGCGTTATGCTTGAAACCAGGGAGGGTGGCTGCCATTGCGGTCAGGTAAGGTTCCGCGCCAAGGTGGATCTGGACCAGTTGTCACAGTGCAGTTGCACCGTTTGTACGAAGAAGGGGATCTACATCCTGTCGATCTTCACGGCGGACTTCGAGTTGCTGCGCGGCAAGAACGCGTTGACCGTCTACACGTTCGGCACTGGGGTGGCGCAACACCCGTTCTGCTCCCATTGTGGCATGCACGCGTTTTATGTGCCGCGCTCGCAACCGGACAAGGTCACCGTGAACGCGCGGTGCCTTGATGACATCGACGGGCCGGCTCTGAAGCCAACGCGATTCTTCGATGGCCGGCACTGGGAAGATGCCCAGCGCAATCGCATCGCCAGCGGCGGTCATGTTGCGGCAGACGGATCACATGGCGCGGCGACGTTGAAGCGTATTTTGGACCGGGCGCTGGGATAGCACCACCGGGCGGAGGGCAGCCGCCCTACTCCCCCGCCACCCGCCGGGTCACGCACATCGTCCCACCACCCCAAGGCACCAGGCAGGTCATCTTCACGCCGGCCCCGCCGGTCACGATGATGTGGATGTCCGCGGCGGACCGGGCGATGGGCCAATCCGTGCCGGACTCGCGCAACAGGAATTCGCCGGCCTGATCCAAACTCCACCCGCCCTTGGCGATGACATCGGCCATCTCCGGCGGCAACAACAGGAACTGCTCACCCGGGTCTCGATGCCGCCCGCCGGAAGCTGCCTCACGCGCACCTCGCATGGCGGCCAGCGCAGGGCGCAGCACCGCATCCGGGGTCGACGCGCCGGCCTCGGGCAGCACTTCGATGGTGCCCGAAAGACCGATGACCGTGACGGCGCTGTCCCGTTCGGCCAAACCTCGGCGCACATGCAGCGGCACCGCCAGTGGATGGGCGCCCTCGCCAAAGGCCATGCCGTATTTCGCCGGCTGGCCCATCGTGGCCATATCACCCACCAACGGACGAGCCCCTCCGATATTGGTCAGCACCAGCCGCAGGGCTCGGCCGATACAGGCATTTGCGCGGTTGCCGGGACCGAGGCAATTGGTGCCAGCATTCATGCCGAGGGACGCAACCGCCGGCCCGTGCACCAGCACCGCAGCGGTCGGCGTGCCCGTGGTGGTCTGAATGCCCAACAGGTTGAAGTCCGGCTCCAAGGTGGCGATCGCAGCTTCCAGTACGACCGGCAATTCGCCGGGCCGGCAGCCAGCGATTACGCAGCACCACGCCACCGCCTCGGTCGTCAGGTCGCCGAATAGCGGCGGCATGAAGCCGAAGGAAAGGGGGGCGTCTCGCCCGGCCAGCATGGCATCCAGCCGGGCCTCGGTTGGCACGACGGCGGGCAGACCGTCCGACAATTCGGTCTCAAGCAGCATCGCCTGCGCTGAATCCCAATCCGCGTCGGAAGCGAACAGTGGCGCCTCTCGGTCGCCGACCGGAACGGTCCGCCGGTTCATCCGGCGGCCGGCGGTTTCACACGGACGGAAATCGCGGCCGTGCCTCCAAAGGACGGCACCCAGGCGGAGTGCTTGCCCGGCCCGCCCGCGACCGCAACCTGGATGTCATCCGGCGTGGGCGCCACCGCGTAGAAGTCGCCTTCCGGAAAATGGCCGGCTTCCTCGTAGATACGCCGGTTTTCCGGTGAAACCAGCGCCGTCGACACGCGCGCCTTGTCATAGAGGAATTGCTGGATTCGTCCGACCGTCCAGTTGTCCCGCGCCAGGGTCGCCGCATGCTCCGGCCCGAACACGATGAAATACGGCCCTTTCGCATAGATCGTGTTGGCCGCAGGGGAGGCGATGGCGCCGGCGAAGGTGGTCAACAGGCCCTCGCCGGTCGTGCTGCCATGATCGTTCAGGTTGTGGTTCGGTTCGGCCGACATCACCGTCACCACGCTTTCATCGGCGCGGTAGCCGTTGCGAACATGGTACGGCTCGAACGGACTTTCCTCTTCGTTTTCACCGAAGCAGAACGTGTATTTGGCGGAGGAGCCGAAGGTTGAACGATCCATCACGCCGGGTTTGGCGCCGCCGACATTGTTCAGGATCAGTTGGAGCGCCCGCCCGATCGCGGCGTTCGCCCGCCAACCCTGACCAAAACAGTTGCTGCTGCAATTGATGTTCAAGGCATGCCGTAGCGGACCGTTCACCATGATCATGGGCGAGCAGGAATGCGTCGTGGCCAGCGAGCCGTGCAAATTGTAGTCGGCCACCAACACCCCGCGCAACGCGGCCAGCACCACCGGGAAATAGGCCGGCCGGCAACCCGCCATCACCGCGTTGGCGGCCAGGCCGCGCAGGGTGGGCACCAGCAGGCGAGGCGTGATGGCGGGAAATGGCTCATTGTCGCCGCGAGCACCATCCATCATGCGCGTCACCGCGTCCTCGGATGGCACCAAGACGGGCAAGCCATCGGTCCAGCCTTGCGCTTCCACATAGTCAGCCCAGGCATCCGGATCCATGTCGGGAATGTCGAGGAACTCGGCTTCGGCAGTGTCGGACATTGTAGGTCTCTCTCACGCGAGGGGAAGCGGCACGGGCGTATTCGCCCCCTTCCCATGCAGGTTTGCGCCGCACGACGGGCCACGAGGTATGTTCACCGCCAACGCCGCGGCTTCCGCTCTCCCCCCGAATAACAGCGAGGAGAGCGGAAGTGGCTGGTTACCCCTGCATCTCCAGCTTCAGACCCTCGAAGGCGGCGTTGATCCGCTCCTCAAGCTCCGCAGCGTTCAGCCCGCCGACGGGATGCTTCACCACGATCAGGTGCGGATCAAGTTTCCGCGCCTTGGCCTGCGCCAGCATCAGCGGCTTGAAGGTCTCCGTGGCGATCACCACCCCGGCGAGACCGCGCTTCCGTAGTTCAATGCTGTCGTGGAAACTCCACGATGAGCAGGAGCCTCAGTCGCCCAGCGCAAGCAACGCGATGCGATACTTGCGGACAACCTCGTTGATCATCTCCGGCGGGGCCGGCTGGCTCGCGCTGCTCTTGGCGATGTAGTCGATATTATCGACACGCCGGATGGCGGACAGCCGGTCGCGCACGCCATGGAGCAGTTCCCGCGCATTTGGCTTGTTGTTCGAGAACAGGATGATGGGGTCGTTGACCCAGTCGACGGGGCCAGCCGTGGCAGTTCCCTCTCCCTGTGGCGCGATCCCGAAGCTGGGATTGACGATGCGCATGGCCTGTTTCCTCTCCAACGTGCGCTATCTCACGCCTAAACTTCGTCCGTGCCAAGAGGGTTTAACGTGGCATTGGCAGAGGCGGCGGCTTGTCGACCGTCTGCCATCGCGGCCGCGAGGGTGCGGGGTGAACCGGCCCGGGCGTCTCCGGCCGCGAAGAGGCCAGGCAGGCTGCATTGCAAGGCAGCATCGGTTATCAGGCGGCCATCCTGGTCCCTGGCCAAGGCGTTCGGCACGAAGCCCAACGCCGGGCGGCGGCCAGTCTGCACGAACACCGCGCGTGCAAGCAGGCGTAGCGGCGCGCCGCCGGCAGCCGGTTGGACCAGAGCGGCTTCCAGGCCTGATGCGCCTTCCAAAGCGGTGATGCGGCCTTGGATAACGGCAAAACCCTCGGCGGTGGGTGCGGGTTCGCCCTGGGTGACCAGCGTGACCTCTCCGGCGATGGCGACCAGCTCTCGTGCCTCCGCGATGGCCCAACGATCCGCGCCGGCGACCAGCACCGGTTGGCCTTGGTACAAAGGACCATCGCAGGCGGCGCAATGCGACAGACCCTGGCCTTCGAAGTCCTGTTCGTTGCCGATCCCCAGTGTCCCCGGCGCGAGACCCGTTGCCAGGATGACGGCGCGCGCATGATGGGTTTCGTCGTCGGTTGCGATCCGCCAACCGGACTTGTCGGCACCCAGGCCGGTCACGTCGGCAATACCGAGTTCGGCGCCGGCGGTGATGGCTGCGTTCAGGAGATCAGCCGCGAGCTCGGGACCCGTCGTTGCAATGTCGAGGTCGTGAAGTGGGCCCAGATTCATCAGCTCCCCACCGCCGCCCATGCGGTCCAGGAGCAGACAGGACAGACCGGCGCTCGCCGTCGTGGCCGCCGCGCTGAGCCCGGCCGCGCCACCACCGATCACAACTACGTCCCAGTTAGCCATCAGCTGTTCTCATGATAGCCCGGAGCCGTCACGCCCGGGCCCATCCAACGCCGACCTGTCCGACCCGCCTCGAAAGCAGCCATCTGCCTAATCCGCACGCAATGATGAACGACAGTATTAACCGCATGGAATCGGAACGATACCCCCCGAGTTTCGCATTGTTTCGCAACGAAAACCCCCCTTATCCGCGCCTGACCGGAACGGATTACTAAAGATCCATACTTAAAGTAGAATCTTAAGAAACTCGATAAACTCTGTCGTATCAGAGACTAACAGCTCGATCCGAAACTCGGATGTGAGCTTTGGTGAAAATTGCCAACAGCCGGATTCGCGCTAAATTAACCATTCGGGATTTTTGTTAACCATCGCCCAAAATCCAGGCAAAACAGCGCCAACCCGAGGGTTTTGACCCCAAAAACCCGCATCTTATCGCCGAAATCCACTTTTAACTTGCCACCGATACCGCGACCGCTCTAGAACAAAAAGTAAACATTCAGCCTCTTCCGTTGCCCCAGGATCCCTGCTCCATCCCAATGACCCCCGCCTCGGACATCAAAACCGCACACCCACAGTCGAAAACGGCGCGATGAAACTCGGCGCAAGGCCGACTCCGACGAGGAGAATGCCTCGCTCGGCCATGATGGGTCGCCTCGCCGAGCGCTGGATCTTACTCTGCCCGCAGCGGCATTTTGTGTGCGACTCGCTTCGGGATTTGATCCAGGGGGATTTGACCTGTGGGGATTTTCTCCGCCCATCACCCGCCTTACGCCCGCATGGAACGCCCGGTCTCACGCATCAGGATTTTCGCGTGTGCCCCGGTGATCGCGGCATGATGGGCCAGAGCCGATGGAGACATGTCCGCTTCGGGCCGTTGCTCCATCTCGAAATTCCCATGCCGGTCGACACCTCGGACCAAGGTCGCGCTGTCATGCGTGCCCGCAATCTGGCGGACATAGGTCGGGATATAGCGGATCGCATAGCCGATGCGCCGCTTGTCGGATGGATTGGGCGCGGACCCATGGATCAGCCGCACATGGTGCAGCGACATTTCACCGGCTCTCAGCTCCAGGGTCACGGCCTGGGCCGGGTCCACATCGACCATGATCTCCTGCCCACGGGACAGCAGGTTCTCCGGGCGGAACGTGTCGTTGTGCGGGATCTGGTCCAGCTTGTGGGTCGCCGGAATGACCTCCATCGCGCCATTTTCCGGCGTGCTGTCGGAAAATGCGATCCAGGCGGTGATCACATCGGCGGGATCCAGGCCCCAATAGGTCGAGTCCTGGTGCCAGGACACGAAGCCCGGATTGCGCGTTTCCTTGATGAAGAACGAGCTGCCCCAGCACAGGATATCCGGCCCGATAATGTCTTCCACCGCGTCCAGGATGGCGTCCTGGCGGATCAGGTCGTTCAGCCAAGTGAACAGCAGATGCGATTTCTGGCGCAACTTGCCGGACAGAACGCCGGCCCCGGCCTCGAAGTCTTCCAATTGACGCCGTAGGATACCGGCCTGGTCGGTGGACATCACCCGAATGGGGGAGAGATAGCCCTGCTCCTGGTACTGGCGAACCGCCGCCTCGGTCAGACTTTTCATCGTGCAACTCCCCCCGCGATGGTGGGACACTACGCTGCGCGGCGAGCGATGGCCAAGTCAAGATCGGGCAGGCCGGCCCCGGCGCGCTCGACGTCGCGCTCCCGATGACCCGAGCATCACCCCGACCCGTGCAACCTCCGGTGCGTTCGGCGATCCTGATATTTGGGGCAGCGGTCCGCCCGGACGGGGAACCAAGCCGCACCTTGCGGGCCAGGACCGAGGCCGCCGCGCGGTTCGGCGCGACATTATCGGCGCCGCTCTATGTGCCGACGGGTGGAATCGGGCGACATGGTCCCTCGGAGGCTTCGGTCATGCGTCGCCTGCTGATCGAGTTTGGGGTGCCGCCAGAGGATATTCTGCTGGAGGAGACTGGGACCGACACGTTGTCATCGGTGGTGGCGCTGCACCGCCTGCTGCGCCTCCACCCCGACATAAAATGCGTGTATGCCGCCACCAGCGCATATCACCTGCCACGCTGCGTGTTGCTGCTCTGGCTTGTCGGCGTTTGGGCCAAGACCTGCCCACCACCGCCCGTCCCAGTGTCCACGAGTCTGACAAAGCACTGGTACTGGCGGCTGCGGGAGCTGGCCGCCATCCCCTACGATGCGATATTGATCGTCTTCGCCCGCCTCACCGGACGTTTGACCATCCGGTGAGCGACAAACTACCGGTCGCCCTCGTCGGAGTCCGTCTCGACCTCGATTTCCGGGCCGATCGCGTCAGCGTCGTCTTCAAGGTCGGTGGTGTCTTCGAGGACATCTTCCTCTTCGACATCCTCCACGCCTTCGACCTCCACGTCGACATCCTCGATGCCCGGAACGACTGCGGCTTTCTTTGGCCGCTTATCCTCGATCACGTTGCCGCCGACCCGGCGCGGGCGCGGTTGCTCGATCGGCTGTTCGGTCCCGCATTTGGGGCAAACAGCGGGTGCTTTGGTAAGATCATAGAAGCGGGCGCTGCAGGAGACGCAGACGCGCTTGGTGCCGAGTTCTGGCTTCGCCATAGGTGGCCCTTCGTCTCCAGGCAGGGGCTGCGGACAAGAGGGCGCGGCCATGCCACCCTGGCGCGCCGCTGTCAAATAACTATCGCACATGCTAAGCGGCCATCGCCTTATCGTCTCGATGTCCTTGCGTGGAATGCGCCCATGAATCACCCCTCGGCTCGCCCGTTCACCTCCTGCCGGACAGAGGCGCCATTGGTCGGACGGATCGCCGTTCCGGGCGACAAATCGATCAGTCACCGGGCCCTGATGTTCGGCGCCCTGGCGATCGGGGAAACCCGCATCACCGGCCTGCTGACCGGGGAAGACGTGCTGCGCACCGCCGCGGCCATGCGCGCCCTGGGGGCCGAGATCGTGCGCGATCCCGACGGCGCCTGGCGCGTCGCCGGCCGCGGCATCGGCGGCTTGACCGAGCCCGAGGACGTGCTGGATATGGGCAATTCGGGCACCGCCGCGCGCCTGCTATGCGGCATCCTGGCCAGCCACCCCTTCTTCGCGGTGATGACCGGCGACGGCAGCCTGCGCCGCCGCCCCATGCGTCGTGTAACCGACCCACTATCCGCCTGTGGCGCCCGGTTCGCGTCACGTGAAGGCGGCAGACTGCCGCTGGCGATCGAGGGTGCTCGAGAGGCGATGCCCCTGGAATATCGTGTGCCGGTCCCGTCGGCTCAGGTGAAATCGGCGTTGCTGCTGGCCGGGCTGAACGCGCGCGGCGCCACCCGGATCGAGGAACCGGAAGCCACCCGCGATCATAGCGAAAACATGCTGCGTCATTTCGGCGCCGAGGTGGAGGTCGAGGTCGCCGGCGCCGGCCGGATTATCACCCTGCAAGGCCAGCCGGAATTGCGGGCGGCGGATGTGGTCGTGCCGGGCGATCCGTCCTCGGCCGCCTTCCCGGTGGTCGCGGCGCTGCTGGTGCCGGGATCGCGGCTGACGATCCCGTCGGTCGGACTAAATCCGCTGCGCACCGGCCTGTTCGCGACCTTGCTGGAAATGGGTGCCGGAATCGCGGTGGAAAACCGTCGGATCGAGGGTGGGGAGCCGGTGGGCGACCTGATCGTGACCCATGGCGACATGCGTGGCGTGGACGTGCCGGCGGCGCGCGCGCCCAGCATGATCGACGAGTATCCCATCCTCGCGGTGGCGGCTTCCGGCGCGGTCGGAACGACCCGGATGCGCGGCCTGAAGGAATTGCGCGTCAAGGAGAGCGACCGCCTGTCCGCGACCGCCGCAATGCTGTCGGCCAACGGCATCGACGTGACGGTGGAAGGCGACGACCTGTTCGTGACCGGAACCGGGCGATCGGCGACGGGCGGCGGGACCGTCGAGACGCATATGGATCACCGGATCGCGATGGCCGCGCTGGTCCTGGGGACCGCGACCGCCCAGCCGGTGCGGGTCGACGACGCGGGCTTCATCGACACAAGCTTTCCGGGGTTCGTCAGCCTGATGAACGCGGTCGGCGCGGACCTGCAGCCGGCATGAAGCGAGCCGACAGCGCCGTGCCACTCTCCGCCGCCACGGTCACCACACTCGTCAATGCGCCCGTGATTGCGCCCGTGATTGCGATAGACGGGCCTGCCGCGGCGGGAAAAGGCACGCTTGCCCGCCGGTTGGCCCGGTCCCTGGGGCTACCCTACCTCGACACCGGGCTGTTGTATCGAGCCGTCGGAAGACGGGTGTTGGACGGCGGTGGGGATCCGACCGATCCCGCGACAGCCGAAGCCGCGGCGCGAAGTCTGGCTCCGTCCGACCTGGATCGGACAGATCTGCGCGGACCGGAAGCCGACACCGCTGCCTCCGCCGTGGCCGCCGTTCCCACTGTCCGTTCGGCTCTTCTCGCGTTCCAAAGAGATTTCGCGGCGCAGCGAGGCGCGGTGCTGGACGGGCGCGATATTGGTACAACCATCTTCCCCGACGCCCCGGTCAAACTGTTCATCACCGCCAACCCGCACGAGCGCGCGCGACGCCGCTGGTTGCAATTGCGCGAGCGGGGCGAGGACATCGAACTGGCACGGGTGGAGGCGGACATGCGCGCCCGCGATGAACGGGACACGGCCCGCTCGGCGGCTCCCCTGCGGGCGGCGGACGACGCGGTCATCCTAGATACGACCGAATTGAATGCGGACGATGCCTACGCGGCCGCCCTGCGCGCGGTGCATGACAGGTTGCCAGAGCTTGTCAAATCAGACCAGACCAACTTACCTGACCAAACCAATCATCCCGTGCGTTAACGCCTCGTCAACCCGGTGCCACTATGTCTGAGCTCGTGAACCTTTATGACGCAAAAACCCAACTCTCTCGCCTGATCGATCGTGCGACATCGGGCGAAGAGATCCTGATCGGCCGGTCCGGCAAGGCTCTGGTGCGCCTCGTCCCGGTGGAAGACGCGTTGCCGCGCGAGCCGGGGCTGTTGAAAGGATTGGTCATTCTCGACGCGTTCTTCGATCCGCTGCCAGATGACGAGTTGGCCGCATGGGAATAGGCCCGATGGCTAACGGCCGAATGGCAATCCGCGGGCCGGCATGAAGCTGTTGCTGGATACGCACGCTCTCGTCTGGTGGTGGACCGATGACCGGCGCCTGACGGCAGCGTCTCGGGCCGCCATCGCCGTCCCCGGCAATGTCATCCATGTCAGCGCCGCGACGGCGTGGGAGATCGCGACGAAATACCGCCGGGGAAAATGGCCCGAAGTCGCTGCCATCATCGATGGTTTCGACTCCCATCTGCGCCGGTCCCGGTTCGTGCCGTTGCCGGTCAGCATGGAGCACGCACGGATGGCGGGTGGGCTGGAAAGCCCGCATCGTGATCCGTTTGACCGGATGCTGGCCGGGCAGGCTCTGCGGGAAAAGATGCCGATCATCAGCGGGGATGCAATCTTTCGCACTTTGGGTCCGACCGTCATCTGGGACGCGGAGGCAGCCGCTCCATAGACGCGTTTCGTGTTGCCGCCGGCTTGATCCGCCCGCAATCAGTCCTTCGGACTTGACTCGGACGCCGACCGGCTTATGTGTCCCCTCATGTCCGGCCTCTGGACATGCGCTACCCATCTTCCACCCGGCCCGCGTTGATCCGCGGGCAAGTCGTGTTTCATGCAGTCGAAACGCGCATACCACGGCAACCCCCGGCGCCAAGCCGGACATCCGTAACGGAAACCATCCGCCACATGGCACTATCCGCCACCGCACGCGCTCCGGCGCCCGCGCAAGACCATTTTGCAGGCGAGGACTTCGCCTCTCTTCTCGATGAAACCCTCGGTCGTGATACCGGATTTGACGGCTCTGTCGTCACCGGACGCGTCCTCCGACTGACCGACGATTATGCGGTCGTCGACGTCGGACTGAAGTCCGAGGGTCGGGTCCTGCTGAAGGAATTCGGCCCGCCCGGCGTTAAGCCGGAAGTCAAGCCCGGCGACCTCATCGAGCTTTATGTCGAGCGCTATGAGGACCGCGACGGTTCCATCGTGCTGTCCCGTGAAAAGGCCCGCCGCGAGGAAGCCTGGACGAACCTGGAAAAGGCGTTCGAGGGCCAGCAGCGCGTCAACGGCACCATCTATGGCCGGGTCAAGGGCGGTTTCACCGTCGATCTCGGCGGCGCCGTGGCGTTTCTGCCCGGCAGCCAGGTCGATATCCGCCCCGTGCGCGACGTCGGCCCGCTGATGGGCAGCCCGCAGCCGTTCCAGATCCTCAAGATGGACCGCGCCCGCGGTAACATCGTCGTCTCCCGGCGCGCCGTGCTGGAAGAGACACGGGCGGAGCAGCGCAGTGAGCTAATCCAGGGCCTCAAGGAAGGCATGATCCTCGACGGCGTGGTCAAGAACATCACCGATTACGGGGCGTTCGTCGATCTGGGCGGCGTGGACGGACTGCTGCACGTCACCGACGTGGCCTGGCGCCGTATCAACCACCCGTCGGAAGCCTTGCAGATCGGCCAGCAGGTCAAGGTGCAGGTAATCCGCTTCAACTCGGATACCCAGCGCATCAGCCTGGGGATGAAGCAGTTGGAGACCGATCCGTGGGAAGGCGTGGCGGCGAAATACCCGCCCGGCGCCAAATACACCGGCCGCGTCACCAACATCACCGACTACGGCGCCTTTGTGGAGCTGGAGCCCGGTGTCGAAGGCCTGGTCCACGTGTCCGAAATGTCCTGGACCAAGAAGAACGTCCATCCTGGCAAGATCGTCTCGACCAGCCAGGAAGTCGACGTCACGGTCCTCGACGTCGACTCCTCCAAGCGCCGCATCTCGCTCGGGATCAAGCAAGTCCAGCGCAATCCGTGGGAGCAGTTCGTCGAGGAGCATCCGATCGGCAGCGAGGTCGAGGGCGAAATCCGCAACATCACGGAATTCGGCCTGTTCATCGGCCTGTCGGCGGACATCGACGGCATGGTCCACATGTCCGACCTGTCCTGGGACGAACCCGGCGAGCTGGCGATGGCCAAGTTCGAGAGGGGCTCCATCGTCAAGGCGAAGGTGCTCGACGTCGATGTCGAGAAGGAACGGATCAGCCTCGGCATCAAACAGCTTCGCGACGATCCGGCGGCGACCGTGCTCGACACCGTACACAAGGGCGATGTGGTGACCTGCGTGGTCAGCGCGGTGCAGGCCAACGGCATCGAGGTGAAGGTCAACGACGTGCTGACGGGCTTCATCCGTCGCGCCGAACTGGCCCGCGACAAGGGCGATCAGCGGCCCGACCGGTTCGCCGTTGGCGAAAAGGTCGACGCCAAGATCACCGCGGTTGATCGCGCCGCACGCAAGCTGACCCTGACCATCAAGGGCAAGGAAGTCGAAGAAGAGAAGCAGGCCATGGCCGAATTCGGTTCTTCGGACTCTGGCGCCTCGCTGGGCGATATCCTGGGGGCGGCAATCCGTCGCCGCAACCAGTTGGCCCAAGAGAGCAACTGACCACCAGTCGGTGTCTCTCGAAACCGACCTTCTGCTGGACAGGCGGCGCCTCAAGCGCCGCCTTGTCTTTTGGCGGAGCTTTTCTGTCCTGATGGTTATGGCCGCCACGGTGGCTGTGCTGATGGATATGGGCCTCTCGTTCGACGGCGAGTACGTCGCGCGACTGTCCGTCAGCGGGGTGATTACCGAGGACCGGAAACTCGTGACGGCGCTGGACGAGGTGGCGGATGATCCGAACGCGAAAGCCTTGCTCGTGTCGATCAACAGTCCGGGCGGCAGCGTGGCTGGCGGCGAAAGCCTGCATCACGCAATTGCTCGCGTGGCCCGCAAGAAGCCGGTCGTCGCTGTGATGGGCGGCTTGGCGGCCTCGGCCGGTTACATGGTTGCGATGCCCGCCGAACGGGTTTTCGCCCGGGAAGCGACCCTGACCGGCTCCATCGGCGTGTTGATGGAAACCGGCGAGGTCTCCGGCCTGCTATCTAAGCTGGGCATTTCGGCGGAAGCGATCACCTCCGGCCCGCTGAAGGACCAGCCCAGCCTGACCAAGCCTACCTCCCCGGCCGGGCGGGAGGTGTTGCACGGCTTGGTGATGGACATGTACGACCAGTTCGTTGGCATGGTCGCCGCGGGGCGCAAAATGGATCCGGACAAGGTGCGCGGTCTGGCCGATGGACGCGCCTATACCGGGCGGCAAGCGCTCGCGCTGGGCCTGATCGACGCCATCGGCGGGGAGCCGGAGGCACGGAGCTGGCTGGAGGCCGAAAAGGGGGTTTCCGCCAACCTGCCGATCGAGACGATCACGACCATTGGGCTGGCTGAACGGGCGATCTCCGGCAGCCTTGGGCAGGTTATCGACGGCATTTGGAAAACTCTGGTTTCACAAAGCGTTAGGATTGACGGGGGATGGGCCATCTGGCAACGTTCGGGCAATTGAACCGCGGAAACATCACCGTGACAAAGTCCGAACTGATTGCCCAGATAGCCGAAGCCAATTCCCACCTCCGCGGCGCGGATGTGGAGTTGATTGTCGGCACCATCTTCGACCAGATCGCCCAGGCCCTGGCTGAGGGCTCACGCGTGGAACTGCGGGGATTTGGCGCCTTTACGATCAAGCACCGCAACGCCCGCACCGGACGCAATCCCCGCACCGGGGAAGCCGTCCCGGTTGACGAGAAATCGGTGCCGTTCTTCAAGGCCGGCAAGGAATTGCGCGAACGGGTCAACCGCGGCGGCAAGCCCGTTCGGCGGGAGACGAAGCGCAAGACCGCCTGAGAGGCCGGTTCATCCTGGAGCCCTGGGCGAACCCATGCGCCTGCTGATCGCCATTCCACTCTTGCTGCTTCTCGTGCTGTTTGTGCTGTCGAACACCGCGCCAGTGCGCCTGACCCTCTGGCCCACTGATTTCGCCGTTGAGCTACCGCTGTCGCTGGCGATGATCGCCTCCACCGGACTTGCACTGCTGATCGGTGGCGTTCTCGTCTGGCTGAACGAACTCAGCCAGCGCCGAAGAGCCAGGCGAGCGGAACAGGCGGTGCAACTGCTGGAAGCACAAGTGCGGGAGCTGAAGGCGCGTCTGCCGCTCCCCGCCATGCCGCCGCCATCCACATGACACCGCATCTGCCCTCTGAGCGGCTCATCGTCGCATTGGACACAACCGATCCGGACAAGGCCGCCGGGTGGGCCAGGGCGACCGCGCCGCATGTTGGCCTGTTCAAGCTGGGGCTGGAGTTCTTCCTGGCGAACGGGGCGTCGGGCTATCGCGCGGTTCAGGGTCGACCGATCTTCCTCGATTTGAAGCTGCATGACATCCCGAACACGGTGGCCGGGGCGATGCGCGCGGTGCTGGCGTTGCAGCCCAGCATGATGACGATTCATGCGGCGGGTGGACCAGCCATGATCCGCGCGGCACGGGAGGCGGTGGAGACCGCCGGCGCGGATCGGCCGATCATCCTGGCGGTGACCGTCCTGACCAGTCTGGACGATGCGACCCTGGTGAGCACAGGCGTCGTCGGCGGGGCGGCCGCGCAGGTGATGCGACTGGGCCGGATGGCACTGGAGTCGGGTGCCGATGGGCTGGTTTGCTCGCCGCTCGAAGTGGCGATGCTGCGGCAACACCTGGGGTCAGCGGCGAAACTTGTGGTGCCGGGCATTCGTCCCGCCGGCGTCCATGCGGGCGATCAGGCCCGGACCATGACCCCGGCCCAGGCCGTCGAGGCCGGCGCGGATTGGATCGTGGTGGGTCGCCCGATCACCGCCGAAGCGGATCCGGGCGCCGCGGCCGCTGCCATTGTGGCGTCGTTGCCATGACCGGCGTGCGAGTCAAGATTTGCGGCATCAACGATCCCATCGCCTTCGACACTGCCGTTGACGCCGGCGCCGACTGGGTCGGCTTCGTTTTTTTCCCGCCATCGCCTCGTTTCGTCAGCCCGGCGACAGCGGCGAAGTTGTCGGCCCGCCATCCCGGAGGCCCCCCCCGAGTCGGGCTGTTCGTCGATCCGACCGAAGCCGCCATCGCCGAGGCGATGGCGTCGCTCAGATTGGATGTGGTTCAACTTTACGGCATCTCGCCACCGCTCGACCGGCTGCGTGCACGGTTTGGCCTGAAGATTTGGCGGGCGGTGGCAATCGATACCGCGGCCGATCTGCCGATCGACGATCGCGGCGCAGATATGCTGCTCCTGGAGGCCAAGCCCCCACCCGACGCGACGCGACCTGGCGGCAACGCGGTCTCCTTCGATTGGTCGTTGTTGCGGGGCTGGAACGCGCCGGCCCCGTGGGTACTGGCGGGTGGCCTGACCCCCGCCAATGTCGCGGCCGCGATCCGTGCGACGGGAGCGACCGCCATAGACGTGTCCTCGGGCGTGGAGCGTAGTCGTGGGGTGAAAGACCCTGGCCTGATCCGCGCGTTTGTCGCGAATGCGCGCGGGGCGGCGGAATAGACGGCGATCATTTCCGGCAAGCCGTGCCGCGCTGCCGCGGAGGACCTGCCTACCGACCGCCACACGCACGATGCGAGGGGTCGCCGTTCCTATGACATGCCGCGCAGCGAACGACGCTGGCGTGCCCTTATGCCTTCACGGCGGCCCTCGCGTCCGCGAGTTCCTTGCGCAGCCGTTCGACCTCTGCCCGCAATGCGTCGATTTCCCGTAACGCGGGATCATTTGGCTGGCCGGCCCCGCCCTCATCCGGGCGGCGAAAGGGCGCGAACAGGCTGAACGCCCGTTCCATCATCGCCATGTTCTGGCGGCTGACTTCCTCAATATTACCAAACGGAAACAGCGTCCCGACTGTCTTCTGCACCGCGGTCCGCATCTGATCCTGCTGCTGAGCGAAGACCGACAGCGTCTGTTCCAGATATTTCGGCACCACGCCCTGCATCGAGCCACCATAGAAGCCGATCAATTGGCGCAGAAACGCTGTAGGCAGTAAATTCTGGCCTTTGCCCTCTTCCTCGACAATGATCTGCGTCAGAACGCCGCGGGTGATGTCGTCGCCGGTCTTCGCGTCATAGACGACAAAATCCCGCCCGTTGCGGATCATCTCGGCCAGATTGTCCAGAGTGATATAGCTGGAACTTTCCGTATTGTACAGGCGCCGGTTGGCGTATTTCTTCACCACCACCGGTGGAACCTGGCTAGGGCGGTTGTCCGGCTCTGTCTGGATGGGGTCGGCCATGCGTTCCTCGCGCTGCGCGCTGTATCCCTGACATGGTACCACGATGGCAGGCTCAGGGGGAAGATACGGGCGCCGGTATCCTTGACCGCGCGTCCTGCATCCACGCCATAGCCCCAATTTGTGCCCTTGAATGCGGGCCTCCCGATCCATCGAAGCCGCTATTCGCGCGGTGGTCACCGGTTTGCCGTTCCGCGATCCCGCCGCCGGGCCTATGGTCGGGCTCGCGAGGAGGGGTGATGAGGCATGACCGATGGCGTCGGCCGGACGGACGATCGAACCGACACGGACTGTCCCGAAGGGGAAACGCCGCCGCTACCGGACCCGCAAGACCTGGCGCGCGACTGGATCACCTTGTGGCAGAGCGAACTGACCGCCTTGGCCGCGGACCGCGAAATGCGGGAAAACTGGCAGGCGGCGGTCGGGTTTTGGGCCGACCTGGCATCATCGATCCTCCGCGACATGCCATCGTCGCGCGGCTCCCCATCGCCGCATGACACCGCCTCCCAAAGCGCTGGATCCCGTCACGCTGCGCCCCAACACGGAGGGCCCCGAAACGCCGCGACCCGACCTGCCGGGACCGATGATGCGACGAGGACCGCGGCCCCTGCTGCTGCATCTGACGCTCGCGATGCTGAAATCGAACGCCTCGACCGCCACGTCGCGGCCTTGGAGGCCCGACTGGTCGCCCTTGAACATGGAAACCCCTTGGGAGGGCCTTTGCGCCGCCGTCGCAAACGGAAGCTTTGAGGACCTCGTTTCCCCGGAGCATCTGAAAGAGACGGTCCGTCAGAACGCCGATCTGATCCAGGGCATTGCCGCGTATCGACGCCACCCCTGGCGGCGCGACGTGGACGATCCGCCGGCCATCTGGACAGAGGGGGAAAGCCGGCTGTTGGACTTCGGCGGGACCGGTCCCACTGTGCTGGTGGTGCCGAGCCTGGTGAATCGAGGGTATGTGCTGGATCTGGGGGAGCGGTGGTCGATGCTGCGGTGGCTGGCGGCGCGCGGCATTCGGCCCGTCCTGTTGGATTGGGGTTGGCCAGGCGACGCCGAACGCCGATTCACGCTGACCGATTATGTCGCCGGGCGGCTGGAGCGGGCGATGGCGGCACTGCCGGGACCGCTGGTGCTTGCCGGCTACTGCATGGGCGGGTTGCTGACCCTGGCCATGGCTCAGCGCCGCCCGGACCGGGTCCAGACGCTGGTCTTGCTGGCGACCCCCTGGGATTTTCATGCCGGCGAGGGTGACCACGGCATGCGCGCCAGACACGGCCTGGCGCTGCTGGAGCCGGTGTTGGCGGCGACCCATACACTTCCGGTGGATGTGTTGCAGGCATTGTTCGTCTCGCTGGATCCATGGGGTGTCGGGGCGAAATATCGGGCGTTTTGCCGACTGGATCAGACCAGCCCTCGCGCGGCGTTGTTCGTCGCGCTGGAGGATTGGCTGAACGACGGCGTGCCGCTGGCGGAACCGGTCGCGCGGGAGTGCCTGGACGGCTGGTATGGACGCAATGAGCCGGCCGAGGGCAAGTGGCGGATCGCGGGATTGCCAGTGGACCCATCGCGGTTGCGCTGCCCCACCTATGTTGCCGTTCCCGCGCGAGACCGCATAGTCCCGCCGGAGAGTGCTGGTCCGCTGGCCCGTCTGATCCCTGGGGCTGTGCTGCATGAGCCGCGGGCCGGCCATGTCGGTATGGTCGCTGGTTCGAGGGCGGAAATCGAGTTGTGGCAACCGCTGCTGAACTGGCTGCGAGGATTGGATCCGCCGTCTCGGAAAACCAGACGCGCTCGCAGGTCAGATTGAAGGGGGGCCGCTTTCGCACGCGCGAAGGGAGCGGTATTCTGCGGTCGATCACGGGATCATCCCGTGCAGGAAGGAGTCAGACATGGACGACATCGTCATCGTCTCCGCGACCCGCACGCCGGTGGGCAGTTTCAACGGCGCGCTCAGCAGTCTGTCCGCACACGAACTCGGCACCGTCGCGTTGCAAGCGGCCTTTGCCCATGCCGGCATTGAGGCTGCGGATGTGGACGAAGTGATCCTGGGCCAGGTGCTGGCCGCCGGCGAGGGTCAGAATCCCACGCGCCAGGCCGCGCGCGCCGCCGGTGTGCCTGACGCGAAGACAGCATTCGGCATCAACCAGGTCTGCGGGTCCGGCCTGCGCGCCGTGGCGTTGGCCGCCCAGCAGATCCGCACCGGGGAAAGCGCCATCGTCGCCGCCGGCGGGATGGAGAGCATGTCGCTGTCCCAGCACGCCTCCTATCTGCGTGCCGGCACCAAGATGGGCGGGGTCGAGTTCATCGACACCATGCTCAAGGACGGGCTCTGGGACGCCTTCCACGGCTACCACATGGGCAACACGGCGGAAAATGTTGCCACGAAATACCAACTGACCCGGGAAGACCAGGACCGGTTCGCCCTGGGTTCCCAGCAGAAGGCCTCCGCGGCGCAGAAATCCGGCCGCTTCAAGGACGAGATCGCTCCCGTCACGGTCAAGGGCCGCAAGGGCGATACCGTGGTCTCGGACGACGAATATATCCGCCATGACGCCAGCATGGAGACCATGACGCGCTTGCGGCCGGCTTTCACCAAGGACGGGACGGTGACCGCCGGCAACGCATCGGGCATCAATGATGGTGCGGCGGCCCTGGTGCTCATGAGCGCGTCGGAGGCGTCTCGACGCGGACTGACACCGATGGCGCGGATCGCGGCGTTCGCGACGGCCGGTGTGGACCCGGCGGTGATGGGCACGGGGCCGATTCCGGCCACGCGGAAAGTCCTGGCGCGCGCGGGGTGGACGGTCGACGATCTGGACCTGATTGAGGCGAATGAGGCGTTTGCTGCCCAGGCTCTGGCGGTGAACAAGGACTTGGGCTGGGACACCGCGAAGGTGAACGTGAACGGTGGGGCAATCGCGATTGGCCATCCGATTGGGGCGTCCGGTGCCCGCGTACTGATTACCCTGCTGCACGAGATGCAGAAGCGGGACGCAAAGAAGGGCCTGGCAACTCTTTGCATCGGTGGCGGCATGGGCGTGGCCATGTGTGTCGAGCGGTAACGCGCGCGGGACGTTGTTTGCGGTAACGCGCGCGGGACATTGTTTGCGGTAACGCTCGCGGGACGTTGCTTGAGGTAACGCTGTCGAGGTCGTTCTTTGCGGCAACGCTCGCGGGGGCGTCCTTTGCGGTAACGCTCGCAGGGGCGTTCTTTGCGTTACCGCTCGCGGCACGTTCTCTGCGGTGAGGATCGCAGGATACCCTGTACGGTAGCGATGGCGGGAAATGCGTCGTGCCATCGCTCGCGGGAGGCCCTTCTCGGTAGGAATCGCGACAAGCCAGCCGCGGGGTCGACCGAACGCGGGCGCATGGCGGAACCGGCTGCCGCCCGTGTGTCCATCGCGCCGGCAGTCGACGCTACGACGCTTCCGCCGCCCGTGCCTTTCGTTTTTCATAGTGCCGGTGTGCCTTGGCGCGGTTGCCACACGCTGTCATTGCGCACCAGCGCCGGTTCCCGCTCTTGCTGTCATCCAGGAACAGCCAGCCGCAGACGGGATTGTCGCATTTCCTGACCCGCTTGAATCGGGGACCGAGCAGGAGGTCAGCGGCAGACCAAAGGACTGGCGCGAGCAATGTGGTGACCGCTGGGGCACCCGGGACGACCGCCCATCCACGCTCCCGTCCGATCACGGACAGCACCTCTCGCATCGGGGCACGTCCGAGAGCCGCGTTCAATTCGGCCAGAACAGTCTCCTCAATGGCGCCCTGCCCCGCCGCCTGCACAAACAGGTCGTAGATCATTTCGCGCAATCCAATCGCCTCCTGAAACGCCGATGGCGCCTCGGGCATCAGGCTGCTCAACGCTGTCTCATCGAGTCCGATCTCCTGCCTTACCCAGCGCAATAGGTCGTCGCGATCGGCCAGGGTCTCGGTCGGCACACGCTTGCCGCGCCAATACCGCGTGTTCGCGAATGTCAGGCAGAGGTCGTCGGCTGGCGCGGGAATGCGGATGGGTGTCGACGGCTTGGTCATCGCAAGAGGTTATAGAGCCGAGGGCGTCCGGGCGTCACGGCTGTGCGACCGCTCTTTCTAACCATCATGACGGTTGACAAGATCGGCGCACGTGGAGCAATCTACAACCATCATAATGGTTAGAAAGGTAACCCCATGATCGACCATATTTCCATCGGCGCCCGCGACATCGCCCGTTCCCGCCACTTCTACGATGCCGCCCTCGCCCCGCTCGGCTACTCCTGCCTGAGCATCGGAGACGACTCGCTGGGTTACGGGGCCGATGCGCCGGCTTTGTGGATCGGCGCCACCGACAGTCCGGTGCCCGCGGATAAGCGTTCCGGTTTTCACATCTGCTTCGTGGCACCCAACCGGACCGCGGTGGACGCGTTCCACGCCGCGGCGCTCCGGGCCGGCGGACTCGATAACGGCAAACCCGGGCCACGTCCCGACTATGGCGACTCCTACTACGCCGCCTTCGTCGTCGATCCCGATGGCTACCGGATCGAGGCACATTGCGAGTCCGACGCCTGATCCGCCCTTCGCATCCCTTTGTCGCGTGCTAAGCTCCGATCCGGTCGAAGCACAGACAAAGGGAGGCACGTCCATGGCACGCGTCGCATTGGTCACCGGTGGTACACGCGGTATCGGAGCCGCGATCAGCCTCGCACTACGAACCCAGGGGAGGATTGTCGTCGCCAACTACGCCGGCAATGACCTCGCGGCGGAGGCCTTTCACAAGGAGCACGGCATCCGCGTTGCCAAGTTCGACGTCAGCAAGATGGACGCTTGTGTCGAGGGAATCGCGCGCATCGTGGAGGATGTCGGCCCGATCGAGATCCTGGTGAACAACGCCGGCATCACCCGCGACGGCACGCTCGGCCGCATGAACCGCGACATGTGGGACGCGGTGATCGATACCAATCTCGGATCCTGCTACAATCTGTGCAAACTGACGTTTGAGGGCATGCGCGAGCGCAAGTTCGGCCGGATCGTCAATGTTGGCAGCATCAACGGCCAGGCAGGCCAGTACGGCCAAGTCAACTATGCCGCCGCGAAGTCCGGCATTCACGGGTTCACCAAGGCCTTGGCGCAGGAAGGTGCGCGCTATGGCATCACGGTGAACGCGATCGCACCCGGCTATGTCGATACCGAAATGGTGCGCGCGGTGCCAGGCGAGGTCCTGCGCAAAATCGTGGCCAAAATCCCCGTAGGACGTCTGGGCCATGCCGAGGATATTGCTCGGGGCGTTGCGTTCCTGACCGCGGATGAAGCCGAATTCGTCACCGGCTCGACCCTATCGATCAATGGCGGGCAGCACATGTATTGAATGACGGCGCGGCCGCCGCCAGAATCTTCGGCGGCGGCCCGCCAGCAGTCCCGCGAGGGCCATCCCGAGTAGCCCAGGCCGCTCGGCCAGGACCCGGCGGCGACGGGATCTGTGCCCCGGGCTCATGGGCCGCATCGGATGGCAACCAACACGCTGACATTCTGGGACAATCGCTGTACCCAGCATGCCGTCATCAACGACTTTCCGGCGGACGCGCGGATCATGCACCGGATTACCGTCCGCGGTGACAAGCCGTTCTGACCGTCAGCTCAAGGTCGCGCTTATCAGTGGATACTCGACCTCCGCGGTGTAGATCGCCTGCTCCTTGCCCAGCAGGGAACTGAACAGGGTGAAGTGCTCCACCTGCATCGGGTCTGCACGGAACAGGTTATGGGCCTGCATGAAGGCTGCGACCTTGCTCTCGACCGCGTTATCCAGGCGCGCCAAGGTCACATGCGGCTGGAAGCGCCGTCGCTCGGGTTCCAGACCGCAGCGCTGCAACGCGGTTTCGATCTTGCCGCGCAGGTGTTCCAGTTGTGGATTGCGCTCCACGCCGACCCATAAGGCCGATCCGCGTCCGGCCTTGGAAAAGATGCCCAGCCCGGCCAGCGAAAGCGAGAACCCGCGCACCTTCAGGGCGGCCAGCGCGTGGTCGATCTCCTCGGCCTGAAAGCCGGGCACCTCCCCGATGAAGCGCAGGGTCAGATGGTAGTTCTCGGGCGGCACCCAGCGCGCACCGGGGATGCCCGATCCGGCCATGGCGGCCAACCGTTCCCGGACGGACCATGGCAGGTCGAGCGCGACGAACAGTCTCATCCCGCCCCCGCCTTATCCAGCAGTTGCTCCACCAAGGGCATCATACGCGCGACGATCCGGCGGACACCCTCCGGGTTCGGATGGATACGGTCGGGCTGGTTCAGCGTCTCCTGCCCGGCCACGCCCTCCAGGAAGAACGGATCGTAAATCACGCCTGGCCGTCCACCCAGCCGGTCGAAGACCGCGCGGAACGCGGCCTGATAGTCCGGCCCCAGATTGGGGGGCGCATACATGCCGCTCAGCAGCACCGGGATCCGGCGTTTGGCCAGCCGATCCAGGATCGAGGCCAGGTTGGCCTCGGTGTCGCGTGGATCCAGCCCACGCAGCCCGTCATTGGCGCCCAATTCGACGATCGCGGCATCCGCGCCGTCCGCCAAGGCCCAGTCCAACCGGGCCTTGCCGCCGGCGGTGGTGTCGCCGGACACGGCCCCATCGACAATCACGACGTCCCGGCCCTTGGCGCGCAACGCCGCGACCAGCCGGTCTTGGAACCCGTCGCCACGCGCCAGCCCGAAACCCGCGGTCAACGAATCTCCCAATACCAATAGCCGCAACGGGGCTGCCGAGGCGGCGGTCCCGACCGGTAGCGCCGCGGCGACCAGGGACACAAGGATCCGACGGCGTGACAATCGCTCCATGCGCGCGTTATCGGGGTTCTTCCGGCCGGCGAGAACGCCATATGCTGCCGCCATGGATGCCATCACGCCGCCCCGGACTGAAGCCGACTCCGCGAAACCACTCATGCGGGTCAGGGATCTCCATCTGACCGTGCCTTCCGCCGCGGGGCCGGTCAACATTTTGCGTGGGATCGACCTCAATATCGCCGCGGCTGAGGCGGTCGGCATCGTCGGCCCGTCCGGTTCTGGCAAGACGAGCCTGCTGATGGTGCTGGCGGGGCTGGAGCGCGCGACCTCCGGCAGCGTCCAACTGGACGGTCAGGAGATCACCGGCCTGAACGAGGACGCCCTGGCGCGCCTGCGCCGGGAGCGGATCGGCATCGTCTTCCAGGCCTTCCACCTGATCCCGACCATGACGGCGCTGGAAAATGTCGCGGTGCCCCTGGAACTGGCCGGCCGCAAGGACGCGTTCGAGGTGGCGACCCGGGCACTGCGCAATGTCGGGCTGCATCACCGGCTGACCCATCTGCCCGGCCAGTTGTCCGGCGGCGAGCAGCAGCGTGTCGCACTCGCCCGCGCCTTCGCTCCGGAGCCAAGCCTGCTGCTGGCAGACGAGCCAACGGGAAACCTCGATCATGCCACCGGCGCGCTGGTCATGGACCTTCTGTTCGAACTCCGCGAACGGGTCGGATCCACCTTGCTGCTGATCACCCATGACCGCTCCCTGGCCGACCGTTGCGATCGCCAGGTGCATCTGGAGGATGGCCAGGTGAGCGAACCGGTCGCGGTACTGCACCCATGAACCTGGCGTTCCGCCTGGCTCGCCGGGAGTTGCGCGGCGGCGTGCGCGGACTTTGGGGGGTGCTGCTTTGTCTGGCGCTGGGGGTTGCGGTCATAGCCGCGGTCGGCACGATTCGGGCATCGGTCGACGCCGGCCTCGCCGCCGACGGACGGCGCATCCTCGGCGGGGATTTGGAGGTCGAAAGCGGGTCTCGCGCCCTGCCCGACACGCTGCGGGATTGGCTGCGTGCCCGGGGTGCGACGATCTCCGATGTGACGCAGATGCGGTCGATGCTGGTCGCACCCTCCGGCGAGCGCCAACTGATCGAGCTCAAAGCCGTCGATTCAGCGTGGCCGCTGCTGGGCACCGCCACCCTGACCCCGCCAGCCCCGCTGGCCCAGGCCCTGTCCCGACGCGACGGGCTTTACGGGCTGCTGGTGGACCCGCTGGTGATGGACCGTCTAGTGTTGAAGCCGGGCGATCGGGTCCGTCTGGGCAGCACGACCTTCCGCGTCGAGGGTACACTGACCCAGGAGCCGGATCGGGTGGCAACCCCGTCTCTGTTTGGGCCACGCGTGCTGATCCACGCGGATGCCCTGCCGGAGACTCAATTGATCGCACCGGGCTCGCTGGTGCGGCACGGGCTGCGCGTGATCCTGCCCGAATCCGCCGCACCGCAAGCAATGGCCACCGAGATCCGGCAGGCCTTCTCCGACCAGGGCTGGCGAGTCCGCGATCCCCGCGACGCGGCTCCCGCGGTGACGCGGTTCATCGACCGGGCGGCCCTGTTTCTGACTCTGGTCGGCCTGACCTCACTGCTGGTGGGCGGGATTGGTGTCGCCAACGGGGTGCGCGCGTGGCTGGACGCCCGCGCCCATACCATCGCGACCCTGCGCTGTCTGGGGGCATCGCCCGGCCTGGTGTTCCAGGTCTGCATGATCCAGGTGATGGCGCTGGCCGGGGCCGGCATTCTGGCTGGGCTGGTCGTCGGCGCAGCTCTGCCTGCGGTCGCAGCCGGGTTATTGGCCGATGTGCTGCCGGTGCCACCGGTCAACGGCATCTATCCGGGACCTCTGGCCCTCGCGGGCGCCTTCGGGTTGCTGATCGCGCTGTGTTTTGCGCTCTGGCCACTGGGGCGGGCCGCACGCATTCCCGGCGGCGCCCTGTTCCGCGAGGGTCTGCTGCCGGACAGCACTCGACCGTCCCGCGGCCTGATCCTGGCCAATTTCGCCGTCGCCGCCGCACTGGTAGGCCTGACCGTTGCCACCGCCACCGATCGGATCTTCGCTCTCTGGTTCTGCGCCGCCGCGCTCGGCACGCTGGTTCTGTTCCGCCTCGGCGCCCTGGGTCTGATGCGTCTGGCCCGCGCGGCACCACATGGGCTGTCGCCCTGGATGCGGCCCTGGATGCGTTTGGGCATCGCGAATTTGCATCGGCCTGGCGCACCGACCCCATTGCTGCTGCTGTCGGTCGGACTGGGCCTGTCCACCTTGGCCGCGGTGGCGCTGATCCAGGGCAATATCAGGCGGGAGATCCTGGATCAGATTCCGTCGAACGCGCCGAGCTTCTTTTTCGTGGATATTCAGAGCGATCAGTTGGCGCGGTTCGAGGCCACGGTGCGGGCCCAGCCCGGCGTCCAGGACATGCACCAAGTGCCGTCGATGCGCGCCAGGATCGTCGCGGTGAAGGGCATCCCGGTCGAGGATTTCCGCACCACGCCGGAAACCGCCTGGGCATTGCGGGGCGATCGGGGGCTGACCTATGCGGCGATCCCACCCGAGGGCACGCGACTGGTCGCCGGACGCTGGTGGGCGCCTGATTACGACGGCCCGCCGCTGGTGTCGTTCGACGCCGGCCTGGCCAAGGGGTGGAAGGTCGGCCTGGGCGACATCATCCGGGTAAATGTCCTCGGCCGCGATATCGACCTGACCATTGCCAGCCTACGCGACATCACCTGGCAGTCCCTGTCCATCAACTTCGCCATGGTCGCGAGCCCGGGCCTGCTGTCCAACGCGCCGCATACCCATATCGCGACGGTACGGATCGACAATGCCCGCCAGGGCGCCCTGCTGCGGGCAGTGACCGATGCGCTGCCGAACGTGACCGGTGTGCGGGTCGAGGAAGTGTTGGCCGCGGTCGCCTCGCTCCTGAACAAGGTCGCCGCCGCCCTGGCCGGAACCGGGATGGTGACCCTGGTATCCGGCGCGATCGTCCTGGTCGGCGCCGTCGCGGCAGGGCAGCGACGGCGGATGCAGGAAGCGGTGATTCTGCGGGCCTTGGGGGCGACTCGGCGGCAGATCAGGGCTGCCTGGCTGATGGAATTCGGGATCCTTGGCTTGACGGCGGGCCTGACCGCTGGAATCGTCGGCACCGCCGCCAGTTTCGGCGTCGCGCATTACATTTTGCACACCGACTGGGTTTTCCTGCCGGGAACGCTTATTCTCACGCTAGCAGGAGCACTCGCCACCATGCTTGTGTTCGGCTATGTTGGAACATCCGCTGCCTTGCGCGCCAAACCGGCGTCGATGCTGCGGAACGAATAGAGAGGGCCAGGACGGAGGTTCGTGACTCAACCGCGTTATCCGCAACCGAGCCGGCTCACGCGACAACAACAAAATAGGACAACCGCCCGGTCGTTCTCTGCTAGTGATCAGAACGACAAGGGCATAACGCCCGAAAGGACACAGGGAACCATGGCTTTCAGTCCCGAATACCGATCGTACCCGCGCGCATCCGCCGCCACGACGGCCGCCGTCCTGGACGCCGGCCTTCGGGCCTATATGCTCCGGGTCTATAATTGGATGGGGTCCGGTCTGCTGCTGACCGGCATCATCGCCTATCTGATCGCGAATACCAGCGCGATCGATCTGTTCTACCCCGTGGTGCAGACGCCGTTCGGCACCGCGCGCTCCGCCTCGCTGCTGGCCATGGTCGCGATGTTCGCGCCCCTGGGCTTCGTGCTGGTGCTCAGCCTGGGTGTGAACAAGCTATCGACCTCGGCGGCACAGGCGTTGTTCTGGGCCTTCTGCGCGACGATGGGCGCCAGCCTGACCAACATCTTCCTGATCTACACCGGCGAATCGATCGTACGGGTGTTCTTCATCACCGCCGCGACCTTCGGTGCGACCAGCCTGTATGGTTACACGACGAAGGCCGACCTGAGCCGCTTTGGCAGCTTCCTGATCATGGGCCTGATCGGCATCGTAATCGCTGGTCTGGTGAACCTCTTCCTGCAGAGCAGCGCCCTGCAGTTCGCCATAAGCTGCATCGGTGTGGTCGTCTTCACCGGCCTGACCGCGTTCGATACGCAGCGGATCAAGGCCGACTACGTGCAGTTCGCCTATGCCGACGGTGTGGAAGGCGCGGCCAAGCGCAGCGTCTACGACGCGCTCAGCCTGTATCTGAACTTCATCAACCTGTTCATGATGTTGCTGTCGCTGTTGGGCAACCGCAACAACAACTGATCGCCGCTCGCGTCAGTTCGATCCGACTGCAAGCCCCGGGGCATCGCTCCGGGGCTTTTTCGTTGCCCTCCCCCCAGGCCTTCGCCGCGTGGGCCCGTCCGCGTCCTTCAGGGCCCGGTCTCCAACCGCCCGGGAATCAATGGTGCCACCTGACGCAACAGACTCGCCGCCATCTCTTGCCACGCGCCGGCGATGTCCGTCCGGGCTAGGTCGATGACCGGCGGATCCGTCAACACGCGACGGATAGCGGCCGCGATCCCGGCCGGGGTGGGAGGACACAATCTTGCCGCCACCTCCCCGCCCAACTGCTCCCGCAACCCCCCGACCTCCGTCGCCACCACCGCTCGTCCGGCCGCCAGGGCCACCGCGGCGATTCCGCTCTGGCTGGCTTCCCGATATGGCAGCACCAGCACGTCGGCCCAGGCGATCACGGAGCCGACCTCGTCCTCGGCCACCCAACGGTTCTCGACGGTCACGCCGGGGCGGGTCCGCAACCGATCCAGCACCGACGATTCCGCGCCAGCTCCGATCACGCGCACGGCGATGTCATCGCGCGGGCCCAGGATCGTCAGCGCCTCATCCAGCAGGTCCAGGCCCTTGTAGGGCAGTAGCCGGCCAAAAAAGAGGAGCCGCAGCGGGCCGCCACTGTCCTGGCGCATGGGAGCGTCATAGGGCAGCGGCGGGTGTGTCATACGGATCAGCCCCTGACCATTCGGATCGGCCAGACCCTGGGCAATCAGCCGCTCTCCGACATGGGCGCTGAGTGCCGCGATCCGGTCGGCCGACCGGCAGAGGCGGCGCTGCAACCACATTTGCAGCGGAAAGCCGTCACCCGGATGGGCGTCGGCGTCATGCACGATCACCACGAATGGCACCGGCATCCGCCGCAGCACCCAGGCCATGATCAGGTCGAGCGGCCCGGGCATCGCACAGACCGCGAGGTCGGGCCGTATCGCGCGCAGCCGACGGTGCAGCTCGCGCGCCAACCATGGGGCGGACAGCGCCCGACCGATCAGACCTGGGAAACCGGCATAGGTTCGGACCGGAAGGTCACAATGGGGCGGGTTCGCGCTGGCCAGGATCGCGGCCCGGGTGGACAGCGACAGCGATGCCGACACCCCGGGACAGGCGCGCAAACCCTCGGCCAGAAGCGCCGCAATCTTCGGACCGCTGCCGGACCGGCCCCACTGCCAGACGAGTACTCTCAATATGACGACATGCCCCCTGCCTGCGGCCGATCGTTCGGGGTCACCATCACAACCGTCCGTATGGTGACGCCAATGTTACGATGCCACACGGTCGCGGCCAGTCTGGTGTAAGCATGCGCCGGCGTCGGCGACAAGCGGGCGGTGGGACCGAACAGGGCAATCGGGGGAAGGAAAGCAAGCCTTGGGGCGCTGCCCCAAACCCCGCGAGGGCTTCGCCCTTCGAACCCACCAGGGGCACGGCCCCTGGACCGCGATCGGTTGGGTCAGGGAGGAAAGGGGGCCAACCATGGCGTTTCAACGTCCGTGTCGGCCCCCTTTCCTCCCTGACCCAATAAATGGCATCCAAGGCCCAGCCTTGGTGGGGGTCGAGGGGGCAACGCCCCTCGCGGGGTCCGGGGCGGAGCCCTGGGGTTTTGCTTCCTTCACCCGATTGCCCCGCGGCCGCGAACCGTGGGACTTGCATCCGTCCGGCCGATCCACCAACGTCGTGCCAACCCGCGTCGCGGTGAAGCGATCCGCGATCGTTCTTGTAATCACGAAGGGAGGATAACGGTGCAATCAAAACGCATCACCGGTCTACACATGGCCATGCTGGTGCTGGCCACGTTGGGCTGGTTCGCGATACCGGCGGCGGCGCAGAAACATGGCGGCACGATCACCCTGCCGCATATCGACACACCACCCAGCCCCTCGATCCACGAGGAAGCCACGGCCTCTGTCGTGATCCCGTTCATGCCGATGTACAACAATCTGGTCATTTTCGACCAGCACGTGCCGCAGAACCGGATGGAGACGATCAGACCGGAACTGGCCACCGCCTGGAAATGGAGCGACGACGGCACGAAGCTGACATTCACGTTGCGGGAGGGCGTGACATTCCACGACGGCAAGCCGTTCACCTCGGCGGATGTCAAGTGCACCTGGGATATGGTCTCGGGCCTGGTGCCTGGGAAAATAAGGAAAAGCCCGCGCCAGGCGTGGTACACGAATCTGAAGGAGGTCTCGGTCAACGGGCCGCATGAAGTGACCTTCGTCCTGGGCCGCCCGCAACCGTCGTTCCTGTCACTGCTGGCCGCCGGCTGGTCGCCCGTCTATCCGTGCCATGTCACCTCGGCGCAGATGCGTACCAAGCCCGTCGGCACCGGCCCGTTCAAGTTTGTCGAATACCGGCTGAACGAACTGATGAAGCTGGAGCGCAACCCCAACTATTGGAAGAAGGGATTGCCCTACCTGGATGCAATCGAATACCGCATCGTGCCAAATCGTGGCACGCGCATGTTGAGCCTGGTCGCTGGCAAATTCGACATGAGCTACCCGACCGACGTGTCGGTGCCATTGCTGCGCGATCTGAAGAACCAGGCCCCGCAATTGGAGTGCAAAATGCGGCGCTCCAATGTCAGCACGAACCTGATCATCAACCGTGACGTGCCGCCGTTCGACAACCCGGATATCCGCAGGGCGCTCGCGCTGACATTGGACCGCGCGGCATTCAACGATATCCAGAACGAGGGGCACGCATCGATCGGCGGCGCCATGCTGCCCGGACCCGACGGCGTCTGGGGTATGCCTGCCGAATTCCAGAAGACCCTTCTCGGCTACGATCCCGATATTGCGAAGAACCGCGAAAAAGCCCGGGAGATCATGCGCAAGCTGGGCTACGGGCCGGACAAGCGCCTGAAGATGAAGGTCTTTACCCGCGATATCCCGACATTCCGTGATCCCGCGCTGATCCTGGCCGACCAACTCAAGGAGATCTACCTGGATGCGGAGTTGGAAGTGGTCGACACACCGATCTACTATAACCGGGTGTTCAAGAAGGATTACAGCGTCGGCCTGAACCTGACCGGCAGCTCGTTGGACGATCCTGATCAGAATTTCTACGAAAACTACGCCTGCGGCTCGCTGCGCAACTACACGAACTACTGCAACAAGGAGTTGGAGCAGGATTTCGTCGCGCAGTCGATCGAGACCGATATCGAGAAGCGCAAGAAGATGGTGTGGGACATCGAGCGTAAGCTGGCCGAGGACGTCGCCCGCCCGATCATCTTCCATGGCGTCGCCGCGGCCTGCTGGCAACCCTATGTGAAGAACATGTCGATCATGGTGAACAGCATCTACAACGGCTGGCGGTGGGAGGATGTCTGGCTGGACAAGTAGTCCGCCTCCGCCGCATCCCATGATCCCGATACTTCTGCGACGTATCGGGATCATGGGTCTTGTAAGAGTGTCCCGCACCTGAGCGGGCAATCTTCGCGCCGATCGGGGACAACCCGACCATAGACACCGGGGGAAACGATGCGCGGCTTCTTTGGCCCTCTGCTCGGGGTGATTCCGTTGGCGCTGGCGATGTTGGCCGGTCCCGCCCATGCGCAGAAACATGGCGGTACCCTGCTCCTGCCGCATATCGACAGCCCGCCCAGCCCGTCCTTGCATGAGGAAGTGACGGCCTCGACCGTCATCCCGTTCATGTCGGTGTTCAACAACCTGGTCATGTATGACCAGCACAAGCCGCAGAACACGATGGACACGGTGGTGCCAGAACTCGCCACCGCCTGGAAATGGAACGCGGACGGCACGGCCCTGACCTTCACCCTGCGCGAGGGTGTGCGGTTTCATGACGGCAAACCGTTTACCTCGGCCGACGTGAAATGCACCTGGGACATGGTGTCCGGCCTCGCACCGGGGAAGATCCGCAAGTCGCCGCGCCAGTCCTGGTTCGCCAATGTCTCGGAAATCAAGGTCAACGGCCCGCACGAGGTGACATTCCACCTGAAGCGCCCGCAACCGTCGTTGATTGCGCTGCTGGCCGCCGGCTGGTCGGGTGTCTATCCCTGCCATGTGACCTCAGCCGCCATGCGGACCAAGCCGATCGGCACCGGCCCGTTCCGCTTCGTCGAGTATCGCCTGAACGAGAGCATGCGGCTGGAGCGCAACCCGGACTACTGGAAGAAGGGCCTGCCCTACCTGGATGCGATCGAATTCCGCATCGTCCCGAACCGCGCCACCCGCATGCTGGGCTTCATCGCCGGCAAGTTCGACATGACCTATCCCACCGACGTGAGCGTACCGCTGCTGAAGGAGATCCAGGCGCAGGCTCCCCAGGCGCAATGCACGCTCCGTCGCAGCAATGTCAGCACCAACCTGATCGTGAACCGGGAGGCCCCGCCCTTCGACAACCCCGACATCCGCATGGCGCTGGCGCTGACCCTGGATCGCAAATCCTTCAACGACATCATGAACGAAGGCCAGGGCCGGGTCGGCGCCAATATGCTGGCCCCGCCCGAAGGCGTCTGGGGCATGCCGCCCGAGGTGTTGGAGACCCTGACCGGCTACGGCCCCGATGTCGCGAAAAAGCGAGAAGAAGCCCGCGCCATCATGCGCCGGCTCGGCTATGGCCCGGACAAGCGGCTGAAAACCAAGGTGTTTACCCGGGATATCCCCAGCTTCCGCGATCCCGCCCTGATCCTGTCGGACCAGTTGAAGGACATCTACATCGACTCGGAAGTGGAGGTCAGCGACACGGCGCTGTATTTCAACCGCATCTACAAGAAGGACTATCAGATCGGTCTGAACCTGACCGGCAGTTCGCTCGACGATCCGGATCAGAATTTCTACGAGAATTTCTCCTGCGGATCATTGCGCAACTACGGCAACTACTGCACGCCGGAAATGGATAAGGCACTGGAAGCCCAATCCATGGAAACGGATGTCGCCAAACGGCGCGCCATGGTGTGGGAGATCGAGCGGGTGCTGGCGGCGAACGTGGTGCGCCCAATCATCTATCACGGGGTCGCCGCGGGCTGCTGGCACCCGCATGTGAAGAATCTGACGATCATGGTCAACAGTATCTACAACGGCTGGCGGTGGGAGGATTTGTGGCTGGATCGGTAGCAACGCTACCGGTTCGGCCGATGGACGACGACACCGGACGGCGTGACCTCCTGGGGACCGGGCCAGGTACGCTGCCCCTGCTCCTACGAGCGAGGTTGGGCGGACGCCTACTCCGCCGCCCGCCGCGGCACCTCCGTCCGGAAATGCGGCATCACTTCCCGGGCGAACCGACGCAAATTCTCCCGCGACGTGCCGCCGCCGTTCAGCAGCATGTATTCCACGCCGGCCGCCTGTAGCTTCTCGATCTTGCGGCAGATCTGATCCGGGTTGCCGTACAGCGCGCTTTCCTCGCTGGCTTCCCGCGTGTCCGAAAATGCCATGATGCTGGCGGTGTTGTTGCCATCCGGCCGCTGGCTGATCCCATGCAAACGGCGTTGAGCGGCCACACGGCGATCGACCGCGGCTTCCTTCTCCGCCTCGTCCCGCGCCACGAAGAACGCCCGCGCCACGCCGACCTGCGACGCGTCGAACCCGAACCCGTTGGCGATCATCGCATCGCGATAAACATTGAAGCGAGCGATCGTGTCGTCCATCGACGCGAACTGGTCCAGCAGCAGATTATGGCCGCGCGCCGCCACACGTCGGATCGATTCCGGATGTCCCGCGCCCTGCCAAAACGGCGGATGCGGCTTCTGGATGGTCGGCGGCTCCACCACGATATCGTCGTACTGCCAGAATCTGCCATGGAAGCTGAACCGCTCGTTGGAGGTCCAGGACTTCGTGATGATGTCGATGGCTTCCTCGAACCGAGCCTGGGCGTCTTCCATCGGGATGCGGAAGCCCACGAATTCGTTGTGGCGGTAACCTTTCCCCACCCCAAAGTCCAGCCGCCCGCCGGACAGCAGGTCCAATGTCGCCGCCTGTTCGGCCAGCAGCACCGGATTGTGCCATGGCAGCACCACAACGGCCGTTCCCAACCGCAAGGTGGTGGTGCGGGCACCGATCCAGGTCAGCAGGTTCAGGGTGGCGGAGACCTGACCGAAGCCGGTGAAATGGTGCTCGACGATAAAGGCGCTTTCGTAACCGAGAGCCTCGGCCTCGATCACATACTCGATATAGTCTTTGAAGCCGGCGGCGCTGTCGACGTCAGGTCCGCCGCCGCGCTGCGCCTGGGCCGCGCCGAAAAGTCCGAACCGCATCGATGCTCTCCCGCCACAGAAGGGGTGGCCGCCTTGGCCTTCCCCCCAGACTCTGCGTAATCTCGCGGCAGACGACAAGGGGCGCGATACACGTCGCCGAATTTGGGGGGATACGCGAACGGTGAGCACCGGCGCGCAAGGTCGCTTTCTGCAACGCGCACTGCCGATCACCGGCGTGACCATTGGCGTGTTGCTGATCGCCGGTCCGTTCCTGGCGACGGTCATCCGCAGCCTGCTGGTCTGGGACGGCGACATCGCTGCCATTGAGGCCGGCAACTTCATCCGTTTGTTCAGCGATCCGCGTTTCGTCAGTGCGGCCCTCAATACCTTGATCGCCGGCGCCTGCACGACAGTCTTCGCCTGGCTGTTGGGATTCAGCCTCGCCTGGCTGGTGGCGCGCACCGATATGCCCGGGCGATCCTGGCTGGAGACGGCCAATCTGGTGCCATTCTTCCTGTCTCCCTATGTCGGCGCGATCTCCTGGATCTACCTGCTGGCTCCGCATGGCGGGCTGCTGCCCTGGCTGGCGCGCACCTATCTGGGTGTCTCCTTGGAGTGGATCGACATCTACAGCATGGGCGGGGTGATCTGGGTGCTGACCCTGTTCTACACGCCGTATGTCTATCTGTTCGTCATCGGCCCGCTGAGGCAGATGGATGCGGCGTTGGAGGATGCGGCCCGGGTCCATGGCGCCTCGTTTTGGTACACGCTGAGCCACATCACCCTGCCACTGGTGATGCCCGCGCTGTTGTCGGCCGGGCTGATCGTGTTCGTGACCTCGGCCGGGTTGTTCGATGTGCCGCTGGCGTTGGCATCCCCGCGCGGGATCCGGTTCATGCCGACCGAGATCTTTTCCATGGTGCAATACCCGTCAGATTTGGGACGGGCGGCGGCGTTCGGAATTGTCGTGCTGACGGTGACCATCCTGCTCACCCTGCTGCAACGTCGTTTCATCGCCAACCGCCGCTTCGACACGGTCACTGGCAAGGGGTACCGGCCGCGCCAGATCCGCCTGCGCACCGGGGGCAAGATCGCCGCCCTGACGTTGGAAGCGATCTATGTCGGCGGTGGGGTCATCCTGCCGCTGGTGGCACTGCTGATGGTGTCGTTTTCAAAGCTCTGGACCGGGCGGTTCATGTGGCGCACCGCCACCACCGGCAATTTTGAGTATGTGCTGACCAAATACGACCTGACCCGGACCGCCATCACCAACAGTCTGATCCTGGCGCTGGTGGGCGCGACCCTGGGCGTGGCCCTGGCGATCTTGCAGTCCTACTATCTGACCCGAGGCAATCCGAAACGACGCGCCCTGGTCGATGCGCTGCTCTCGCTGCCACTGGGCATTCCGGGGATCATCCTGGGCCTCGGCTTCCTGATCCTGGCGATCCGCACGCCGCTCTATTCCACCCTGACCATCATCCTGATCGCCTATATCGCCCGCTTCTTTCCGTTCGCCACCCGGACCGTCACCGCCATGTTCCTGGCAATCAATCCCGAGTTGGAACAGAGCGCCCGGTCCTCCGGCGCGTCCTGGCTGCAAACCATGCGGTTGATCGTGCTGCCGCTGCTGCGCCCCGCGCTGATCGCCGCCTGGCTGATGCTGTTCGTCATCTTCATCCGTGAACTGGGCGCGACCATTCTGCTGTATGCCCAGGGCACCGAGACCATCAGTGTCGCCATGGTCGTGCTCAGCGAACGCAGTTCCGGCTACGTGGCGGCGCTTGCCGTGGTGCAATTGGTCATGCTGCTCGCCGCCTTCGCAATCATGCGCCTGACGCGCACATCGATGTCCCAGGGTTGAGCATGACAGACCGGTTCGTCCATATCGCCCACCTGACCAAGCGCTTCGGCGACCACACGGCGGTGCGCAACGTCTCGTTCGAGGTTCCACGCGGCAGCACATTGGCGCTGTTGGGGCCCAGTGGGTGTGGGAAGACGACGATTTTGCGGTGTCTGGCGGGGTTGGAGACGCCGGACGGCGGCACCATCGAGATCGCGGGCACGCCGGTGTTCGACAGCGTCCAACGAATCGACCTCATGCCGGAAAAGCGCGAACTCGGTATTGTCTTCCAGTCCTACGCCGTCTGGCCACACATGACCGTGGCGGAGAACGTGGCGTTTCCGCTGAAAGTGCGTGGCATGGGCAAGGCCGAGCGGCTGGAGCGGGCGTCGCGGATGCTTGATACAGTCGGGCTGAAAGGCTTTGAACACCGGTCGGCAACCTTGGTCTCGGGCGGCCAGCAGCAACGGATCGCCCTGGCCCGCGCACTGGTCGCCGAACCCAGGCTGGTGCTGTTTGACGAGGCGTTGTCCAACCTGGATGCGCAGTTACGGGAGCAGATGCGGCTGGAATTGCGACTTCTTCAGGAGCGGCTGGGCTTCACTGCCATTTACGTCACCCACGACCAAGCCGAGGCATTTGGGCTGGCGGATACGGTGGTGCTGATGAACCAGGGTGCCATCGAGACCATGGGGCCGGCGCGGGAGGTGTTTCGCCGTCCGGCCACCTCGTTCGTCGCCCGCTTCTTCGGCCTGAATGTCCTGGAAGCCACTCTGTTGGGCCGGATCGACGGCACGCCCTATGTCGAGGTGGCGCTTGGCGAACGATTGACCATGCGCGCCCTCGCCGGGAGCGGGCTGGTCGCTTCGGTTGGTGACCCGGTCCTGGCCTGCATCCGCAAGGAACACGTGCGGGTCGAGCAGGAGCCGATACCGGACAGTCACGCCGGGACGATCGAGGCCGCATCCTTCCTGGGCGTGGCCGAGGAATACATCGTCATGATCGACGAGGTCGCCATTCGCGCCACACGCCCCGCCGCCGGCTTCACGCGCGGGGACAGCGTGCATGTCGGGATGTCGCCGGACGATTGGATTGTGTTGCAACCTGAGGAGACAGCATGATGAATTCGATCCTGTCCGCGGTTCTGCTATCGACCGGCCTGCTTGCTGCTTCGGGCACTGCTCTTGCGCAGGCCGACCCGCCCGCGGTCCAGGCCGCGCCGGCGGCGGAACGCGATGCGTTGCGCGCACGGATCACCGCCGCGAAGACCGAAGGCACAGTTAGCTACTGGGACGCCGTGATCCAACCGGAGACCAACACCGAACTGACGGACGCATTCCGCAAGTCCTACGGTCTGCCTGGAAACTTCGCGGTCAAATACACCCTCAGCGCGACTCTGAACCTGGTAACGCGCGTTGAGCAGGAGGTCAATTCCGGCAATGTCACGATCGACGTTGCCTCGCTCGCCTCGCCCCCTTGGATCAACGGCCTGATCGCGGGCGGCCACATCATGCGATACGACAGCCCGGAATACGCCGCGTTCGCCAAGGCGTTCGACGCCGGCATGGGCCGCCCGGGCTATTATGCGTTCAACGGCGCCTACATGTTCATTCCGGTCTGGAGCCCCGACCATTTCAATTTCAAGGGCAAGTCCTGGAAAGACGCCTTGGGTGCGGTGCCTCCCGGCCGGATGAGCCTGAACGATTCGCCCAACTCGGCCACGGCGTTGCTGACCTATATGGGCTTGCGGACAATCCTGGACCTGTCGTTCTTTCAGGAACTGGCCAAGATGAAGCCACAGTTCATCGTGCGGTCGGAACAAACCACCGAACGTCTGGTGTCGGGCCAGGATCTGCTGGCGTTTGGCGGCACCACAGCCCGCGCCTTCCAGTACAATGAACGCGGCGCCAACCTGAAATATGTCCTCCCCGAGGAAGGCTTCGTCCTGCTCGGTGCGGGCAGCTTCATCCTGGCCAAGGCGCCCCACCCGAACGCCGCGAGATTGTGGCTGGATTTTACCCTGTCGGAGCAAGGGCAGATGATCCTGACGAAGAAGGAAGCACTGATCTCCGGCCGCTCCGGCTTCAAGACGCCGCTGCCGGACTACGCGCCTTCGATCGACGGCCTGAAACTGATCAAGATGGACTGGACGAAGATCACCGCCGACGACATCCGTCGCGCCAAGGCGGAATGGCAGAGCGTGTTCACACCGTAATCTCGGCCGCTATCGAGCCCGCCCGTATCAAGAAGGAACGCACACATGCTTCGGCTGCTTTCTGTCATGGCAATCGTAGCTGCATTTTTGACGGCTTCACCCGCCATTGCGCAGGACCCGCCCGCGGTCGCGGCCGCCCCAGCCAGCGCGCGCGACACCATGCGCACGATGATCGAGGCGGCGAAAAAGGAAGGCTCGGTTGCCTACTTCGACACCGTGCTGCAGCCGGAAACCCATGACGAACTGACCGCCGCGTTCCGCAAGACCTATGGCATGCCGGCCGCTTTTCCGGTTCGTTATACACTCAGCGCGACCCTGAACCTGATCACGCGCGTCGAGCAGGAGGTGAATTCGGGGAATGTCACCATCGACATTGCCTCGATCGCATCGCCGCCCTGGATCAACGGCCTGGTGCGGGCCGGACACATCACGCAGTACGACTCGCCCGCGTATCAGGCGTTCGGCGCGGCATTCGCCGCCGGTCTCGGCAAACCCGGATATTATGCCTTCAATGGTGCCTATATCTTCGTTCCGGTATGGAACGCGGACACGCTGACCTTTAAAGGCAAGAGCTGGAAGGACATCCTCGGCGCCGCGCCGCCCGGACGCATGAGCCTGAACGATTCCGGCAACTCGGCCACCGGTGTGCTGACCTATATGGGCCTGCGATCCATCCTCGGTGTCGAGTATTTCAAGGACCTGGCCAAGATGAAGCCGGTCTTCATCCTGCGCTCGGAGCAGACAGCGGAACGGCTGGTCTCCGGCCAGGACCTGATGGCGTTCGGCGGCATGCCGACCCGCGTGCACCAATACAACGAACGCGGCGCCAACCTGAAATTCATCCTCCCCACCGAAGGGGTCGTCCTGCTCGGCCAGGCCAGTTTCATCCTCGCCAAGGCGCCGCATCCCAACGCGGCGAAACTCTGGCTGGACTTCACGTTGTCCGAGCAGGGCCAGACGATCTTGTCGAAGCGGGAAGCCCTGATTTCGGGGCGCAGCGGGTTCAAGAGCCCGCTGCCAGAGTTCGCCCCGGCGATCGACAGCCTGAAGCTGATCAAGATGGACTGGGACGCGATCGACCAGGAGGCGATCCGGCAGGCCAAGGCCGAATGGCAGGGTATCTTCACGCCATAAGGTCAGGAGCCACCGGTTGGCAGACGCGACGGCGGTCGGAATCGAACGGGGAGTTTGACACCCACCATCCCCGATGATCCCCTCCCGAGCCAAATCCAGGGAGGCTCCAGATGCCATCAGACACCGCCCCGCTTCGCGGCAAGGCCGCGCTCGTCACCGGCGGAGGCCGCGGCCTGGGGCGGGCCTTCGCGGAGACGCTGGCCAAGCTGGGCTGCGACGTCGCAATCCATGGCATGCGCGAACACGGGCCAGCCGAGTATGGCGAGGGCACCACATTGACCGACACCGCGGCTCAGATCGCGCAATTTTACAATGTTCGTACCATCCCAATCCTGGGCGATCTGACCCAGAACGACCAGGCGGCGCGGGTTGTGGATACGGTGACGCGGGAGTTGGGGCCGATCTATGCGCTGGTGCACAATGCCGGCGGCGACATCGCGGCGGCGGGCGGCAAACCGGACCCGAATGACGCGATCATGGTGAAGGAGGAAGATGTCCGCGCGGTGATCGATCGCAACCTGATCAGCACGATCTTCGTCTCCCAACTCGTCGCACGCGGCATGATGCAGCGAAGGGAGGGTCGGATCGTGACCATCAGCTCCATCGCCGGCTATGGGGGCCGACAGAACGGCGCGATCTATGCCACGTCCAAGGCCGCCGCGATCCACTATACGCGCTGTCTGGCGGCGCAACTGCGTCCGTTCAACGTCACCGCCAACAGCATAGCGCCGGGAGACACACGAACCGGGCGTTTCCTGAACACACGCCCGGTGGACCCGGGCCGATTGGTCGAAGGCGGCACATTGGAGCGCATCGCCCTGGTCGATGAGGTCGCGCGCGCTGTCACCGTGTTTGTTGGGCCGACCGGGGATTTTGTGACCGGTCAGGTGTTGCGGGTTGATGGTGGGTCCCAATGCTGGCCGGCTTGAGGGGAAGAACGGGGCTTCCGCCCCGGGACCCCGACCAGGGCTCGGCCCTGGACCCGCCAAAGGCGCGGCCTTTGGGATGCGATGCTTTCGGGGCCTTCAGGATAGGGGGCCAACACGGACGTCGAGAGGTCCGTGTTGGCCCCCTATCCTGAAGGCCCCAACGTTCCGGTTCCAAGGCCTGAGGATGCTGAAACTCCGCGAGACCCTGACCCGCCTGGAAGCAGGGCACCTGAGCCAGCTTGAAGCTGCGGAAATTCTGGGCATGAGCGAGCGAAGCTTTCGCCGCTGGGCACGCCGGTTCGAGGCGGATGGAGACCGGCCTGACCGACCGCCGGTTGGATCGGCGCGCCGGGCACGCGGTGCCGCCGGAGGTGAGCCCGCGTCAAAGAGACAGGATGCGCTGTGGCACGTCCAGGAGCGAACGTTGCGGCGACGCAGGTCGGGATGGGGCGGCAGCCTCGGTCTCTCCAACCAGGTGGTCCGCGCGGAAGACAACAGCGCGCGGCTCGTTCGGCAGCGGTCGATCTGGTCCGTTCCGGCGGTGCCTTGTAGTGTCCCTGCATATCATCCGGGAGGATCCCATGCTGAAATTCGGCATCTCGCTCTTTTTCACGGAGCACTCCATGCAGCCGGCGGTGCTTGGCCCGGAATTGGAGCGGCGCGGCTTCGAGTCCGTCTGGTCGGGCGAACACTCCCACATCCCCGTTGTGCTGAAGGCGCCGTTTCCCGGCGAAGGCGGACTCAAGCGCTGGTACTACGACGTCATGGATCCTTTCGTCACTCTGACGGTCGCGGCATTGGCGACCACGACATTGAAGATCGGCACCGGGGTTTGTTTGATCCCGCAACGCGATCCGATCCAGACCGCGAAGCTGGTCGCCTCGATCGACCAGATGTCGAAAGGCCGGTTCCTCTTCGGTGTCGGCAATGGCTGGAACCAGGGCGAGATCGAAAACCACGGCACCGTGTTCAAGACCCGCCACCAGCGTGGACGGGAAAGCATCGAGGCAATGAAGGAAATCTGGACTCGGTCGAAAGCGGAATATCACGGCGATATCGTCAGTTTCGATCCCATCATGGCCTGGCCGAAGCCCGTTCAGCGACCGCATCCTCCCGTCCTGGTCGGCGGCGCCTTCCCATACTCAGCCAGACGAGCGATCCGTTACGGGGATGGATGGCTGCCCAGCGCGCCCTCCGGCAAGACGGATCTGCTGGATGAGATTCCGCGCTTCCGGCAAATGGCGGCAGAGGCGGGACGCGATCCGGGGGCCCTGCCGATCACCGCCTGGTATCCGCCGCGCAATCTGGACCTGATGAAGCGATATCGCGATCTGGGGGTGGAACGCGTGGTGTTCAGCGTGCCGTCCGACCCGGCCGAGACGGTGCTGCCGCATCTGGACGAGATTGGCGCGCTGATGGTGGCAACCAACCAGGCGTAACGGGCCCTGGCCGGTCAGGTGGCGGCGTTCAGCACCATGTCCGCCGCCTTCTCTCCGATCATGATCGACGGCGCGTTGGTGTTGCCCGATGTCAAGGTCGGCATGATGGAGGCATCGGCCACCCGCAACCCCGCGATCCCATGCACGCGAAGCTGGGAATCGACCACCGCCATGGGGTCCGATCCCATCTTGCAGGTGCCCACCGGATGGTAGGTCGTTTCGGCAACCCGCTTCACCCAGTCCAGGATTTCGTCATCCGTGGTCAGGGCGGTACCCGGCCCGATCTCCGACACCTGCAAGGGTGCCATCGCCGGCGCCGTCATGACCGAGCGAGCGATGCGAACCGCGCGGATCGTCAGTTCCGCATCGATCGGTGACGACAGGAAATTGAAGTTGATCGCCGGCGGCCGGCCTGGATCGGCCGATGCGATGTGGATATGACCCCGGCTCTCCGGCCGCATCGGATGCGCGTAGCAGGTCATGCCGGACTGACGGGAAAGCCTGGGGCCTTTCGGACCGGGCTCGGTCAGCATCGGCACCCAGCCCAGCAGCAGATCCGGTGCCTCCAGTCCATCGCGGGAGCGGACGAAGGCGCGCATCGGCGCCCCGACCATGTTCAGTAGGCTGGGCTGGAACAACGCGTAGCGCAGAGCCTGCACCACCAGACCCAGACCACGCGCCCGGTCGTTGAAGGTGACCCCTTTTTTGCCGATGGCCCAACGAGTGCGGGGGGCGTAATGGTCCCGCAGGTTTTCCCCCACGCCTGGCAGGGCATGACGCACCTCGATCCCCAGCGCCTGCAAGCGTTCGGGTTGGCCGATACCTGACAATTCCAGCAATTGCGGAGAGTTGATTGTCCCGGCGCTGACCACGACCTCGCGGGCCGCGCGGGCTTCCCGCACTTGTCCACCCACCGCGTATCGGACTCCGGTGCAGCGTTTGCCTTCGAGCAGGAGCGCCTCGGTCAGGGCGCCGGTCTCGATGTGGAGATTTTCACGCTTGCGGATCGGATCCAGATAGCAACGGGCGGTGCTCATCCGTTGGCCGGCGGCGATGGTTGCCTGGCTCATGGCGATGCCGTCCTGCCGAGAGCCATTGTAGTCGGGGTTGTGGGAGATACCGACCTGAGCGGCGGCTTCGATGATGGTGGAAAACAAGGGGCCGGCGGGGGGCGGGTTGGTGACGCGGATCGGTCCTCCGCGGCCACGGAACGTATCGTCGCCGCCGCCCTGATAGCTTTCCATGCGCTTGAAGAATGGCAGGACGTGCTCGTAGCTCCAGCCATGGTTGCCCATCTGGGCCCAGGTATCGAAATCCTGCGCCTGCCCGCGTACGAACGCCAATCCGTTGATCGCGCTGGACCCGCCGAGGAGTTTGCCGCGTGGGACGGGAAGTTTGCGGCCATTGGTGTTGGCCTCGGGCTCGGAGGCATAGAGCCAGTTAGCGGCGGGGTTGGTCAGCAGGCGCGCATAGCCGATCGGGATGCGGGACCAGGGGTGGCTGGCGGCGCCGGCTTCGAGCAGCAGCACCTTGTTGCGCGCATCCGCCGAAAGCCGGTGCGCCACCGCGGCGCCTGCGGATCCGGCGCCGACAACGATGTAGTCATAGGTTTGCATGACGCTTGAGCCTCCCGCGGATCGCTCGACGCCGTCGACCGGGGCGGATGAGCCCGTGATCGCCGAAACCGCCCAAGCGCGTGTCGATGTCTGGTTTGGCTATGCCGCGCCGTCCGGTTGGTCAAGAGCGATGGGGCGGCCGGTCAGGGCGTTCGGGTGACGGACAGAAAGCCGTGGGGCGCTGCCCCGAACCCCGCGAGGGCTTCGCCCTTCGAACCCACCAGGGGCACGGCCCCTGGACCGCGATCTTTTGGGTCAGGGAAGAAAAGGGGCCGACCGTGTGTTTCAACGTCCGTGTTGGCCCCCTTTCTTCGCTGACCCAATGAATGGCATCCAAGGCCCAGCCTTGGTGGGGGTCGAGGGGGCAACGCCCCTCGTGGGGTCCGGGGTAGCGCCCCAAGGCTTGCCTCCTTCACCCGATTGCCGGGTTCGCATCCTGGACGTCGTTCGCCCGCCTACCGCTGTGCGCGTCGCCGCAGGAGACCCATCGCCACGAGCCCACCGGCCAGGATCGATAGGCTTGCGGGCTCGGGCGCCTCAAAGGACATCGAATAATCGATGCCCGACCCCGACGTGAGTGAGAATCCGGTGATCGGCCCGCCGCTGCCGTCGGCCGCCAATGCGTAGTAATCACCAGTCCAAAAGACCGTGTTCTGGAATTCGGCGGAGGCCGTGTTGAGCACGACCGCGCCACCGCTCGCGGTTTCGCCCGAAGAGGTCATAGCGTAGATACCCAGCAGGAAAGACTGGCCCCAGGTAATGGGTATGGCGAAATGGACCACTTCGTCGATGACCAGGGAGGTCGTGGTGAGCGCGCCCGGACCGTAATCGACGGCGCCGTAAGGCTTCATCTGATAATCCCAACCGAACAGCACCGTCCCGACCGCGACAGACATCTGATTGATGTGGGGATTGAACGCGCTGTTGAGTGCCTGGAAGACGTTGTAGGAAGCTTGGTTGATGGCGTTGCCGTACGGTTGCAGGAAAGCGTTGTTCCTGTAGGCTCCGATCTCGAACAATCCGTTCGCGCCCACTCCGTTCGATTCCATGTGACCGCTGACATGCATCGGGACCACCAGGATACCGGGGGTGCCGTTCGTGCCGCCGCCGACCGGGGTGAACGTCTCATTCCAACCGCCCTGAGCGCCGGCGCCCGGGAATGCACTCGCCGACGAACCGGTGTTGGTCGATTGCAGCTTGATGACGCCTGGCTGCGCGATCGCCGAGGCCGAATTGGAGTAGGCGTGGCCGTTATAGGCGCTGGCACTGCTGAGCGTGCCCGTCGTTGCCTGTCCGCCAACGCCGGACGTGTTGGTCACGCAGGTCAGGCTGGAAATGAACGCGCCCGACCCGGAGGAGGTGGACACCCCGTTGTTTATCGCGTTGCCCACGGAGGTACTGCCGGAATAACCGTTCCCAGCACAGGCGCTGGTGAACGCGGCACCGGTCGGGGTCGTCGATTGACCAGGCACCGCCCAGGCGCCAACCGACGCGATGGCTGAGAGAATCGTAAAACCGGCAGCGACCAGCAGCGTCTTCATGTGGCTTTCCCCTCCGCACCGATCCGCAACCGAATGATACGGAACATCTCTGAGCGCTTTTCGTCAGTCGTTATTCGACGATGTAACCACACGGATCACGGATAGGCAATAAGTTTGGCACGCACTGCCCCCGCAACGTTAACCGGCGTCCGCACCCCGATTCCATACGGCAATTCCGTTGCTGACGGCTTGGGCGGGACGCGAACTTGAATTTGATGGAGAGCAATCAACTCGTCCGTCCGCAAACCGAGCGCGAGGCGACGACATAGCCCCATGGACCGCCACCGGGCTTCACCATAAACTGCAAGACCGTCCGGCAGGAGACCTCCATGGCCATCGAATTCATCGGCATGATCGCGGCCGAGGCAAAGTCCGAGATCCACCCGCCCCAGGGGCCGGTCATCGATCCTGACTACATCGCGCGCTTCGCCCAAGCGCACGAGGCCGCCGGCTTCGACCGTGTGCTGATCGCCCATAACGCATCCGACGCCGACGCCGTCCTGGTGGCAACCCACGCCGCCCAGCACACCAAGACTCTCGGGTTCATGATCGCCCACCGCCCCGGCTTCATCGCTCCCACCTACGCCGCGCGCCTGTTCGCCACATTTGACGTGTTCTCGGGCGGGCGTGGCGGCATCCACATCATCTCTGGTGGCGACGGCGCCGAACAGCGACGGGACGGCGACTTCCTGAATCACGAGGAACGCTATCGCCGGACCGACGAGTATGTCGGGCTGCTGCGCCAGACCTGGACCGCCGAGGCGCCGTTCGATCATAAAGGCACCTACTATCAGGTGGAAAACGCGTTCGCCCGGGTCAAACCGTTGCAGAATCCGCATATCCCGGTCTATTTCGGTGGATCATCGGATATCGCCATCGAATTCGCCGCCAAGCACGCCGACATCTACGCATTCTGGGGTGAGACCCTGGACCAGGCGCGTGACACGATCGCCCGTGTCCGTGCCGCCTGCGTCCGCGCCGGACGCAAACCTGACAGTATCCGTTTCAGCCTGTCGATGCGTCCGGTGCTGGCCGGGACCGAGGAAGCCGCGTGGCAGCGCGCCGACCGGATCATCGAACGCATCCGCGACCTGCGTGGCAGCGGCGTCGGCCGGATCAACGCGAAACCGGAAAGCGTCGGCTCCAAGCGGCTGCTGGAAGCCGCGGCGGGCGGCAAGATCCGGGACAAGCGTCTATGGACAGAGGTTGCGGCCGCGGTCGGGGCCGGGTCCAACACGACGTCCCTGGTTGGCACGCCAGAGCAGGTGGCGGAATCGTTGCTGGAGTATCACGCACTCGGCGTCACCACCTTCCTGATCCGCGGCTTCGATCCGCTGGATGATGCCACGGATTACGGCCGGAACCTGCTGCCGCTGGTGCGGTCGGCCGCGATCAACGCCCCGCTACCGGTCGCCGCCGAATAAATGCGCCGCCCAATAAGCGCCGTCCAGTAAGTGCCGTCGGGCAAGTCAGCCATGCCGATCGAGCGGATCGAAACCGTCGTCACAGGCGGCGGGCAGGCCGGGCTGACCATGAGCCACTGCCTGACGCAACGCGGCATGGCGCATGTCGTTCTGGAGCGGCACAGGGTCGGTGAACGATGGCGCAGCGAGCGGTGGGATTCGCTGCGGTTCCAGTTTCCCAATTGGTCGAGACGGCTGCCAGATTTCCCCTATATCGGCGAAGATCCCGACAGCTTTGCGCCCCGCGACGACGTGGTTCGCTTCATCGAGTCCTATGCCGATTTCATTCACGCCCCGGTCCGAACCGGTGTCAATGTCCGTGCCCTGTGCCGAACCCGGACTTCGGATCGGCTGCTGCTGCACACCGACACCACAACGATTGAGGCCGACAACGTCGTGATCGCGACCGGCCCCTATCAGAAACCGATGATCCCACCAGCCGCGGACGGCATCGAAGGGGTGTTCCAGATTAGCGCGAGTGCCTATCGCAATCCCGCACAACCGCCACCGGGAGGCGTTCTGGTGGTGGGCGCGGGCGCTTCGGGCTGCCAGATCGCCGAGGATCTGATGCAGGCCGGTCGGACGGTGTTCCTCTCGGTCGGCCCCCATCGACGGGTGCCACGACGCTATCGCGGCAAAGACATCATCTGGTGGATCGCCGAGCTCGGTCTGGACGACAGAGTTGCCGATGAGAACGCCTCACGGCAGGCCCCCCTGCTAATCAGCGGCGCGAATGGCGGCCACACAATCGACCTGCGGGCCTACGCTGCCTCCGGAATGACCCTGCTCGGCCGGGTCGTGGGCGCTCGGAACGGGACCGTCTCGTTTGCCTCGGATCTGGCGGCCAGCCTGGCTGGCGGCGACGAGAGCTATGCCAATTTCATTCGGACCGCGGATTCCCATGCGGCGGCAACCGGCCTGGCGTTGCCCTCTTCATGCCATCGTGACGATCGGCTGCCGGAACCTCGTTCCGATATCAAGATGCTCGACCTTCGTGCGTCCGGGATCAGCACGGTGATCTGGGCCACGGGATATCGGTACGACTTCGATTGGATCGACCTTGATGTCTTCGCGCGCACGGACGCTGCGTCGGCTCGCAACCCGGTGCACCGGCGCGGCGTGACCCAGGTGCCAGGCGCCTATTTCCTCGGGTTGCCAATGCTGCACAAGACGAAGTCGTCGTTTCTGTCAGGGGTCGGCGAAGACGCGGCCTATCTCGCCGACCACATCGCCGCTCGGCACGCCACCGGTCGCGCGGACAACTGACTCGCCGCGCGCAAGGACCAGTCGCTGGTATCTCAATGGATTTCGCGCGCGGCTGGCACGCCATCCCTGCGCGCTGACCAGCCGCTGGCAGGGTGAGCTGGGATCAGTCGATCCAGGCCCCGCCGTTGACATCCAGGATCTCTCCGGTGGTAAACGCTGCCTGTTCTCCAGCCAGATAGGCGACCGCATCCGCGACTTCTTCCGGGCGCCCCAACCGACCAACCGGCAACAATGACTTGAAGGAATCCGGCAGATTGACCGTCATGGCCGAGGCTATCGGGCCGGGTGCGACACAATTCACCGTGATGTTGTCCGCGGACAATTCCTTGGCCAGAAACAATGTCAACGCATGCACCCCGGCCTTGGCCGCCCCATAGGCGACATTGCCGGCGCGTTCCTGCTCCTTCCGGTCGATCCAGGGACGCGGATTGCCGCCGTTCTTGGCCAGCAGGGAACCGATATTGACGATCCGCCCGTAGCGTGCCGAGCGCATGGTGGGAATTACGGCCTGGCAGGAGAGGAAAACGCCCTTCAGGTTGACGGCCATCACCCGGTCCCACTCGGCTTCCGCCAGTGTCTCCGCGTTGCCCTGAGACACCACGCCGGCGACGGTGACCAGGATATCGACCCGCCCGAATGTCTCCAGCGCGCGGGCAACCATGGCCTGGTTGGCGGACCGATCCGTCACGTCGGTCTGCACGTCGATCACCCGCCGCCCGGTTTGCGCCAGTTCGGCCGCGACCGCCGAACAGCCACGCCGCCCGGCGAGACAGAGATCGGCGCCCTCAGCGGCAAACCGATGTGCGACGGCGGCGCCGATCCCACCCGCCGCGCCTGTGATGATTGCAACCCGCCCTTGCAGTCGCATCAGTGCGTTTCCCTTCTTTTCTTCGCCCCCCAGGATGCGCGTCGGCGCGAAACCGGTCTAGAGCATGATCACGTTGAGCGGAACGCAACAGCGTGTGAATCATGCGACACAACAAAGAGCTAGAGCGGTTTGCCGTTTCCAGTCACGGTGAAACCGCTCTAGCATGGGACCGAAGAACGGAGGAAACAGCGCCATGAGCACCACCACCCAAGCTGGACACAGCCCTTACATCCCGGTCCGTGACGACTGGCTCGCGCGACGCACCGAGACCATACTCGAACCCGGGCTGCCGATCGTCGATCCGCACCACCATCTGTGGGATCGTCCAGGCTGGCGCTACATGCTGGACGATCTGTTGGCCGACACCAATGCCGGCCACAACATTGTCGGCACCGTGTTCGTCCAATGCCGCTCGATGCACCGCGCCACGGGCCCCGAGGAATTCCGTCCGGTCGGCGAAACCGAGTTCGTCAACGGCGTCGCGGCCATGAGCGCCAGCGGCGGCTATGGTGCGACCAAGGTGAACGCCGGCATCGTCGGCCATGTCGATCTGCGCAACGGTGGCCACTCGGGCGCGGTGCTGGAAGCGCATATCCGCGCCGGTGGGGGGCATTTCCGCGGCATCCGCCACATTACCGCCTATGATCCCGATCCGACCCTGATGAACCCGGCCTACACGCCGCCACCAGGCCTGATGTTCGACAAGACGTTCCGCGAAGGGTTTGCCTGCCTGGCACCGCTGAACCTGACCTTCGACGCCTGGCTGTATCACCCGCAAATCGGCGACGTAACCGCCTTGGCGCAGGCATTTCCCGGCACCGGCATCTGCCTGAACCATATCGGTGGGCCGCTGGCGATCGGCAGCTATGCAGGCAAGCGACAGGAGGTGTTTGCCAACTGGTCCGCCTCTATCAAGGCCCTGTCAGCATGTCCCAACGTCGTCGTGAAGCTCGGCGGCATGGCGATGCGGATCAACGGCTGGGATTTCCATGAAAAGGCCGACCCGCCGAGTTCCACGGATCTGGCGGCGGCATGGAAGCCTTATGTGGAGACGTGCATCGAGGCTTTCGGGGCCTCCCGCTGCATGTTCGAGAGCAACTTCCCGGTCGACAAAGGCTCCTACGGTTACGCGGCCTTCTGGAATGCCTGCAAGATCATGGCGCAGGGTGCGAGCGCATCGGAAAAAGCCGATCTGTTCTGTGGCACGGCGTCCCGTTTCTATCGTTTGGATCTGTAACGACCAGAGCATGATCACGCTGAGCGGAATGTTACAACGGGTGAATCATGCGGCAAACAAAGCGCCGGGGCATGATCACCCTGAGCGGAACGTAACAGCGCGTGAAGCATGCAAAGAGCCAGAGCGGTTTGCCGTTTCCAGTCATAGTGAAACCGCTCTGGCGGCTTTGGCCAACGGCGGAGCTGCCGCCCGCTCTGCTATCGGCCGGCCGACCTGGAAACGCTGACCCCATTTGGTGAATAGCCGTTTGTCACGATAGGCGGGACGTAGGGACGCGCGACTTTCCTGCGCGACTCCCAGTTCGCCAGATACAGGTTCGCTATTTCGGCCGAGTCGATGAAGGTGACATTCTCCGCGTTCTTGCGTTCGGCGGAAGCGGTAAAATTGTACGAGCCTCCGATCACGATCCGCGCATCGATAATGATCAGCTTGTTGTGAGCAATCGCGACCGCGTGATCGATCCAGGTTGGGATATTTGCCGCACTGGTGAATGTCGCCCCATGTAGCCGAGGTGACGCATTCCCACGCTCCCCGCGCATCGGATACGGGTCGTTCGTCTTGTCCAGAATGACCCGCACATCGACCCCACGCTCCTTGGCGTCAGCCAAGGCGGCCAGGATCAGCGGTGATGTAAATCCATAGGCCTGCACGCGGATCGCGTGTTTGGCGTTGTTCACGGCCGAGACGATTGCCACGTCGCATTGCTGTGCGGGCACGAAACAGACAGAGACCCGCGCCGGCAGCGAGCCGGCCGGCAGCGTTGCCTGCGTGTCGCCCCCTCGGCGGGCTGCCATGGTCGGAACGCCGAACCACAGGGCAGTCCCGATCAAACCAAGCCCAGCGATAGCCGCCAGACGCCCGAGACGCATTTTTTGCACCTCAACCTTAACCGCCTGTCTGCTCGACGGGCGGGATTCGCGGCGATTGCCGACGATCCGGCTATCAGTCGGCATGTGGCAGACCCTGTCCACCAACCAATGCGGGTATCTCCACGTCTTCGTGCCACTTTCGATGCCGGCCCCGCGACAGCACCAAGGCTTGGCGACCACGCCGCGAAGACCGTGCGCCTTGCCCCCCCTGGTCCCGGCCCTGGCCCTGGGGCACAGTCTCCCCACAGTCGAACCGCGGGAGGAAGCCTCACCCATGGCCAAGGTTATCATCAGTTGCGCCGTCACCGGCGCCATTCACACACCCAGCATGTCGGACTACCTGCCGATCACGCCGGAGGAGATCGCCCGGTCCTCGATCGAGGCCGCGGAGGCCGGGGCCGCCATCATCCATCTGCACGCCCGCAACCCCGTCGATGGCTCCCCCACGCCAGACCCCGCGGTGTTCATGCAGTTTCTGCCTCGGATCAAGCAGAACACCGACGCCGTCATCAATGTTACCACCGGCGGCGGCCTGACCATGACGTTGGAGGAGCGGCTGGCCGCGCCATTGGTCGCCAGTCCGGAGATGTGCAGCCTCAACATGGGCAGCATGAACTTCAACATCTCCCGCGCCGGCGACCGCATCACGAAGTGGAAGTTCCCGTGGGAGAAGCCTTATCTGGACAACACGGACAACTTCATCTTCCGCAACACCTTCAAGGACATCGAAGGCATTGTGGAGCGGCTGGGCAAGGGCCACGGCACGCGGTTCGAGTTCGAGTGCTACGACATCGGCCATCTCTACAACCTGGCCTATATGCTGGACCGCAAGGTGGTGGAGCCGCCGCTGTTCGTGCAGTCCATCTTCGGCATCCTGGGCGGCATCGGCGCCGAACCGCGCAACCTGCTGTTTGCCAAGGAAACCGCCGACCGGCTGTTCGGTGACAAGTATGTGTGGTCCGTGCTCGCCGCCGGGCGCCACCAGATGGCCTTCACCACCATGGCCGGCATCAATGGCGGCAATGTCCGCGTCGGCCTGGAAGACAGCCTGTATATCGGCAGGGGCCAGCTCGCGAAGTCGAACGCCGAACAGGTCGCCAAGATCCGTCGCATCCTGGAAGACCTGAGCTTCGAAATCGCCACGCCAGCCGAAGCCCGCGAAATCCTGAACCTGAAGGGCGGCGACCGCGTCGGTTTCTGAAACCAACACGCCATGCCCGTCCGGCAAGGCACGGCAAGTGCGCCGGGCGGGTCATCGAGGGGGAAACACCATGAAGATCGCCAAGATCGAGGACCTGCACTGCGACGCCGGGTGGCGCACCTTCTCCTTCCTGAAGGTGACCACCGATGACGGGCTGGTGGGTTGGTCGGAATACACCGAAGCCGATGGCAGCCGCGGCCTGACCGCGGTCATCCACGGCATGGCCGAGGCCCTGATCGGCACCGACCCGCGGCCGATCCAGTCGATCGCCTCCACCCTGTATGTGAAGCAGGTGCAGGCGCCGAACGGTGTCAACCAGCGCGCGATTGCGGCCATCGAGAACGCCTTGCTCGATATCAAGGGCAAGGCGTTGGGCGTGCCGGTCTATGAACTGTTCGGCGGCCCGGTGCGGGAGCGGATTCCGGTCTACTGGTCCCATTGCGGGACCTACCGCGTGCGCAATGCGGAGTCCCTCGGCGTGCCGGCCTGCCGCACCTATGACGACATCGCCGCCCTGGGGGCCGAGGTGAAGCGGCGCGGCTTCAAGGCGCTGAAAACCAACATCCTGCCCTTCGACGGGGAGAAACTGGTCGGATTCGGTCCCGGGTTCGGCCGCACGCCCGGCTTTCCCGCACTGAACGTCGACCGCAAGACCTTGCAGGCCGTCCGCGACACGCTGGGCGCCTTCAGATCAGGGGCGGGGCCGGAGATGGGCCTGCACCTGGACGTGAACTACCACTTCAAGACCGAGGGTTTTCTGCAGGTCGCGAAAGCGGTGGAACCTTATGACCTGACCTGGCTGGAAATCGACACCTGGGATCCTCAGTCCCTGGCGCTGATTCGCAGCCGAGCGCCGTGCCCGATTGCATCGTGCGAGTCGATTACCGGGCGGCGGGCGTTTCGGCCGTTCTTTGACGCCTATGCCCAGGACGTCGCCATCATCGACGTCATCTGGAACGGGTTCCTGGAATCGATCAAGATCGCGTCAATGGCCGAGGCGTATGAGGTCAACGTCGCGCCCCATAACTACTACGGCCATCTGTGTTCCGCCGTCAGCGCGCATTTCTGCGCCGTGGTGCCGAATTTCCGCGTCATGGAGATCGACATCGACAGCGTTTCCTGGCGCGATGAACTGTTCATCAACGCACCCATCATCGAGGACGGCGAACTGATCGTTCCCAAAGGCCCCGGCTGGGGGGTAGAGGTGAACGAAGCGGCGGTTCGCGCCCATCCACCCAAAGGCAGGTAAATCGTGACGGCACCAAACTACGACAGACCGAAATACGACATTCTGGGTATCGGCAACGCCATCGTCGACGTCGTCGCGGCGGTGGAGGACAGCTTCCTCTCCCGCCACGACATGCACAAAGGCGCGATGATCCTGGTCGACGCGGCCTCCGCCGAGGCCGTCTATCAGGCCATGCCGCCCGCTCGCGAAAGCAGCGGCGGATCGGCGGCCAATACCTGCGCGGTGGCGGCCAATCTCGGCGCCCGGGTCGCCTATCTGGGCAAGGTCGCGGGGGACCAGTTGGGCGGCGTGTTCCGTCACGACATCCAGGCCTCGGGCGTGCATTTCCCGTCCGCCGATCTGATTGGCGGGGCACCCACCGCGCGCTGCATGATCCTGGTCACGCCCGACGGCCAGCGCACGATGAATACGTTCCTGGGTGCCTGCGTCACCTTGGGGGAAGCCGATATCGACGACGCGTTGGTCGCTTCCGCCGCCGTGACCTATCTGGAGGGCTATCTGTTCGATCCCCCGGCGGCTCAGGCGGCGTTCTACAAGGCGGCGCGCGCGGCACATGCAGCCGGGCGGCAGGTGGCGCTGTCGCTGTCCGATGCGTTCTGCGTCGACCGCCATCGTGCCGCGTTCCGCGAACTGGTGGCCGGCCATGTGGACATCCTGTTCGCCAATGAGGTGGAAATCACCAGCCTGTATCAGGAGAACACCTTCGAAGCGGCCGCCGAGGCCGCGCGTCGCGACGTGGCCCTGGCGGCGTTGACCCGCAGTGAGGCCGGCAGCCTGATCCTGCGCGGCACGGAAACCGTGGAAGTTGCGGCCGAACCGACGAAACTGGTCGATACCACGGGTGCCGGCGATGCCTATGCGGCGGGGTTCCTGGCCGGTCTGACGGCGGGGCGGTCGCTGCCCGCCTGCGGCCGCATGGGCAGCATCGCCGCCGCCGAAATCATCAGCCACTACGGTGCTCGGCCGGAAGCCGATTTGCGCAAGCTGGTTGCAGCGGCTGGGATTTCGTAACCGGCGGTCGTTGGGGGTCACGAAGTTGGAGGCCGCGGCCTTGCGGCTGGCTTCGGCCCGTGGATACCGCGCCAATCGTGTTGGATCAGCGGCCCCGCTCAATGCCGGGGCGGCGCAATACTCTCGGGAAGCTGCGACACGCCCAGGAGCGGCGCCCCGCGACCACACGAAGCCGTGCGGCGGCATCGTGTGGCAGGCGCTGACGTTGCTTGGGTCCGCCCGTCAATAGGATGGGCACTATCGCCGTCCCGGCCAGAAGGCATGGGGGGTCCGGTTGCAACGGAATCCGTATCCAAGCGGCCAAGTTAATGGCATCCGTAAAGCCCACAGGGTTGGTTCACAATTCAAGAATTCCGAACCAAAATCGAAAGCCTGAAATCATGGGACTCTCCCGGTGCATAAATTAGGTGCGCGGAAAAGCCATGACATACGGTTATGCACGAGTGTCAGCGGATGGTCAGAGCGTGCAGCGATTCTCATGATGGCTGGGAGCCATCACACCCAGGCCCATCCAACGCTTGCCCGTCCGACCTGCCTCGAAAGCGGCCACCTGCCCAATCCGCAAGCAATCATAAACGACAGGGTTAACCGCATGGGACCGGAACAATACCCCTCGAGTCCCGCATTGTCTCGTAACGAAAACACCCCTTATCCGCGCCTGACCGGAACGGATTACCAAAAAACCAGTAATTAAAGTAGAATCTTAAGAATCCCAATAAATCCTGTCATATCAGACACTCACAGCCCAATCCGGAACTCGGATGTGAGCTTCGGTGAAAATCGCCAACAGCCAGTTTCGCGCTAAATTAACCATTCGGGGTTTTTGTTAACCATTGCCCAAAACCCAGGCAGAGCACCGCCAACCTGCGGATTTTGACCGCAAAAACCCGCATTTCACCGCTGAAATCCACTTTTTACTTGCCACCGATACGGCACCCAGCCTAGAACAAAAAGCAAACATTCAGCCGATTCCCTTGCCCCAGGATCCCTGCACTATCCCACAGCCACCCGCTTCGAACATCAAAATCGCACACGAACGGTCGAAAACGGCGCGATGAAACCCTGGGCAAGGCCGAACCTGACGAGGAGCATGCCTCATTCGGCCATAATGAGAAATGCCGCAGAGTGTGACCACACACGTTGCCTGGCTTACCCGCGCCGAATGCAAGAAGGGAGCTCCAGCCGCAAAATCCGCCGCATCGAACCACCCCGCAACCATGGGTGACGCCACCACACACAGTCGCGTAGTGTCCGCCGGTGAATCAAACCGTCACGCTCCCTGACGCCCCGGCCGTCGTCGCCGGGCACGGCCGCGCCGCCATCCTGACGCCGGATGGGGAACTCCTGCTGCTGCCCACCGCCCAAGCCGTCGAACGCCTGCGCGGCCTGCCGCCGCCGCTCGTCGTGCATGCGCCCGCGACCTTCCGCCGCCTGGGCATCCGCCCCGGCCCGGCGTTCGACCTGTTGGACCTGTTCGCCTTCGCCCGCCCCGCCCGCGCCGCCGCGCCAACGCCCCGCGGTCTTGCCCTGGTGCTCGACCTGGACGTCCCGCCGGCCGGCCTCGCAGCTGAAGTCGGTCTGCTGCCGGACCTGGCCCTCGCCCTCCTCAGCCATCTCAGCCGGGGCCGCGAGACGTTGATCAACCGCGACGCCGCGGCCTTGGCCGCCCGCATGGGCACCGCCGGCTGGGGCTGGGCCGCCTTCGTCACCACCGCCCTCGGCCGGCCCCATGTGCCCGCGTCGGTGGAGCCGCTGCGAGTCTGGAAGCGCCTGCCGGAATGGGAAGACACCGCGCCGCTGCCGCCGCCCTCCTCCCATCCGGTGGAGCAAGCGGAAGCCCGGTCCCGACTGGCCACCATCCTGGGCCCCGAGGCCGAACAACGGCCGGGCCAATCCGATTACGCCGGCGCCGTGGCGGCGGCCTTCGCGCCACGCGAAACCCGCGGCGATCCGCATCTGGTCCTGGCCGAGGCTGGCACCGGCATCGGCAAGACCCTGGGTTATCTCGCGCCGGCCAGCGTCTGGGCGGAAAAGAACCGTGGCGCGGTTTGGATCAGCACCTTCACGCGGCATTTGCAGCGGCAGATCGACAGCGAACTCACCCGTCTGATCCCGGACCCGATCGAACGCCGCCGGCGGGTCGTGGTGCGCAAGGGACGGGAGAACTACCTCTGCCTGCTGAACCTGGAAGACGCCGTCAACGCCTCCTCCAGCGGCCTGATCCAGTCCCACACGGTTGCGCTCGGCTTGATAGCGCGTTGGGCGGTTGCCACCGATGACGGCGATATCCAGGGCGGCGACCTGCCGGGCTGGCTGGGGGAATTGCACGGCACCGCGCTGATCGCGACCCTGGCCGATCGGCGTGGGGAGTGCATTCACGCCGCCTGCCCGCACTGGCGCCGCTGTTTTATCGAGCACACGGTCCGGCGTGCCCGCACCGCCGAATTGGTGGTGGCCAACCACGCCTTGGTGATGACTCAGGCCGCCTGGGGCGGGCTGGACGACACCACCGTGCCCAGCCGCTACGTGTTCGACGAAGGCCATCATGTGTTCGAGGCGGCCGACAGTGCCTTCTCCGCTACCCTGTCCGGGGTGGAAACCGCCGAACTGCGCCGTTGGCTGCGCGGTGCCGAAGGCGGAACGTCGCGCGCGCGAGGCTTGCGCAAGCGCGCTGAAGACCTGGTCGTCACCCGGCCGGAGCTGGAAGCGCCCTTGGACGCGGCGTTGCAGGCGGCCGGCGCCCTGCCGCCGTCCGACTGGTCGATGCGAATGCGGCAGGAGCCCGACGGCCCGCCTCTGGCCGGAATCGAGGCAACTCGCGCCAACCCGACCGAGACGTTCCTGCGCCTGGTTCGCCAGCAGGTGCTGGCCCGCACCACCGGTGCGGACCAGGACACGCCACCGGATATGCGCCGGGCCGCCTATGGCGGCTCGGTCGAATGCGACGTCTTCCCGGTGGCCGAGGATGTCGCGGCCTCCGCCGAACGGCTGGCGCGCGCCATGCAGCGCATTGCCGAACCGCTGACGACCCTGCGAGAACGCCTGCTGGCTCGCCTGGACACCGAGGCAGAGGACATGGACCCCGCCACCCGCAACCGGATCGAGGCGACGAGCCGGTCCCTGACCCGGCGTGCCATCAATCCGCTGAGTGCCTGGCAGGCCATGCTGATGCGCCTGGCCGAACCCGACGACGACCCGGGCCAGCGACCGGGCCATGTGCTGTTCTTCCGGCTGGATCGGCGCGATGGGCTGCGCGACAACGATGTCGGCCTGCATCGCCACTGGCTGGACCCGACCATCCCCTTTGTCGCCACGCTCGCCGCGCCGGCGCAAGGGCTGCTGGTGACCTCGGCGACCTTGCGGGATTCGGGAAACGCGGACCCGGAAGCGGCCTGGGCCGCGGCCGAGGCACGGGTCGGCGCGCCGCATCTGCCATCCCCGGCCATTCGCGCCTCCGTCGCATCGCCATTCGACTATGCATATCAGACCCGGGCCTTCGTGATCACCGATGTAATGATCAACGATATTGGTCAACTCGCCGCTGCCTATCGGACCTTGTTCCTGGCAGCCGGCGGTGGTGGATTGGGGCTGTTCACGGCGATCCGCCGCTTGCAGGCGGTGCATGCCCGTATCGCGCCGGAACTGGAAGCCTGCGACATCCCGCTCTATGCCCAGCATGTGGACGCCATGGGAAACGCCACCCTGGTGGATATCTTCCGCACCGAGGAAACCAGTTGCCTGCTGGGCACCGACGCCATGCGGGACGGCGTCGACGTGCCCGGCAAGGCCTGCCAACTGGTGGTGTTTGAACGGGTGCCGTGGCCGCGGCCGGATATCCTGCACCGCGAACGACGCATCCATTTGTCCGAGGGCGATCCCAAGGCCTATGACGATCGCATCGCACGCCTGCGATTGCGCCAGGCGTTCGGCCGGTTGATCAGGCGCGCCTCAGACCGCGGGGTCTTCGTGCTGCTGGACCGTCAGACTCCCAGCCGCATGCTGTCAGCCTTCCCGGAAGGCGTGAGCGTACGCCGGGTTGGCCTGGCGCAGGCCGCGGCGGAAACTGCCGAGTTCCTGTCGCAGGAGAGTGGCGAATGAACCGCAGCCACGCTGCAAATAGAAACCGCATGTCGCCGAAAATAGTTGAAAGCCGCCAGTTAAACCCATGGGGGCACGGTCACGACCGCAGGGTGATTTCGTCGTGTTGATCCCGCTTCACGGGCAGCACCCGATGCAACGCGATCCCCGGATGGAACGGCGCTCGAGATCGCACCCCGCGACGGGGCCCTGACCCGTGTATCGCATGGCCCCGTTGCTGATGATCGCTCTGATGATCGGCGGCACCCAGTCGATCCTGTTGCTGATCCTGGGCCTAATGGACGTGTCCGTGTTCTGGATTGTGACCGCGGCGATCGCACTGGGCGTCTCGGCGGCGGTCGCATTGATCACGATCTGGTCCCGGGATATGGCGACCCTGAACGCGGCGATCGGTCGGATCGGCACGAACGACACCCCGGTCGTTCTGCCGGAACCGGCTGGGCTGGTCGCGATGGAACCGCTCGGGGCCGCGGTTGCCCGGCTGTCCCGACGCCTCGCTCAGCGAGCCGAAACGATGGAGCGCGATCGTCGCGCCGATACGTTGATCCTGGAACGGCTGCCCGATCCACTGGTGGTGCTGGCCGAGGATCGGTCGATCCGGCGCATGAATGCGGCGGCACGGACGGCCTATGGCGACGACCTGCGTGCGGTGTTGCGCAACCCCGAGCTGCGCACCGCCATCGATCGCGCTCTGGCTGAAAACGCGATCCAGGCGGCCGAAGTGTCGCTGCCGGTCCCGGTGCCGCGCGACGTGCACGCCGTGGTGGTACCCATGGACCCGCCATTGGCCGATGGCGGGCGAGCGGTGGTGATCCTGTCGGATCGGTCGCGGGAACGGGCGGTGGAGAAGATGCGTGCCGATTTCGTCGCCAATGTCAGCCACGAGCTCCGCTCCCCGCTCGCCGCGCTGATCGGGTTCACCGAAACGTTGCGCGGCCCGGCCGCGTCGGATCCACCCGCGCAGCAGCGGTTCCTGGCGATCATGGCGGAACAGGCGGCGCGGATGAATCGCCTGATCGACGATCTTCTGTACCTGTCCCACGTGGAATTGACCGAGCATCAGGCCCCGTCCGACCCTGTGGACCTGACCCGCCAGATAGCCCATGTCGCGGCGGTCTTTGAGCCCAGGCTGGTCGCCTCCGGCATGGGCCTGACAATCGACGCCGCGCCGGATGTTCCCCCCGTCCAGGGCGATGGAGATCAGATCGTGCAGTTGCTGCACAATTTGGTCGACAATGCGGTCAAGTATGGCCGGGCCGGTCGCAGCTTGCGCTTGAGTGTCAGCCAGCCGGCGCGAGACGATCCGCGCTGGCCGCCTCGGCCGGGCGTGCTGATGACTGTCGCCGACAAGGGCAGCGGCATCCCAAAGGAACATCTGTCCCGGCTGACAGAGCGGTTTTATCGCGTCGACAAGGGGCGGTCGCGCGATGCGGGCGGCACCGGTCTGGGACTAGCGATCGTGAAGCATATCGTCAACCGTCACCGTGGCCGGTTGGTGTTCGAGAGCGACACCGGGCAGGGGACCACGGTCCGGGTCTGGTTGCCGGTGACCCAGGGTAGTCCCAGCACGGTGCAACCGGATTCTTGAGCTTCTACAGGAGAGCGCGCCTCTGGAGTGCTCATGCGGCTCGCACCCGACCCACCTACAATTGCGGGCGGCGATCCCGCGTTCCGGTGGCTTGCTCATAGTGGTGACCCACGCGCAGCACGGTGGCATCGCCCCAGGCGGGTCCCATGATTTCCAGGCCCAGCGGCAGCCCGGTGTCGGTAAATCCCCCGCACACCACCAAGGATGGCACCGCGGCGACATTGGCGACCGTGGTGACGAAGGGGCGGGAAAAACCTTCGTCGGGTCGTTGCTCGCTCAACAGCGGGGCGGCATCCGCGGTTGGCGCGCAGACCAGCACATCGAACTTCCGGAACGGTTCGGCGGTTGCCGCGATCAGGTCCGTCCGACGACGTTGCGCGGCGATATAATCCGCCGCTCGGATCAGCGCACCCGCCAGGACCCGGATACGGAATACCCGCGAGTAATCGGACAGTCGGGTCTTCAGGGTTGCCTCATGCATGGCATAGGCTTCAGCGGAAATGATGATCCGGCCAACGCCATTATAATCCCGCACCGGCGGCAACACCGCGTCCCGCACGATGCAACCCAGATCCTTGAACACGCGCGCGGCGTTGGCCATCATCTTCAAGGTAGCGGGTGAAGCGGGCACGTCTTCCTCATAGAAGCGGCGCAGCATGCCGACGCGCAGGCCTTTCAGGCTAGGTTCGATTGCCCTGGCGAATTCGGTGGGGGGAACGGCGACCGAAGCCGGATCGGCCGGATCATGCCCGGCCAGCACGTCCATCAGGATGGCGCAATCCTCCGCCGTCCATGCCATCGGCCCCGCCGTATCCAGGCTGGGCGCCAGCGGAATAACGCCGCGGCGCGATACCAGACCCGGGGTCGGCTTCAATCCGGCAATACCGCAATAGGCGGCAGGCAACCGGATCGAACCGCCGGTGTCGGAGCCCAAGGCTCCCAGCGCTAGCCCGGCGGCGACGGCGGCTCCGGAGCCGGAGCTTGAACCGCCGGTAAATCGCCGCAGGTCCCAGGGATTGCGCGCCGGTGGCCAGGGCAGGTCGGTGGCGGGGCCGCCGATCGCGAATTCATGGGTTGCGAGCTTGCCGAGCATCACGGCTCCGGCCTCGCGCAACCGGCGGACGGTCTCCGCGTCGCGCTTCGGCACGTTGTCGATCAGGATGCGGGAATGGGCCGTCGTGCGGACACCGGCCGTTTCGTAGATATCCTTGAAGGCCAGCGGAATGCCGAGCAGCTTGGATCCGTGATCGGTTGCTCGGGAGGCCATGAGGGTTTTCTCGGCGGCCCGCGCGGCGGCCATCGCCCGCTGTCCGGTGACCAGAAGAAACGCATTGACCTTCGGATCGATCGTTTCGATCCGTTTCAGCAAGGCCCGGGTCAACTCCACTGGCGACAGCTGCCGGCTGCCGATCAAGCGCGCGGCGTCGGCCAGGGAGAGAAACGGTCGGACGTTACTCTTCATGAGCGGGGCGTGGTACGCGTGCCGGCCGTCCGCACTGCCGCGGTCTTCGGCGGCGCCCGCTTGCGCGGTGGCGCGGGGTTGTCCGTGGCCTCGCCATGGGGGAGCAGCGTTGGCGGCGGCGTCGGGGCCGGGGGTGGCAGCCGGAATGCCAGCGCCATGTCGTCCTCGAACCCCCGGTCCCGAGGCATCTCCGCGATCAAGGCCGCCACCTGCCGCCACGCGAGAACCAGATCGGCCATCTGGCCAGGGTTGAGCATGAGGCCGGCACGAGTGACCAGGCTCTGAATTTCCGCGGGGCTTGCGAGTGAAACCGGAGGGACCGACGAACCTGCCATGGCTACCTTGCCTTCTGACGAACCGGTGCGCCAGCCGGATCGGTTCGGCACGGATCGTGCCCCAGACTATGTCCGCGAACCGGCCGCCGGTGCAAGCCCGTTCCGCTCTGTTTTCAGGCTCATGTCCGCCGTACGCGGTGGGTCCGGCAGACAGGTCGGTCAGGGGTCACGCTGAGTAGATCGCACCAGCGTGGGAATCATACGACAAACTAAAAGCCTCTTATGGCGTTGGGTGGCGACACCGCCTGCCTGATTGATGGGCCGGTGCATCCCCGACCGTCCGCACGTGCCTAACACGGGGAACACGAAGAACCAGTCGAGTCGAGGAGAGGCGCGGTATCAACACCCGACGTCAAAGGAGCCAACCGTTTACGCCGCTCTGAGCGAGGGCCAAAAGCCATCGCCGACGACTTGATGTGAGCGCCCGTCATGCAGTACTCCGGTGCACGGACGCGCAACGGCGGCGGATTGGCCCGCGGCCTGTCACCGGCCGGAACACCGAAGGGGCGACAAGGCATGCAGACGATTGTCGGGACATGGCGGATGGTGGACAGCAGCAGCCGTGACCCGGATGGGAAGCCGGTGCCGCCGCTGTTCGGGCCGAAGGGTATGGGGTTAGTCACGCTCAACGCGGATGGCCGCATGATGGCGGTGTTGTGCGATGGCCGAACGGAGATGCCGGAGGGAGCGCCGCGCGCCTACGCGTCCTATTGTGGTAATTACACCTTCGACGGAACGACCCTGGTGACCCAGGTCGACGCATCCGGTGTCGCTCGCATCGCGGTCGGCGGGGAGCAGGTGCGGAAAGTGCGGTTCGAGGGCAACAGGATGGTCCTGTCGCCGCCGGCCGCCATGCTGAACGGCGTGATGCAGTCCCGCGAGCTGGTGTGGGAACGGATCAGCGATATCACGGCCTGACAACGGCGCCCGTCGGCTATCGGCGGGCGCCGCCGGTTCCTAGGCCAGGACGAAGACCGGCAGGGTCAGATCGTCCTTGACCTTTTCGTAGGCGACCTTCACGGGCAGCCCGACCCGCAACTGGCTAGTGTCGATCCCGCGGGCCTGGGCCTGCATGCGGACCCCTTCGTCCAGGTCCACCGTCACCAGCACATAGGGCAGGTCGCCCTTGAAGCCCGGATGGAACGCGTAATGCGTGATCGTCCAGCTATGCACGGTGCCGCGCCCGGTCGCGTCAACCCATTCCACGTTCATGGAATAGCAGGATGGGCAGACCGGTCGAGGATAATGCCGGATCTTGTGGCAATCCCCACATCGTTGCAGGCGTAACCGGCCTTCCGCCAGCCCATCCCAATAGGGTTGGGTGTCTGGGGTGGGGGACGGAACCAGTTTGTCATAGCCGTCCATGCTCAGGCCCTCCGCATGATCGCGATGGAGCCGTCGCCCATGTCGCCATAGCCCGTCACCAGGCCGATCTTGGCGTTCGGCACCTGGGCCGCCGCCTCCCCACGCAACTGACGGGCGAGTTCGACGATGTGGTTCATGCCGGCCATATGCGCCTGGGACAGCAGGCCGCCATGGGTGTTGACCGGCAGGCGGCCGTTAAGGCCGAGCGCACCGTTTTCGATGAAGGAGCCGCCTTCGCCCTTTTTGCAGAAGCCCATGTCTTCAAGCTGGCACATGACGATATAGGTGAAGCAGTCATAGACCTCGGCCACGTCGATGTCGCTGTGCGTCACGCCGGCCATCGCGAAGGCCTTGGGTGCCGCCTTGGCCAAACCCAGTGTCGTCAGGTCCGGGCGCTGCGTGATGGCGGAGGGCGAGTCGGGGTGACCTTCGGCGACGCCCATGACGATGACCGGTGTCTTGGCCATGTCCTTGGCGCGGTCGGCGGCGCTGATCACGATGGCGCAACCCCCGTCGCTCTCCAGCGAGCAGTCCAGCAGGTGCAGCGGGTCGGAGATCATCCGCGACGCCTGGTGGTCCTCGATGGTGATCGGGGTCTTCATCGTGGCGTTGGGGTTGAGCGAGGCGTGGTAGCGCGTGGTCACCGCGATTTCCGCAAGCTGGCGGGATGTCGTGCCGTATTGCTCCATGTGCCGGCGCGCCATGACGGCGTAAAGCTGGGAGGGCGCGATAGCGCCGGACGGCATCTCAAACTCTCCGATCGTGCGGAACTGGGGCATCTGCTGGACCCGGGTGCCGATGCGTCCGCCGGAATAGCCGGTGCGGCCCAGCGAGATCAGCACATGCTTGCAGATGCCGGCATCGATCACCGCCAGCGCGCATTGGATGGAGGCGACGGCCGAGGCGCCGCCCATCGGCGTGGTGGCGGAGAAGCGCAGGTCCGGGATCCCAAAATTGGTAATGAAGTCCTCGGCAACGGCGCCATGGCCATAGGGGATCAGGCCGTCGATATCGGTCGGCTTCAGGCCGGCGTCGCGGATGGCATTCAGCGATGCCTCCAATTGCAGCGACAGGGGCGTGCGGTCGGTGCCGCGCATGTATTTGGTCTCGCCAACGCCGGTGACGGCGCCTGCCTCGCGCAGGGTCATTCGGGTTCCTCCTTGGATGGTTGCCCGAGTCTAGGCGGGTTGCGGGTGGTTGGGAAGAACGGGACCCCGGGGGGGCGGTTTGGTAGCGCTAACCACTCCTTAGCCGAAATGATTGGGCCTTGGTTGGTCGTGCTTGACTCGACCGCGCACATGATCTAGCGCTTGATCCAACAAGAGTCGCATCACTTGCCGTTCCCTTTGGCTACCCCAGTTGGGAGGAAAGAGCATGAGCGCACACGGAAACGCCTCGCCTGCCGAAATCAGGTCCCGGCTCAAACACCCGGTGATCGATGGTGACGGTCATTGGGTCGAATACGATCCCGTTTTTGCAGAACGAATGCGAAAGGTCGGCGGCGACAAGGCCGCGGACGGATATCTGGCGTCCATGCGGTCGACCCGCGACGCCCTGTCCATGACGGTCGCCGAACGCAAGCGCCGGCGGATCGCCCAGCCAGGCTTCTGGAGCCGGCAGACCGAGAACACGCTCGATCGTGCCACGGCGATGATGCCGCGCATGCTGTATGAGCGGCTGGACGAGATCGGCACCGACTTCGCCATCATCTACCCGACCGCCGGTCTGCGGCTGCCGCGCATCAACGATGACGAAACGAGACGGGCGGTGATCCGCGCCTACAACATCGTTTCGGCGGATTACTTCAGGGACCTGAGCGATCGCATGACGCCGGCCGCGATCATCCCGATGCACAACCCGGAAGAGGCAATCGCCGAACTGGAATTCACCACCAAGCAGCTCGGCACCAAGGCCGGAATGTTCGGCAGCAACATGTTTCGCCGGGTACCGTCGGTGAACTACGACAACCCGGACACCGCTCGTCTAGCCGTGTGGTACGACCCGATCGGCATCGATAGCGACTATGATTATGACCCGGTCTGGGCGAAATGCCAGGAACTCGGCATCGCGCCGACCTTCCACAGCACGGGCAGCAACCAGGGCCTGCGCAACTCGCCAACCAATTTCGTTTACAACCATATCGGCCACTTCGCGGCGGCCGGGCATGCGACGGCGAAGGCGATCTTCCTGGGTGGCGTCACGCGGCGGTTCCCGGCTCTGCGCTGGGCGTTCCTGGAAGGCGGCGTCGGCTGGGCGGCCCAATTGTTCGGCGACCTGATGGAGCATTGGGAACGTCGCAACCGTGGCGCCTTGGAACATATGGATCCGAAGAAACTCGATCGGACCCTGCTGATGAGCCTGGTCGAGAAGCACGGCTACCAGGACATCCTGGCGGCGCTGAAGGAACGGGATGGCTGGCCGGATCCGGAGCAGGCGCATCTGACCGGCGGGATCGCCGATCTCGACGATTTCTCGGCCTGCAAGATTACCCGCAAGCAGGACTGGATCGACCTGTATGCGACGCCGTTCTATTTCGGCTGCGAGGCTGACGATCGCGGCAACGCGCTGGCGTTCGGCAAGACCAACCCGATGGGGGCGAAGCTGAACGCGATCTACAGCTCCGACATCGGGCATTTCGACGTGATCGACATGCGCGATCCGCTGCCGGAAGCGTATGAACTGGTGGAGGACGGCTTCTTCACTGAGGACAACTTCCGCGACTTTACCTTCGCGAATGCGGTGCATCTGTGGGGCACGCAGAACCCGCGCTTCTTCGAAGGCACGGTGGTGGCGAAAGCCGCGGCCGAGGAACTGGCCCGCAGCCAGATCCGGCAAGCCGCGGAGTAATCACGGCGGCCACTCGGCCGCTTTGAAATCCAGGCGGGGGGGGGGGCGGCCCCCCCGGCCCCCCCCCCCCGGGCCGCGGGCGCCCCCGGTCCCCCCCGCGCCCCCCCCCGCCCCGCCCCGGAGCCTCGAGTCCTCGCTCGCCCGGGCCGGCCTCGCCGGGCGCGCCCGTGCCGGCGCCTCCGGCGTCGTCACCCGG
>Ga0082335_1000763_pt1 | contig 76848 bp, 81 predicted proteins | sample Subgrocontami58m_FD_72375 | JGI IMG/M metagenome (GOLD analysis project Ga0082335, IMG submission 72375) | Subsurface groundwater microbial communities from S. Glens Falls, New York, USA - GMW37 contaminated, 5.8 m (SPADES assembly) (version 2) ... | reverse complement strand
CGCCCAGCGGCTCGAAGCCCGGAAGCTCTCGAACGAGATCGGCCAGTCGACCAAGGCCTCGCTCGACGCCCGCCAGCGCGAAGTGCTGCTGCGCGAGCAGATGGCGGCGATCCAGCGCGAACTGGGCGATGAAGGGTCCAACAAGCAGGAGATCGCCGATCTCGAAAAGGCGATCGGCAATGCCGGGATGCCGCCCGACGTCGAGGCTGTCGCGCGCAAGGAGCTGCGCCGGCTCCAGCGCACGCCCGAGGCGGCGGCCGAACACAGCATGATCCGCACCTATCTCGACACGCTGATCGAGCTGCCGTGGGCGCTGCCGGAGGCGCCGCCGATCGACATCGCCGAGGCCCGCCGGGTGCTCGACCACGACCACTACGGGCTGGAGAAGATCAAGCTGCGCATCGTCGAGTACCTGGCGGTGCGCAAGCTGGCGCCCGAAGGCAAGGCGCCGATCCTCTGCTTCGCGGGACCGCCGGGCGTCGGCAAGACCTCGCTCGGCCAGTCGATCGCCCGCGCCATGGGCCGCAAGTTCGCGCGCGTCAGCCTGGGCGGCGTCCACGACGAGGCCGAGATCCGCGGCCATCGCCGCACCTATATCGGCGCGCTCCCCGGCAACATCGTCCAGGCGATCCGCAAGGCCGGCTCGCGCGACTGCGTGCTGATGCTGGACGAGATCGACAAGATGGGGACCGGCGTCCATGGCGATCCGTCGTCGGCCATGCTCGAGGTGCTCGACCCCGAGCAGAACGGCACCTTCCGCGACAATTACCTCGACGTGCCGTTTGACCTCAGCCGCGTCGTCTTCATCGCCACCGCCAACATGCTGGACACCATCCCCGGTCCGTTGCGCGACCGCATGGAGATCATCTCGCTCTCCGGCTACACGTCCGGCGAGAAGCTCGAGATCGCCAAGCGCTACCTGGTGCGGCGCCAGCTCGAAGCCAACGGGCTGAAGCCCGGACAGGCCGAGATCGACGATGCGGCGCTCCAGCACATCATCGGCGGCTACACGCGCGAGGCGGGCGTGCGCAGTCTCGAACGCGAGATCGGCCGCGCGTTGCGCCATGTCGCGGTGGAGATTGCGGAGGGCACGGCCAGCAAGGTCCACATCGGCGTCGCCGACCTGGAGAAGCTGCTGGGCCCGGTGCGGTTCGAGAACGAGGTCGCCATGCGCACCAGCGTGCCGGGCGTGGCCACGGGCCTCGCCTGGACGCCGGTCGGCGGCGACATCCTGTTCATCGAGGCGGCCCGGTCGCCGGGCAGCGGCCGGCTGATCCTGACGGGCCAGCTCGGCGAGGTCATGCGCGAGAGCGCCCAGGCGGCGCTGACGCTGGTCAAGGCGCAGGCGGCGGCGTTGAACATCGATCCGGCCCTGTTCAAGGACAACGACATCCACGTCCATGTCCCGGCCGGCGCCACGCCCAAGGACGGCCCCAGCGCCGGCGTCGCCATGTTCATGGCGCTGGCCTCGCTGCTGACCGCCCGCACCATCCGGAGCGACACCGCCATGACCGGCGAGATCAGCCTGCGCGGGCTGGTGCTGCCGGTGGGCGGCATCAAGGAGAAGGTCGTGGCCGCCGCCGCCGCCGGCATCACGCGCGTGATGCTGCCGGCCCGCAACCGCCGCGACTACGAGGAGATCCCCGACGAGGTCCGCAAGACGCTGGAGTTCATCTGGCTGGAGCGGGTCGAGGACGCGGTCGGCGCGGCGCTGGCGGCGATCTGAATTACTTTCTCCTCCCCCGTCCTACGGGGGAAGGCTATCGCATATGGCTCTCGTTCTCCTCCCTCGCGCTTTTGCGCGGGGGAGGTGCCCGTAGGGCGGAGGGGGTCGGAAGGCTCGCGCGTTGGTCTTTGACCCCCTCCGGCCTTCGGCCACCTCCCCCGGTCATGCCTATGAAGGCATGACCGGGGGAGGAGAAGAAACGTTAGCCCAGTTCCAGACTCGTCACGCCGAACATCCCGGCCATCTCGACCGCCGGATCCGGCCCGGTGTACATGCGCGCCGTTTCGAACGCGGGTTTCAGGCCCATCTGTTCGGCAAGCCGGACCGCGGGCTTGTTGCGGTCGGGCACGTCGACGGCCACCGATGTGGCGCCGGTCTTCGCCGCCAACGCACCGACAAGCGCCGCCGCGATCTCCGGTGAGTCGGCGAACAGCGGCCCGACACGCGAGGCGGCCCGGCAGGCACGCATCACCGCAAAACCCACCAGCCGGCCGTCGTGTACCGCCACCATCGCGGCGCGCTCGGGCAGCGAGATCCAGGTCGCCAGGAATGAATCGCGGGCGTCGGGGAAGAAGCGGCGGTCGTAGGCGGCCAGCCGGTCGAACGGCACCGCACGGGCGTCGAGCAAGGTGACCCCGGCGGGGGACGCGGCAGGCGGCGGCGGGCCCTCATGGCGGATGTTGTTCCACGCCAGGCGGAAACCCGATTTGCGGTAGTTGTCCTGCTGCGCCACCACGCCGTCGAGGCCGACGTTGCGGCCCGCCAGCCGCGCCATGCCGGCCCGCCAGACCTGGATGCCGTAGCCCTTCCCGCGAATTTCGGGACGAGCGATGTAGAAACCAAGAAAGCCGAAGGCCGCCCCGTAACGCACCACGGAGATGCAGGCGGACGGACGGCCGTCGAAGCGGCCGATCAGGAAGGCGCCGGGATCGGCGGCATGGAACGCCAGCGCATCGGTATTGCCCGGGTTCCAGCCCTCGTCGGCCGCCCATTCCGCCATGAGCGCCACGTCGTCGGCACTCGCAACATTGACTTCAAACGTCGCCATCATTTCCCCACCGGCTTGCCGAAACTTGCATCACAATTGCGGATATAGAATCATCGCCCGGCGTGTCGGCGGGGCAGCTGTGGGAGCAGCCAACCGGCACGGATTTGGGGAGAGACTATCATGAGCAAAGTGAGAATCGTGCTCGCCGCCATCCTGGCGGCGTTGTCGTTCGCGTTCGTTCCGGGTTCGGCCGAGGCGCAGAGCGAGATGACCTTCAGGTTCGAGTCGGACTACGACTTCAAGGTGCAGATCGCCCTCTATTCCCAGGATCGCAAGGGCCATGTCTGGCCGGGCGGCGGGAAAGCCTACAATCTCGACGATTCGCAGGTGCACGCCATCAAGATCAGCTGCCTGGGCGGCGAGAAGATCTGCTACGGCGGCTGGGTGACCGGCAACGCCAACCGCTACTGGGGCGTCGGCAACAACAACAGCCAGCGCTGCGAGAAATGTTGCTACGTCTGCAACGGCGGCCAGACGCCGGTGATCACCTTGCAATGACGCGGACGACGACGGCGTCCTAACGGACGCCGCCGGTCATCCCTCCGGGAGAAAGCCGCCGCACCGCCGGCGCGATCGCGAGCTGTTTGAGGAGCTCGGCGCACACGAGATACGCCGCGACGAGAACGGCAACGCTGCAGGTAACGGCGAGGGGCGGCGGCTGGAAACCGAACCAGGCGCCGGCCGGCGTGAACGGCAGGACCATTGCCACCACCAGCGCCGCCAGCGACGACACGGTCAACACCGGATGCGGCCAGTTGCTCCACGGCCGCCCATTGGTGCGGATGATGAAGATCACCAGGATCTGCGTCGCCATCGATTCCAGGAACCAGACGGTGCGGAACTCCTCCGGCGCGACGTGAAAGACCAGCAGCAGGCCGGCGAAGGTCAGCAGGTCGAAGGCGGACGACAGCGGGCCCATGATGCCCGCGAACAGCAGCAGGCCGCGCATGTTCCAGACCTGCGGCGTGGCCGTGGCTTCCGGGCGCACGGTGTCGAAGGGAATGCCGATCTCGGAGAAGTCGTAGAGCAGGTTGTTGAGCAGGATCTGCGTCGGCAGCATGGGCAGGAACGGCAGGAACAGCGACGCCACCGCCATCGACAGCATGTTGCCGAAGTTCGAGCTCGCGCCCATGCGCACATACTTCAGGATGTTGGCGAAGGTCCGCCGTCCCTCCTCGACGCCGTCGGCCACCACCTCGAGGTCGGGCGCCAGCAGGATCATGTCGGCCGCGGCCTGGGCCACGCCGGTGGCGCCGTCGACCGACAGGCCGATGTCGGCCACCTTGAGCGCCGGCGCGTCGTTGATGCCGTCGCCCAGGAAACCCACGATATCGCCGCGCGACTGCAGCGCCTTGATCAGTCGGGATTTCTGGTCCGGCGCGAGGCGGCCGTAGGCATCGACGGTCTGGACCTGGACCGCCAGCGCATCGTCGCTCAATTCGGCGATGTCGGACCCCGACAGCACCGTCTCGAAATTGAGCCCGACCAGTCCGGCCAGCCGCTTGACCACGACCGGATCGTCGCCCGAGAGGATTTTGACCCGGATGCCGGCCCCCGCCAGCCGCGCGATGGCAGCACCGCAGGTGGCCTTCGGCGGATCGGCGAAGGCGCAGACGCCCTCGAACGTGAGGTTCGTTTCGTCGGCCGCCTCCAGCTCGTGCGACGTGCCTGACCAGGGCCGCGACGCGACGGCCACCGCGCGCAGTCCCTGCTCCGCCAGCGCGCGCACGCGCGCCTGGGCGGCGAGGCGCTCGGCCGGACCCATCGCGATCACGCCGGCTGCCGTTCGCATCGATGTGCAGAGCGGGATCAGCGCTTCCGGCGCACCCTTGGCGATCAGCAGCTTTCCCTCCGGGCCCTCCGCCAGCACCGAGCCCAGCCGGCGGTTGAAATCGAAGGCATGGCGGGCCAGCAGACTCCAGCCCTGGGCAGCGCCGTCCGAACCGGCGACCAGCGCCGCGTCGAGCGCGCCGCGATCGCCGCCGAGCTCGGCCGAAATGGCGCCGAGACGGGCAGCCCGGTCGTCGCGCGCCCCCGCGGCATCGAGGCTTTGCGCCAGGGTGATCTCCGCCGACGTGAGCGTGCCGGTCTTGTCGGTGCACAGGATCGTCATGGCGCCGAGATCGTGGATCGAGGCCAGACGCTTCACGATCACCTTGCGCACCGCCATGCGCAACGCGCCGCGCGACAGGGTGACGGTGGTGATCATGGGCAGGAGTTCCGGCGTCAGGCCGACGGCGAGCGCCACGGAGAACATCAGCGATTCGAGAACCGGCCGGCCGAACAGGACATGCGTGGTCAACACCACCAGGACGAGGGCGATGGTGAGGCGCGCGGTCAGCACGCCGAAAGCATGCAGGTCACGCTGGAACGGCGACGGAGCCTGCGCCTCGGCGAGCGAGGAGGCCGCGGCACCGAACAGGGTCGAACGACCCGTGCCGACGACCAGCGCGAGGGCTTCGCCGGTCTGGGCGATGGCGCCGCGGAACAGCGCATTGCTGGCCTCGCCGGCGTTGCGGGCAGCGACGACGCCCGGGCGCTTTTCGACCGGATAGGGCTCGCCCGTCAGGGCCGCCTCGCCGACGGTGAACGCCGTCGCCTCCAGAAGCAGCGCGTCGGCGGGGATGATATCGCCCGCGCGCACGCGCACGACGTCGCCCGGCACGACGGTATCGACCTCGACGGGGACGAAGACGCCATCGCGCCTGACCTCGGCCTTGAGCGCCACCGAGCGCCGCAGGACTTCGGCGGCCTTGATCGCGCGGCCTTCCTGGAAGGTGTCGAGGCCGATCGAGAGCGCCAGGATGGCGACGATGATGGCGCCGCCGATGTCGTCGCCGGTCGCGGCCGAGACGGCCCCGGCCGCGAGCAGGATGAGCGACAGCGGTTCGAGCAGCCGCCGGAAGATGGCGGCAAAGCCATTCGCGTGCTGCGGCGGTGCGTCGGCGTTCGGGCCGTATTCGATCAGCCGCGCCGCCGCCTCGGCAGAGGTGAGCCCGCCCGCTCCGCAGCGCAGCTCCGAGTACAGCGCGTCCATGGGACGCGACCAGAACGGGCGCGCGTTGGGGGAACCGGTCATCTGCCTGGCCGGCAGTATATCCCGTATCCGCGCCTTTCCTCACCCCGTCGAGTGCGGCGCGACGGCGGCTCTATTCCGCGGCCTTGCGACCGGCCGCCGGGAAGAATTGATTCTCCGGCCGCGGCAGGCCGAGATTTTCGCGCAGGGTCCTGCCCTCGTACTCGGTGCGGAAGAGCCCGCGGCGCTGCAGCTCGGGCACGACCTTGTCGACGAAGTCGTCGAGGCCGCCCGGCAGATAGGGAAACATGACGTTGAAGCCGTCGCTGGCCCCGGTCACCAGCCACTCCTCCATCTGATCGGCGATCATCCTGGGCGTGCCCATCATCGCCAGGCCGCCATAGCCGCCCAGCCGTCCCGCGAGCTGGCGCACCGTCAGCCCCTCGCGCTGGGCGAGCGCCATGACGCGCTCGCGCCCGCTCTTGCTGGCGTTGGTCTCGGGAATGTCCGCCGGCAGCGGTCCGTCGGGATCGAAGGCGCGCGCGTCGGTGCCCAGCGCGATCGACACGGCGGCGATGCCGCTGTCGTAGTTCACCAGGCTGTCGAGCCGCGCCCGCTTCTCCTTCGCCTCGTCGAGCGAGGAGCCGACGATCGTGAAGGCGCCCGGCAGGATTTTGATGTGATCGGGGTTGCGGCCGATCCTCGCGGCCCGGCCCTTCACATCGGCATAGAATTCGCGGCCCGCCGCGATCGGCCCGCCGGCGGCGAACACCACTTCCGCCGTCTCGGCGGCAAGCTGGCGGCCGGCATCGGAGGCACCGGCCTGAACGACGACCGGCCAACCCTGGATCGGGCGACCGATGTTGAGCGGCCCCCGCACCTTCAAATACTTGCCCTTGTGATCCAGCACATGGAGCTTGGCGGGATCGAAGTAGATTCCGCTGTCGACGTCGCGGATGAAGGCATCGTCGGCCCATGAATCCCACAGGCCGGTGACGACATCGAAAAACTCGCGGGCGCGGGCATAGCGCTCGGCGTGCGGCATCTGGTCGTCCATGCCGAAATTGAGCGCGGCGTCGGGGTTCGATGTCGTCACCAGGTTCCAGCCGGCGCGGCCGTCGCTGATGTGGTCGAGCGAGGCGAAGCGCCGCGCGATCGTGTAGGGCGGCTCGAAGGTGGTCGACGCGGTGGCGATCAGGCCAAGATGCCTGGTGTGCTGGGCGAGCGCGGGCAGCAAGGTCAGCGGATCGAACGACGTTACCGTCGCGGAGCGCTTCAGCGCCTCCATCGGCATGTTCAGCACAGCCAGGTGATCAGCCATGAAGAAGGCGTCGAACTTCCCACGCTCCAGCGTCTGGGCGTACTGGATCAGCGCCTTGAGGTTGAAGTTGGCATCGGGCGTGCCGCCGGGATAGCGCCAGGCGGCGGTGTGGATGCTGACTGGGCGCATGAAGGCGCCGAGGCGGAGTTGGCGTTTGGGACTCATGGAAGACTATGTTGCCCCTTGCGGCCCGCCCGGCAAGACGGGTCGGACGAGAAGAGCTAATTCGAGGAATAGTTTCCAGGCAGTCGGCGGCCTCATTATCTTGCTGGGAGCGCGCCACTCCTGTGGCGCTCATGCTCATGAGAAGATGCGCCACAGGAGTGGCGCGCTCCCAGCTATGAACTACTCCCTCTCACACGACCGGCGGGTGCTTCTTGTCCGTGCCCGCGGCCCGCTCCCACCCGCGCGCCACCTGGAACAGCGTCGCCTCGGCGAAGTTGCGGCCGACGAACTGGACCGAAAGCGGCAGGCCGGCCGTCGAGACGCCCGCCATCATGGCGAGCGCCGGATGGCCGGTGACGTTGAACGGCGTGCGCGCCTGGCGCGGATAGGTCCGCTCGATGTCGGGCGGACTGTCGATGCGGCAGGCCGGGTCCATGGAGCTGGCGCACAGCAGCACATCGACGTCGCGCAGCGCCTCCTCGACGGCGGCGATCATCTCGAGGCGTCGGCGCTGCGCCTGGACGTAGTCCCCGGCGCCGAAGAACGCGCCGGCCATGAGGCGGCGGCGCGCGAGCTGGCCGTAGTCACCGGGCCGGTCGCGCAGCCAGGGACCGTGGATCGCCCAGGCCTCGCTTTGCAGGATCACGCGGTTGACCGCCGCGAATTCGCCCAGCGTCGGCAGATGGACGTCGTGGATTTCCGCGCCTTCGAGCTGGAGCGTGCGTGCCACGTGTTCGAGAGCCGCCGTCACTTCGGGGTCGGCCGGCATGTCGACCTCGTGGAAATGCTGGACGAAGCCCACCCGCAGACCGCGCATGTCGCGCTCGAGGCCCTCGGCATACCGGCCGCGTGGTGCCGCCGCACTGCCCGGATCGGCGGGATCGTGACCGGCGAGGACTTCCAGCATCAGGGCGTTGTCGGCCACGGTGCGCGTCATCGGCCCGACGTGATCGAGGGTGAAGGAGAGCGGAAAGACGCCGCGGCGCGAGACCAGGCCATAGGTCGGCTTGAGGCCGACGATACCGCAGCAGCTCGCGGGATTGCGTACGCTGCCGCCGGTGTCCGAGCCCAGCGCCATCGGAAACAGCCCGGCCGCCACGCCGGACCCCGAACCCGACGACGAGCCGCCGGGGTGATGGTCGGTGTTCCAGGGGTTGCGCGCCGGCGGCCAGGGCAGGTCGAAGCTCGGTCCGCCGATGGCGAATTCGTGGGTCGAGAGCTTGCCCAGCACGATGGCGCCGGCGCCGCGCAGCTTCGACACGCAGACCGCGTCGGACGTGGCGAGGCTGTCGGCCAGGATCTTCGAATGGCAGGTGGTGGGCAGGCCGGCGACGTCGATGATGTCCTTTATGCCGACCGGCACGCCGTGCAACGGGCCACGAATCCGGCCCGACGCGACCTCGGCCTCGGCGGTTCGCGCGGCCGCCATGGCCGCCTCGCCATCGAGGCGGATGAAGGCATTCAGCCTGGGATCGAGCCGTTCGATGCGGGCGAGCAGCGCCTCGGTCAGCTCGACCGGTGAAAGCTCCCTGGCCGCGATCGCCCTGGCCGCCGCGGCGGCCGTCATCCAATGCAGATCGCTCACAGGCCGTCTCCCGCGCGCATCGGCGGCCACGGTTCGGCGCGAGGGTCAGCAGGCGCCTTGATCTTCCGGGCGGCGCCGGCGGCCTGGGTCGCCGCGGCGGCGACGTCGTCGGGAAACTCGGCCAGCGCCTTGTCGAGGCCGGCACGGCGCGCCAGCATTTCCATGGTCGGCTTGTCCATCGTCGACACCTTCTCTCAATTCAACCGTTCCAGCCTGGTGATTTCCTGCGGTGGCAGCTCCGCGAGATAGAGATTGCCCTCGGCGTCGCCGGACAGGCCATGCGCCCCATTGACCGCGCCGCGGCATCGACCGACCAGCCTGCCGTCCGGCGAGAGCAGGCTGATGCGTGGGACCTGGTCGGTCACGAATACGAGATCGCGGTCGTCCACCCAGATCTGCATGGGATGGTAGAAATCGCCCCAGGCGGCGACGAAGCCGCCGTCGCGGTCGAATACCTGGATGCGGTTGTTCTCGCGATCGCCCACCAGAACCTTGCCGAAGCGATCGACCCAGACGGCATGCGGCGTGGTGAAGGCGCCGTCTCCCGCGCCGGGGCCGCCCCAGGTGGAGATCAAGCTGCCGTCGGCGGCAAAGCGATGGACGTTCGAATTGCCGTAGCCATCGGCAACATAGATCTCGCCGTCGGCCGCCTGCGCCGCCGCCGTCGGATGGTTGAACGGAGCGTCGAGCGAGGGCCAGTGGCGCTTGCCCAGGGCCTGCAGGAGATGGCCGGCGAGATCGAACCGCAGCACCTGGTGGGCGTCGCGATCGGCCACCAGGATCGTGCCGTCCGGTGCGCCATTGAGATAGTGCGGTTCGGCGAGCTGGCCCTCGCCCCAGCTTCCCGCCAGCCTGCCGTCGCGGTCGAACACCAGCACCGGCCGGTCGGTGCCGCGCTGGGCCACATGCACCCTGCCCTCGCCGTCGACCATCAGGTCGGAAAGAAAGCCAAAGCTTTCGCCCGCCGGCAGCCGCGCCCACTTGCGATGGATGGCGTAGCGCCGGTCGCCCAAGATCACGGTGTAGCGTTCGTCGGACATCGGGTTCTCCCGCCGCGCTTGCAAATTCAGTGCCTCATGGGATTGTCGGATCGTTCGGCCGATCAGCACAAGGGCCGGCACAAGCGAAAGCGGAGGAAACACGGCGTGGAGTTTCTCGAGACGATGGCGCGCGGCGTCGGGCGCTTCCGCCGGGAGGTATTCCCGCGACGCCAGCAGCAGTTCGAGGACCTGGCGAGCGCCCAGCAGCCGAAGGCACTGTTCGTGACCTGTGCCGACTCCCGCATCCTGCCGTCGATGATCACGCAGACCGGGCCCGGCGAACTGTTCGTCGAGCGCAATCCCGGCAATATCGCGCCGATCTACAGCGGCGAGGCCGTCGGCGTCTCGGCGAGCATCGAGTACGCCGTCGCCGCGCTCAGGACGCCGCACGTGATCATCTGCGGGCATTCCGATTGCGGTGCCGTCAAGGGCATCCTCCATCCCGACGCCGTGGCCGAGATGCCGGCGGTGGCGCGGTGGCTGCGCTATGGCGACGAGGCACGACAACGCCTCGCGTCATCGGCCCCGGGCGCCGGCGAGGAGGAGTGCCTGAGGCGTCTCACGGAACTCAACGTCCTGGTGCAGATGGAGCATCTGGCGACCCATCCCGCCGTGCAGCAAGCACTGGACGATGGCTGGCTCACGATCCACGGCTGGATCTACGACATCGAGACCGGCGAGGTCAGGGCCTACGATCCCGCGCGCGGCACGTTCCTGCCGTTTCCCGAGGCCTAGCCGCCGGTCAGTCGATCTGCAGGGTCATCGCCTTGAGGTAGGCCGTCTCGGGCAGGCCCGGATGCACCGGATGGTCGAGCGCCGCCCCGGCGCTGCGCAGGACGCGCCCGCCCTTGCCGGCATCGCGCAATCCGCGACGCACCTGTTCGGCAAACAGCGGCGGCTCGACCAGATGCGAGCACGAGGCCACGAACAGGAAGCCGCCGGGAGCCACCAGGGGCGCCGCCAGCCGCACCATCTTGCGATAGCCCTGGATGCCTACCTTTATGTCCTTGCGGCTTTTCACGAAGGCCGGCGGATCGCAGATCACGACATCGAAATTGCGGCCTTCGGGCCCGAGCCTCTCCAGGGTCTCGAAGACCTCGCCCTTCCTGAAGCTCACGATGTCGGCGACGCCGTTCAAGGCCGCGGCCTTGGCGGCCGAGTCGAGAGCGGGCTGCGAGCGATCGAGGCACGTCACCGACTTGGCGCCATGCTTGGCCGCCAGCACGCCGAAGCCGCCGCTGTAGCAATAGGCGTCGAGCACGCGGGCGTCCTTGGCGAAGCGCGCCATGAAGCGGCGGTTGTCGCGCTGGTCGTAGAACCAGCCGGTCTTCTGGCCGCCGGACAGGTCGGCGACGAACCGTGCATCGTTCTCGATCAGCTCGATCGGTCCCGTCAGCTCGCCCTTGGCGACGACGGTCTCGCGCTTCAGGCCCTCGAGATCGCGGACCGGCGAATCGTTCTTGAGGACGATGACACGCGGCGACAGCTCGGCCTCGATCGCCTCCAGCAGGATCGGCGTCAGATTGTCCATGCCGACGGAATTGACCTGGACGACCACGGCATCGCCGAAGCGATCGACAATCAGACCGGGCAGGCCGTCGGCTTCGGCATGGATGAGGCGATAGTAGGGAACGCCAACCAGCTTTTCGCGCAACGCGACGGCGTTGGCCAGCCGCCGGCCGATGAACAGGGCGTCGATCGTGGCCTCGGGATTCGAGGTCAGCAGCCGCGCCGCGATCAGCGAGTGCGGATTGAAGGTGGCGACACCCAGCGCCTCGCCGCCCGGCGTGCGCAGGATCACCAGCGAACCCGGCGGCAGCGCCTTGGTCTCGGCGTCCATCAGGATCTCGTTGGAGAAGGCCCAGGGGTGGCCCGACCGGACGCGGCGGTCCTCGCCGGCACGCAGCAGGACACTCGGCAGTTTCTTCGCGGCCACTCTATTCTCCCAGGGAGACGCCATCGCGACGGGGATCGGCACCGCCCTCCCAACCGTCGCCTACCCGGCGAATGCCGGTGAGGCCACCCTCATGCCCGCGGACTTGTACTTGATGGCCCATGGCGCGCAAGCCGTCCGCCAGGCCGGCCAGCGGCGTCCCCACCTCCAGTTCCGTCGGTCCGTCGAGGTTGATCACGCGTGGTAGCGCGATGGCTGCAGAAACCGGCAGGTTCCAGTCGAGCACGCCGATCAGGGCATGCAGGGTATCGCCGATGATGCGCGCTCCGCCCGCCGAGCCCAGCGTCAGGACGAGGCGGCGGTCGCGGTCGAGGACCATGGTCGGCGACATCGACGAGCGCGGCCGCTTCCCGGGCTCGACCCGATTGGCGATTTTCTTGCCGTCGACCTCCGGGTGCGGCGAGAAATCGGTGAGCTCGTTGTTCAGGAGGAAGCCGTGCACCATGATCTGGGCGCCGAACGAGGCTTCGATGGTGGTGGTGAAGCTCACCGCATTGCCCCAGCGGTCGACGATGCTCATGTGGCTGGTGCCGCGCTCGACATAGCCCGGCGGCACGCCGGGGTCGATCTTGCCCATGCTGCGGTCCGGCGAGATCAGCTTGCGGCGCTCGGCGATGTACGCCGAGGACAGCAGGCCCGCTGTCGGCACATTCACGAAGGCGGGATCGGCGACGTAGCGGTTGCGGTCGGCGAAGGCGAGCCGGCTCGCCTCGGCGACGAGATGGATCGAACGCAGGTCGCTGGGCGCGTCATGCCAGATCTCGAAGGGCTCGATCAGCGCCAACACCTGCAGGATCGCAAGGCCGCCCGACGACGGAGGCGGCATGCCGCAGACGACCCAGACGCGATAAGGCCCGCACACCGCGTCCCGCTTGATCGGCCGATAGTCGGCCAGGTCGGCGAGCGCGAGCGTGCCGGGCCGGACGTGACGGCGCACGCGGTCCACCATCTCGGCGGCAATCGCCCCCCGATAGAAGGCGCGCGCGCCGTGGTCGGCGATCAGACGCATCGTCTCGGCGAGATCGGGATTGGCGATCCGGTCGCCCGCCTTCCTGGGCGACCCGTCGGCATTGAAATAGACCGCGCGAATGCCTGGTTCTTCACGCAGCCGCGGCATCCGGTTCAGCCAGGCCGCGAGCCGCGGCGGCACGGCAAAGCCGTCACGTGCCGCGGCGATCGCCGGTTCGAACAGGCCGCTCCAGGCAAGCTTGCCGTGTTCCTTGTGGGCGAGTTCCAGCATCGCCAACACGCCGGGCACGCCGACGGAGATGCCGGAAGCCACGGCCTCGCGAAAGCCGAGAGGCTTGCCGTCGCGATCGAGGAACATCGTCGGACCGGCGCCGGCCGGAGCGGTCTCGCGACCGTCGTAGACGGCGATGGCACGCGTCGCGCCGTCGTAGTGCAGCAGGAAGCCGCCGCCGCCGATGCCCGAGGCCTGCGGCTCGACGACGCCCAGCACCATCTGCACGGCGATGGCCGCATCGATCGCAGACCCGCCGCGCCGAAGCACCTCCAGTCCGGCTTCGACGGCGAGCGGATGCGCCGCCGCCACCATCGCCTGCGGCGCCGCCAGACCGGCCTGCGCGCGGCAGACCACCAGCAGCACCGCCAGAGCGGCGAGCGGACGGCGCAGTCTCATGCGCGGCGCGCCACGATGAACAGCCGGCGGAAGGGGAAGATCGTGATGCCGTCGGCGCGCGTCGGATAGGCCTTGGCGACCAGCCCGGCGTAAGCCTCGTAGTATTGCGTCCGCTCCGGCTCCTGCAGCAGGTCGAGGAACGGTCGCAGGCCCGTGCCGGACGTGAATTGCGCCACCGGATCCTTGCCGGTCAGAGGCTGCTGATAGATCGTTTCCCAGATCTCGAGATCGGAGCAGAGCGGCTTCAGCACGTCGTAGTAGCGCGCCGGCTCGAGGACGGGCCGGATCGTGCGGACGTCGGCGAGCTTGTCGCGCCACGGCCCCGCCTCGGCCGCGGTGCGCATCAGGGCGTGCGATGGCGCCTCGTGGTTGCGCGGCATCTGGATCGCGAGCTGGCCGCCGGGCGGCAGCAGCTTCAGCAGCCCGGGGAACATGTCGATATGCCCCTCCAGCCAGTGATAGGCGGCGTTGCTGTAGAGGATGCCCGGCGGCTTGCCCGGCTTGAACCGAGCGAGATCACCCTTGGCAAAAGTCACGCGACCATCGACCGTCTGCGTGCGCGCCTTGGCGAGCATCTCCTCCGAGGAATCGATGCCGACGATCTCCGCCATGGGGAAACGTTCGGCCAGGATGCGCGAGATGTTGCCGGCGCCACAGCCGAGATCGTAGATCACGTGGCCCGGCCGCGCACCATTGGCCGGATCGAGCCGGCCCATCAGGTCGAGGGCGGGCCGCACCCGGTGGTCGGCGAATTTCAGGTAGAGATTGGCGTCCCAAGTGGTGGGTTTCGCGTCGTTCACGTCACTTCTCCTCGAACGCGGCGTCGATCGGAACACGATAGGCAGAAGCGAGCTTGTTGCCCTTCTGCGCCGCCAGCACAACGGCCATGAACTCGCCGTACATCTCCTCGCTCATGCCCTTCTGGCGCGCCATATAGCCGTGCGAATTGATGCAGTAGTCGCACTGGTTGGCGACCGACACGGCGAGGTAGATCAGCTCCTTGGTGAGGCCGTCGAGCTTGCCCGGCGCCATCACCGCCTTCATCTCGGCCGCGAAGCGTTCCATGATGTCGGGGTGGCGGGCGAGCGCCTTCCATACGTTGTTGATGCTGGCGGGGTCGATGCCGCGCGCGCCGGCGATGCCGTCGACGACCGCCTTCGCCCGCGGGTTCATATCCTTGTATTCGGTCAGCTTGGCCATGGGTTGCTCCCACAAATGATAAGGGCCGGCTTGGCGCCGGCCCCATCATGGCGCTTCCCGCCCGATTGTCAGTACATATGCTGGCCGCCGTTGATCGACAGCGTCGAGCCGGTGATGAAGCCCGCATCGTCGGCCACCAGGAACATCACGCCGCGGCCGATCTCCTCGGCCTTGCCGAGTCGTCCGACCGGAATCTTGGCCACGATCTTTTCCAGGACATTGGCCGGCACCGCCGAGACCATGTCGGTGTCGGTGTAGCCCGGCGCGATGGCGTTCACGGTGATGCCCTTGGGCGCGCCTTCCTGGGCCAGCGCCTTGGTGAAGCCGTGGATGCCCGATTTGGCCGCGGCATAGTTCACCTGGCCGTACTGGCCACCCTGGCCGTTGATCGAGCCGATGTTGACGATGCGGCCGAAACCGCGGGTGTTCATGCCTTCCCACACCGCCTTGCTCATGTTGAAGCAGGAGCCGAGGTTGGTATCGATGACGGCCTCCCACATGTCGCGCGTCAGCCGGCGCATGGTGGAGTCGCGGGTGATGCCGGCGTTGTTCACCAGAACCTCGACCGGCCCGAGATCCTTTTCGATCTGGGCCACCGCCGTCTGGCAGGCGGCGAAGTCGCCGACGTCGAACTTGTAAACCGCGATGCCGGTCTCGGCCTTGAACTTCTGGGCAGCCGCGTCGTTGCCGGCATAGGTGGCGGCGACCTTGTAGCCCTTGTCCTTCAACATGCGCGAGATGGCACCACCGATGCCGCGCGTTCCGCCTGTCACCACCGCAACTCTTTGAGCCATCATTTCCTCCTTGGACGTGCTGCCCGCGCACTCTAGCCGGTTCCGTCCGAATTCGCAGCCGGTGCCGGATAGAGACGGCCGGCAGCCAGTCATAGAACGGCAACCATGAAACCCTTTACCGCCCTGCTCGGCGCCGCCGCCGGGACCCACGCCGCCGACCAACTGGCACTCGCCACCCTGCCGCTGACCGCGACCCTGGTCCTGGATGCCGGACCGGACGTGCTCGGCCTGCTGGTCGCCGCCCAAAGCGCAGCGTGGCTGCTGGTCTCGCTGCCCGCCGGCGCCTGGGTCGACCGCTTGCCACGCCGCCGGCTGCTGGTCGCGGCCCTCGGCCTCGGCCTGCTCGCTTCGGCCGCGGCCGTCGTCGCCGCGGCAACCGGCGCCGCGGGCCTGCTCGGCGTTGCCGCCTTCGCCGGGGCGTCGGGGACCGTCGTCTATGTGTTGACCTCGGTGTCCCTGCTGCCCAGCCTCGTGCCCGCGACCGATCTGTCGCGCGCCAATGCGCGACTGGAGCTGGCACGCGCCATCGTGAGCCTCGCCGCGCCCTTCGTGGCGGGCCTGCTCGCCCAGCAACTGTCGCCGACCTGGGGCTATGCGCTGGCCGCCCTTGGGGCGGCACTGGCGCTCGCCTGCGTCCTCGCCCTGCCCCGCGTGCCGGCGCCTGCAGCGGGCACCGCGCGGCCGTCCTTTCTGGCCGCCATCCGCATCGGCACGCGATTCGTCGTCCATCACGAGCTCCTGCGCGGCATCAGCCTGTGCGCGATCTTCTGGAACTTCGCCTTCTTCGCCCTGCTCGCGATCTGGGCGCCGCTGGCGCTCGGCCTGCTCGGCCTCGATCCCACGCGCATGGGTCTCGCCCAGTCCACCTACGGTGCCGGCCTGATCCTGGGCGCGCTGGTGGCCCCGATTTCCGCACGGCGCCTGCCGCCGCTCGCGACCCTGATCTTCGGACCTGCCGTGTCGGTGGTGGCGGCCGGCTTGTTCCTGGTCGCTCCCTCCCATGGCGGGACGACCGGCGGCTTTGCCTTCGCCGCCGGCGGCTTCTTCCTGGTGGGCTTCGGGCCGATGCTGTGGCTGATCTGCCAGACGACGGTGCGCCAGCTCGTGACGCCGCTGCCGCTGATGGGCCGGGTCAATGCCACGGTGCAGACGGCGATCTACGGCGTCCGCCCGCTCGGCGCCCTCGCCGGCGGTTTCGTGGCGGCGCAGGCCGGCCTGCAGAACGCTCTCCTGCTGATCGCTGCGGCCTTCGCCCTGTCCACCCTGGCGATCGTGCAGTCGCCCCTGGCCCGGCTGCGGGCGATGCCCGTGCCCGCCGGCGCCGATTGATCGCCGCGCGATCGGCATCGGCCTGTAACGTGGACATCGGCGCGGCGGCCGGTCCGCTTGACCCGCAAGCGCAGCCGTTGGACGTTGCTGGCGGAGGTCGTTGCATGAAGAAGTTGTTGATTGCCGTTGTCTTGGCCCTGTCGACTGCCGCCTGCGGCCCGGGGAGCGGGGCGGAATGGCGGAAGTCCTACGGCAAGACTTTTTACGAGCCGAACGAGGGCATGGCCGCGCTCTACATCATTCGCGACGATCCCGGCCAGGATGCCTCGCCGATCGGCATCACGAAAGGCCAGACGCCCGTCGGCAGCCTCACCGGTTTCACCTGGATGCGTCTCGACCTGCCGCCGTCTCTCTACGATCTCAGGGCTTTCGGAACCCAGGGCAGCACCGAACTCATCATCACGGTCAATGCCGGCGAGAGCCGCTTCCTGTTGGCCGAACCCAAGCCTCCCGGCAATGCCCAGCTTCGGGAGATACCCCAGGACGAAGGGCGACACCTGGTGCGCAAGGGCCAGGCGGTCGCCAGCAGTCCCTAAAAGAGCCGACCAGGTTCTTCTCCTCCCCAGCAGAGCCGGGGAGGACAGACTCAGTTCAATCGACGTCAGAAAGACCCTAGTCGCGCTGGACGCACATGGCGAAACCTCACGCCGGCGTGCGACGTCTCACATGCGAGTGAAGCACCGGGTCGTGAGATGCGCGCGAGCGGTCGAGGAGCGCATCCTCCAAACTCAAGCCACGTCATTTCGCAATCCATTCGTGACACATGCCCGCACCGCCCATTCCGGAACTTCATCCGCGCCAGTAGCCGAAGCTTCCGCCGTTGCGGTGCGCCGGCAGTCGCGATGCCCCCACCCATCGCGGGTCCGGACCGAGCCGCGGTGGCTTTGCGCCGTCGGAGGCGGGCCGTCGTTACGACCGGCCTTCGACGGCGTCTTTTTCGATGGATCCCAGCCGGGCGCCCAACGACGCGTCCATTCAAGTGAAGGGGAGAACAATGCGCTCTATTTGCCTCACGATGTCGTGCCTCACCGCGATCGTTGGTGTCGCGAGCCAGGTGCCGGCGCAGGATATCGGACCGCGCCAGTTCTCGGGCGACTATGTCATGGAGGGCCGGGGACTTGCGCCGCAGGACGCTGCCTATCGCGGTTCGTGCTCGGTGCGCGGCGATGGACCGGCCTATCAGGTTTCCTGCTTCAACGATGATACGCGCCATACCTACGCAGGCAGGGGACTCTCGCTCGGCGAGACCCTTTCCATCTTCATCGGTGACGAACTGCGCGGCGACCACAACAGCCTGCTCACCGGCGAATACCTCGTCGTCTACCGGCGGCAGGCGAACGGCGTGCTGAACGGCACGTGGCTTCACGCCCAGAGCGGTGCCGCGGGCGTCGAAACTCTCACGCCAATGCCATGACCTCTGAGGAGCGCGGCCGGCCGCGCGACCTGTTTTAGTACTTCGCCGTAAAATCCGTCAGCCAGGCCGGCGAGATCTCGACGAGCCATGTCTCGACCTTCTTGTCGAGACCGCTTGCGATCGAAACAGCGATCACGATCATCGCCGCACCCAGCAGTGTCTTGCCCAGGCGCGCCGAACTCGCGAGACGAAGACGCCAGCGGCCCATGGCGGACCGGCCGATCGACCCGAGAACGGCCAGGGGCAGCGCAGCCCCCAGCCCGAACATCGCCATGGTCAGACCGACCTCGGCAAGATGCTGCTGCTGGCTTGCCGCGAGCGAGGCCGCGCCCAGCGTCGGCCCGACGCAAGGGCTCCACACGGTGCCGAGGAGGGCCCCAACCAGGACCTGCCCTTCCCAGCCCTGGGGATTGACGCGCCTCATCCACCCGTCGCCGGCATTGCCGAGATGGCCCGCCGCCAGGGCAAAGCGATCCTGAAGACGCTGCGACAGCAGCACGACACCCAATCCACCCATCAACACTGCACCGGCAGACCTGAGCGCCTCGCTGTCCAGACCAACGAGGTGTCCAAAGACCGCCACCAGCAAACCCACGAGCGTAAATGACACCGCCAGACCGCCGGCCAGCGCGAAAACGCCCATCGGATGGGCCGCGACGGCTTGGCCGACGACAAGCGGTATCAGGGGCAGCACGCATGGCGACAGCGTCGACAGCATGCCCGCGACGAACCCCAGGCCGTAGGTCGCCAAAGAGAAATCCATGTCGGTCTCGTGCAGGAAGCGGCGCGAACCCTCAGTTCGCGTAGGCGCGCGCGACGAGTTCCTTGAGCGCGGCGGGATCGCTCACGCCAACGCTGCGTCCTTTCTCGACCTTGCCGCGAAACACGATGATGGTGCTCTGCCTGTTGGCGCCGAACTTCGCCAGCAGATCCTTTTGCGAGTCGAAGTCGATTGCAAATGCAACGGCGTCCTTGAATTCGTTGTCGCGCAGTTGCGACAAGATCGGCTTCTGCTTGGCGCAAATAGGGCACCACGAGGCATGAATCTCGACGATCACAGGCTTGCCGGCCGCCTGGGCCTCGGCGAAGGCCTTTTCCGAAAACGGCAGGGACGCCGCCGCCCAACCCGGCGAAACCACGGCGATTCCCCCCAGAGCCAGTAGAACCCGTCTGCGCATCTCACTCTCCCAACCAAACAACGTGCGACCCCGGAAGGCATGGCCGGGCAGCCTCGAGCCGGTCGGCGTCCAGCCGCATCGGATAGAACACGGCGACAGCGCACGCGGCGGTCACAAGCCCGCGATTGCGATAACAGATCGTTGAGTTGCGGCGCCTTTCCTCCGGCCACAGTGTCGCACGCAGATCAGCCGGCTCCGGCGCCCCCTCTTCTCGCAAGCCCTTTCAACGTCCGGAAAGTCGATGCTCCTCAGCGCCAGGCAAGGTCCGTCGGAATCGCGCATCGATCGAACGCGCCGCGCGCTCGGCCTTCTGCTGCTCGGGATTCCCCTCGGCGGCTTCGGCGGTATCGAGAGCTGGCTGGCGCCTTCCAAGAGACTTTGGCCGCGTTGGACGAGGCATGACGAAAGGTCGACCCGGTCGATCGATCACACGCCCTGGGACCGGCTGCTCGCGATCTATCTCGTGCCGGCGGAGATCAATCTCTTCCGTTACGCCCACATCGATGCAGTAGACCGGCGGCGGCTCAAGACCTATATCGGCGATCTGGCGTCGGCGCCGATCAGCTCCTGCCGGCATGCCGAGCAGCTTGCCTACTGGATCAATCTCTACAATGCGCTGACGGTCGATCTCGTCGTCGACCACTATCCCGTCAAGTCGATCCGCGACATCGCCATCTCTCCCGGCCTGCTCTCCTACGGGCCTTGGGACAAGAAGCTGGTCCAGGTCGAGGCGGAGCCCCTCAGTCTCAACGACATCGAGCACAGGATCCTGCGCCCGATCTGGCAGGACGCGAACGTCCACTATGCCCTGAACTGCGCGTCGCTCGGCTGTCCCAGCCTCGCGCGGGAAGCCTATACCGCAAACAACACCGCCGCCCTCATGGAGCGTGGGGCTGTCGACTTCATCAATGGACATGGCGTCCGCTTCGAGGACTCCGGGATCGTCGTTTCGAGCATCTATGCGTGGTTCACGAAGGATTTTGGCGGCACGGAGGCCGGTGTCCTCGATCACCTTCGCCGCTATGCCCGACCGCCGCTGCAACAGCGGCTGGCCGGCCTCAGTTCCATCGACGGCGATTCCTACGACTGGCGGCTGAACGATGCGAGCTGAGCGTCCGGATGGGCCCGCGGCCGACTTTCTCTCACCGGCGGAAATCGCCTCCTGGATACCCTACCCGCCAGCCTCAGACGGTGGGCCGTCTGCAATGCAGGCCGCCCGTCTCCGCATGGTCAGAACCGGCCAATGGAGCGACGAGCAGCACATGGGCCGACGCTGGCCGGTCGGTTGCGTGGCCCTCGAGGTCACGCAGCGCTGCAACCTCGATTGCACGCTTTGCTACCTGTCGGAGAGCGCCGAGGCCGTTCACGACCTCCCCCTGACGGAGCTGTTCCGCCGCATCGAGACGATCGCCCTCATGTACGGCCCGAACACGGACGTCCAGATAACGGGCGGCGATCCGACCCTGCGCAAACACGAAGATCTGGTCGCCATCGTCAGACACATCCGCGCCCAACGAATGCGCCCGACGCTCTTCACCAACGGCATCCGGGCGACGCGGGACCTGCTGGGCGAGCTCGCCGCCGCCGGCCTGGTGGATGTCGCCTTTCATGTCGACATGACGCAACGCCGGGCCGGCTACGCCAGCGAAGCCGAGCTCAACGCGGTTCGGCGCGACTACATCCGGCGGGCCCGCGGCCTCGGCCTGGCGATCATGTTCAACACGACGGTTTTCGCCGGCAACTTCCACGAGGTGCCGATGCTGGCGGCCTTTTTCCTGGCGGCCAGCGGCGACGTCTCATTCGCGTCGTTCCAGCTCCAGGCGGATACGGGTCGCGGGACCGGCGGCGAACGGCCACAGATCATTTCGCCCGACAGCGTGGCGGATGCGCTGCGGGCCGGCGTCGGCGCCGACCTTTCCTTCGGCGTTCCCGGGACGGGTCACCGAGCCTGCAACCGCTACGCCATGGCCCTGGTATGCAACGGTCGCGCTTACGATTTCTATCGCGACCGGCAACTCATGAAACCGCTGTTCGCCGCCACGGCAGCCGTCGTCGTCGATCGCCAGCGCAGGTGGCGGGCCGTGCTGGCTTTTGCGGCGTGGGCGTTGCGTCATCCCGGTTACCTTCCGTTGCTCACTCGACTCGGGTGGCGCCATATGTGGCGCATGAGGCGTGACCTCGCAGCCGCGCGCGGACGGCTGACGAAGATTTCCTTCTTCATCCACAATTTCATGAGCGCGTGCCGGCTCGAGCGGGACCGAGTCGACGCCTGCGTATTCATGGCGGCAACTGCAGACGGCCCGATCTCGATGTGCCTGCACAATGCCCGCCGGGACGATTTCGTGCTGGCGCCCGTCCGCATGGACGTGGGGGCCGCCACCCGCTTCTGGAATCCGGCGAGCGGCAGGATTCAGCACGACGGGCGCGCGGGCCCGCCGCCTTCGCCCGCCCCGCGGCAGGCGAAGGGCCGCGCCCGGCGCGTCGCCGCACGCCGCTAGCGGTGACCGGCCGGTCATGACATCCCTCGCGGCCAGACGCGCCGCCGTTCGCGTGGCCATAGGTGCCGCCATCATCGGCCTCCTGGCGAGCACCTGGTACGCCTGGCCGGGACCGATTGCCGACACCGGCGACAGCGTGCGCGAGCTTGCCGCCTGGATCCGGTCCTGGGGCATGTCGGCGGTGCTCGCGGCGATCTCGCTCATGGTGGCACACAGCTTCATCCCGTTCCCGGCCGAACTGGCCGCGATCGCCAACTGCGTCGTGTTCGGGCCATATGCAGGGTTCGCGGTGACGTGGGTCGGCGCAATGCTCGGCGCATGCATCGCCTTCGGCCTCGCCCGTCGCCTGGGTCGGCCGTTCGCCATGTCGCTGTCGCGCGGTCGATACGGCGAGCGCATCGACCGCTTCGATCGGTGGATGGAGCGCCGCGGAAGCCTCGCCCTGCTGCTGTGCCGGCTCGTCCCGTTGATTTCCTTCAACGTCATCAATTTCGGCGCCGGTCTCAGCGCCGTCTCCTGGTGGACGTTCATCTGGACGACCGGGGTCGGAATCGTGCCCGTGACCGCCCTCTTGATGGCCCTGGCCGAGAAACTCGTCTGACGTGGCGGCTCGGCGCCTCGACGGCTTCAATAAATCGTCAGGTGTCTCACGGCGAGTTCATTGTCCGGACGATGCTTCCCGCTCCTACCGTAAAGGCGATCAGGTTCCCGCAAGGATGAGGTCCGCCATGATCCGGGCAATTGTCGACACGTTGAATGGTTTCCCCCAGTCGCTGCTGCAATTGCTCATGCGCATTGCCATCGTGCCCGTCTTCTGGCGCTCCGGCTGGGGCAAGCTGGAGAACATGGACCAGGCGATCGGCCTGTTCCGGGAAGAATACAAGCTACCCATCCTGCCGCCCGGCCTCGCCGCATACCTCGGGACTGCCGTCGAGCTGGCCGCGCCGGCGCTCATCCTGATCGGCCTCGCCACGCGACTGGCGACCCTGCCTCTGATCGCGCTCACCCTGACGATCCAGTTCCTGGTCTACCCGGTGAGCTATCCCGACCACCTGTTGTGGTTCGCTATTCTCGTGTTCATTCTGACACGTGGCCCGGGGTCGATATCGATCGACGGGCTGCTGGCCCCACTCGCCGAGTCTTCCAGCGCCGCGGTCCACCGACGCCCCCGATGAAGTTCATCGCTGGCCGGAGCCGCGCCGTCCGATCTGCCTCTCGAGCGCCGCGACATCGACCGCAACCTGCTGCCTCTGCTTGAGAAATTCGGCCGCCATGGCGCGGTCGCGTTCGGTTGCGACCAAGCGGCAGATCGCGGCTGCCAGGGCAAGGGTGAGGGTCTTCGCCCAGCCCAGCCGGACGCCATTGAGCTTGATCGACCAGTGCGCCGAGAAGTCGGTCGGGAACTGATCGCTCGGGCCGGTGATGAGTATTCCGCGTCCCCACAGGTTGGGCACCGTTCGCCGGCCGAGTTCGAGGGCGATCGCGAGGGGCACCGTGGAGAGCCCGGCGCGCTGCGCGCTGGACAATGTGCGCAGGAACATCTTTCGATCTTCGTCCGTGATCGCCCAGTCCTTGCGCGCGCACTCGATCAGCGTCGCGACGACGCGCCACTGGTCATCGTCCTCGAACGATTCCACCTGGCTGGCAAATTCGAGAAGCTGCTCTCGATTCATACTGGCTATCGACCTCGGTCCGTACAGTGCCCGGCAGGTTGCGCGCTCGGCGAGTCGGCAACGAATCAACATACCGTGAGGCACCGACGTTCTTCAGATGCCCACGCGCAAGCGAACGGACCTCACGGATACGTCAATCTCTTCACAGGCCCGTCGATCGCTTCGCAAGTGAGTGAGGTCGTGTTGTCGGCAAGGAGACAGCGGCACATTTTGCAAAGATCGAAACCGTCGTCATGAGGAGACGCAAAATGTCTAGAACCGATCTGTTGCTGGCAGCCTTGATCATCGCCCTCCCCCCAATCGCGGCATCAGCGCAAACTTCGAGCGCCTCGCGATGCGACCAGCTTGCCGCGTTCTACGACCGCTCGGCGGGACGCGTCGATCAGGGGCGTACTCCGGCCGGTCGCGCCGAGCGCGAGCTGGGCTACCAGGATTGCCGGAAGGGCAAGGTCGATACAGGTGTCCGGCTCCTTGAGGAGGCGATCCGGAAGGCGGGATACCAGGTGCCGGCGGCGTAAGGAACTCAACTCCCGCTTTGCCGGGAGGCGTGGCGGCCGGAAGCGGCGCCACGCCACTGGCTAGCGGGCGTGCTTGCCTGCGCTCCAGCCCGCCGCGGAAAGGTGATCGCGTGCAAAAGCATGCGGCGGCGCCTCGAGATCGCTCGCCAGCGTGTCGTTCCAACGGTTCAGCCAGCCAAACAAGGAAATGACGGCAACGACTTCGACGATGGCGTCATCGCTGAAATGCCTGCGGAGCGCGTCGAAATGTTCCCGCGTCGACGAATTCGGCACCTGACCGGCGGCAAGCGCCAACGCGACGATCGCCTGCTCCGGCGGTGTGAAGAAGTCGCTCTCCTCGTAGTTCAGCAATGCCTCCAGCTTGCCTGCAGGAATGCCGGCCTTGGCGCCGTTTGCCGCCGTATGCGCCTGGCAATATCGGCAGCCCGCGGCCGAGCTGACCGCGTGCGCGATCAGCCACTTGGCCTCCGAAGCCACCTCGCCAGGCTCCCTCATCACGGCGCCGATTAATCCATTGAATGCACGCAGGATATTCGGCTTGCGCGCCATGATGCGGTAGCTCGTGGGCACGTAGCCGCTGAACCGCTGCGCGAGTTCGACAATGTCGCGTACGCCGTCCATCTGTTCGACTGTCAGCGGTGGGACGTTGGCCGTTCCACCAGCCTCGTCCCCTGCCTTCTTGCCCGAATCATTCATGCCGTCCTGCCTCCAAAGCAGCGTGCGAGGATCGCGCCGAAACCGTCGCCCGCGCTACTTCATGGCGGCGGCAACAAGTCCTTCGACGACGTTGAGGACCTTCGCCTGTTCTTCGCTCAGGCCATACCGCTTTTGAAGGAAGTCGGCGGTATTGTAGCTGACCGACACCTTCCCGGCGGAATCCTGCGAAACCAGAAACTTGAGGGGCAGATCAATCGCGATCATTGGCGCCGTCAGCATCAGCGGCGTGCCGGCCCGTGGATTGCCAAAAACCAAGAGCTGCGTCGGTGGCATCGTCAGGCCAACCTTCGCGGCCTCCGCCGCATGGTCGATTTTGGCGAATACCGTGATGTTTCGGCTGCGCAGCACGGCCTCCAGACGGTCGACGGCTTCGGCGACCGAGTAGGCACTTGGCCGCGAGGCGATGCCATCGGCCGCCAACAGGGAGCCGATGGGCAGCAACGCCAGAACGACAAACAGCAGGGAGCGCAGCATCGTGACCTCGTCGTCAAGGTTCGGGAGAAAGTTCGGTCGTCAGGACTTGGCCTCCAGGAACCGGTCGATCCCGAGAGTCGCGCGGAGCCCGGCCGTCTGTTCCGCCTTCGGCACTTCGAGGGGAATCCCGGTCGCATCGGCAATGCGGGTGATGCCGTTGAATCCGGCGATCACTGCGGCGGCATCGATCATCCCGGCCTCGCCGATCGCCTCCATGAGCCGCGCGCGCGATGCCCCGAGAGGCTCGGCCGCGGTGGCCAAGGCGGATTCGGCGAACGTGCCCAGCAGGGTGGCATGATCGACGCCCACGTCCGACGTGCCATCCATGATCCCCTGAAAATCATATGACTTGTCATCGTGCCGTCCGCTCGCCCGGAGCAGGGCCGCATGGCTGGTGGTTCAATAGACGCACTGGTTGATCGCCGCGACGCGCGCCGCCAGGAATTCGATCTGCGCATGCGAGATGGCGCGGTACTCACGCGAGAAATCACGCATCGCCGGCGCCGGCAGGTACATGGTCTCGAACATGTCCCACCAGTGGATCATGGACTGGGGGACGAGGCTCAGGGCGTGATGAACGTTGCCGCCGCCACGTTCGCGCGGCCCCGGACTGTCCCGATAGAGATCGGGGTCCTCCGGCGAGCGGTCTTCGGGCGCCAGTGTCGGCATCCAGGCGAGGCCGGGCTTTGCGCCAGCCGGCCGGCGCCGCGACGGCTCGCCGGCAACCGGCACGGGAAGCGGCAGCATCGGCAGCCCGGAAGCGGCCCGGAACGTGTCGACTGCGACCACGATGGCGACGATCGACAGCAACTCGACATAGTGCGCGTCCGACAAGCCACCCGCCTGCAGGTGCTCGTACCAGCCGATGCCGAGCCGGCCGGAGTCCATCCGGATTCGATGGACCGCTTCGACCGCTGCAGGAAGAAGCGAGCTGGAAGTGTCGTGAGTGCCGGCGACGGCTGCCGGAGACAGCGCGGTCCGGCGGGCCGCGCAAAGGGCGCACGTCGCGGCCCGTCGAGTCTCCGCGGCGATCTCGACGCGTTGCAAGCCGCTCCACCACGTGCCGCAATGGCCGATCCGCCGCCAGGCCTCGGCCTGGGCCTCGGCCATGTCGCTACGGATGTCGATCATTTCCCCTCCATTGCCGCTCCGGCGCCGCCTACACGCCAAGGATTGCGGGAAGCGCTTCCAGCGTGCGTACTTCGCGATCGGGCATTCCGGGCAGGCGTTCTCGACGCTGGCCGTAGCGGTTGCACCACACGACGCGCATGCCGAAGGCCGAAGCGGCATGTGCATCCCAGGCATTGGACGACTGGAAGGAGATGCTTGTCTTGCCCACGCCAAGCCGGTCGACGGCAAGTTGATAGACCTTCGGATGGGTCTTGAAGACGCCGACTTCCTCGACGGACAGGACTTCATCGAACAGATCGGCGATGCCGGCGTGGTCGACCGCGGCTTTCAACATGCGTGGCATCCCGTTGGACAGGATCGCGGTCTTCAAGCCGGCCGCCTTCAGACGGCGCAGAACCTCCGGCACCTCCGGAAACGTCCCCAGCCGCAGATACAGGTCCAGCAGCTTCGAACGCAGGCCGGGACGCGAAACCTCGAGCGCTTCGAGCGCGTAGTCCAGGGCATCGCCCGTAACCTGCCAGAAGTCCGCATGCTGCCCCTGGAGGGTGCGGAGCCACGTATACCGGAGCTGCCTGTCGCGCCAGGTCGCGGAAAGCGGCGCCATCTTGTCGCCGAGTTCGTCGCGACAGGCAGTAGCGGCCGTCGCGAAATCGAACAGCGTGCCGTAGGCGTCGAATACGCAGGCCTTGATCCCCGGAAGCATGTCCATGGAAGACATCATAGCAGGCGGCGCTAGGGTCGCGGTCACGCGTTCGTGCCTTGCGTCACATGCCCGTGAGCGTTCTTGAACGATGATGGAGCGGTCCGCATGGCATCGTCCGTCGGCACGCGACAAGCATGCAATCACCCAATTCGAGGAAAATCCATGAACCTTGTCAAAGTCACCATCGCCGCGGCCCTGGCTGCAGCCGTGTCGGTTCCGTTCGCAACCGTCGCCCAGGCGCAGGACACCGAGAAGTGCTACGGTGTGGTAAAGGCCGGTAAGAACGATTGCCAGACCGCTACGTCTTCGTGCGCCGGGACATCCAAGAAGGATGCTCAAAAAGACGCATGGGTTTCCATGCCCAAGGGCACGTGCGCCAAGATCGTCGGCGGCACCACCGTAGCGGCGAAGTAGCCGGCGTTCGAGACTTCCAGCGACGGCGGCCGAGCAGGGTTACGAGACCAAGGAGATCAACGTGAGCAATCGACTGAATACGGGCGACTTATTCCCGGGTGTTTCCCTCGACATGATCGACGGAACGGCCTCGCGGATTCCGGAAGCCATGTCCGGCCGCTATTTCGCGGCGTTGTTCTACCGCGGTCATTGGTGACCCTACTGCCGCCGGCAGTTGGCCGGTATCGCAGGCAGGATCGAGGAGTTCAGGGCGCTCGGCGTCGATGTGGTGGCGGCGAGCGCGGACGCGGCGGACAAGGCCCAGGAATTCGGCGCGACCCTGCCGTTTCCGGTGGCTTACGGCGTGACGCCCGAGATGGCGGCGCTCCTGGGAGCCTGGTGGGAGCCCAAGCGCGGCTTCATCCAGCCATCGGAGTTCATCGTCGGCCGTGACGGCCGGGTGGTCTCGTCGACCTACAGCTCCGGACCCATCGGCCGCGTCGAGGCGGGCGATATCCTGAGCCTCATCCGGTTCCGCGAGTCCAAACCCGCCCCGTAAGGCGGGCTTGCCCGCCGGCATCGACCGTTCACATGAACACGATGCTGCACGCAACGTAGAACACGGCGAAGCCGAGCGCGCCGATCGCAATGCCGGCGGCGCTCACGTGGCATGGCAATCCGCATGCTTCGAGAAATCTGCTCATGGCCCCTCCCGGCGGCGTAGGACGCCTCCCCTTGCCGGCAAGGGGAGGATAGAGCGGTCCGTCGAGATCGACGGGTCCCTAGTCGCGCTGGACGCACATGGCGATGCCCATGCCGCCGCCGATGCAGAGGGTGGCGAGGCCCTTCTTGGCATCGCGCTTCTGCATCTCGAAGAGCAGCGTCGTCAGCACGCGCGCGCCGGAAGCGCCGATCGGATGGCCGAGCGCGATCGCCCCACCGTTGACGTTCAGTTTGGTGGGATCGAGGCCCAGTTCCTTGCCGACCGCAACCGCCTGGGCGGCGAAGGCTTCGTTGGCCTCGACCAGGTCGAGATCCTTCACGGTCCAGCCCGCCTTCTTCAGCGCCGCCTGCGAGGCCGTCACGGGACCGATCCCCATGACCGACGGATCGACGCCCGTGGTCGCCCAGGACACGATCCTGGCCAACGGTTTCACACCGCGCTTCTTCGCCTCGTCGGCGCTCATGAGCACAAGCGCCGCCGCGCCGTCGTTGATGCCCGAGGCGTTGCCGGCCGTGACCGAACCGCCGTCCTTGGTGAAGGCCGGGCGCAGCTTGGCCAGCGCCTCGATCGTCGTGCCGTGACGCGGGAACTCGTCGGTATCGACCACGATGTCGCCCTTGCGCGTCTTCACCGTGACCGGGACGATCTCGTCCTTGAAGCGGCCGCTCTTCTGCGCCGCCTCGGCCTTGTTCTGCGAGGAGACCGCGAAGGCGTCTTGCTCGGCGCGGGTGATCTGGTACTTCTGCGCCACGTTCTCGGCGGTGTTGCCCATGTGATAGCCGTTGAAGGCGTCCCACAGGCCGTCCTTGATCATGGAATCGACCAGCTTGAAGTCGCCCATCTTGGTGCCGTCGCGCATGTGGGCGACGTGCGGCGCCTGGCTCATGCTCTCCTGGCCGCCGACCACCATGATGTTGGCGTCGCCGTTCTTGATCGCCTGCCAGCCGAAGGCGACGGCACGCAGGCCGGAGCCGCAGAGCTGGTTGATGCCGAGCGCGGTCTTCTCGACCGGGATGCCGGAGTTGATGGCCGCCTGACGGGCGGGGTTCTGGCCCTGACCGCCGGTCAGGATCTGGCCCATGATGACTTCGTCGACTTCCTCCGGCTTCACATGGGCGCGCTCCAGCGCTCCCTTGATCGCGGCCTTTCCGAGATCGTGTGCCGGCACGGCGCCGAACGCGCCATTGAAAGAACCGATGGGCGTGCGCGCAGCGCTCGCGATGACGATGTCCATTGCCATGTAGTCCTCCTTGCGTGCCGCCCTGGGAGATATTTATAGGCCCGCCGTGGGGCGGGGCAAGGACCCCGCCGCACCGCACCATTCAGGCCCGTTCCAGGGTCGCCGGGCGGACCACCGCTTTCATGCCGAAAAGCGGGCGGATCCAGCGCCAGGGACGGACCAGACCTGCATAAATTGCCCAGGTGCCGAAGAACGTCGCCAGCACCGCCCCGAAGAAGCCCGCGACCGGCGGCACGCCCACGGTCAGGAGCCAGTAGACGGCGATCACCGCCACGGTCTGGTGCAGCAGATAGAAGGGATAGACGGCTTCCGTCGCCTCGGCGAGGAAGGCGGGGCGCCGGGTGAGATGGCGGTGCGCGAACCCGACGATGGCGAACAGCCAGGCCATGGTGTTGGCCGCCGACAGGAGCGCATAGGCCGGACGCAGGTCGGACGGAATGACGGGCCGGACCGCCCCGCCGATGAACACCGCGTACAGGGTGGCATAGGCGGCCACGCCCAGAGCCAGCGACAGGAAGCGCTGCCGCTGGAGCGCGGCCAGGAGTTCGGGAGACCCGAACAGGAAGGCGCCGTAGAGGAAAAGCGCGCCATAGTAGACGAGGCCGTGCCAGTCGCCGATCAGGCCGTTGACGTTGTGCGATAGAGGCGCCAGCCAGAGGATCGAGGCGGCAAGCGGCAGCACCATCGTCCACTGCAGCCCGAAACGGGCGGCGAAGCGCCCGGCGCGCGACAACGCGATGCGTCCGGCGGCATTGCGTGCCCACAGGAAGAAGGGCAGCAGCGCGAGGGTCAGCACCAACACGTAGGCCAGGAACCAGAGATGGTGCCAGCTCGTGTTGCCGTCCGGGTAGACTCCACGGAACGCCTGCGGCAGCCATTGCAGGAACGAGCCGGTGAACTGGCCGCGCCACAGCCGCTCCAGATAGACCTGCGGCGGCACCAGCACGATCATGCCGAACGCGAGCGGCAGCAGCAGGCGCCTCAGGCGGTCCGCGACGAACGACCCCGGCGCGCGCGTGCCGAGTGCCAGCACGACCGCCGCGCCCGAGACGACGAAGATCAGCGGCATGCGCCAGCGGTTCAGGAAGCGCATCGCCTCGCGCAGCCAGTCGATGCTGTCGGGGCTGGTGACGTGCCAGCTCCAGCCCGACCACGCCATGCCGGCGTGGTAGAGGATCAGCAGGCCGAAGGCGATGACACGCAGCCAGTCGAGGTCGGCGCGGCGGGTGTCGACGAGTTCGCAGGACATGGCGGGCTCCAAGGTGATGACGCCCGCTCCTACCGCTGGAACCCCCGATCGGCCGGCGGATTGTGACAATCGGCTGGCCGATTGGGACGACCGGCTGGCCGGTTGTGACGACCGGTCAACTCCGGACCGGGACCACGGCCTCGAAGCGCTGGCGATACCGTCGGCTCAGGTTCACTTCGCCGCCGTCCTGCAGGCGGATACGCCAGTCGCCGCTCACCCACGGCGTCACCTCGACGACCTTGGCGACGTTGACGAGGTGTGATTTGTGGACGCGCACGAAGCGCTTCGGATCGAGCTCGCCTTCCAGCCGGGACAGCGACGAGCGGATCTCGAAGGTCTCGCCGCCGACATGGAGGATGGCGTAGTTGCCGGCGGCCTCGATCCAGTCGATGTCGGCCACCTCGACCATGATCTCCGCGCCGCCGCGCTGGCGTACCGCGAACCGCTCGGGGAGCGGGCCCGATGACGTGGCAGCGACCGCGGTGGAGACCGACACGGGTGTGCGCCGCAGCAGCAGGCCAAGCGCCATGGTGCCGGCACTCAACAGTCCGTACGAAAAGATGTCCTTGGCGAATTCATAGGCCAACCGGTCGAAGGTCAGCCGAAACACATAGGACTCGCCGGCAACACCGCTGAACCACACGAAGCGAAGAGCGGCCATGCCCAGGGTATGGGCGATGCTGAATGGCACGACCCCGAGGGCATGGACGAGGAGGTTCCGCGGCTGGTCGCCGATCGGCCATCGTCGATGCATCCAGTAGAGGACCGGCACAAGAGCGGCGATCACCAGATGGCTGCAGGCTTCGACGATCAGCGCCCGCCCGAGTCCGAGCGGGTGGCCAGCGCGTGTTTCATTGGCGACTTCGACGTAGGCGTGCGCGAAGACCGACATCGTCAGCACGACGGCCCAGATCGCCGGCACGCGCCAGTCGAAGGCTCGCGCCGGTCCGGACATCAGCGGCGCTTGGCGGGAATGTCGCGCAGCCAGTCGATCAGCGGCGTCCAGCAGAGGTCGCGCGCCCGGCCGCTCACCACCATGCCGATATGGCCGAGCGGCAGATCGAGCCGGGTCATGTGCTTCAGGCCGCGCACGGGATCGGCGAGGGCGGCGGCCGACAGCGGCGGCACGATGCGGTCGCCCGACGGAATCATGACCATGGACGGCACCTTGATCTTCGACGGCACGATGCGTCGGCCGCCCACGACCCATTTGCCGCTGCCGGGCACGTTGGCGCCGTACCAGCCGACCAGGCATTCGCGCGCGACCGGCCCGGCGAGCGGCGCGCCGTCGTTCAACCAGTCCTCCAGCAGCACGAACTCGCGGGCGCCGGCGCCCGCCTGGTCCATGCCGAGGAAACGGCCGAATTTCTTCATCGCAAGCCAGGGATCGAGCGACCAGAAAAGCGTCTGCAGGATGTCGACCGGCAACTCACCCACCCTGTCGGCCACCTCGGCCAGCAACGGCCCCGACGACACCAGGAAGGCATGGCCGGTCCGGTCGGCGTGGAAGTCCCAGGGCGCCGCCAGAAGCGCGAGGCCCGCCACGCGCCGCGGGCGGCGCGCCGCCAGCGCCACGGCAAGCGTGCCGCCCATGCAATAGCCCATCACCGCCGGTGCCCGGCGTGCGCGTTTGGCGACGAAGGCGAGCGCACGTTCGAGACGGGCGACGTAGGCGGTCGTGTCGAACCGCCGCTCCTCGTCGTTGGGCGATCCCCAATCGACGAGATAGGGCCGCAATCCCGCGGCGGCCATGGCGCGCAGCAGGCTCTTCTCGGCGGTGAGGTCGAGGACCTCCCAGCGATTGATCAGCGACGGCACGACCAATACCGCGCGGGCGCGCCTGACGCGGGCGGCGCGATGCGTGGCGCCATAGTCGAGCAGGCGCATGTTGCCCTCGCTCCAGACCGCCGGCGGATTCGCCAGCGTCCGGTGGACCGTATGCCGGCGATAGGCGAGCACGCCGTCGGCCAGCCGCTCCAGGCGGCGGGTGATCTCGCGCCGCAGCGCCTCTTCGAACCGGCCGGCGCCGGCCCGGACTTCGAGTGCGGCGACCTCGGGCAGCAGCGCCGCGATGGCTTCAGGGGCCTGAAGTCGCGAGGCCGGCGAGTCGGGCTTCGAGTTCGGCAACCCGGGCTTCCAATGTCTCCACGCGCTTTCGGAACTCGCCCACGTCATCAGCGCCGTGCCCAGATGCAGCGGCAGGGGGCGCGGTCCCAGCCTCGGAGGAAGGGGATTTGGCGGCATGAGGTGCTCCTTGAACGGCCTGCATCGCAGACGCAACCTGGGCGTTCGCGGCCGCGAACAGGCGCGCGATCTGCTCGGTCAATGCCTGGTCGGCGGCAAGGCCGGCAAGCTGGCCTTGCCAAAGGTCGAGATAGCGCCGGGCCAGCCTGTCGAAGTCGGCCGACTGTTCGTCATTTTCAGAGGCCATGCGTTCACTATAGCCTATCGCTGCCCGCCCATCGTGACGGAACGCGGTATTGCAGGCGCTAAGCCCTTCTTGTCGCACTGCGGTATCGGCGCTAATGTTGCGGCCCCGAAGTGAACGAACGTTTACCGTGCGGGAGCCAGAGGAGCGACGCGTAATGGCTGAGCAGGCAGTACCCGAAGGCGGACCGAAGCCCGCTCCCGTAGTGATCAAGAAGTACGCGAACCGACGACTCTACAACACGGCGACCTCCGCCTACGTGACGCTCGAACATCTTTCCCAGATGGTGAAGGACAAGACCGACTTCGTCGTCTACGACGCCAAGACCGGCGACGAGATCACGCGCTCGGTGCTGACGCAGATCATCTTCGAGGAAGAGAGCAAGGGCGGACAGACGTTGCTGCCGATCCCGTTCCTGCGCCAGCTCATCTCCTTCTACGGCGACAGCCTGCAAGGCGTGGTGCCGCAGTATCTCGAGATGTCGATGTCGCAATTCGCGCGCAACCAGGAGCAGATGCGCAGCTACCTGCAGAACGCCTTCGGCTTCAATCCGTTCCAGCAATTCGAAACCATGGGCAAGCAGAACATGGCGATGTTCGAGCAGGCCATGCGGATGTTCAATCCGTTCCGCCCCGGCCAGCCGGGATCGGGCCAGCCGGGATCGGGCCAGCCAGGATCGGGGCAGGCGGGACCGGCCTTCCCGAGCGCCAACGGACAGGATTCTCCCAGACCGGAGACGCCCACCGCGTCCAGCGCCGCGCCGCAAGGCGAGGTCGTGATCGACGATCTCAAGCGCAAGCTCGACGAGCTGCAGAGCCAGCTCGCGCTGCTCAGCAAAAAATCCTGATATCTCCGTGGCCGATCCGTCGACGTCGATGCTGCGGCGCGTGATGTCCCCGTGCATCGGCATCTGCAAGCTCGACCAGAAGAGCGGCTTCTGCATCGGCTGCAAGCGCACGATCGAGGAAATCGGCCGCTGGGCGATGCTCGACGCCCCCGAGCGCCAGGCCGTCATCGATCGGTTGCCGGGCCGGAAGCTCTGATCTTTTGGACTGCGCGCCTCATGAGCGCGCGGGACGCGCGCGGTCCGGAAGACTAACGACCCTTGAACACCGGCTTGCGCTTTTCGCGGAACGCCGACGTTCCCTCCTTGTAATCCTCGGTCAATCCCGTCAGCACGTTCTGGTCGGCGTCCATGTGGGTGCCGAGGTCGTCCAGCGCATGCGCCAGGCGATTGACCGTGCTCTTGGTCATGCGCACGGGAATCGGCGGCTGGCGCGCGATGCGCTCGGCGAATTCCATCGAGGCCGCCAGGGCCTGGCCGTCGTCGACGACGTTCTCGACCAGGCCCCAGTCCAGCGCGTCGCCCGCGTTGATTCGATCGGAGGCCAGGATCACCGCCTGCTTGGTCCGCGCCGGCCCCATCAGCGCCAGCATGCGCGGGATCGAGCCCCAGCTCATGTTCATGCCGAGCTCGATCTCGGGAATGCGGAAATGCGCCGAGCGGCCGCAGGTGCGGAAGTCGAGCGCCACGACCAGCGCCGCGCCGCCGCCGATGCAATGGCCTTCGATGGCGGCGATGGTGACCTGGTCCATGTCCTGCCAGGCCTTGCACATCTTGGGCCCGAGCCGCTGGCGATGGATGCGCTCGCCGACCGACAGCCCGTCGCGCTGGCGGCCTTCCGGATCCTTGAGGTCGAAGCCCGCGCAGAACGCCTTGGCGGAACCGGCGAGGATCACGACCGAGGTTTCGAGATCGTCCTCGAAGTCGCGCGGCACGTCGCGCAGCTCGCGCATGGCCTGCTGGCTGAGCGCATTGACGTTGTCGCCGCGGTCGAAGCGCACGACGGCGATGCGGCCCTGCGGGCCGAGACCCTTCTCCACCTTCACGAACTGACGCGTCATGGCAGGCACTCCCTCCACTTTCGCGCCGACCCTAGCGCCTCGCCTTTACAACGGCGAGCCGCTTCGCTTGACTGCCTCCCATGTCGAAATCCATCGGATCCATCGCCCTCGAACGTCGCGTCGACGCGCTGTTCTCCCGCTACACCGCCGCCGGATCGCCGGGCGCCGTCGCAGCCGTCATGCGCGGGAGTACGGTCGAGCTCTGCAAGGGCTACGGCCTCGCCAGCATCGAACTCGGCGTGCCGCTCGGTCCTGCGACGCGCTTTCGCATCGCCTCGGTCAGCAAGCAGTTCACTGTCACGGCGGCGCTGATGCTGGCGGCCGAGGGCAAGCTCGAGCTTACCGACCCGCCGCACAAGTATCTGCCCGAGCTGCCGCCCCTGCCGGTCACGATCGACCAGATGATGCGCAACTGCAGCGGTCTCCCCGACTTCCTCGAACTGCTGCGGCTGGGCGGCCACGGCCTCGACAAGCCGATCCGGCCGGCCGACCTGCTGGCCGCCTGCCTGCGCAACCGGCACCTCAACTTCACGCCCGGCAGCCGCTTTCTCTACAGCAACACCAATTTCCTGCTGCTCGGGCTGATCGTCGAGAAGCTGGCGAAGAGGAAGCTTGGCGAATTCCTCGCCGAACGCATCTTCAATCCGCTGGGCATGACGGCCACGATGCTGGCGCCCGACATCGACACCGTGATCCCGGGCCTCGCCACGGGCTATCTCGGCGACGCCAAGGCCGGCTTCCGCCGTGCCGCGCATGCCTATCCGCAGGGCGGCGAGGGCGGCCTCACCTCGACCGTCGAGGACCTTTTGATCTGGAGCCGGCACTTCGACCGGCCGACGCTCATCCCGAAAACGCTGCCGGCGCAGCTCGCCGCCGTCGCCCCGCTCACCGGAGGCCATGCGAACAAGTATCGACGCGGCGTGCAGGCCGACGAGCTGCGCGGGCTCGCGACCATCGGCCATGGCGGCCTGTGGCCGGGGTTCCGCACCGAGTTCCTGCGCGTGCCGGAGGCCGAGCTCACCGTCGTGGTGATCGCCAACCTCGGCACCATCGACCCGTGGCGCCAGGCGCGCGCCGTCGCGGCGCTGGCGCTGGAGGGCGAAAGGAAAATGAAGCCCATGGCGGCGCCGATCACCGAGGCCGAGATCAAGCCGATCGCCGGCGCGTGGTTCAATGCCGACGAGCCGTCGCTGTTCGACCTGGCCTGGCGCAACGGCGAGCCGGTGGTGACGCAAAACGGCCTGCCGTTTGCGCTCGGCCGCCGGGCGGACGGCTGGTTCGCGGCCGAACGTGGCTCGTTCGAATTCGCGCTGAAGCCAGGCCGCGCCGGAACACTGCGCGTCGACCTCGGCGCCGGCCGGGTGCTTGCCTTCAGGAAGCTTGGCCGCCGCAAGCCGGTGCCGGCCGCCATCGCCGGCACCTACGTCTCGCCCGATTCGGGCGCCACCTGGCACGTAAGACGCGGCGGGGCCGATTACACTGTCGGCGTCAGCGGCCCGTTGATCGCCGGCGGACCGGCATGGTCGCTGGGCGGCATCGATGCCGACACGGTCGAAGTCGTGAGCCCGGCGGGCTGGATCACGGCGACCCAGCTCGCCCGTCTGGAACGCGACCGCGCCGGCCACATCGTGGCGCTGCAGGTCTCGACCGGCCGCATCAAGCGGATGCGGTTCGAGCGCAGCGCCTAGACTCTCATTCTCCTCCCCCGTCTTACGGGGGAGGCCGGGAGGGGGAAGGCTGCGGCACGATTGCCCGCCAATTTCAGATCGAAAAACTTCGAATATGCCCTTTGGCGCTTTCCCCCTCCGGCCCTTCGGACCGCCTCCCCCGTAAGACGGGAGAGGGAACATAACTCCAAAAGAATCACCTGAACGGGATGGCGTACATCAGGCCGCCCTTGGTCCACAGCGCGTTCTGGCCGCGTTCGAGCTTGAGCGGCGTGGCCGGGCCGACGTTGCGGTCGTAGCTCTCGCCGTAGTTACCGACTTGCTTGACGACGTTGTACATCCACTTCTCGTCGACGCCGACCGCCTTGCCGTAGCCCGGCGTGACGCCGAGGAAGCGCTTGATCGCCGGATCGTCGCTCTTCGCCATCGCGTCGACGTTCTTCGACGTGATGCCGTATTCCTCGGCCTCGATCATGCCCATCAGGACCCACTTCACGAGGTCGAGCCACTGGTCGTCGCCGTGGCGCACGATCGGACCGAGCGGCTCCTTGGAGATGCGTTCCGGCAGGATCGTGTGCTCGCCCTTGCCGGCGAGCTGGCCGGCCCGGACGGCCGCCAGGCCGGAGGCGTCGGTCGTGTAGGAATCGCAGCGGCCGGCGGCATAGGCCTGCAGCAGCTCGTCGAGCTTTTCGATCAGCACCGGCTTGAAGGTCATCTTGTTGGCGCGGAAATAGTCGGCGAGGTTGAGCTCCGTCGTCGTGCCCGGCTGGACGCAGATGGTGGCGCCGTTCAGCTCCTTGGCGCTCTTGATGCCGCTCTTGGTCGGCACGATGAAACCCTGGCCATCGTAGAAATTCACGCCGGCGATGTTGAAGCCGAGCGCGGTGTCGCGCATCAGCGTCTGCGTGGCGTTGCGCGTGATGACGTCGACTTCGCCCGACTGCAGCGCCACGAAGCGCTGCTGCGCCGTGGTCGGGGTGAACTTGACCTTCTCCGCGTCGCCGAACATCGCGGCGGCGATTGCCTTGCAGAGATCGACGTCGAGGCCGGTCCACTTGCCCTGGCTGTCGGCGAAGGAGAAGCCGGCCAGGCCGGTGTTCACGGCGCACTGGACGAAGCCCTTGGCTTTCACGGCGTCGAAGGTCTGGCCGGCCGAAGCCGGCGCCGAAGCGACCGCAAGCACCCCCGAGAGTGCCGCAGCAGCAGCGATCGATTTGAGAAACATGTGAGCCCCTTGTTTGTCCCTGATGCCTGGACCATAGCAAAAGGCGCGCCGCGAGGCGCGCCTTTGTCGTCGGCCGGAGCCCGTCAGATCGTCCGTTCGACCATCATCTTCTTGATCTCGGCGATCGCCTTGGCCGGATTGAGGCCCTTGGGACAGGTCTTGGTGCAGTTCATGATGGTGTGGCAGCGGTAGAGCCGGAACGGATCCTCGAGCGCGTCGAGACGTTCGCCAACGGCGTCGTCGCGGCTGTCGGCAATCCAGCGATAGGCCTGCAGCAGCACGGCGGGGCCGAGATAGCGCTCGCCGTTCCACCAGTAGCTCGGGCACGAGGTCGAGCAGCAGAAGCACAGGATGCACTCCCACAGGCCGTCGAGCCTGGCGCGCTCCTCCGGCGACTGCAGGCGCTCGCGCGTCGGCGGCTGGGTAGCCGACTTCATCCACGGCTCGATCGAGGCGAGCTGGGCGTAGGGCACGTTGAGATCGGGCACCAGGTCCCTGACCACCGGCATGTGCGGCAGCGGGTAGATCTTGATGTCGCCCTTCACGTCGGCGATGAACCTGGTGCAGGCCAGCGTGTTGGTGCCGTCGATGTTCATGGCACACGAGCCGCACACGCCCTCGCGGCACGAGCGGCGGAAGGTGAGCGAGCTGTCCATCTCGTTCTTGATCTTGATCAGCGCGTCGAGAACCATCGGACCGCAGCTGTCCATGTCGACTTCGTAGGTGTCGACGCTGGGATTCTTGCCGTCGTCCGGCGTCCAGCGATAGACCTTGAACGTCCTGACGTTCTTGGCTCCCGGCGTCTTGTAGGTCTCGCCGACGCCGATCCTGGAATTGGCGGGCAGTGCGAACTCAGCCATCGATTCCTCTCGAATTCTCTTTCGGCACTTTGCTCAGTAAACGCGTGCCCTAGTACACACGAGCTTTTGGCGGGAAAGATTGCACGTCGTTCGACATCGGCTGCAGGCTGACCGGGCGGTAGTCGATGCGGGTCTTGCCGTTCTCCTCGACCCAGACGACCGTGTGCTTCATCCACTCCTTGTCGTCGCGTTCCGGGTAGTCCTCGCGGGCATGGGCGCCGCGGCTTTCCTTGCGGTTGGCGGCGGAGCGAATCGTGCCCTGGGCCTGCACGATCAGGTTCTCGAACTCCAGCGTCTCCACGAGATCGGAGTTCCAGATCATCGAGCGGTCCTTGACCCGGATATCGGCGGCCCCGGAAAACACCTTGTCCATCTTGGCGCAGCCTTCGTCGAGGCTCTGCTGGGTGCGGAACACCGCGCAGTCGTTCTGCATGATGCGCTGCATCTCGACGCGGAGCTGGGCGGTGCCGGTACCGCCGGACGCATGGCGGAGGCGGTCGAGGCGGGCGATGGCGGCCTCGCCGGCGTGCGGCATCTGGCGGTGCGCCATGCCCGGCGTCAGCACCTTGCCGGCGCGGATGGCGGCGGCGCGGCCGAACACCACGAGATCGAGCAGCGAGTTGGAACCGAGCCGGTTGGCGCCGTGGACGGAAACGCAGGCGGCTTCGCCCACCGCCATCAGGCCGGGCACGACATGGTTGGGATCGCCGTCCTTCACCGTCACCACTTCGCAGTGAACGTTGGTCGGGATGCCGCCCATGTTGTAGTGGCAGGTCGGCAGGATCGGGATCGGCTGACGCGTGACATCGACGCCGGCGAAGATGCGCGCCGTCTCGGCGATGCCGGGCAGGCGCTCGTGGATGACCTTGGGATCGAGATGCTCGACGTGCAGCTCGATATAGTCCTTGTTCGGGCCGCAGCCGCGGCCTTCGCGGATCTCGATGGTCATCGAACGGCTGACGACGTCGCGCGAGGCGAGATCCTTGGCCGACGGCGCATAGCGCTCCATGAAGCGCTCGCCGCTGGCGTTGGTGACGTAGCCGCCCTCGCCGCGCACGCCCTCGGTGATCAGGCAGCCGGCGCCGTAGACGCCGGTGGGATGGAACTGGATGAATTCCATGTCTTGGATCGGCAGGCCGGCGCGCATCGCCATGGCGCCGCCGTCGCCGGTGCAGGTGTGCGCCGAGGTAGCGGTGAAGTAGATGCGGCCGTAGCCGCCGGTCGCCAGTACCACCATGTGGGCCCGGAAGCGGTGGATCGTGCCGTCGTCGAGGTTCCACGCCATGACGCCGCAACAGGCGCCCTGCTCGTCCATGATCAGGTCGATGGCGAAATACTCGATGAAGAACTCGGCGTGATGCTTCAACGACTGCTGATAGAGCGTGTGCAGGATCGCGTGGCCGGTACGATCGGCGGCGGCGCAGGTGCGCTGGGCAATGCCCTTGCCGAACTCGGTGGTCATGCCGCCGAACGGGCGCTGGTAGATCTTGCCGTCGGGGGTGCGGCTGAAGGGAACGCCGTAATGCTCGAGTTCGACGATGGCCGGCACCGCCTCGCGGACCATGTATTCGATGGCGTCCTGGTCGCCCAGCCAGTCCGACCCCTTCACGGTGTCGTACATGTGCCAGCGCCAGTCGTCGGGGCCCATGTTGCCGAGCGAGGCCGAGATGCCGCCCTGCGCCGCCACGGTGTGGCTGCGGGTCGGAAACACCTTGGTGACGCAAGCCGTCTTCAGGCCCTTCTCGGCCATGCCGAGGGTGGCGCGCAGGCCGGCGCCGCCGGCGCCGACCACCACCACGTCGTATTCGTGGTCGATCACCGTGTAGGAGCGGCCACCGACATTGACCGTGCCCGGCGCGGCGCCATTGCCCTTGCCGCTGCTCGCCTCCGCCATGTTCAGCCTCCGAATCCGATACGCAGGACGGCCACGATGGCGGCCAATCCGAAAACCGCCGCGACGAACCGAACCGCCACGATCAGCGCCAGCTTCCGGCCGTCGCCATGGACATAGTCCTCGATCACCACCTGCAGGCCGAGCTGCCCGTGATGCAGTCCGACGGCGATCGTCAGGATCAGCAGCACCATGACCAGCGGCGAGCCGATCCAGGCGCGGACGACGCCATAGTCGGCGCCGCTCAGCATCACCAGCGAGATTGCGAACCACACGACCAGCGGGATCAGCGCGATTGCCGTCAGCCGCTGCGCCCACCAGTGGGCCAGGCCGTCGCGGGCCGAGCCGAGGCCGCGGGCGCGGGCGAGAGGGCTTCTGAGATCGCTCATCTGTCCCTCCTCACACCAGCCGCAGGCCGACGATCCACGACACCGCCGTGGCGACCAGCGACACGACGATCACGATCCAGCCGCTGCGATAGGCGTCCTTGAGCTCGAAGCCGTAGCCCGCGTCCCAGAACAGGTGCCGGATGCCGTTGCACAGGTGATAGAACACGCAGAACAGCCAGCCGCCGAGCACGATGCGGCCCACGATCGACGTGTTGAAGCTCTGGAACAGGGCGTAGGCCTTGGGGCTCGCCGCAGCGTAGATCACCCAGGTCGCGAGATAGAGCGCGCCCACCGAGAGCGCGATCCCTGTCGCGCGATGCAGGATGGACAGGACCGAGGTGATCTGCGGCCGATAGACCTGCAGATGCGGAGAAAGCGGCCGGTGCACCGGTCGATTGGCGACGCTCATCGCGTGGGAACCTCACTTGCCGAGATCGGCTGAGCTTTTTTAGCGCGCGGGGGCCCCAAGTCAACGAATGTTGCCGATGCCTGCTCCTTAAGTCCCGGATTTCTCAGCGAAATTCGCCTGGCGCCGCGGCATCAACAGCCAATAATCAAGATCGAGCACGACGGCCGGATGATACTTGCCATCCGGCCCCTTGCCGGGCCACGTGCCGCAAGGGCAGTCCTTGGCGGCGATGCTTCTCACTCGCAACGCCCCGACGTCCGCGCGATCCGGAAGCGTGGCCTTCTCCAGCACCTCCGACCAGGCATAGATCGTGTCGCCGCCGAACGTCGGCGCGACGTGGCTGCCGGCATTGATGGCGGCGACTCGGAAGCCGTTGGCCAGGCCGTTGAACGACAGCGCGCGCGCCAGCGAGATCACGTGACCGCCATAGGCGAGGCGGCGGCCGAAGCGCGTGTTCTTGCCGGCGAAGGCGTCGAAATGCACCCGCGCGGTGTTCTGATAGAGCCGCGTCGAGAACATGTGGTCGGAATCCTCGAGCGTCATGCCGCTCACATGATCGATGCGCTCGCCCGCCTCGTAGTCTTCCCACCGATGCGGCGAGCCCGCGGCGACGTCGTCGTAGGCCGCCAGCGACAGGTCGGCGGGCACGACCAGATCCGACGGCGCCACCGAGGCCGCGGTCTTCGGCACCGAAGGCGCCGCCACGGCCGCCTCAGGATCGCGCTTGTGCACCATCACCCAGCGGACGTAGTCGAGCACCATCTCGCCACGCTGGTTGACGCCGGTCGAGCGCACCCAGACGACTCCGCTGCCGCGATTGGAATTCTCGCGCAGGCCGAGGACCCTGGAGTGGGCCGACAGGGTATCGCCGGGATAGACCGGCACGCCCCAGCGAAACTCGGCATAGCCGAGGTTGGCGACCGCATTCAGCGAGATGTCGGGCACGGTCTTGCCGATCACGACGTGGAACACCATCAGATCGTCGAGCGGCGCGCGGGGCAGACCGAGCGTGCGCGCAAACTCGTCCGACGAGTTGATGGCGAAGCGCGAGCCGTAGAGCCCGACATTCAAGGCCGCGTCGGCCTCGGTCAGCGTGCGCGGCGTGGCGTGGCGGATCTCCTGTCCGATCCGGAAATCCTCGAAGAAGTTGCCGGTGCTCGTCTTGCTCATGCTGCCTGCAGCTCCTTGATCGCCGCGGCGAGCGCGAGCGCGCGTTCGGCCTGCTCGACGTGGAGGTTCTCGATCATGCGGCCATCGACCGTGACGACGCCCTTGCCCTCGGCCTGCGCCGCCCTGAAGGCGGCAACGATCTTGCCGGCCATCTCGAGTTCGGCGGGCGATGGCGCGAAGACCTCGTTGCAGGGCTCGACCTGGCTGGGATGAATCAGCGTCTTGCCGTCGAAACCCATCTCCAGCCCCTGCTGGCAGACGGCGCGGAAGCCGGCGGCGTCCTGGATGTCGTTGTAGACGCCGTCGAGGATGGTGAGACCGTAAGCCCGTGCCGCCAGCATGCCGATCCCGAGGGCGGCGATCATCGGCAGGCGCATGGGCGTATGGCGCGCGCGCATGTCCTTCACGAGATCGTTGGTCCCCATGACGAACAGCGCAAGCCTCGGGTGCGAACCCGCGATCTCCTCGGCCCGCAGGATGCCCTTGGGCGTTTCCATCATCGCCCACACCGCCATCGAGGCCGGCGCGCCGGCGGCGTCGAGCAGCGCCACGATGCCGGCGACGTCCGCGGCGCTTTCGACCTTGGGAACCAGAATGGCGTCGGCGCCGGACGTGGCGATCGCCGCCACATCGGCCTTGCCCCAGGAAGTGGCGAGCCCATTGCAGCGGATCGCGATCTCGCGCTTGCCATATCCCCTGCCTTGGGCCGCCGCGACGACGTTGGCGCGCGCGGCCTCCTTGGCGTCGGGCGCCACGGCATCCTCGAGATCGAAGATCAGCGCGTCGGCCGCCAAGGTCCGGGCCTTCTCGAGGGCACGCGTGTTGGCCCCCGGCATATAGAGGACGCTGCGGCGCGGACGGGCGGTTTTCGACATCTCAAGGCTCCCCGGAAACGCGGCGGACTATAATGATGGGCCTCCTTGTGGCAAGCTGGCTGCGGCCATGCGCTTTCTTTCGCTCCAGAGCCATGTTGCCTACGGCTATGTCGGCAATCGGGCAGCAACATTTCCCCTGCAACGATTGGGCCACGAGGTCTGGGCGGTCAACACGGTCGAGTTCTCGAACCACACCGGATATGGCGCCTGGCGTGGGCGCACGGCGCCCGCCGATCAGGTGGCCGAGATCGTCCAGGGCATCGAGGCGCTGGGGCAGCTGCCGCGCTGTGACGCGCTGCTCACCGGCTATGTCGGGGACGCCGCCCTGGCCGACGTCGTGCTCGACACTGCCCGGCGCGTGCGGGCCGCCAATCCCCGGGCGATATGGTGCTGCGATCCGGTGCTGGGCGACATCGACACCGGCATCTATGTGAAACCCGGCATCGACGTCTTCTTTCGCGAGCGCGCCATCCCGGCGGCCGACCTGGTGACGCCCAATCACTTCGAACTGGAGCACCTCACCGGACGAACCGTGTCGACGATGAGCGAGGCGCTCGCCGCCGCCCGGAGCCTGCTTGGCGGTCCGAAGCTCGACGGCCCGAAACTCGCATTGATCACCAGCCTGAGGCGTGCCGACGCGCCGGCCGACCGGATCGAAATGGTCGCGGTGAGCCGCGACGCCGCCTGGCGCATCGCCACCCCCTTGATCGGCTTCGAGATCGCGCCGAATGGCACTGGCGACACGGTCGCTGCCCTGTTCACGGCCCACTGGCTGGCCGGCGGCGACGTGGCGGATGCGCTGGGCCGGGCAGCCTCGTCGATCTTCGCCGTGCTCCAGACCACGCATGAACTCGGCGAGCGCGAACTGCAGCTCGTGGCCGCGCAGGACCACCTGGTCTCGCCACCGCATCGCTTCACGGCCGAGAAGCTGTAGGGCGGCGATGAACGTCCCGGGCTTCGCCTTCAACCCCATCGCGCTCGCGGTCGAGGGCACGATCATCGGCTTCATGATCGCGGTCCCGATCGGGCCGGCCGCGGCGCTCTGCATCCGCCGCTCCATCACCGTCGGCGCGATGGCGGGCTACATGACCGGCATCGGCGCCGCGCTGGGCGACGCGGTGTTCGGCGCCGTGGCCGCCTTCGGCCTCTCCTTCGTCGAGGATTTCGTCGCCCGGCGCGAAGCCTGGCTGCTCGGCATCGGCGGCGCGGCGCTGACGATCATGGGCTGGACAACGATGCGCCACCGGCCGCGCACGGTGGGCGACCCGGTGGCCGACGACCTCGAACACCGGGTGTCGACGCACTTCCAGTACGCCAGCTCGAGCTTCTTCATCACCGTCTTCAACCCATTGACGGTGATGGCGTTCGGTGCCGCTTTCGCGGGACGCAACCTCGCCGGCGTCGGCGCCAGCCTGCCGGACGCGGCACTCCTGGTGGCCGCGGTGTTTTGCGGCGCGCTCGCCTGGTGGACGATCCTCTGTGCCGCCGCCGTCGCGCTCCGCGCGCGCTTCACCGGCACCGGGATGCTGTGGCTGAACCGGTGCTCGGGAGCCATCATCATGGGCTTCGGGCTGGCGGCGCTGGTCTCGCTGGCGCCGCTGCCCTGGAAGGACATCGGCCGGGCGCTCGGCCTCTAGATCAGGCGAGCGTGCACGCGTCCTCGAAGCCGAGGCGCGGGCTGCGGGCGAAGATCTTCGACGCGTCGCCGTAACCGATGTTGCACAGGAAGTTGGATTTGAAGCGGCCGTCGGGGAAGAAGTTTTCGTCGACGACGGCATTGTTGAAGCCGCTCATCGCGCCGCAATCGAGCCCGAGCGCGCGGGCGGCAATCATCAGGTAGGCGCCCTGAAGCGTGCCGTTGCGGAATGCCGTCGTTGCCGCGACAGCTTCCTTTTCCGGGCCCTTGAACCAGGTGATCGCCGTCTGATCGTGCGGGAAATGCTTGGGCAGGTGCTCGTAGAACTGGGTGTCGTAGGCGACGATCGCCGTCACCGGCGCCGACATCGTCTTCTCGGTGTTGCCGGCACTCAGCGCAGGCCGGAGCCTCTCCTTGCCCTCCCTGGTGCGCACGAAGACGATTCGCGCCGGCTGGGAGTTGGCCGACGTCGGGCCCCATTTCATGAGATCGTAGACGGCACGCAGCTGGTCGTCGGTGACGGGCTTCGGCAGCCAGCCGTTGTGAGTCCGCGCACTGCGGAGGATCCTGTCGAGCGCCTTGTCGTCGAGCATGTCTGTTCCCCTTCGTCGTGACGGAAACCGTATCGGAGGTTTTGCGCGCGGTCGAGCCAACGTGATCGTGCGTGAGTTACCCGGCGGAACCTGGCGCGTTCCTTCGCCTTCTCGGATCGTGCTACGTTTGGCTTTGCACGGCTGCCCGGGGACGAATCATGTCGCTTACCGCGTTGGAGTCACCTACCCCGCTCGACCCGGGAAAGTTCCGGGACCCCTCGATCACCGCCAAGGGCGAACAGCGTGCGCACGTGGTGCTCAGGTCACTCGAGACGCTGTGGTTCAACACCGGTACGCTGTGCAACCTCACCTGCCGCAACTGCTACATCGAATCCTCGCCACGCAACGACCGGCTGGCCTACCTGACGGCGGCCGAGATCTCGTCGTACCTGGACGAAATCGCGCGCGACCGGCTCGGCACCAGGCTCATCGGTTTCACGGGCGGCGAGCCGTTCATGAATCCCGAATTGCCGGCGATGCTGGACGACGTGCTGTCGCGCGGCTTCAAGGCGATGGTCCTGACCAATGCCATGAAGCCGATGCACAAGATGAAGGCCGCGCTGCTCGACTTGAATCGGCGGTTTGGCGGCAATCTCACGATCCGCGTCTCGGTCGATCACTATGCCCCGGCACTGCACGAACTCGAGCGCGGCACGCGAAGCTGGAAGCCGACGATCGACGGGCTGGTGTGGCTGGCGTCGAACGGCTTCGACGTTCACGTCGCCGGCCGCCGATTTTCGGGCGAGCCCGAGGAGGCCGTGCGTGCGGGTTATGCCCGGCTGTTCACCGACCTCGGTGTCGCCATCGACGCGCAGAACCCGGGAGTCCTCGTGCTGTTCCCCGAGATGGACTCCACGGTCGACGTGCCGGAGATCACCACGGCGTGCTGGGGCATCCTGAAGAAAGCGCCCGACAGCGTCATGTGCGCATCCTCGCGCATGGTGATCAAACGCAAGGGTGCCGAGCGCCCCGCCGTCGTCGCCTGCACGCTCCTGCCCTACGACCCGCAGTTCGAACTGGGCGGATCTCTGGCCGAGAGCCGTGACACCGTCCGCCTCAACCATCCGCACTGCGCCAAGTTCTGCGTCCTGGGCGGCGCCGCCTGCAGTCAGTGACACCGGCCCTCGATGTCGTGGTCCCGACGCTGAACGCGGCCCCTTTCCTGGCACGCACGCTTGCCGCCGTCGGCGCTGCCTTGAGCCGCGAGGTCTCGACGATCACGGTGTGCGACGGCGGATCGCGCGACGACACGGCGGCCATTGCCCGACAACACGGCGCCGCCGTCGTGACGGCGCCAGCGGGACGCGGCCGCCAGCTTGCCGCGGGCGCGGCCGCTGGAAGCGCACCGTGGCTGCTCTTCCTGCATGCCGACACGGTTCCAGGGCCAGGCTGGATCGAGGCCGTCCGGACCTTCGCGTCGTCGCCGGCCAACGTCGGAAAGGCGGGCTATTTCCGCCTGCGATTCGACACGTCCGATCCGCGTGCGCGCCGGGTCGAGCAGCTGGCGGCATGGCGATGCGGGACCTTCGGCCTGCCGTACGGCGACCAGGGGCTTCTGATTGCCCGCGCCCTCTATGAGAGCCTTGGCGGCTTTCGATCCCTGCCACTTATGGAAGACGTCGACTTTGCGCGCCGCATCGGGCGGCGGAACCTCGCGCCACTCGACGCCGACGCCATCACGTCGGCACAGCGCTACGAGCGGGACGGCTGGGTGTGGCGCCCTTTGCGAAATCTTTCCTGCCTCGCCCTCTTTCTTGCCGGCGTGTCGCCCCGCATCGTTGCGCGACTGTACGGCCGATGACACGCCACCTCGTGATCTTCGCCCGCACGCCGCAACTGGGCCGGGTCAAGCGACGCCTGGCGCGCGACATCGGCACGCGCGACGCCACGCGCTTCTATCGCGCGACCCTCGACGAACTGATGAGATCGATGTCGAACGATCCGCGCTGGATCGTCTGGCTGTTCGTGACGCCGGACACCACGCTTCGCGATCCCGTCTGGCGCGGCGCCGTGCCGCCGGAGCGCGTACGGTCCCAGGGGCGCGGCGACCTCGGCCAGCGCATGCTGAGGCCGTTCCGGACGCTTCCGCCCGGTCCAGTCCTTCTCGTCGGCAGCGACATTCCCGGGATGCGACCGTCGCACATCGCCGACGCCTTCCGGCTGCTCGGCCGACACGACCTGGTGTTCGGCCCGGCACACGACGGCGGCTTCTGGCTGATCGGCGCGCGGCGCACCAGGGCGATGCCGCTTGGCCTGTTTTCCGGCGTACGCTGGTCGACGGCGAATGCGCTGGCCGACGCACGCGCCAACGTTCCGATATCGGTTTCGGCGGGCGAGGCTGAAACCCTGGACGACATCGACACCGCCGACGATCTGCGGCGTTTCCGGACTAGGCGGACGGGGCCCGCTGCTTGAGCACGCCGATCTCGTCCCGGACGGCAGCGAACACCGAGTCCCAGTCACCCGGCCTGGGCTGGCGGAACAGGCGGGCGGAGGGATACCACGGCGCGCGAGCGCCCCCGAGCTGCCACCGCCAGTCGGGCGTCGACGGCAGAAGCACCCAGGTCTTCATGCCCGTCGCTGCGGCCAGATGCGCGATCGGCGCATCGATCGAAATCAGCATGTCGAGCTGGGACAGCGCCGTGGCGGCCTCGGCGAAGTCGAAGATGCCGCGGCCGACATCGTGCACCAGCCCGCCGGCCCCGAACTGCGCGATGTCCTTCTGATGCACGCCGCCCTGCAGGCTGAACACCAGCAATTCCGGGTCGCCGGCAAGTGCCAGGAACTGCGCGAACGGCGCGGAGCGCTGGCGATCCAGCGGTTGGCCCGGCATGGCCGCCCAATAGATTCCGACGCGCAGTTTCGCCCGGTCGAGGCGACCGAGCTTGATCCGGCTGTCGGCCGGCGCGCGCAGATACGGCGGCTCGGCGGCAACGGACGCGAAATCGGCACGGCAGAGATGCGGCAGCGACACCATCGAGGCATGGACGTCGAACTCCGGCAGCGGCTCGCCTTCGGCCACCACGCGGTCGATGAAGTCGACGTTGCCGAGCAGCTCCTTCAGCAGCGCCTGGCAAAGCACCAGGACCGTGGCGCCGCGTCGCTTCAGCTCGCGCGCGAATCGCACGAACAGCAGCACGTCGCCCAGGCCCTGCTCGGGATAGAGCAGGATGCGCTTGCCGCGGATCGATCCGCCGTCCCACGCCGGCTGGCTGAAGTCGGGGGTGGGCGTCTCCGGCAGGCGCTTGCGCGCTTCATAGGCCGCGAAGCCCTCCTGAAGCTCGCCCCGCATCAGCAGCGCGATGGCGAGTTCGACGCGGGCCCGCCGATTGTCGGGGTTGAGCGCCAGCGACCGCCCGAAACAGCCGACGGCCTCGTCGAGGCGGCCGAGATCGCGCAGGCAGAGCGCCAGGTTGAAGAAGCCCTCGCCGTAGTCGCGGTTGAGCGTGATCGATTGGAAGTGATGCTTCACCGCCTCGTCGAGGCGGTTGGCGGCGCGCAACGCGTTGCCGAGGTTGGAATGCAGGGCGGGATTGTCGGGATCGGCGGCGAGCGACAACCGGTGATGCGACACCGATGCGTCGAGCTTGCCGACCAACCGGAGCGCCACGCCGAGGTTGTTGTGCAGCTCGGCATGATAGGGACGCACCGCGAGCAGCCGCAGATACGAGGAGATCGCCTCGTCGAGCCGGCCCGAGCGATGCGCCTGGGCCGCCAGCCGCAGCTGCTGGACGAAGCTGTCGGCTTCGCTGCCGAACAGCGGCGTCGGTGCGGTGGAGGCCGATGACTCCGGCTTGGTTGGATGGATGGTCGGCGTGTCCGTCACGTCTGATCGCTCGGGTGGGCGTATTGTGATCTTACATCAAGAAAGACCATTAAGCATCTGGACTAAAATGCTTACCTGATCGTCGAAGCGGCATGGAAATGGCGCCGACCCGAGGCCGGCGCCACGCTTCTATTGCCCGAAGGACCGGCCGGTTCCTACTAGATGTAGCCCTTGATCAGCTCCTCGGCGATCTGGACGGCGTTCAAGGCTGCTCCCTTTCGCAGATTATCGCTGACCACCCACATCGCGAGGCCGTTGTCGATCGTGGGATCGACACGGACACGGCTGACGAACACGCCGTCCTGGCCGGTGACTTCCTGCGGCGTCACGTAGCCGCCCGGCTCGCGCCGATCGACGACCAGAATGCCCGGCGCCGCCGCCAGCACGCGACGCGCCTCGACCTCGTCGAGCGGCCTCTCGAGCTCGAGGTTCACCGCCTCGGCGTGGCCGACGAAGGTCGGCACGCGCACGCAGGTGGCATGCACCTTGATCCTGGGATCGAGGATCTTCTTGGTCTCGACCACCATCTTCCATTCTTCCTTGGTCGAGCCGTCGTCCATGAAGACGTCGATGTGGGGAATGACGTTGAAGGCGATGCTCTTGGTGAACTTCTTCGGGTCCAGCGACTGGTTCACGAAGAAGCTCTTGGTCTGGCTCAAGAGCTCGTCCATGCCTTCTTTGCCGGCGCCGGACGTCGACTGGTAGGTCGACACCACGACACGCTTGATGCCGGCCGCGTCGTGGATCGGCTTCAGCGCCACGACCATCTGGATGGTCGAGCAATTGGGATTGGCGATGATGCCGCGACCCTTGTAGCCGGCGATCGCCTTGGGATTGACCTCGGGCACGACCAGCGGCACGTCCGGATCCATGCGCCAGTACGACGTGTTGTCGATCACGATAGCGCCGGCCTTGGCCGCACGCGGGCTGTGCTCGGCCGACACCTTGGCGCCGGGTGAGCTCAACACGATGTCGATGCCCTTGAAGTCGAACTTGGCGAGGTCCTGAACTTTCAGAATCGATTTGTCGCCGAACGAAGCCTGCTGGCCCACCGAACGCGCGGAGGCCAACACAACAACGTCATCAGCCGGGAAGTTTCTCTCGGCCAGGATCTGCAACATTTCGCGACCGACGTTACCGGTCGCGCCGACGACGGCGACTCTGTAGCCCATGACTGTATTGCGCTAGGGGCGCGCTCTCCTCTGGTTGAAGGACGGAGGGAGATACGCGCAAGGCCGCTATTTGGCAAGAAAGCCGGGCAAAAGAGCCTGTTTCACTCCGCCGAGGCGCCTGACGCCTTGATGATGGGCAGCCACAGGGCGAGGTCGTCCCGAACCAGCTTCTGCGCCGCTGCCGGCGAGCCCGGCGGCAGCATTTCGATGCCCTGGGCCAGCATCTTCTCCCGGACCTGCGGCAATTGGCCGATGCGATTGATCTCGGCGTTGAGCCTGGCGATCACCGGCTCGGGCACGCTGGCCGGCACGGCGAACCCCATCCAGGTATTCACCACGTAGTCCTTGACCCCCGATTCGATCATCGTCGGCACCCCGGGCAGGAGATCGGACCGCTTTTCGCTGGTCACGGCGATGGCCTTCAGCTTGCCGGCCTTGATCTGGCCGATCACCGTCGGCGTGTTGAACAGGCCCATCGCCACCTCGCCGTTCACCACAGCCAGGATGCCGGCCGGCGTCGCGCGATAGGGCACGTGCTGCAGCTTCACGCCGGTGCGCAGCTCGAGCAGAACGCCGGACATGTGGTGGCTGGTGCCGACACCGCCCGACGAATAGGTCAGCTCGCCCGGTTTGGCGCGCGCCTGCGCGAGCACGTCGGCCACGGTCTTGGCAGGATTGTCCGGATGAACGATCAGGACGTTGGAGACGCCGCCGCTCACGGCGACCAGCGCCAGGTCCTTCTGCGAGTCGTATCCCGGCGTTTTGTAGAGTCCCATGTTGAAGACCATCGTCCCCTGGGAGACCAGCGCCAGCGTATAGCCGTCGGCCGGCGCGCGCGCCGCCTCGGCGGTGGCGATGGTGCCGCCGGCACCGGTCTTGTTGTCGACCACGATGGTCTGTCCCAGCGCCTTGCCCAGTTCGTCGGCGAAAAGGCGGGCGACGATGTCGGCCGTGGCCCCGGGCGCCAGTGGCACGATCATGCGGATCGGTTTGCTGGGCCAGGCCTGCGCCATGGCCGCCGTAGAGAACGCCGCGAGGCCCGCGGCGAGGAAGATTCGCTTCGTTAGGACCATGGCATGTCTCCTAGAGGCCGACGGATTGGGCGACCAGTGTCGCAAGCTTCTTGCGCAGGCGCGCCACGAGCGCGCCCATGCCGCGCCTGGCGACGAGGTTCTTCATTTCATAGGGGTCGCTCTTCAGGTCGTAGAGTTCGTCGCACGCCACGCCGTCGAGCGATTTCTGCGTCCAGTGGATGTACTTGTGGCGCTTGGTGCGGATCGCCTTGTAGCTCATGCCGATCAGCCACGGCATGGCGTTCTCGCTGAAATACTCGCACATGAAGGACGACCGCCAGCCCCCCGACTTGGAGCTTGGCGGTTTCGCGCCTTTGGCCATCGGCCTCAGCGACAGGCCCTGCATGGTCTCGAAGTCCGCCGCCTTGCCGCCGGCGAGATCGACCAGCGTCGGCGCGATGTCGAGCGCCAGCACGAGTTCGTCGTTCACCGTGCCGGGCTTGAACCAGGCGGGATAGCGGATGAGGAACGGCGACTTGATGCCTTCCTCGTAGGCGAAGCGGCGTTCGGGCCCGAGCCCGTGCTCGCCGAAGAAATAGCCGTTGTCGCCCAGGAACAGGATGAAGGTGTTGTCGAGCTCGCCGCTCTCTTCCAATGCCTTGAAGACATCGCCCATGCCCTCGTCGACCGAGGCCATCATGGCCGCGCGCAGGCGGATCTCCTCGTCGGTGCCGGCCAGGATGCCGTCGAGCAGCTTGCGCGAGGCGTCGTTGGTGCGGAGCGCCAGCGCTTCCGTCCAGGCCGGCTTGTCTTTCACCACCTGGTCCGCCGGCAGGACATTGGGCCGGCGCGGGAAATGCGCGCCCTTGTAGAGATCGGCATGGCGCGGCGCGGGGCGGTATCCGCCGTTGGTGAAATCGATGGTGCCGTCGGCCGCCTGGAAGGCGTCGGGATGCACCGCCTTGTGGGCGAAGAAGAGCGCGAACGGCTTGTCGCGCTTCTTCTTCAGGAAGTCGACGGCGTGCCCGTTCAAGAGGTCGGTGATGTAGCCTTTGTACTTCCGCTCGTCGCCGTCGATGTTGAGGATCGGATCGACGATCGAGCCATGTCCCGGAAAGCTCACCCATTTGTCGTAGCCCGGCCGCGGTCCGCCGGAATTGCCCATGTGCCACTTGCCGACGTGGGCTGTCTCGTAGCCCAGGCGTTGCAGGATCACATGATAGTTGGGCAGGCGATGGCTGTGCGCATCGCGCGCCACATTGTCGATGATGCCATGCCGGCTGGCATATTGCCCGGTGAGGATGGAGGCGCGATTGGGCGAGCAGAGAGGCGTCGTGTGGAACGCCGAGGTGAACATCGCGCCCTCGTGGCCGATCCGGTCGATGTGCGGCGTCTTCATGTAGGGATGGCCGCAGATCCCCAGCTCGTCGAACCGGAGATCGTCGATCAGGACGACCAGGAAATTGGGCTTACGCTTCTTCGCCACGATGATGTCCCCGCTATGAAGTGTCTCAAGCACGCCGCGTGCCGAAATCACGCTACCGGGCTGGCTTGACGGACGCCAGAGGGTCGCGCCCATATCGCCGTTGAGTCGCATCCGAGACGCATCGAAGGTAACCCATGACCGAGACTGCCCTGCCGCTGGCGGGTTTGCGCGTTCTGGACATCAGTTCATTCATTGCCGCGCCCGCCGCTGCCACCGTGCTGGGCGACTGGGGCGCCGACGTGATCAAGATCGAGGGGCCCGACGGCGACCCCAACCGCACGATCATGCAGTCGTCGGCCAACTACCCGAAGGGCGAGGTCAACTATCCCTGGCACATGGATTCGCGCAACAAGCGCTCCCTCGTGCTCGACCTCAAGAATCCCGCGGCGCGTCCCGCCCTCGACCGGCTGATCGCCGTTTCGGACATCCTGATCTGCAACTTCCCGCCGCCGGTGCGCGAGAAGCTGCGGCTCGCCTACGACGACGTGAAGCCGGTCAATCCGCGGCTGATCTACGCCTCGCTCACCGGCTACGGCGAAACAGGGCCCGACCGCGACCGCCCGGGCTTCGACGCCACCGCCTACTTCGCGCGCTCCGGCCTGCTCGACGCGCAGCGCTATGAAGGCGGCCCGCCGGGCGTGCCGGGACCGGCGCAGGGCGACCGCGCCACCGCCATGGGGCTGGTGTCGGCCATCCTGATGGCGCTGATCCACCGCATGAAGACCGGCGAAGGCTCGTGGGTGGGCACGTCGCTGCTCGGCAACGGCCTGTGGTCGTGCGGCGTGATCGCCCAGGCGGCTCTCGTCGGCGCCTACCTGCCGCACCGGCCGCCGCCGGAGCGGCCGCGCTCGGCACTGGGCAACATCTACCGCACGGCCGACGACCGCTGGCTGCAGATCACCATCGTGCGCGAGGACAAGCTGTGGGCGCCGCTCTGCACCGCGGTTGGGCGGCCCGACCTGATCGCCGACCCGCGCTTTGCCGAAACCGAGGTGCGGCGGCGACATTCGGCCGATCTCGCCGCCATCCTGAGCGACGAGTTCGCCCGCCGCGACTACGAACACTGGCGCCACGCGCTGGCCAGCCACGACGTCACCTTCGGCGTCATCAGCCGGCCGCAGGACGTGCCCGACGACCCGCAGGCCGTGGCCTGCGGCGCCGTGGTCGAGACGGCGATCCCGGAGATGCCGCGCACCCTCAGCAACCCGATCCGCCTCGGCTTCGCCGAGCAGCGCATCGCCCATGCAGCACCGGCGCTCGGCCAGCACAGCGACGAGATCCTGCACGAAGCGGGCCTCGGCGCCGCCGAGATCGCCGCGCTCCGCGCCAGCGGTGCGGTAAGATGAGTGAGGGAGCGATGAGCGAGGCCGAACCATTGCCGCTGGCCGGCCTGGTCGTTCTCGACATCAGCTCCTTCATCGCCGGTCCTGCGGCCGCCGTGGCGCTGGCCGACTTCGGCGCCGACGTGATCAAGATCGAGCCGCCGGGCGAGGGCGACCCGCACCGGCAGAACTACAAGAGCCCGAACTATCCACGTCGGGACAATCAGGTGAACTTCCCTTGGCAGCTCGACGGTCGGCTGAAGCGGTCGCTCGCGCTCGATCTAAAAAACGATAGCGCCCGCACCATTCTCGAACGGCTGCTGAAGCGCGCCGACGTGATGATCGTGAATTTCCCGCCGCCGGCGCGCGAGCGCCTGCGGCTGCGCTGGGAGGACATCGAGCCGCTGAACCCGCGCCTCGTCTATTGCTCGCTCACCGGCTACGGCGAGACCGGTCCCGACCGCGACCGGCCGGGCTTCGACATCACCGCCTACTTCGGCCGCTCCGGCATCCTCGACGCGGCGCGCTACGAGGGCGGGCCGCCGGGCATTTCATTGCCGGCGCAGGGCGACCGCGCCACCGCCATGACCCTGGTCGCCGCCATCCTGCTCGGCCTGCGCCGGCGCGACCTGACCGGCAAGGGCGGCTGGGTCGGCACCTCGCTCTATGCCAACGGCGTGTGGGCCAACGGCACGTCGGCCGCCGGCGCGCTGATCGGCGCGAAGTTGCCGCCGCGCCAGGCGCCCGACAAGCCGCGCAACGCGCTCACCAACCTCTACCGCACCAAAGACGACCGCTGGCTGCAGCTCCTGGTCGTGCGCGACGACCGGATGTGGGGCACGCTGTGCGAGGCCATCGGCCGGCCCGATCTCGCCACCGATCCGCGCTTCACCGATCGCGAGGAGCGCAAGAGCCGCTCGCTCGAACTGGTGCAGGAGCTGATGCCGGTGTTCGCCTCGAAGACCTACGCCGACTGGGAGGCCATCCTGTCCAGGACCGGCATTCCGTTCGGTGTCATCGGCCGGGTGGCCGACGTGGTGACCGACGCACAGGCCGAACATGCCGGCCTCTTCGCCGATACGACCAACCCTGAAGTGCCGCGCACCGTCAACAACCCCATCCGCCTGGGCTTCGCCAGGCCCCGCACCTCGGGTCCGCCGCCCGCCGTCGGGCAGCACAATGACGAGGTGCTGCGCGAGGCCGGTTTCAGCGATTCCGAGATCGCGGCCCTCAAAAAGGCAGGCGCTTTGGGCTAGGATTGCCCATGGCCGCGCGCTTCGAAACCTATGCCGAGTTCTGGCCGTTCTATCTTCGGGAACACGCCAAGCCCGCGACGCGGGTCGTGCACTACGTCGGTACCATCGCGTCTGCCGTCGTCCTGGTCTGGGCGCTCGCCACCCAGAACTGGTGGTGGTTGGTGGCGGTCCCCTTCCTCGGCTACGGCCCGGCCTGGTTCGGCCATTTCTTCATCGAGAAGAACAGGCCCGCCACCTTCGAGGCGCCGCTGTGGTCGCTGATCAGCGACTACCGCATGTGCGGCCTGTTCCTCGCCGGCCGCCTCGGCGACGAGCTGATGAAGCACCAGGTGCGCGACTGATCACGTGATTGCGAGGCTCCCGATCCGGGGGGCGAAGCGAGCCGTAGTCAGGGCATGCGCCCTTTGCTCGCCCTCCTGTTCGTCGCCGTCGCCAGCACTGCCTCACCTGCCAGGTCATGGGCCGAAACGCCATCGCTGCCCTGGCAGAAATGGGAGCCGGCGCTGTTCGACCGGGCCGCGCGCGAGGACAGGTACATCCTGCTGCACATGGCGGCGGTGTGGTGCCACTGGTGCCATGTCATGGAAGGCACGACCTACCGCGATCCCATGGTCCAGAAGACGATTGCCGAGAAATTCATTCCCGTGCGCGTCGACCAGGACGGCGATCCGGCGCTCAGCTACCGCTACGAGAACTGGGGCTGGCCCGCGACCGTCATGCTCGACAGGGACGGCAACGAGGTCTTCAAGCGCCGCGGCTACATTATGCGCTATCTGATACAGCTGGCCGAGGACGGTTTCGTCGTGCCCGGTGCCGTGCTGGCCGATCGCGAACTGTCGCGTGAGCCCGCGCATGTCACGGTCGTCGGCGCCAAGGACGATCCCGAGGCCCGCGTGCTCTACGCCGCCGCGCGCGCCTATCCCACCCGTTATCTCCGTATCGAATGGCTGGATCGCCGCGAGGACCCGCTGCCGCTCAGCGACGTCGACTATCCCGACCTGCCGCAGGCGGCGGCCTACGCCTGCGCCAACGGCGCCTGCTCCGTGCCCGCCTTCGAGGCTGCCGACGTTCATCGCATCGCAGCCAAGGTCGACGACCGCTGAGGCACTTGGATCGCAAGCCCCTAGCTGTGAGGTGGGCTCGACGAAGCGACCTCTTGACTCCTATCCTGTTTATCCTATATATCCTCTCGCAGAGGATTTTAGGGCCTGAAATGGACCCTAAAATAGGAGGAAGGGATGTCATTTTACGATCAGAGCCGCCCGTTCGGGGTGCGCGAGAACCCGCCGCTCCAGGGCGTCAGCTGGTCCGAGGCGGCCTATTACATGAAGCTCCATGGCAGCAATTTCACGCCGCCCGCCAATATGCGCGGCATGAGCCTGGCGCAGGTCGAGGCGAAAGCCCGCGAGGAGACCCGCGAGGCGCGCGAGGCAGAGGAGGCGCGGCAGAGTGCGGCACGCATAGAAGCGGCGCCGAAGTCGATCGAGCAGGCGCTGCTCGACGGGCCGAAGGCACAGGCGAAGCCGCAGCGCGGCTGGCGTCAGCGGGTGCGCTTCCTCAATCAGTTCAAGCGCTGCGGCAGCTATCGCGAGGCCGCCGCCCGCATCGGCGTCGACGAGAGCACGGTGCGGCGCTGGCGGGCCAGGTATGAGGGCTTCCGCAACCGCTGCGACGAGATATTGGCCGAGCGTTTTAGGCAGAATGCCGACGATCTGAAACTGCGCGCCGGCGAGCCCAGGTCGCGGCCATACTTCTTCAAAGGCAAGCAGATCGGCGAGCAGGTGATCCACGACGACCGCGCGCTGATGTTCCTGCTCAAGCTGGAGGACGCCCAGCGCGCCCGCGCCGAAGCGCGCGAGGAACGCCGCGAGCAGCGGGCGCACGAGATCCGGCTGAAGGAGATGGAGATCGAGGCGAAAAAGCCCACTCCGGAAATGCACGCTTCTGCCGCGCATTCGGCGGCACCGGCTGAGGCTGAATCACCCGCCGAGACCAAGGACTTGGCCACCGTTCCGGCGGACATCGCACCTCCCGAGGTCGTGGAGGTGCCCATGACCCCCTCCGCCCCCTGCGGGGGCACCTCCCCCGAGACGGGGGAGGAGTCTGAGTCTTCTCCTCCCCCATTCATATGGGGGAGGTGGCCCGCAGGGCCGGAGGGGGTCGGAGGACCATGCGTCCCCTCCTCTTGCGTCATGGGGGGGCGGGGGCCACATTGCGGACGAACCGAAATTTCCCCCTCCGAGGACTCATGGAAACGATGCTGACGGGCGCCGCGCCGCAGGCTGTCCCCGCCGACCTCATCAAGGACAGCGACCAGACGAAGTTCGCCAAGGACGTGATCGAAGCCTCGCGCACCGTGCCGGTCATCGTCGATTTCTGGGCGCCGTGGTGCGGCCCGTGCAAGACGCTCCAGCCGGCGATCGAGAAGGTCGTGAAGGCGGCCAAAGGCGCGGTGAAGCTGGTCAAGATCAACATCGACCAGAACCAGATGCTGGCCCAGCAGCTGCGCATCCAGTCGATCCCGGCGGTCTACGCCTTCTTCGGCGGCCGGCCGGTCGACGGCTTCATGGGCGCCGTGCCCGAGAGCCAGGTGAAGGCCTTCGTCGACAAGCTGGTCCAGGCGGCCGGCGGGGCCGCAGGCGGCGCCGGCGCCGAGATCGCCGAGCTGCTCGAGCACGCCAAGACGGCGATCGCGCAGAACGACATGGAGACCGCGGCACAGATCTACAGCGAGATCCTGGGCGTCGACCCGGCGAACGTGCCGGCGCTGGCGGGCCTCGCGCGCTACCACATGAATGCCGGCGACTACGAGCAGGCGACCACGCTGCTCGGCCAGGTCCCGGCCAAGGAGCAGAACCACGCCGAGGTGGTGGCGGTGAAGGCCGCCCTCGATCTCGCCGAGAAGGCCAAGGAAGCGGGACCCTTGGACGACCTGAAAGCCAAGGCCGCGGCCGATCCCAAGGATTTCCAGAGCCGGCTCGATCTCGCGATGGCCTACTGGGCGGGCGGGCAGAAGCAGGAGGCGATCGACGAGCTGCTCGCCATGATCAAGGCCGACCGCGCCTGGAACGAGGGCGCCGCCCGCCAGCAGCTTCTGAAGTTCTTCGAAGCGCTGGGTTTCTCCGATCCGCTCGCCGTCGATGGCCGCAAGCGGCTGTCGACCATTCTGTTTTCCTGAGAGACGCGCCGGACGGGCGATGACCGACCGCACCCCCGGCCGCAATCCCTTCGAGCCCGGCTTCGAGCAGCTGCCCGACACGCTGCCGATCTTTCCGCTGTCGGGCGTGCTGCTGCTTCCCGGCGGCAAGCTGCCGCTCAATGTCTTCGAGCCGCGCTATCTCGCCATGGTGTTCGACGCCCTCGCCGGCCATCGCATGATCGGCATGGTGCAGCCCCTGCAGCCCGGCGGCTACGCCGGCGACGGAATGCCGACCGACGACGGCCGGCCGAAGGTCCATCGCATCGGCTGCGCCGGCCGCATCGTGAGCTTCAACGAGACCGAGGACGGCCGCCTGCTGCTGGCCCTGAGCGGCGTCTGCCGCTTCGAGATCGTGCGCGAACTCGACCTCGCCCACGGCGGCTACCGCCGCGTCTCCTCCGTGTTCTCGCCGTACCGTGCCGACCTCGATCACGCCGACGAGCCGGTCACGCTCGATCGCGAGCGGCTGATGGCGGCGCTGGCCGCCTTCTTCCGCGGCAGGAAACTGTCGACCGACTGGGACGCCGTGAAGCAGGCGGCCGACGCCAATCTCGTCACGTCGCTCTCCATGGTGCTGCCGTTCGGGCCCGCCGAGAAGCAGGCCCTTCTGGAGGCCGCGGACGCCTCAGCGCGGGCCAAGCTGCTGGTCGCCTTCCTGGAAATGAACGCCTTCTCCCCATCATCCGAAACGCCCCCGAGCAAGGCGAACTGAACGCCCCCGGCAAGCGACCTGGGGAGGCCCGCGGCCCGGGAAACATGATATGATTTGCCCATGACGAATGAACCCACGCCTCCGCGGCGCGCCGGCGTCGACCCGAAGCTGCTGGAAATCCTGGTCTGCCCGGCCACGCACGGCCCCCTGGAATACGACGCGGCGGCCGGCGAGCTGATCAGCCGCAAGGCCGGGCTCGCCTACCCGATCCGCGACGGCATTCCGATCATGCTGGTGAGCGAAGCGCGCCAACTGAGGGACGCACCGTGAGCGCCACCGACGGTTTCGCCAAGGCCGTGCCGGACGAGGGCAGCTACGAATCGACGTCGGCGCCGTGGCCGGCCGAGCTGCGTGTCTTCAAGGAAGAAGGCCGGCTCGAAATCGATTTCTCCGACGGCTACCGCTGCTCGCTACCCGCCGAATATCTGCGCGTGGAAAGTCCGTCCGCCGAGGTGCAGGGCCATGGGCCCAGCCAAAAGAAGATCGTCTCGGGCCGGCGCCACGTGAAGATCGAGGCGGTCGAGCCGGTCGGCCACTATGCGATCCGCATCGTGTTCGACGACAGGCACGATTCCGGGATCTACAGCTGGGCCTACCTGCGCGAACTCGGCGACACCCAGGCCGAGCGCTGGGCTGCCTACCAGGCCGCGCTGCTGTATCGCGGCCTGAGCCGCGACGCGTAGCGGCCCATGAAGATCGTCATTGCCGGCGCCGGTATCGGCGGGCTCGTCGCGGCGATGTGCCTCCATCGCGCGGGTTTCGACGTCGAGGTGTTCGAAGCGGTGGGCGAGCTGAAGCCGCTGGGCGTCGGCATCAACATCCAGGCCGGCGCCGTTCGCATCCTCTCGGATCTCGGCCTCGAGCCGGCGCTTGCCGCCACCGCCATCGAAACGCGCGAGCTGCGCTACGCCAACCGCCACGGCCAGACGATCTGGGCCGATCCGCGCGGCCGCCACGCCGGCCTGCCGTGGCCGCAGTTTTCCATCCATCGCGGCGAACTGCAGATGATCCTGTTCCACGCCGCCCGGCAGTTGCTGGGCGCAGACCGGATCAGGTTCGGTCGCCGCATCGTGGACTTCGCGCAGAAGGGCCGCACCGTCACCGCCCGCTTCGCCGACCGCGATGGCGAGGTCGTCGAGGAAGCCGCCGCCGATCTCCTGATCGGGGCCGACGGCATACATTCGGCCGTCCGGGCGCACTTCTATCCCGACGAAGGCCCGCCGAAGTGGCAGGGCATCCTGATGTGGCGCGGCGTCACCGTGGGCAAGCCCTATCTCGGCGGCGCCACCATGGTGCAGGCGGGCCATCATACCCAGAAGTTCGTGTGCTACCCGATCAGCCGCGCCCACGCCGAGCGCGGCGAGGCGCTGATCAACTGGATCTGCGACCTGCACATGGGTGACGGCACCCTGCCGTCGCGCGAAGACTGGAACAAGCCCGGCAAGCTCGCCGACTTCCTGCCGCGCTTCGAGAACTGGAAGTTCGACTGGCTCGACGTGCCGGGTGTCATCCGGGCCGCCCATACGATCCTTGAATTCCCGATGATCGATCGCGACCCGCTGCCGCGCTGGAGCCACGGCCGCGTGACGCTGCTGGGCGACGCCGCCCATCCGATGTATCCGATCGGCTCGAATGGTGCCTCGCAGGCGATCCTCGACGGCGAGGCGATCACCCAGGAGCTGAGCGCCGGCGGCGATCCCGAGGCCGCCCTGCAGCGCTACGAACAGCGCCGCCTGCCGCCGACCGCGCGCATCGTCGACAGCAACCGGCGCAAGGGCATCGACGTCATGCTCGACATCGTCGAGCAGCGGGCGCCCCAGGGGTTCTCGAATCTGGAAAGCGTGCTGCCGGCCGACGAGCTCGAGAAGATCGTCGGCGACTACAAGAAGCTCGTCACCCAGGACCGCGAGACGCTCCTGAAGCTGGCCCGTGCCCGGTAAGGACGCGCTCAATAAAAAACCGGCCCCTTTTGAGGACCGGCCGTGGTGGTGGTTTGGTCCGGCCATCACATCGCCGGCCACCACCGGGAGAGAATATGCCCGCGCGCGGTGACAGAATTATGGCAGCGACAGCGTGAAAAGCTCCCACGTGAAAAGCCCATGAGCCTCGCGCGCGCCATCGCCACGGTCGGCAGCTTCACGCTGCTGAGCCGGCTCGTGGGCTTCGCGCGCGACATCGTGCTGTCGGCCGTGCTCGGCTCCGGTGCGGTGGCCGACGCGTTCTTCGTCGCGTTCAAGCTGCCGAACTTCTTCCGTCGCCTGTTCGCCGAGGGCGCCTTTTCCGCGGCCTTCGTGCCGCTGTTCGCCCGCGAGCTCCACGAGGGCGGGCGGGCAGAGGCGCTCGCCTTCGCGCGGCAGGCGCAGGCGGCGCTGCTGCTGGTGCTGGTGCCCTTCACGGTGCTGCTGATCCTCGCCATGCCCGGCGTGATGGCTGTCCTGGCGCCCGGCCTGCGCGACGACGCACCGACCTTCGCCCTGGCCGTCGCGTTCGGCCGCATCGCCTTTCCCTATCTTCTGTTCATCTCGCTCGCCTCGCTCTACGGCGGCGTGCTGAACAGCATCGACCGCTTCGCGCACGTCGCGGCGACCCCCATCCTGCTGAACCTCGCCCTGATCGGCGCCGTTCTCGGCCTGACGCCGTTCCTGCCCAACAGCGGCTATGCCGCCTCGGCCGGCGTGGCGATCGCGGGCATCCTGCAATGGCTGTGGCTGCTGCTTGCCTGTGCCCGCGACGGCGTCGGCATGACCCTGGTGCGGCCACGCTGGACGGCGCGCGTCGCCCGGCTGGTCAAACTCGCCACGCCGGTCGCCGTCGGCGGCGGCGTGCAGCAGATCAGCGTCGTGCTCGACGTCGTCTGGGCCTCGCTGCTGCCGGTCGGCACGATCTCGGTGCTCTACTATGCCGACCGCGTTGCCCAACTGCCGCTGGGCGTCGTCGGCATCGCCATCGGCACCGCGCTTCTGCCGTTGCTCGCCCGCGAGCTGCGCGCGGGGCAGACCGCCTCGGCGCTGGCCAACCAGAACCGCGCCATCGAATACGGCCTGCTCTTCAGCCTGCCGGCGGCGCTGGCGCTGGGACAACTGGCCGAGCCCATCATTCGCATCCTGTTCGAGCACGGCCGCTTCAGCCCCGAGGACACCGCTCGCTCGGCGGGCGCGCTCGCCGCCTTTGCCGTCGGCCTGCCGGCTTTCGTCGTGGTCAAGGCCCTGACCCCAGGCTTCTTCGCCCGCGAGGACACCAGGACGCCGCTCTATATCGCGCTCCTGGCGATTGCGACCAATATCGTCCTGAACGTCGCCTTCCTCTACGGCACGATGCTCGCCCAGGTCGGCATCGCGCTGGCCTCGTCCCTGTCGGGTTGGCTGAACGCCGCCCTTCTCGCCATCGTGCTGCTGCGGCGTGGCCAGTGGGCCCCCGACACCCGCCTCGTCTCGCGGACATTGCGTGTCGTTGCCGCCACGCTGGGCATGGGCGCCATCCTGTGGGGCGCCCTCGTCTGGCTGTCGCCGTTGCTGGCGCGTGCCGATCTCGAGGGCACGATCGTCCTGCTGGCCGTCTGCGCGGCAGGCGGTGCCGCCTATGCAGTCCTGGGCGGGCTGCTGGGCATCGTTCGGATATCGGAGCTGCGCTATTTGTTGCGCCGCCCGCCCGGCCTCAGGTCAACCGACCCAGGCGAACAACCGTGACGCCGGCCCGGAGCGGCCGATTGACCGACGGCATCACCAGCACGCAATCGTCGTAGGGCGTCGTCACTGGCTCGCCATCGTCGTGGCCGAGCACGGTGCCGGCCTTGGCGATCACTTCCTGGCCCTCGAAGCGGCGCGCCGGCGTGAAGTTGCCGCGCTTGGTGGCGATGGCGTGGGTGACCTGGACAACGCGCTGCTTGGGCGGAGCCGTCTGCTTCCAGTCCGCTGGCAGGTCGGCGGCCTCCACGGTTCCGGTCTCGGCGAGGAAGCGCGCCGTCACGTCCCTGGCCACCGCGACCGACGAGGCCCGCCAATGCTGGCCGGTCTCAATCAGCAGGGCGGTCCTGGCACTTTGGGGATCGCCGAAGGCGCCATAGTCGCGCATGCGCATGCCGGCAGCGTGACCCCGGTCGCGCACGATGTCGGCCGGCGCGCCGAGTTTCCGCGCCAGTGCCACGCCCCTGTCGAGCGGTCCGCACAGCATCAGCGGCACGCAATCGTCATGCATGGAGTGAAGATCGAGCAGGAAGTCGGCGCGCTCGACGAAGGGCCTTATCACCTGCGCCCGCCTGGTCTCCAGCGTGGTCGCCGGCTGGTCGAGCCGCCCCCAGGTGCGGTTGAAGTCCTCGTCGATCATGCGCGACTTGAAGGGATTGCCGGCATCGAAGCTGTGATAGGCGTCGATGTTGTTGAAGGACAGGATCAGCGTGCCCCGGCGCGGCTCGAGGCCGGCCGCCAGCAGCGCATCGACCACGATCGCGCCCGACACTTCGTTGCCGTGGGTAAGTGCGGCCACCATCACGGTCGGTCCGGGCTTGCCGCTGTCGCGGACATGGATGTAGGGCGCCGCTCCGCCCGCCTCCCAGCGCCGCAGCTCGGGAAAGGCGAATTCGATCGGCGGATTGTCGGACATGGAGCGCGAACCGTTGCAAGACTGGACAAAGGGAACTGCACGCTAGGCCAGCCACGACGACATCGCCAGTGGGCGACGATCCGTCGCCCCGCGATGCGAGCCCCTCAGGCCTCCCGGTACCAGTTCGCGAGATCCCAGGTGTTGTTGTCCCAGCCGCTGAGTTCCAGGACGAGTTTGGTGCTCGCGGCCGCGACGTTGAGCCGGGCCACGACGGGGATCACGACCTGGTTGTTCACGGCCAGCTCGTTCAGCTTGATCAGCATGGCGGCGCGCCTGACCGGATCGATCTCGACCTGGGCGGCTTTGTGGGTGTCGTCATACTCCTGGTTCTGCCAGCGCGTGATGTTGCGGCCCTGCCATTTGTTCTCCTTGGTGGCGGCTTCCCACGAACAGAATTGGCGCAGGAATATTTCCGGGTCGGGCTGGCTGCTGTTGTTGTACATTTGCAGGTCGCAGTAGAACTTGGTGTAGGTGTCGGGATTGGCGACGTCGGAGGAGAAGAACACCGAGGCCGTCACCGACTTCAGCTCCATGTCGATGCCGGCCTTCTGGGCAGCCTGCTTGACGATCGCCTGGTTCTTCTGCCGTGGCTGGTTGATCGACGTCTGATAGACGAGCTTCAGCCTCTTGCCGTCCTTGGCCCGGATGCCGTCGGCGCCCCTGGCCCAGCCGCCCTTGTCGAGAAGGGCGTTGGCCTTGTCGACGTTGAACTCGTACTTCGTCGTCTTGGACCGGAAGCGTTCCGGGTTGTTGATGAAGTTCGCCGTCGCGACCCCGGTGCGACCATAGATGTGCTTCTCGACCGAGTCCTTGTCGACCAGCAGCGCGAGCGCCTGACGCACCGCCGGGTCCGACAGGATCGGATGCTTGGTCTTGAGGCTGGAGCGTTCGCCGTCGACCTCGGTCCAGGGATCGGTGTTGTTGAGTTGGATGTGCTCGATGCCGCCGCCTTTGTTGAAGATGACGCGACCCTTGCCGCCCTTTTCCAGTCGCTGAAGAATCTCGTCTTCGACCTGCATGTTCCAGGCGAAGTCGAACTCGCCAGTCTGCAGCACGGCGCGGGCCGCCGAGATCGCGTCGCCGCCGCCCTTCATCTCGATGGCGTCGAAATGCGGCCGATTGAGCCGGTGATAGTTCGGGTTGATGACACCCATGACCATATCGCCGGGCTTGAAGTCCTTGAACATGTAGGGCCCGGTGCCGACCGGCTTGAGATTGGTCGGCGCATCGCGCGACTTGCCGCCGATGTAGTCGGCGAACAGGTGCTTGGGAATGATGCAACCTGCCGCCGCGACGAAGGCATCGGCCCAGAAGGGGGTCGGCTTCGCGAACTTCACGATGACCGTGTGGGAATCGATCTTCTCGACCGTGACGTCCCTGTAGGAGCCGCTGGTGAGCGTGGCCGTCGCCGGATCCCTTGAGTATTCCCAAGTGAAGACGACGTCGTCGGCGGTGAACGGCTTGCCGTCGTGCCAGGTCACCCCCTTCTTCAGCTTCCAGGTCACCGACTTGCCGTCGGCGGCCAGGGTGCCGTCCTCGCGGCCCGGAATCGTCTCCGCCAGTATGGGCCGGAGGTTGCCATCGCGATCCCAGCCGGCCAGCGGTTCGTAGAACAGGCGCGAGCCGTCCTGATCCTTGGTGCCGACCGCAAAATGCGGATTGAGCAGCGTCGGGCCCTGCCACCACAGCACCTTGAGGAGGCCCCCGCCGCCGCGTTTGGTCGGCTTGTAGGTCGACGTGGACTGGGCCATGGCGACGCCCGAGAGGGCGAGAAGCTGCGACGCCATCGGCGCCGTAAGCCCTGCCACCGCCATTCGCCGTACAAAGGCGCGACGGGACATCCCGCCCGTCTTCACTTGGTCGATCAGACCACGCAAGCCACGTTCGTCCATTGGATGCCTCCATCCAGAGTGTCGAAGCCGTCCCTGACGCTCCTGCTATCCTGCAAGATGCGTGCAAAGCTGATGGGAACAGCGTCGAGGGCCGCCGTCAACACCGCCTTGATTATGACCCCTGTCTGGGCGATACCCGCCCGCCCCCAGCCTTCCACCGGCGGGGCGCACGGAGGTCCAAACCCCGTGCCCTTCCACCTCGAGCGGAGTCCACATCCATGCCCGACGCCAGCGCATCCGTCGCCAATCCGCATCTCGCGCCGTATGCCACCCGCGGACTGAAGGGCCGGATCCTTTCCGGCGTGCAGCCCACCGGCAATCTCCATCTCGGCAACTACCTGGGCGCGATCCGCAACTTCGCGCGCCTGCAGAACGACTACGAATGCCTCTATTGCGTGGTCGACCTGCACGCCATCACCCAACCGCAGGATCCCAGGCAGCTCGCGGCCCAGACACGCGAGATCGCGGCGGCCTTCCTGGCGGCGGGCGTCGACGGCCAGAAACAGATCGTCTTTGCCCAGTCGACCGTGCCCGAGCACGCCCAGCTTGCCTGGATCTTCAACTGCGTGGCGCGCGTCGGCTGGATGAACCGCATGACGCAGTTCAAGGAGAAGGCCGGCAAGGACCGCGAGAACGCCTCGCTCGGACTCTACGCCTATCCGGCGCTGATGGCGGCCGACATCCTGATCTACAAGGCCACGCACGTGCCGGTCGGCGAGGACCAGAAGCAGCATCTCGAATTGACGCGCGACATCGCCATCAAGTTCAACAATGATTTCGCGGCGCCTGACTTCTTCCCGGTCACCGAGCCGCTGATCTTCGGGGCGGCGACGCGGGTCATGAGCCTGCGCGACGGCACCAAGAAGATGAGCAAGTCGGATCCGTCGGACTACTCGCGCATCAACCTGACCGACGACGCCGACGCCATCGCCCAGAAGATCCGGCGCGCCAAGACCGATCCCCTGCCGATGCCGGAAACGCCGGCCGATGCCGAGAAGCGGCCCGATGCCGACAACCTGCTGGGCATCTTCGCGGCGCTCGCCGACCGCGAGAGGGACGATGTCATCCGCGAATTTGCCGGCCGGCAGTTCTCCGAGTTCAAGGCGGCGCTGACGGAACTCGCGGTCGCCAAGCTGGGACCGGTCGGCGCCGAAATGCAGCGGCTGATGAAGGATCCCGGCCATGTCGATGCGGTGCTGCGCGACGGCGCGGCCCGCGCCCGCGCCCTCGCCGGACCGATCCTGGCCGATGTCTTCAGGACGGTTGGCTTCCTGAAGCCCTAGTTCCTCGAGTTAGCCTTCCATCCGCGTGAGGGCCCACTTCACGGTGCAGCCCTCCATCGGAACCTGGCCGACCAGCACGATCTGTTCGGTGCGGCGTACGCGGCCCTCCTCGCCGAGGTAGATGCTTTCGGCGAGGCCGATACCGGCGCCGGTCGCGCGCAGCCGCCAGCCGCGGCCGCTCGGCAGCCGCATCAGCACCGCCTGTCCGCTTTGCGCCAGCGTCGCCTTCACCGCCGGGTGGAGATGGAAGCGCACGATGAAGCGCTGGTCAGGCACCGTCACCGGCCGGCCATCGGGGCCGACGAAGGTATCCTCGCCGCGCAGATCCCCGCCGTCGGGCGACAGCCACAGGCGGCGGCGATGGATGATGCCGTAGAGCGAGCGATAGCCGTCGTGGCTCATGTCGAGCCACTGCGCACCCTCGTTCTCGGCGCGATCGACCAGCACGTTGCCGGCGCGATACTCCAGCGCGCCATGGTTGGTGATCTCGGTCGAATTGGTGTCGTCGACCACCGCGGTGCTGTGCGCGGCGGTGTAGCGCATGAAGTGGCGCCAGTCGCGCGGTGCGCCGGGATAGGTGCCGCAGTTCACGATCAGCCGCTCGTGCGCGGCGCTCATCTCGAAGGACAGCGTGCCGGCGTGCGCAATGCCGTCCATGCCGCGGCCCGGCGGGCTGCCGGCATCGGCGATGACCAGCGACGTGCCGGCCGCCAGGCGCTGGAAGCCGCTCGCCAGCGCCATCGTCGGCGCGCCCTCGTTCGAGCCGGAACGTCCCAGCATCAGGTCGATGAGCGCGCGATCGCCTTCCCAGGCGCCGTTGAAGAGCGCCAATCCGCCGTCGCCGTGGCGGAAGAAGCGCAGCATCGGCGCCATGCGGTCGATCGCTGCGACGAGCTCGGCCGGCGCGCGCCGTTCGGCCGACGCGAGCGCTGCGCGCACGTCCAGCAGATGCCGCAGCACCGCCACCTGGAGATGGGGCGCGCGCTCGGCCACGATTCCGTCGTGCATGACATAGCGCTTCACGAATTTAGCCAGCCGCGCCAGCGTCTGCTCGAGGCTCTTCTCGAAGCGCTTGCCATCGCGCAGGAAGGCGAGATCGGCGAAGACCAGCGCCTTCAGCGCGGCGACCGCCTCGTGGCCGACCATGCCGGTTCGCAACGCGCGCTTGAGATGGGTGCGCTGGCGGGCCAGCGAGAACACGAAGCGGGCGGCAAAGCCCGGATCGGCGGCAGCGGCCAGCCAGTCATAGTGCCGGATCCAGGCGACGATGCGCGCCGCGAGCACGTCGCGCCGCCAGGTGCGCGGCGACCAGCGCCACTCCCGGTTCGTCCAGTCGTCGACCAGGCGGGCGGCCAGGACGGCGCCCGCCGGATCGCCGCAGTCGCGCAGGTCGCGCAACCAGGCGAACCCGTTCAAGGCATCGATCCAGAAGGGAGAGGCCCCCGCCCGCTGCCACGGCGGATCCTCGGACTCGGGCGACACCGGGCCCGCGCTGCCGTAGGCGACGAACTCGCCGCCCAGCAGGCGTTGGCCGAGTGCGGTGTCACCCGGCCACGAATCGGGCGCCACGGCGAAGAAGCTGCGCGGCGTGCCCTGGCTCAGGGTCAGGGAATAGAGGGCGGAGCCCAGGAACCAGCGCTCGAATCTGCGGCCTTCGCCAGCCGTAGCGCTGGCCGACCGGGCTGGTACCGAGCGGATGGGTCGGGTTCCGGACACCAAAGGTTCACCGGGCCGTCGTGTCTCTGAGGCGACCAGAGTCATCTTTTTCTGTACTTTGGCCCACGCGGCGGACCGCGGGGCGGTGGAGGGGTTTTAAATAGTTTACCCGAGCCGGAGGGCCGTGGCGATGCCCAGCAATGTCCCCGGGAGCCCCTTGAACCGGGGCGGCGGCTCCCCAAATTTGCCCCCAAGGGAAGGCCTAATTGGGTTCCCGGCCACTCGCTCCTCGGAGGAGGGTTCTATGAGTCGCGTATCGATGTTCAATTCGCCCCTGCTGCTGGGCTTCGACCAGCTCGAGCGCACGCTTGATCGCTTGGCCAAGAACGCCGAGGGCTACCCTCCTTACAATATCGAACGGATCGGCGAAAACGGCCTGCGGATCGTCCTCGCGGTGGCCGGCTTCACGACCGGCGATCTCGCCATTGAGCTGATGGAAAGCCAGCTCACGGTCCGCGGCAAGCAGGCCGACGATGCCGACCGGGTGTTTCTCCATCGCGGCATCGCCGCCCGTCAATTCCAGCGGGCTTTCATGCTGGCCGATGGCATCGAGATCATTGGCGCCCGCCTGGACAACGGCCTGCTGTCGATCGATCTGATGCGCCGCGCGGCCGAGCCTCGTGTCCGGACCATCCGCATCGATTCCCGCGAGACGGCCGCCGCGACCAACGCCATCGACATCAACGCACGCCGCACCCAATCCCGATGACACGGACCGCCCCGACGCTGCCAAGGAGGTAGCCATGGAAAACAACCAGACCACTTTCACCCGCCTTGCGGACGAGGCCTTCCTGAGCCTGGGCGCGGAGCAGGTCGCCTACATCAAGGCCATCGACCTGCCTGACGGCGCCCATGCCATCGGCATCTTCTCCGCCGACGGCAAGCCGATGGCGGCCGCGCCTTCGATCGAAGTCGCGCAGGCGCTGATCCGCCAGCACGATCTCGAACCGGCGCTGGTCCACTAGCCGCGGAGGGAAAGGCCGTGAAGGTTCAGGCCGCGCTTTGGGCCGGAACCGCCTCGACGAGCAGGGCATAAAGCGCTTCGGCGCTTTCCGTCGCCCGCAGTTTATCGACGAGGCTGCGGTCGCGCAGCAGGCGCGACACACGGGCGAGGGCCTTGAGATGGTCGGCGCCGGCGCCCTCGGGCGCCACCAGCAGAAAAACGATATCGACCGGACGTTCGTCGATCGAATCGAAGGCGACCGGTTGAGCGAGCCGGGCAAACAGGCCCCGCGGGGTGGTGAGCGAGGCCATGCGCCCATGCGGAATGGCGATGCCGCCGCCGATGCCGGTCGATCCCAAGGCCTCGCGCTCGATCAGGCGGTCGAAGAGACGACGCTCCTCGAGCCCGAAGACGTTGGCGGCGCGGCCGGCCAGCTCGGCCAACAGGGCCTTTTTGCCAGACGCCTTTACGCTGGCCAGAACGGCCTCGGGGCCGGTCAGCAAATCAGCGATTTCCACAATTCCACCAATGGGTTAGCGGGCGAAAACAAAATCCGCCCGACGAGAAGAGCGCCCCTATAGGCGCGTCCTTCGGGCCGGTCAAGCCACCCCCCGGCGGCGGCTATTGCCGGCGCGTCAGTCGGCCGGGCCGGTCAAGGCCTGCGACGCGAGCGCCGCGTTCGGCATCGCCGCCGGGAGGCTGCGGCTCATGCCCAGGCGACCGAGGCGCCGGCGTTCGGCGGACGACGGAATGCGCATGGCTTCGCGGTACTTCGCGACGGTGCGGCGGGCGATCTCGACGCCCTCTCCTTTCAGCAGGTCGACGATGCGGTCATCCGACAGCGGCTGGTGAGAACTCTCGCTGCCGACCAGGAGCTTGATGCGCGAGCGCACCGACTCGGACGAGACGACCACGCCCGGCGTGCGCGCCGGCAGCGACGACGTGAAGAAATACTTCAGCTCGAAGATGCCGCGCGGCGTGGCGATGTACTTGTTCGAGGTGACGCGGCTCACCGTGCTTTCGTGCAGCTCGGTGGCGATGGCGATGTCGCGCAACACCAGCGGCTTCAGCGCGCTCACGCCATGGCGGAAGAAGCCGTCCTGCTGGCGGACGATTTCGCGCGCCACCTTCAGGATCGTGGTCGCACGTTGCTCCAGGGTCTTGACCAGCCAGTTGGCCGACTGGAAGCGCTCGGCAACGAAGGCGCGATCGTTCTTGGCGCGCGCACCCTTCATCAGCGTCGCATGATAGTTGCGATCGACCAGGACCTTGGGCAGTGCGTCGGTGTTGAGTTCGATGAACCAGCCGTCCTCGCCGGTATCGGGATCCTTGGCCGGCCGCAGATAAAGGTCCGGCGCCACGGACTGGACCGGCTCGAAATCGAAGGCCTGCCCGGGGCGCGGATCGAGCGTGCGCAACTCGGCCAGCATATCGCGCAGGTCCTCGTCGTCGACACTGCAGCGCCGCCGCAACTGGCCGAGCTCTCCGGCCGCCACGAGGTCGAGATTGTCGAGCAGCGCCTTCATCGCCGGATCCAGACGGTCACGCTCCGCCAGCTGGGCAGCCAGACATTCGGCGAGCGAACGCGCGAACAATCCGGCCGGTTCGATCTGGCGCAGGCGTGCCCACACCGCTTCTACGGCGTCGGCAGTGGCGCCGGCCGCCTCGGCGACGCCCGCGACGTCCAGCCGACAGTAGCCGGCCTCGTCGAGACCCTCGGCCAGCTTCAGGGCGATCCGCCGATCGTCGACGCTGGCAAAAAGCAGATCGATCTGTTCGAGAACGTAGACCGCGAGCGAACGCGGACGGCCGGCGACGAAGTCGAGCGCATCGGGCACGCCTTCGCGCTGGCCGATCTTGCCGGCGGCGGCATCTCCGCCGCGGTCCGCATGCTCGCGCGTCCAACGGTCGTCGGCTTCGGCCAGCGCCGGCGCGGCTGCCGCCAGGGCCTCGGCCGTGTCCGTCGGCGCATCGAGCACCGGGGCATCGGGCTCGGCAATGGGACCGTCGTCGGAGGCGCCTTCCGACAGCAGTGGGTTCTTTTCGAGTTCCTGCTGGATGAAGGCCGCGAGTTCGAGGTGCGAGAATTGCAGCAGCTTGATCGCCTGCTGCAGCTGCGGTGTCATGGCCAGCGTCTGGCGCGACGCCAATAGGAGACTCGGACCGATACGCATCGCTAACCCCCACCCCGAGGGCCAATGACCCTCGTGAGAAGTTCTAATGCAATAGTCGTGCCAAAGTCACGGTCGATGCCATTTCAATGTGCGAAAATATCGATCTCGGGCCAGCCGGCAATATCCAGGCGGGCCCGGCTGGGCAGGAACTGGAAGGCGGCCTGGGCGAGGTCGGCCCGGCCTTCCCGCTTCAGGAGCCCGTCCAGCTTGGCCTTGAGCGCATGCAAATGCAGCACGTCCGACGCGGCATAGGCCAATTGCTCGTCGCTCAGGTTCTCGGCGCCCCAGTCGGAGGTCTGCTGCTGCTTGGAGAGATCGACGGCCAAAAGCTCCTTGCAGAGGTCCTTGAGCCCGAATCTGTCGGTGAAGGTCCGCGTCAGCCTTGCCGCGATCTTGGTGCAATAGACCGGCTCGCAGCGCACGCCGAGCGCATGCTCGAGCACAGCGATGTCGAAGCGGCCAAAGTGGAAAAGCTTGAGAACCTTGGGATCGGCGATCAGGGCGGACAGGCGCGGCGCCTTGATCGGGCCGCGCGGCATCTGCACCAGATGGGCATTGCCGTCGCCGGCCGAGAGCTGGACCAGGCAGAGCCGGTCGCGATGGGGGTTGAGACCCATGGTCTCGGTATCGACGGCCACGATGGGCCCGAACGACAGGTCGGCGGGGAGATCCCCGCGATGAAGGCTGATCGCCATTTACCGGATGCCTCGCAAGCCCTGCATGGTGCCCAGGAGAAGACTCGAACTTCCACGCCTTTCAGCGCTAGTACCTGAAACTAGTGCGTCTACCAATTCCGCCACCTGGGCACGGCATGCGGGCTAGTGCGGGCCGTGAGTTAGGGCGAGGCCGCGCCGATGTCAACCGCAGTACCGTTGAGCCATACTCTTGCACCGGGACGACGATGAGCTATAGGCAGCATCCATGAGCATCAAACAGGTCACGGTTTTCGGCGGCAGCGGCTTCATCGGCCGGGCCATTGTGCGGGCCCTGGCGCAGAAGGGCCTGCGTGTGCGGGTCGCGGTCCGTCGCATCGAACTTGCGGAACCCATCAAGACCGCGGGCGACGTCGGCCAGATCACGGTGATGCGGACCAACCTCAGGGTGCCGCAGTCGGTGGCGGCGGCAATCGCCGGCAGCCAGGCCGTGATCAACGCAGCCGGCATTCCGTTCCAGCGTGGCCGCCAGCGCTATCAATCGGTCCACGTCGCCGGCGCCCGCGCCATTGCGGAGGCGGCGCGTGCCGCGGGCGTCGAACGGCTGATCCATGTTTCCGGCATCGGCGCCGACCATCGTGGCTCCACGAATCGCTTCGTGCAGTCGAAGGTCGAGGCGGAGGACGCGATCGTCGCGGGCTTCCCGTCGGCAACCATCCTGCGGCCAAGCGTCGTCTTCGGTCCCGATGACGCGATGTTCAATCGCCTGGCACGCATCGCGGCGACGGCGCCGTTCGTGCCGGTCGTGGGCAGCGGCTCGGCCAAGGTTCAACCGGTGTTCGTGGGCGATGTCGGCGAGGCCGCCGTGGCGGTCCTCGCCCGTCCGGAGACGGCCAAGACCGTGTTCGAGCTGGGTGGACCGCGCATCTACACCTATCGCGAGATCGCCGCCCTCGTGCTGCGCGAGATTGACCGCCGCAAGCCGGTCGTGAGCGTGCCCGCGCCCCTGATGAAGATTGCCGGGTTCTTTGCCGAGTTCCTCCCGGTCCCACCGCTCACGCACGACCAGGTCGATCTGTTGACCCACGACAATGTCGCCCGCCCCGGCGCCCCCGGCCTGGCCGCTCTCGGCATCCAGGCCACAGCCGCCGAGGCCATCCTGCCGACCTATCTCGACCGCTTCCGAGTCGGCGGTCGCTACAACCAGCACGCTCCGGCCTGAATTTGCGAACGGCTGCCTTCCCGTAAGTCGGCATTGGTTTTTCATAATAGTATGATATCGGAACTATAATGGAAACCTAGAGCTATTCCGGGCTCATAATTCAGCTCTCTGAGTCTCTCTGTTGAAAAAATAGGTCAATATTATTGACCATAGACTTAATCTGTGATCAATTGACGATGGACGCGCAGCCTTTGGCGCCAGCGGCATGTCCTTTGCGTAATAAAATTACATTGAGAATTCGAGGGCTGGGTCATGGCCGAAAGGATGCTGAAGTTCGTCGGAACCCCGCAAGCCATGCCGGACAAGCGCCCGGCCGCGGAGCGCCGCCGCGACTTCGATGAGATCTACAGCAGCTACGCCCGGGCGAAGGCAGGGGAACAGGCCGCGCGGTGTTCGCAGTGCGGCGTGCCGTTCTGTCAAATCCATTGTCCGCTGAACAACAACATTCCCGACTGGCTGAAGCTCACGGCAGAAGGCCGTCTCGAGGAGGCTTACGAACTCTCCTCGGCGACGAACAACTTCCCCGAGATCTGCGGCCGCATCTGCCCACAGGACCGGCTATGCGAGGGCAACTGCGTCATCGAGAAGGGATTCGACGCGGTCACCATCGGCTCGGTCGAGAAGTTCATCACCGACACCGCCTGGAGCCAGGGCTGGGTGAAGCCGATCCGGCCGCGCCGCGAACGCGGCGAAAGCGTCGGCATCGTCGGCGCCGGCCCCGCGGGCCTGGCCGCCGCGGAACAGCTGCGCCGCAAGGGCTACCAGGTCGCGGTCTACGACCGCTACGACCGCGTCGGTGGCCTGCTGATCTACGGCATTCCCAACTTCAAGCTCGAGAAGGACATCGTCCAGCGCCGCGAGCAGCTCCTGCGCGACTCGCAGGTGACGTTCCATCTCAATTGCGAGGTCGGCCGCGACGTCTCGATGCAGGAGCTGCGCGAGCGCCACGGCGCGGTGCTGATCGCCACCGGCGTCTACAAGGCGCGCGACATCGCCGCCCCGGGCGTCGGACTGCCCGGCATCGTGGCGGCCCTCGACTATCTCACTGCGTCCAACCGCAGCGGCCTGGGCGATGACGTGCCGGGAATCGACTCGGGTGCGCTGCACGCAGAGGGCAAGAACGTCGTCGTGATCGGCGGCGGCGACACCGCGATGGATTGCGTGCGCACGGCCGTGCGGCAGGGCGCCAAGTCGGTGAAGTGCCTCTATCGCCGCGACCGTGCCAACATGCCGGGCTCGCAGCGCGAGGTGAAGCATGCCGAGGAGGAGGGCGTCGAGTTCGTCTGGCTGTCGGCGCCGCAAGGCTTCCTCGGCAAGGACCATGTCAGCCACGTGCGGACGGTGCGCATTCATCTCGGCATGCCCGACGCCTCGGGCCGCCAGACTCCACAGGAGATCCCCAACAGCCACGTCAACATCGAGGCCGATCTCGTGCTGAAGGCGCTGGGCTTCGATCCCGAAGACCTCCCCGAGGCGCTGGCCACCCCCGATCTCGGCGTTACCCGCAGGGGAACGCTGGACATCGACTGGCGCAGTATGATGACCAGCCTCGACGGCGTGTTCGCCGCCGGCGACATCGTGCGCGGGGCGTCGCTCGTGGTGTGGGCGGTGCGCGACGGTCGGGACGCCGCCGAACGCATCCATGCGTACCTGGCCAACAAGGCGCTGGCCGCCCGGAAGATCGCTGCGGAGTGAGGAGAAAATGCTGACGCTTTACGACTACATGGCCTCCGGCAACGGCTACAAGGTTCGCCTGGTCCTGGCCCGGCTCGGCCTGCCCTACAAGCTCGTCGAGTGCGACATCCTCAAGGGCGAGACGCGCACGCCCGAGTTCCTGGCGAAGAATCCCAACGGGCGCATTCCGACCCTGCAGCTCGAGGACGGCACCTTCCTGGCCGAGTCGGGTGCCATCATCTGGTATCTCGCCGAGGGCACGCCGCTCGCGCCCAAGGATCGCAAGGCGCGCGCCGAAACGCTGCAGTGGATGTTCTTCGAGCAATACAGCCACGAGCCCCACATCGCCGTCGCGCGCTTCTGGAAACACTATCTGCCGAAGCTCACGCCGCTGCAGGAGATGGACCTGCCGAACCGCATGAAGGGCGGCTACGCCGCGCTCGACGTCATGGAGAAGCACCTGGCGACGCATCAGTTCTTCGTCGACGATCGCTATGGCCTGGCCGACATCGCGCTCTATGCCTACACGCACGTGGCGGACGAAGGCGGGTTCGACCTGGCGCGCTATCCGAACATCAAGGCCTGGATGGGTCGCGTTGCCGCGCAGCCCGGCCATGTTTCCATCACCCACAGGAACTGAAAAGGGAGAGAACCATGCCGATGATCAACGTCCAGATGTTCGAGGGCCGCACGCTCGAGCAGCGCCGCAAACTGGCGAAGGAGCTCACCGAGGGGACCTGTCGGGCGCTGGGCTGCACGCCCGACGCCGTGCAGATCATCCTGACCGACATCAAGAAAGAGAACTGGGCCGAGGCCGGCAAGCTCTTCTCCGACTGATGACCTCAATACTTTAGGCCCCCGTCGCGCTGCTTACCCCCTCCCTGCCTCCCCCGTCTGACGGGGGAGGCAGGGAGGGGGAGGGCCACGGG